>WBZO01002822.1_pt1 | contig 21670 bp, 16 predicted proteins | sample 5204261 | NCBI WGS metagenome assembly WBZO01 (sample SAMN12412400, study PRJNA552823) | activated sludge metagenome | isolation source: activated sludge from anammox sidestream of wastewater treatment plant... | place: USA: North Carolina | collected 2017-09 | reverse complement strand
TCGTGGACATCTGCAATTCGACTTTATCGGTCGGCGGCAAGCCGCGCGTTTGATCGTAGATCAGGAGCCCGTCTCTGCCGGATAAATAATCCGTGTCATTGATTCTCAGCCCGTGCAGGTCCGAATCAAAAAGCAGGCGTTTGAGTCCAAGTTCGATTTCAAAGCGCATGTTGCATCAGCGACGAGTGCTTTTACTGTTGCACATTGCCTATCAGCCCCAACTCGGGCGCGATGCGGCGCATGGCGGTGATGACGTTTGCTACGTGTTCCCATTGGTCGATTCCAAAATCTGCGGTAGCGGCTTCGATGTCGGCGCGTGCCGCGCCTGCCGCAAAGGCTTTATCTTTCCACTTTTTTTTGACCGAGCTGACTTCCAGATCGTACAGCGAATGTGACGGCCGTACCAACGCGACCGCGGTTACAAAGCCGGTGATTTCGTCGCAAGCATACAATGCCTTACGCCGTAAAGTATTGCGCGGCACACCCGTGCGTTCGGCATGGCTCAATATATCCTGAACAATATCTTCGGGCACGCCGCGTTCGCGCAGGATGGGAGAGCCAGCCATGGGATGCTCTTCCAACGTGGGATGAATCTCCCAATCGAAATCATGGATCAGGCCAAGCAGGCCCCAGGCTTCCACGTCCTCGCCATATTTCTCGGCGTAGAAGCGCATGCAGGCTTCCACCGAGAGCATGTGTTTGATCAGGCTCTCGCTTTTTACGTATTCACGAACTAAAGCTAATCCTTCTTCACGATTCATTGAGGTCTCCTAAGATCGATCAAGATTTTTTTACAAAGATGGGTTCGGGTTCGCCAAGCACGGGCAGGGGTTTGGTAATGAACACGTCCACGAACGCGCCTGCGGTGGCGAATTGCTCGCGAAAACCCCAAATCGCCAGCGATAACCTTCGATATGGGATGTTATCGGCTTTCACGCCGACCGCTTTTACGCCCAGTTCATTGCATAGGAACAGAGCGCGCGGCAGATGAAAGGCTTGCGTAACCAAAATCGCTTCATTCACACCAAAGATGGCTTTGGCGCGATAGCAAGTGTCGTAAGTGCGGCGTCCGGCGTAATCGAGCACAATGGCCTCGTCGGGCACGCCGAGACTCAACGCGTATTCGCGCATGGCGCCCGGTTCGTTATAGTTTTCGAAGCGATTGTCGCCGCTCATCAATAATTTTTGGACTTTGCCGTCGAAGTAGAGACGCGCGGCGGTCATGACGCGGTCGCGCAGGATGGCGGTGGGAGTCCCGTCGCGGCGCAGTCCCGCGCCGAAGACGATGGCCACGCGCTGCGCGGAGACGGCCTCGGGGGTGAAGATGCGCGCCGCCGCGTAGAGGCCGGTCAAGATGCGGGGGAGAATCAAACCGAGCAGGCTGAACAGGCCAAGGGTCAGAAAGAAGCGTTTGAGGAAACGTAGAAACCGTTTGAACATGGACGTGATTCTACCAATAAAAAAGAACGGCGGATGAGTATCCGCCGTAAATGAATAGGAGATGGACGATTTTTTATTGATCAGACCAGATCGTGTCTTAATTTCGCGCTGGCAAAATCCATCAGCGCAACGATGATCACGATGAACGCCACGACCGTGCCCGCTTTGTGATATTGCAGGGAACCGAAGAACGTGGTGAGGGTCAGGCCGATGCCGCCGCCGCCCGCGAATCCGATGATGGTAGCCATGCGGACGTTGATATCCCATTGATAGATCAGGTATGAGACGAACGGCGGAATGATTTGCGGGAGCACCGCATAGACGATCATTTGTAATCGGTTGGAACCTGTCGCCGTGACCGCTTCGATGGAACCGGTTTCGATGTTCTCGATGGCCTCCGAGAACAACTTGCCGATGAACGCGAACGAAGTGACCGCCAGCGCCAACATGCCGGCAAACGGACCGATGCCGACCCAGACGATGAAGATCACCACGTACAGGAGGGCTTCAATCGAGCGGAGAACGTTTAAGATGGCGCGGGCAATGTAGTACAACCAAACCAGCAGGCGGCTGCGACCGGTTAGGTTTCTGGCCGCGAGAAAACTGAACGGAAAGGCGATGATCGCGCCCAGCGTGGTTGCAAGCATGGCCTGAAAGATGGTGACGATCATCTGCCGGAAGGCCACGCCGACCACTTTGGACGAAAGGTCGATTGTGACGAAATCCAACAGCAATTGGCCGAAGTTCTTGCCCGGGTTCAGCATGGACCTTATGCTGATCTCCGTAACATTCCAGCAGTAAAGGAAGGCGGCTATGCCTAGGATCACGTAGAACGCGATGCGCAGGGTATGCCCGAGCGTGCGCTTTGAGGATTCTTCGCGCGGCTGGTCTTTCATCAGAGCTTCACGCCATTTGGCGCTTATGTAATCCACGGCGATGATGACCACCGCCACCGCCCATAGCGCGGTAGCGTACTGTTGGTAACCGCCCAGCCGAACCGTCTCGATCACAAAGAAGCCGATGCCGCCGCCAGCCACAAAGCCGATGATGGTGGCGGAGCGCATGTTAATATCCCAGCGCAGTAGGGAGTAGGACAGGAACGGCGAGATGATCTGCGGGATGACGCCGTAGCGAATCGTTTGGATCAGGTTTGCGCCCGTGGCGGTGATCGCCTCCACCGGCCCCGGATCGATGTGCTCGATCTCCTCCGAGAACAATTTACCCAATGCGGCTATGCCGTGAATCGTAAGAGCGATCACGCCTGCAAAAGTACCCAAGCCGACCCACACGATTACCAGCAGGCCCCAAATGATGGTATCCACCGCGCGGACTACGTTGAGGATGGAGCGCGTGACGTAGTAAACGTACATGCCGCCGGGAATACGGGACATGATGTTTTGTGCTGCTAAAAAGCTAACGGGCACCGCCAGAATGGTGGAGAAGATGGTCGCCATCAACCCCATGGCGATGGTCTCGATCATCGAGCCGGCTACAAACGTGTTGGGACGCGTACCCGGCTGGGCGAGCCCAAGCATGATCTGCCAGGAGCTGGCTGGCTGAGGTTTCACCCGGCCCACGATGTCGAGCAAATTTTCGCTAACGCGTATGGTCCCTGCAGGTGTGCGGCCGCTGAGTTTATCTCCCGCATATTGATAGAGACATTCCCAGGCGCAAATTTGGTCTTTGCCGTTGATGGATATCGTGATAACGTCGGGATTAAGCAAGTTGGTGGCCACGGATCGCGCGTCGTCGAAACGCTCGACAAGCCGGTCCAATTTCACCTCGGTCACATTCCATGCAATGACGTATAGAACAATGCCTATGAATATAACTGCGGGGAGGATGCTGAAGCGTTTGTCGGTCAGGCGGGCTCGCACGTCGAGAATGTTCCACCCCCAAAATAGAATCAACGGCAACCAGAGCCAACTCGTTACAAACCCCCCAACGAGAACTTCGCCTATTTTTTCGCGAACCAGCGACCAGACGATCAAAAAAGACGAAACAGCCGCGGTCAAAAAGATGAATAATCCTGCTTCGCGTTTCTTTAAGAAGAACTGACCGGAACCCGGCACCAATAGGGAGGAGAAAATGAACACCGCAGGATGGATGGATGTTTTTTGTGTACGTTCTGGAGGTGTCATGAAATTATCTTGGATGCAAATGGATTTTATATAAAGGAGAATTAGGTGACGGAGACTCGTTCCGCATCCTGCCCGTAAATGGCTTTGAATTGCGCATCGTCAATTTGTTCCGTCAAGCCCTGGAAGACCAGTTCGCCGTCTTTGAGGGCGATGGCGCTGGTGGCGTAACGATGGACGAGGTCGAGGAAATGCAAACTGCAAAGCACGGTGATGCCGCGCTCTTTATTCAACTGTTCGAGGTATTTGAGGATCGAGTGCGACAGCACGGGATCTAGGGACGCGACCGGCTCATCCGCCAGAATCAATTTGGGTTCCTGCATCAGCGCGCGCGCGATGCCGACGCGCTGTTGCTGTCCGCCCGAGAGGGAGTCGGCGCGTACGTGAGCTTTTTCCGCCAGCCCCACCTGCTCGAGGCTGGACATGGCCCGCGCGTGATCTTCGGAAGAAAATAGGTGCAAAGAGCTCGAAAGTGTGTTGGTATATCCCAGCCGGCCCGATAAAACGTTCGTGAAGACGGAGGAGCGTTTCACCAGATTGAACTGCTGGAACACCATGCCGATTTGCCGGCGGATTTTGCGTATCTCTGCTGAGGAGGCGGCGGTAACATCTTGATCGTTCCAGTAGATCTTGCCCGAGGTGGGTTCGATCAGGCGGTTTATACAACGCAAGAGCGTTGACTTGCCCGAACCGCTCAAGCCGATGACAGCCAGAAATTCACCTTCTTTGACTTCGAAGCTGACATCTTTGAGCGCGCGCGTTCCGTTAGGATAGACTTTTGTGAGATGTTCAACTCTAAGCATGTATATTTACCTGGTATCCGTTATGGATTTATTCGTCATGAATTTTCGTCAGTCGGCGGCGGACTGATGAGGATGATAGTTTAACGCTCGGTCGCTAATTGCGAATAACGAACGCAAAAAAGAAAAGCCTGGCAGTCTCGTTACGAGAACCTGCCAGGCTCTGAATCAACTTACTTAACCAGTGAAGCGGGATCGATGCCGGCTTTCTCGAGGATAGCCAGGAACGCATCGTAGGTGTTGGGCTCGACCTTTGTCAGCGAGTCGTAGTTATACAGACTCTTCAAAACGGCCTTGCCGCCCGGGTCATTGGCCATGGCCAGCATGCCTTCGACAATGACGGCCTGGAGCTTGGGATCCAGCGACTTGATGACTTGCATACCATCATTCGGGATCTGGTCGGTAACGGCGAAAGGCACGACCTTCGTGGCAATGTCCGGATAGGTGGCCGCGAGGTTCGCGCTGCTATCGGTGAGCACGTTCACGTAGGTCACACCCGCGTCGCAGTCGCCTTTATACACGGCGATAGCCACGTTGTTGTGGGAACCGGCGCTGGTCGCGGTGATGTCGGTATCAGGATCGATGCCGTTGGCCTTGAGGATGATGCGCGGGATGATGTAGCCGGAGGTGGAGTTCGGATCGACAAAGCAGAACTTCTTGCCCTTCAAGTCGGCGAAGCTCTTGATGCCGGAATCAACGTTGGCGATGAACTGACCCTTATAGAACGGTTCGGGCTGTCCAGCCAGCGCCTTGTCGGGATCCACATCGTTTGTATTGTACTTGCGGATCGCGAGCAGAACGGGGAATACGCCGTATTTGGCTTGAGCGAGCAAAGCGGAGAAGGTGTTGAGGAAACCGACCTGAGCCTTCTCAGCGCCCATGGCCTCGATAGAGGCCGCAAAACTGGTGCCCACTTCTTCTTTGAAGGCGAGGCCGGTCATCTGGCTCAAGCAGTCGGCAATGGCGCCGCCGGCTTTGGTGATCTTGCCGGTATCGCCGGAGGGCACGAAGGTGATGACAATCGGATTGTCAGCTGAGCCTAGCGCACCAGCCGCGGGAGCCGCAGGCGCATCCGCTAACTTATCGCAAACGGGAGGCGGAGGCGGGGTGGGGGTCGGCGGCGCGGCAGTCGGCGCTTCAGTAGCGGTCGGCGCTTCCGTGGGCGCCGTTGTGGCAGGCGGCTGTGTGGGAGCTGTGGTGGCGGGCGGTTGCGTGGGAGCGGGAGTCGCGGGCGCGCAAGCAGACAACGCCATCGACAGGCTCAACAAGACAACCAATACCGAGAACAAGAGACGTTTGGTCATGATTTCTTCTCCTCTCAGAAGAATGAATGGGGAATCAAGGGGCTAAGTACCCCTTACCGCATTGATAATACTCGAATTCATTTCCGCAGGCAAGCAGTTTTTCTTAAAATTTTCTGAAAACCGCCTCAAAGTTATTTGATCAAGGCATCGAGAGCGAGTCCCGAATCTTGTGCATACTTTGCGAAATCCTGATACTGGGAATCGTCCGCGGGTTGCAGGGAATCCAAACCATAGATTTTTTGAACGGCGGTTTCTCCCTCGGGCGTGTTCATCAAGTCGATAAATGCGCGCAGTAATGCGCGCTTCATTTCGGGGTTTAGATTCGAAGCGAATACCACCTGCTCATAGGGAATGATTGCCGGCGTCCGCCAAATTACAACGACTTTTTCGAATACGTCAGGATGTTCCGAGGCCAGCATGGGCAGTGTGCGCGCGTCGGTATACGTGGCGCCGAAATCGCAGATGCCCTTTCCATAGACCGCGCGCACTACGGTGGGCTGTCCCTGAACGAAAGCCGCGTCATTGATCTGGACTTTGGCCTGCTTCAAAAACCCCAGCGGAATCACATACCCCGACGGCGAGGCCGCGTCGCTCCAACAGGGTTTCTTCTCATTGAACTGCATCAGGGCTTGATCGGCTTCGGCGGTATTTTTTCCGGTCGCCGGGTCGAAATAAGATTTGAAACCCGCGTCCGCGCGGGCGATGAATTGCGCGCCGTACAGCGCCTGCCCGTTGCGCACGCTTGCCAGCGCGGCGTTGGCGCTTCCGTTTTCGTGAACCAGCAGATAGGCGAACGGTGAAAGCACTCCCATTTGCGCGTTGCCGATTTCAAAGGCGTGAACGAGTTCCGTTTCGGAGGTGGGAATGACGGTTACAATCTTATATCCGGTGCGCGAACTGAGTTGTTCGGCCAGCGTTCTCCCGGCCGCGATCACATCCTCAGCCGGGTGGGCGGAGGGGGCCAGGGCCAGGATCAACGGATTTGAATCGGCGCCCGGCTGGGCCGTAGGACGAAGCGGAACGATCACGGTCGCCTGCGCGCTGGGCGCGGCGGTGGGCGCGGCGGTCGAAAAAGAAATCGCCGGGAGATTACATCCGACGGTCAGCGCAAGCGTAAAGAACAGTAGGAGTTTTTTCATCTTGCAAGTTTGTGAACGGCCGAGGATACTGATATGGCTATAATACAACAAAATCTGAAAGGTGTTCGATGAATAATCATTCCAATGGTAACAGTTTATTTTCGATTCTGATCCTGATCGTGCTGGCGGCAGGCGTGTATTTTATCGTACAGACGATTCGCGGAACGGCACAGCAAGCCGCCGCGCCGTTCCAACAGATGAATCAGGCGAATCAGGCTTTGCAGACTCAGGTCTCGCAATTGATGAATCCCACGCCCACCATCATCCCCGACCCGGTGACGTACATTTACGAAGTCCGCGCTTTGGCGCGCCTCGAAACGATTCAATACAGCGTGGAGAAAGTCATTACGGCGGAACAGAATCAGGGCACGTTCGATTTTTTGTTCGGCGACCGACTGCTGTTTGTAGCGCATGGTACGGTGATCGCCGGCATCGATATGGAGAAGATCCAGCCAAGCGATATGCAGTTGGTGAACGGCGTTTTGAATGTGAGACTCCCACCCGCTGAAATTTTCGTGACCTCGATTGACAATCAAAAATCCTACGTCTATACCCGCGAGACGGGCATCCTCACCAAGCAATCCGTGGATTTGGAATCTCTGGCGCGTCAATCGGCCGAGGATGAAATCCGCAAAGCCGCTGTGGCGGACGGGATTCTCGACGAGGCGCAGAAGAATGCCGAGGCCTATTTATTGCGCTTCTTCAACGCGTTGGGCTATCAAACCGTCGTATTCGTTCAATAAAACTATACGCGCTCCGTCCATGACGGGTGCGCGTACTTTGTGCGGACCAGTTCTTCCGCCCGCGCCGTTTCTGAGGCGGACAATCCGCTCTCTTCGAATTTCAACCCCAGTTCCGCTTCAAAACCGCGAACGAAGGCCTGCGCGGCCGTTTCCCAATTGACCGCGCGGCCCAGCACGGATTCAACGGTGGCCGCGCGCGCTAGTAGACGTGCCGCGGCCCGTGCGCGCGCGGCTTCGTCGTCAAAAGTCAATGCCTGACAAATGCGCGTCAGGTCGCCGGTCAGCGGCAATGAGCCGTGCTGTAGAACGCCCTCCTTTTTGCGCGCCTGCGCGGAACCGATCAGTTTTTTCCCGTGCACCGTGATCTCATACGCGGACGGAACTTCGAAGCAAACCGGGTTTGGACTCCCTCCCGCGCTTTGCGGCGCGCTTTCTTTCATCTCCACCGGCACGTGCAACTCGCGCAGGGCGGTCAGCAACGCCCGCGCCAGCCGCTGATATGATTCCAGCACACTGCCCGCCACGCGCGGCTCCTCCGCGGGCGCGGTGACGGAATACGTCAATTCGTCGGTGTGGAGGATGGCGCGGCCGCCGGTCGCGCGGCGGACAACCTCCCAGCCGCGCGACTTCACACGATTCATGTCTACGTCCGAGATGGGTTGGGCATATCCGAGCGAGAGACAAGCCGGTTGCCACGCGTACAGGCGCAAGGTCGGGAGCGATTCGCCCCGGTAAATGTGTTCGAGGACGGCCTCGTCCACAGCCATGTTCCACGCGCCGCGGGCGGCCGGGGTGCGGATCAGCCTCCATAAAAGGTCATGTGACATATTGGCTATTTTACTCTTGCGAGTGCGAGGTTACACTCGCCGCCATGAACCGCTCTTTTGCATTTACCAGCGGCGGCGCACAACACTTGGGAATCGGCGAATGGAAAGTGCGCGCAGATGAAGACGGCCGACTCGCCATTGAACTCGACTCGTTCGGCTCCGCGAAAGATTTCGGAACCTTCGACCTCCTGCCTGCCGAATCCGCCTCTCTCTGGGACCTGATCGCGGGCGCGGCTCTCGAAGAGCGCGTTTCCTCCTCCCGCCCCGGCGTCCCGGACGAGGCCATGCTGGGTTTTGCGCTTTTTGCGCAGGCTACTTTGCACAGTGTTCAGCTATGGGCTAACGAGGCCTTGGCCGATCATTCGATTAAGCGGTTGGTGGAAGAACTCGAAAAATTGATCGAAAAATACACGGGCCGCAGGCCTATGTTGAAGTAATTAGAGCGAAGCGCGCACCGCCTGACAGCGCTCGCAGTCCATTCGGTCGCAAAGTAAAGCCAGAGGGTCTTTCTCGATGCGGGCGATCACTATTTCAAATAATTGTTTCAGTGGAAGGGCTTGAATTACCGTGTCGCCAATCTTGACGCGGCGCGTTTCGCGCGCGAGGAGCGGGGTGATCGCGTTGAAGCCGTCCGAGTCCCCCGGAAAGTTCGGGCATTCCACTACGCGGTTTCCTTTCAACGCCCAGCGGGTGAATTGTTTGCGCCCTGCCAGTTTCTCGGCCAGATGAATGCTGGTGTTTACGCTGTGATCGACTCCCAGCAACACGACCCAGCCGTCCCGTTCGGCCAGCGCGCCAATCGGCGCCAGCGGGTTGAACAGCGTCTGCGTGACGAGAAATTCATCGGCGCGAATGCCCGCAAAGGATAGGATCGGGTGCGGGGTCCGGTGGGCATCGGGGTGAAGCCGTAGGGCTTCAGGCAACATGCCCATCATCGGGTCGGCGGGCATGTCGAGGCGGAACGTTTCGGCCATACGGTTGGAATCTGTTCCACTGCCGTAGGCGATTCCGTTATTGGGCGGGCCGACCTGCGGAACGATCATGGTCTTGTACGTGAAGGTTGGCACGACGACCGCTCCGGTGGATTCGATCAGCGCGCGCACCATCGTATCGGCGCCGCCCTGAATGTGGCCGAATTTTTTCAACGAAGCATGCACAATGACGGGGTGATCCGCCAGTTCCAGCTCGAGGAGAGCATCGCGCAGTTGTTGAAAGTCGAGGCCAACCACGTAGGAGACTCTTTCCAGGATCAACGTTACTTCCCTTTCCACTCCGGCTTACGTTTCGCGATGAAGGCGTACATGCCTTCCTTTTGATCTTCGGTGGAAAAGAGTTCGTAGAATTCCCGGCGTTCTTCGTTCAAAGCATCGCTCAGGGAAAGTTCGAAAGAATCGTTAATCAGTTTTTTGGCCGCGCGCACGGCCAACGGCGCGCGCCCGGCGATCTGCGCGGCCAATGATAGAGCCTCTTCCAGAAAACGGTCCACGGCCGTTACGCGATTGACCAGCCCAAAGGATAAGGCTTCCTGCGCGGAGAGCATGCGGTTATTCAGAATCACTTCCATGGCAACGGCTTTTCCCACCGCGTGGGTCAATCGCTGTGTACCGCCCGCGCCGGGAATCACACCGATAGTCACCTCGGGCTGGCCGAACCTGGCGGTTTCCGAGGCTACGATCATATCGCAGGACATGGCCAGTTCACAGCCGCCGCCCAATGCCCAGCCCGATACCGCGGCAATGACCGGCTTGGCGGCGTTGCGAATTCTTCCAAAGACCGCGATCGGATCGCGCTCCGTCATTTCCTGATAAGTTCTGTCCGCCATTTCCTTGATGTCTGCGCCCGCGGCAAATGCTTTTTGATTCCCCGTGATGACCATCGCGCGGATTTGATCGTTCCGTTCGAACTCGTCCAGCGCGTCCATAAGTTCGTTCAACAGCGCGTGATTCAAAGCGTTCAACGCCTGCGGCCGATTGAGCGTAATAAGACCGACGTGTTCACGAGTCTCGGTCAGGATGTTTGTATAAGTCATGCAACGCTCCTCGAAAACGTGATATTTTATTTTACTGTAAAAGACGGGTTTTCTCGAAGTTTGTTATGCGCGGCGTGGAATGTTTACGCGGAAACAATGACCGGATTCGAATCGGTGACGCGGGCCGTTTCGCCGTTTGGAAAAGTGACGACGGTTTCCTCGAGGCCGCGCTCGATGGTCAAACCTTTATAGCGAATCGTGACCGGCCACGGAAAAAGATTTTTTCCATCCAGCCGGACGCGCATAGGTGAGATCACGGTCACGCCGAGCGATTGCAAAAACAAACCGACCGGCGTAAAACCGTTCAGCGCGTTGCGTTCGCCGATGCCCGTGCCGCGCTCGGCGTGATAACGCTGATAGAACGCGTGAGCCTGCTTCAGGCTTTGAATGGCCGCCGTCATCAAGTGCGCGGTCAGGCGGACGGCCTCGGTGCGGAATCCGTATGCGAGCAGGCCCTCGCCGATCAGTTGATTCCAGGGGAAGTGAACGCTCATGCCAACGGTTTCCGCTTGCGGGTCTGGCAAGACCGATAGCGCGGGAATCCCAAACGGACGGTCGAAGCGGTTCGCGCCCAGGATCGTCCTGCCGATCAGGCTTTGGGCGCGTTGCTGATCCGGCGCGCCGGCCCACAGCGGTAAAAGCAAGGTGTGATCTTCACCGGTGAGGTCCACGGTGCGAACGATGACTTTATCTTTTTCATTCAACCCGCTGACTTTGACGCGCCCGACTCGCGTATAGACCTGTTGACTGGTCGCCGCCATGCCGCCACTGCGCCACTGAAAACGATGCCCGCTAATTACTTCGGCTTTGCCTTTGATGGGAAACTCGCCGATTTCCACGCTGGGCCGTTTCGCGGCGGGGCTTTTGGTTTGAATCTCGATCAACAATCGCACCGGTTGTTCGAACTCGGCTTTGGGGCGGATCGAGCGGTTGCCGCCTTTGTTGCGCCCAATGATTTTCCCCGGAAGCGATAAGTGGGTGTCGCGGTCGCGATAGACGTACAACGCGCTGCGCGGCTCCCATGAGGATTCCAGCGCTTGTTTCAAAAGTTCGGCCTGCGGTTTCAACAGGGCCGTCTCATCGGTTTTGTTCAATACGGCGGCCATTTGAAGCAGGCAGGCGGCCTCGCGATAAAGCATCGCGATCAGGGCCGGGCTGTGTATCGTGGAAATATCCACGCCCTGCGACCACGGATGCCAGACGTCGAAGAGCGGGTTATCGTCGAAACCGGTTTGTAGGGGATGATCCCATTCGGGGATGCCATTGCGGCCGCGGTCGTGTTCGGGCGCGAACCAGGCCCAAAAGAACATTTGCAGTTTTGGAAATACTTCGGCGAGAAAGGATTCGTCCTCGCCGGTTTGATACAACTTCCATGCCAGGCTTGCCAGCAAAGGCGCGGCGAGCAGTTTACTGCGTTGACCGCCGAGGCCGGGACGGTTATCCACCTCACCGGTTTCGTTTTGCACGCCGAGGAAGTTGCGAAGAATATCTTTCGATATGGATGGACAGCCGGGCAATAAACCGGTCAGATAATAACTTTCGAGCGAAGTTTGTCCACTCCATGCGGGCGGGTAATCGGATCCGTCGCCTTTGCGCGAAAAACCCTGATCGGGCTGGCGCGAGGATACAAACGAAGCGTGCGGCAGGTTCTGATTCCCGCGGAAAAATAGACCCAGCGCGGCGCGCTGACCGAACGCCAGCGCCGCGTCCCATTCCATATCGCCGGTATGAATATCGAATACCGAGGCCTCGTCGAGCAATTCGATACGGGCGCGCTCGGCTTCCCATACGCGCGCCGCGGTATGCCGCGCCAGTTCGAAAGAGGCGTTGAGGCTTTCTTTGGCGGCTTGTGCGAAAGTGATCTGCCGCGTCGCGCCGGCGTCCAGTTCGAGATCCAGCGCGAGCGAGGGATGCGCGCTCGTCCCGGGTTTGGGGCCGCCGGTCATAAACACAACCGGGAATAGCCCGCCCGTCTGACCGACCAACACGTGAACCATTTGCTGTTGCGTTACAGCCATGGCCTGACCGTCGAGCGGGTTCAGCGCGCCGCACACCTCGAGTCGAATCTGACGCGCGGCTGTGCTTTGATTGGTTAAAGTAATACGCCCGGCCGCGGCGTTCGATTCGGGAATCCAATATTCCGCGGCCGCGTGCAGGTCTTCGAACGGGGAAGATTCTAGCCATAAAAAGTTCGGATAAAAACGCCGCATACGCGGCGCGTCCGCGAACGCGGCCGGATCTGTGACCGTTTTTCCGTTTTCGCTGAAGCGGAGAAAAAGCCGCATCGAACGCGCCCGCAGGCCATAGGTCGTGCGTAATGAAACGGCGGGCGGTTCGCCGGAACCGATCTCCAATTCCCAAATATGATCGTTGGTATATTCCGGCGCGCAGAGACGGGCATCCGCGGCAATATTAAAATAAAGTGGATCGCCGGAACCCAAAGACCAATCGCGCATGGTCTTATTGTACGGGCAGACTGTCGGGAGGTCAAAGGGTATAATATTTCATAACTTATCGGCGTTTATGTAGAAGTTCTCGAAAGTGTTATGCCGAACGGAGCGAAGCAACTGTCCGCCCAAAGAGGAAGATTGCTTCGTCGGGTAAGCCCTCCTCTCAATGGCAAAGAGTGTTTTGAGATAAGTTGTAATTAAATCACCGGAGGTTCGTATGTCAGGACTTTATTATGAAGAGTTTCAAGTGGGACAAAAAATTATCACGGTGGGCCGAACGATTTCCGAAAGTGATATTTTTACGTTCGCCGGGCTTTCCGGCGATTACAACTTGATCCATACCGACGCCGAATATAGCAAGAACAGCACCTTCGGCCAGCGTGTGGCGCACGGATTGCTGGGCGTAGCGGTCGTTTCGGGACTGGCGATGCGCACCGGCGTCATGGAAGGAACGGTGATTGCCTTCCGCGAGATTAATGAGTGGAAGTTCGTCAAACCCGTTTTTATCGGCGACACGATTCACGCCGAGCTGACGGTCGTCGAAACCAAACCTTATCCGCGCTTGAATGGCGGCTCGGTGTCCATCGCCTTCGATGTGAAGAATCAAAAGAGCGAAACGGTGATGAAGGGAACCTGGGTCGTGCTGATGGCGTCCAAACCGCAATAATGTTTCTTTTTCTTGAGGCTGAATGACCGACCCCGAAGCTGAAGACCCGCGCGACCGGTTGAGACGATTGCTCTCCTCCGAGGACGAGACTCTGCCCGATCTTCCCACCGACTTCAAACCGGCGCGGACTCCCACACCTCCGCCTCCGCCGGGACCTGATCCCGAGACCCGGCTCGCGCAACCGGCCCTCGACCGCGACAACATGCCTCTGCCGCGCCGCGTGGATCAGATTGACATGGAAGGGACACGCGTCACGCCTGCCGCGTACGAACCAGCCACAGGCCGGCGTTACGCGCCGACGCGTCTCACACAGCCGCCTCCGGCGCGCAAACCTGCGCCGTCCTTCAACATCGGAAACATCAACTGGGGAAACATCAATTGGCGCGGAGGCTTGGGTTGCTTTCTGCGCGTACTGATCGTAATCATTTTCATCACGGCCATCGTCGGGCTGTGCCTCGGCTCGATTGCGTTATATCAATATTATTCCATCGCGCGCACTCTGCCTTCGATTGACGATTTGCGCGCTCACGCTTCGCAATTCGAAACCACGCGCATCCTCGACCGCAACGGCAACTTGTTGTACGAGATCCTCGATCCCAACGCGGGCCGCCGCACGTACGTACCGCTCGATAAGATCTCTCCCAATGTTGTGGCCGCCACCATCGCCACCGAAGACAAGGACTTTTACAGCCATCCCGGTTTCGATCCGCTGGCCATTATCCGCGCGTTATGGCAGAACTACACCAGCGGCGGGACGGTCTCCGGCGCCTCCACCATTACACAACAGTTGGCGCGTTCGCTTCTGCTTTCGCCGCAGGAGCGCGTGGAACAAACCTATCGGCGCAAGACGCGCGAAGTGATCCTCGCGGCGGAAATCACGCGGCGATATACCAAAGATGAAATTCTCGAACTGTATCTGAACGAAAACTTCTACGGCAACTTTTCGTACGGGATCGAGGCCGCGGCTGAGACCTATTTCGGCAAGACCGCCGATCAACTGACCGTGGGAGAAGCCGCATTTTTAGCCGGCCTGCCTCAATCGCCCGCCGTATATGATATTTACACCAACCGCGAAGCCACGCTTCTTCGCCAACAACAGGTTTTGGTTTTGATGTACCAGCTCAGCACGGAACGTAACTGCATCGAGGTGAGCAACAGCCCCGCGCCGGTCTGTGTGGATGCGGTGGTGGCCTCCAACGCGGCGGACGAGATCAAGGCATACCAATTCCGCCCGCCGGCGGTGAACATTCGTTACCCGCATTGGGTCAATTACATCCGCGAGCTTTTGGAAGCCCAATACGACGCGCAGACGATCTATCGTTCGGGCTTCACCATTTACACGACTCTCGATCCCACGCTTCAGGACGAAGCCCAAAAACTGGTCACCGATCAAATCGCGGCCATCGCCGACAAGAACGCGCATAACGGCGCGCTGGTCTCGATCAAGCCTTCGACGGGGGAGATCCTCGCCATGGTGGGATCGCCCGATTTTTATAACGATGCCATTTCGGGCCAGGTGAACATGGCGACCAGCCCCACGCGCCAACCGGGCTCGTCCATCAAGCCCATTAATTACGTCGCGGCCTTTGAAAAAGGATGGACTCCCGCCACCTTGATTTGGGACGTGCCTTCCGAGTTTTCGCCCTCCGGCGATCCGAACGACACGCGTCCGCCGTATAAACCTGTCAATTACGACGGCAAGTTCCACGGTCCGGTAACGGTGCGGATCGCGCTGGCTAACTCGTTCAACGTGCCGGCTGTCAAGACCTTGAATTTCGTCGGCGTGTACGGCGATCACGGCATGGTGGCTATGGCGAAGCGACTCGGCATCACTTCCCTCACGCGCGATGATTACGGCTTGTCACTTACGCTGGGCGGCGGCGATGTGAGTGTGCTCGAATTGACCGGCGCGTACGCGGTGTTTGCCAACGGCGGACAGCGCGTCCCGCCTGTGGCGATTCTCAAGATCGTGGATTATCAAGGCAATGTTGTGTATGAATACAAGCCTCAACCCGGCGAACAGGTTCTGCGCCCGGAGCATGCCTATTTGATCTCTTCGATCCTTTCCGATAATCAGGCGCGTTCATGGATGTTCGGGACGAATTCCATGCTTAACTTATCGTTTCAAGTCGCGGCCAAGACCGGAACCACCAACGACTTTCGCGATAACTGGACTCTGGGGTATACGCCCGATCTGGTGACCGGGGTTTGGGTGGGTAATGCCGATTACACGCCGATGGTCAATACCACCGGCCTCACCGGCGCCGCGCCGATCTGGTCGCAATTTATGCAGTTTGCCGTGCCTTATGTGACGAACGGACATCCCACGCCGTTCGTCCGCCCGCCCGGCATCGTGGAAAAAGTCATCTGCGCGCTTTCGGGCACTGAGCCGTCGAATACCTGCAAACAGCAAATTACCGAGGTATTCGCCTCGGATCAACCGCCGCTTCCCGCGGGGCAGGATTTGGTGCGCCGCGTCAATCTCGATCAGTGGACTCAACTCGAGGCCTCGGAGGCCTGCAAAGATTTTACCGAGACAGAAACGGTGCTCAATGTGAACGATCCATTTGCGCGCGATTGGCTGGAAACCGGCGACGGGCGCGCCTGGCTCGAGGCGCACGATCTGCCGCGCCGTCCGATCTTTGCGCCCGACCGCGAATGCAAAGCCGACGACCCGCATCCGCAGATCGGCTTTGCGCTCAATGACGGCGACGTGCTAACTTCGCCGCTGTTGAGCGTCAAAGGCACGGCGGCGGCCACCGGTTATTTCAAATCATGGAGTTTGGATTACGGCCTCGGCGCCGACCCCGGCCAGTGGGCGAATCTCACGTCGAAGAACGATCCGGTCGAAAACGATACGCTTTTCAATTGGGATTTATCCAATATTCCCAACGGGACGATCTCACTGCGCCTGACCGTGAACGGAAAATATGCCAGCGTCGAACGCGTCATTCACCTGACCTTGAGCCTGCCGACGCCAACTCCAACGATTACGCCGACCAGTCCGCCTCCTACGGATACGCCTACTGCGCCTCCTACCGATACCCCCGTGCCCGTTCCAACGGATACACCCGCGCCGAGCAGTACGCCAACCGCCGCTTCAACGCCGTAGTCTTTTACAGAATTAAATCGAGCGTGGCCTCGCCGTGCGTCAGCACGTAGAAACTGCGCGCCTGCGCGCGCTCGAAGATAAAATCGGTGATCAAGTATCCCTCCTGAAAAGCCGTCTCGAAGACCTCGCGCGAAAAGAAGCGCCAGTCGCGGGCGAGCGAGAAGTCCGCGTCTTTCAGCGCGGGGAAATTACTTGGAATTTCGGTCAATAGCAGGCGGCCGTCGAGGGCGGGAAAGTTTTCCGGTGGGCGCGGCCAGGCATTGGGTCCGGCGTGAAGCGTATAAAGAGGCTGTAGGCCCGCTTTCGAAAATTCATTCAGCGTCAGGGCGGGACGGGCGCGCTGACCGAGTCGACGTTCGACGCGGCTTGTGTTGATCCACCAATCCACTTGAAAACGATCCGAAGGCAAACCCGCGTTCAAGCCGTCGCGCATTTCGCCGTATTCCGAACGGCGGTACGTACTGCAGACCGCGCCGAGCCGCGCGATGTTGAGATGTGCGTTGCGGCTCAGCAGTGGATCGTAAGTCCAGGTCACATGATCCAAGCCTTGATGACGAACCATCTGCCATTGAGCGCGCTTGAGCGCAAAGCCGAGGCCGGTATCGCGGTAATTGGGATGAACGCCCATCATGTGCGAACAGTGTTTGGCGCGCGGACCGTCGGGCGTGGCCTCGATGCCGGGGAAGCCGAATACGAATCCTACCAGATCGTTATCCGCGAATGCGCCCAACACCAATCCGCCGTTGTGTACTGCGGTGATGAGTAAGTGTGCAGGCACGATGTCGGTTTCACTGCCGGGCCATACCATGCGCTGTAAGGCCTCGACGGCATTCATTTCTTCCAGAGTTTCGAGCAGGCGAATCAGCGGGGCGGTCATATTTATTGAGGCGGATGCGAAAACCGTTCGCGCACATAGTTGGCGGCCTGTTTCGTCTGGGCGGAAAACCAGTTCGAGGTTCGCGCCCACCACGTCAATCGGCGCAAATAATTGAGTCGATAAGTGAAGCGGGCCGGCATGAGGCCGAAGGCGCGCGCCGTCGCATCGGCGGGGCAGGTACGGCTGACGGCCACATAATCGATCCAAAAAGATGATGCCGGAAAGTTCGGCACGAAACTTTCGAGGGTTACGATCAAACTGCGCAACGTGACAGGCGATAGTTCCATCAAATAGCGCGGCGCCTGCACAATGGGCATGAGAATTTCCAAGATTTGACGCACGCTGAAATATTCACTGCCACCCACCTCATAAACCTGATTGATCGTTTCGGAATTCTCCAACGACCAAAGCAGGCACGTAACGAGATCCTCCACCCAAAAAGGTTGAAGCATCGGGGTTACGTTGTGCCCTCCGCCGGGGATGAAAAAGATGCCCGGCGCGGCGCGCAGCATACGCGCCAGCCCGCTGGTGAAATGGTCTTCGGGGCCGTACACAATCGTCGAACGCAGGATCGTATACGGCACACTCGAACGACGGATGAATTCTTCCGCGATGCCTTTGGCTTTGAAAACGGGATAAGCCGAAGCACGCGCCGCCCCCACATGGCTCACGTAGACGATTCTCTGCACGCCCGCGTCGGCCGCGGCCTCCACCAAATTGCGCGTGCCTTCGATGTCGGTGGTCAGCAAGTTGGCATTGCGTCCCTGCGACTCGGCGCTGGCGAGGTGGAAGATCACCTCCACGTCGTTCAACGCCGCGCGCAATCCGCGCGTATCGGCCAGACTGACGACCGCCACTTCGAGCGGCACGCCTTTTGGAAGCCGGGGAGTACGCGGCGAGGGCCGGATCAAGGCCCGCAGTGGAAAACCGGATTCGGAAAGTTGCCGTACCAATACGCGGCCGATGAAACCGGTCGCGCCTGTGACCAAAATCATGTGAAAATTATAGCAGAGTTGGAACTATTATCCTTTTGAGGGCGTTTAAAGAATAGGTTTCCGCTGGGCGCGCAGAGGCTTCGCTTCGTTCAACGCGATATTTTTGAGATAATTTTAAGAATGAACTGCTTATTGTTATGGACCGCACAAATCCCTAACGTAAGTGCAACTTTGTAATTAATGACAAGGTTGTATAATCAATATGCCGAACACTTTAATGAAGGATATTGAATGCCCAAGGCTTTGAATCGGCAAACAAAGAAAAGCCGCTCGCGCGGCAAGACGAAAATTACAACTTCCCGCACAACGCCTGCAACTCAAAGTGATACTAACGTGAAGGTAAAGGTCAAGAGCGGGAACGATTCGACGCGCAACGACGATAAAGGCTTTACATCGAACGATCCCAAAGCAGAATTTCAGAATATTGTTGAAAATATCCCGACCGGCGTATATCGTTCCACGCCGGATGATAAACTGCTGACCGCCAACCCGGCCCTGGTCCAGATTCTGGGTTATGACTCGCTGGATGAATTGTTACAGGTGAAGATCGGGCGCGACCTGTTCGTCGATCCGGCGGAGCGCTTGAAATATAACGAACTGCTTAATTTATCCGATCAAGTACAGAACGTCGAACTTCATTTGCGGCGAAAGGACGGCCGCGAGATCATTGTGTTGGATAGTTCGCGCGTGATACGGGATGAAAACGACCGCATCCTGTATTACGAAGGTTCACTGACCGATATCACCGAGCGCCGGGCGGCTGAACGCGCGCTGGAGGAGTCGGAGGCAAAGTATCGTTCGCTGTTCGATCATGCCGTTGACGGCATTTATCGCATCGCGGAAGACGGCAGATTGTTGGCCGCCAATCCGGCGCTGGTTCGCATGATCGGCTATGCCTCCGAAGAGGAACTCCTTTCCACCAATGTTTCGGACTGGTTTTTCTCGCAGGAAGATGCGGAACGCATTATCCGGCTCCTCGGGGAAACCGGCGAATTGAATAACGTCGAGAGTATTTTGAAGCGCAAGGACGGTCGCCTCATTGTTGTCCGCAATAATACCCGGGTTGTTCGGGACCCGAAAGGGAAGATCCTGTTTTTCGAGGGGACGCTGGCCGACATCACGAAACAGGCGCATGCCGAGGAGAACTTCCGCAATCTGCTGGAGGTCGCGCCGGACGCGATCGTGGTGAGTAATTCGAGCGGGAAGATCGTTCTGGTGAACTCCCAGCTCGAAAAAATGTTTGGTTATGCGCGCAGTGAGTTGATGGGACAATCTTTGGAAATTCTTCTGCCGGAACGCTTCCGCAATGGGCATTCCGTTTTACGGGCGGAGTATCTTCGCAAACCGCGTATTCGAACACATACCGGTTTTGAATTATATGGCCTGCGGCGGGACCGCAGTGAGTTTCCGACCGAAATCAATCTCGGACCGTTGAAGACTCCCGACGATATGCTGGTCTTTGCCTCCATTCGCGATATTACCAAGCGTAAAGAGGCGGAAGAAGCTCTGCAGGAGAGCGAGGAACTGTTCCGCTCGGTGATGGATCACTCGGCCATCGGCATTGCGTTGTCCGCGCCCGACGGACACTGGCTGAGAGTCAACAAAGCTTTGTGCGATATGCTGGGTTATTCGGCGCAGGAATTACTCCAGAGCAACTTTCAATCCATGACACACCCCGACGATCTCGAAATCGGCCTTCAGCAAATGCGTCAATTGCTGGCTGGGGAGCAGGAATCCTGCCATCTGGAGAAAAGATATATTCATAAAAGCGGCCGAAGCGTGTGGGCCTCGCTCTCTTTGTCGCTGGTCAGGCATCCTCACGGAGAGCCGCGTTTCTTTATCGCCCAGGTTCAGGATATTACCGAGCGCAAGCAGGCGGAACAAATCCTGGTCGAAAGCGAGGAGCGTTATCGCTCCATCTTCGAGCAGTCGGCCGTTGGCGTTTCGCAAATTGATTTGGACGGCAAATATGCCAAAGTCAATCAGAAATTTTGCGAACTTGTAGGTTATTCGCGCGAGGAGCTGTTGAGGATGTCCTTTACGGATATTACCTTCCCTGACGATCTTGAAGAAGACATGCAGAGAAATCAGGATCTGCTGGCGGGCAGGATACAAAGCTTCGTTGGACAGAAGCGTTATGTTCGAAAAGACGGTTCCCTGATTTGGGTGGAAATGACGGTGAACTTACTGCACGACGTGGATGGAAAAGCCAGGTATCTCAATGCGATCATCAACGATGTCAGCCCTCGCAAGCAGGCGGCCGATGCTTTGGAACGCCGCGCGGAAGAGTTCAAGGCTTTGGTGCAGGCCGGAGAATCCCTGACGAGCACGCTCGAACTACAGCCTCTGCTCGAAAATATTTTGATGGCGGCGCAGCGCGCGATCCCGGCCGGCGAAAAAGGGACGGTCTTGCTTTGGGATGAACACGCCAAAATACTGCGCGTATGGGCGCAAAGCGGATACCGCGATTCGCGTTTAATGGAATTGCCTTTCAAAGAAGATCAGGGATATTCCAGTGTGGCTTTTCATCAAAAACGTTCGCTGTTGATACGCGACGCGGCGGAAGAATACGTAGTTCCGTTCAATGAGACTTTGGACGAGGTAAATTCCGTTCAAAGTGGAATTGCGACGCCTCTGACCGTCAAAGGCAAAGTGATCGGCGTGATCGCGCTGGATAACTCGACGCGTAAAAACGCTTTCACCGAGGACGACCTGCGTTTGATGGAAGCCTTTGCCCTGCAGGCCGCGGCGGCCATCGAAAATGCGCGTTTATACGAGGAGACTCAGCGCCGCGCCGCCGAATTAAGTTCCCTGACCCGCGTCTCCTCCGCCCTGCGGTCCGCCGCTACGCGCCTGCAAATGTTCCCGGTGATTTTGGATCAGTTGATGGACGTTCTGCCGGCCGACGGGGCCATGATCGGTTTGATCGAACCGTCAACCCGCGATATTTCAATCGAATTAGGGCGCGGCAATCTGGCTGGCCTGACCGATGAGGTGATTCCTTCGGGCAATGCCATCACCGATAACCTGATGATCACGCGGCGGCCGTATGTCGTTGCGGATGTTCGGGAGGACGCGCGCGCCAATTATTTCGAATCGTTGAAAGAGATTCGCGCGGTGGCGGCCGTTCCGTTGATCGCTCAGGATCG
>WBZO01002820.1_pt1 | contig 21675 bp, 19 predicted proteins | sample 5204261 | NCBI WGS metagenome assembly WBZO01 (sample SAMN12412400, study PRJNA552823) | activated sludge metagenome | isolation source: activated sludge from anammox sidestream of wastewater treatment plant... | place: USA: North Carolina | collected 2017-09 | reverse complement strand
GCAGCTCGACGGCGATTGGGTCGACGTTCGACTCGATCGCCTGCCCGACGAACCGCAGAGGGTGTTCGTCAGGCGTCCGGGCCTCGACGGGTGGACGAGCATTCCCCTCGCCGAGCTGGCCACGCTGGCCGAGGCCGCGACGCGGCTGGCCGGCAAGCACTGGCTGCCGCAGCCGCTGCGGGCAGCGGTTCCGCAGCAACGGGTCGGTGAAGCCGCCGGCGGGCGGCTTCACCCATCGAGGTCCGACCAGCGCCAGCCGACGGCGCGCGGCCCGAGCTTGACCGGACCTGGGATTTCCTTGGCCGCGATCATGCGGTAGATCGTCGATCGGCCCAGGCCGGTGAAGCACACGACGCTGGGCATGCGGGCGAACCTTGGACGCTGCTCCGGTGGAACTGGGTTCGCGACGGTCGTGTCGAGGCGCGCCATGTCTGGACTGCGAGAGTGGTGCCTGCTACCAGCGTATGCCTTCGCGCGCTCGGAGCCGGTGCTGGATTCGGAAGGACTTCGTGCGCGTGGAACCGACGTGCCCGCGCAAGAGCCGCTCGACTTGGCGGATATGCTTGACAACTTCCGGTCTCCCCAACAACCGCCGGGCGCCGCCCGCGCTCCTGATCCGCCCAATGCCGAGCTTCTTCACGGTGCTGCCGCATGGCCGGCGCGTCCCTTCGGATGCGCGTGACCAAGCCTTCCTGCTCACGGACAACTGGGATGACTGGTTCACCTTCAGCACGCTGTATTCGCTCGTCATCGTCGATGCGAGCGGCCGCAGCCACGACATCGGTGGCGTGAAGATCGGACAGTCGGGAATGAAGCCGTCGCAGCGTCGTCCGGACCTGCCGACGACCTTCGACGAACTCGACGACATCTTCTTCTCGATCGGGCAGGACGACAGCTACTACGAATCGCTCAACGAGCTAGGCCCCGATGTACGGGATCGGGTGCTGCGAGCGCTCTGCGACATGGCGCTGGACCGCGACCGCTTCGCGCGTGCGCTAGGCGAGCGGGTCACTGGCATCTCTCTTCTTCGCTCCGTGAACCGCGCGACGGTTACCGGCCAGTTCGCGCGGTTGGCGCGTGGTGGCGCGCGCCTGTCGCGCTACGAGTTTTCGTATGCCGCACCGCGCCCGGCTCGGGGCCGGGGTGAACCGATTGTGATGTCGTTCGTGGTCGAACCGGAGTCCATGCCGCCGACGAACATCCACGTGCTCATCGGCCGCAACGGCGTGGGCAAGACGCACCTCTTGAACAACATGTCTCGCGCGCTCGTCGAGAAGAGACCGAACCCCGCTGAGCTCGGGACGTTCGCAGGAGGGGAGGATGGCGACGACGATCTCTTCGCCAACCTGGTATCGGTCACGTTCAGCGCGTTCGACCCGTTCGAGCCGCTTCCGAACCGGCGCGACAAGTCGGAGGGCCTGCCCTGCGCCTATGTTGGACTGAAGCGGTCGGGCGCCTCGGCAGAAGGCAAGCCTCTCGCCCCTAAGTCGCCGGAACGGCTCTCGACGGAGTTCGGCGCCAGCGTGCTGGTTTGCAGCCAGGGCGCCCGTCTGTTGCGCTGGCGGCGTGCCCTCGAGATGCTCGAGGCCGATCCGATCTTCCGGGCCGCGGACGTGGCACGGCTGGCCGACGAGGCACTCGACGAAGACGACTTGAAGTCGTCGGCGCGCAAGCTGTTCGCGAGCCTCAGCTCGGGTCACAAGATTGTGCTGCTGACCATCACTCGGCTGGTCGAGACCGTCGAAGAACGCACGCTCGTTCTGCTCGACGAGCCGGAAGCGCATTTGCATCCGCCTCTGCTGTCGGCTTTCGTGCGCGCGCTGTCCGATCTGCTGGTCAATCGCAACGGCGTTGCCATCATCGCAACCCACTCGCCCGTGGTGCTCCAGGAGGTGCCTTCGAGTTGCGCCTGGAAGATCCGCAGGAGTGGCAGGACGGTCCATGCGGAGCGTCCGGAGATCGAGACCTTCGGCGAGAACGTCGGTGTCTTGACGCGCGAGGTGTTCGGCCTGGAGGTCACGCACGCGGGCTTTCACCAGCTCTTGCGGGAGGCGGTGGGCGAGAGCGACGATTTCGAGCGGGTCCTAGCCAAGTTCGGCACGGAGCTTGGCGGCGAGGCCCGCGTACTGGTGCGCGCGCTGATCGCCAATCGGCAGGGGGACACGGAGTGATCAAGATGACCCCGCCTAGTCTCGATGCCCCCGATGTTTTCACCACCTGCATCAGCCGGATTCGGGACAAGGGACTGAAGTCTCGGATGACGGCCGTGGCCGGCGATGTCGGCACGGCCTCGGACGACTACAAGGCATTGGCAACCAAGAATCGTCTTCATCGGTTCCCGAGGTCGGCACTTGTAGGTGGGAATGTGACGGCGGCGGAGATGGAAGCCGTCTACACCCAACGCATGGCGAGGAAGGGTGCGCCTGGGCGCGATATCTACGACGAGATCTTCGCCTCGGCTCGATCCGGCCGTTGCCCTCGCGGCTGGCCAAGCTGGTGTTGGCGGAGTTCGGCGCTTCCTGGAACGTCGGCCTGGGCCAGGTGCTAGCCCGGCTCGCAAGCTTGGGCATTCAGCCTTCGCTGGACGATGGCCAGGGGCGCCAGATTGCCCTCAGAGACTATCTGCCGACCAAGGTCACCGTCGGGACGCCCGAGCCCGTGTTTGCGAACGTGTTTCCGCTGCAGTTGCCGAAGTCCATGCTCATCTTCGACCTGAAGCGGTCGTTGACCGAAGCCGAAGGCTGCGAACTGCGCAAGAAGTGGGCGTACGTCGAGTCGAGCGCCTACCGGCTTCTCGCGTTCTCGCCGCCGCCACCCCGGGCCATCCCGGCAACGGAGGTCGAACGAACCCCCGAGTTTTCTTGGGAGGACATCACCTACAAGGACGGCAAGAAGACGCGCGACATCGCCAAGGAGCTGGCATGGCGAAGCCTGAACCTCGTCTGTGCCGAGAAGGGGCTCCAATATTGCGTCGACCGCAAGGTCTTCTACTTCCCCGAGCGCGAACAGGGCGAGTGGAACCAGCCCATCGAGCACGTCGATGGGCAACACACGACGGTGCAGCTCACGGGCGAACGCACCAAGGGCTGGGGTGATCGGGCGGATCGCTTCCTGTACCAGCTGGCGCCCCTCTTTCGCCCCCAGTACGACGACGGCGGCGGCTGGTGCGTGGTCCTGCGGATCTACATCCGCGTCACGACGCTCGACGGCGCGATGTTCGAGGGCAAGGAAATCGGCCGCCGACGCAAGATCGTCAGCAGGAGTTGGTGGAACAAACAGTGGTTGGCCCGGCTGCTCGGCGTGGTGCAGGCGCTGCAGACGTCGGCAGGCAAGATCGAGATCGGGCTGGGCAACAGGGCCGTCGTCATGGGCGTCAAGCCGTTGAGCTGGGAGTGCCCGGTCGGACTCGACGTGTCGGAGCTTTCCAGCCTGTCGGACATCGGCGAAGAGATCGCGAGCTACCGCGCTCGCGATGAAGACGAAGACGAGGACGCCGACGAGCGCGCGACGGCAGAGATGCCAACGAATTCATGACCGACACCTTCCACTTCCTGGGCGAGTCGCTGCTCCAGTTCGGGCACGATCAGACGGCCGAGGACCCTCATGACGGGCTGGCGCTGTTCGGCCCGGCCGAGCCGCGCTCGCAACTCCCGGACAACATCGTGATCGGCACCCCCGACGGGATTGAGCTGTGGAAGCAGTGGTGCGCGGCACTGAACGCGCCAGCGGCGTGCGTCGATGCCGGGCGTCATTGGGCCTGGCCGCCCTTCCCCGGCTACGATGTGGCTTTCGGCGCGAAGTGGCCCAGCCCGCTCCGCAGCTATACGGTCGACGCCATCCGACTGTCGGAGGCCTCTCGCAAAGCCGACAAGCACGACCGGGCCTTTTCGGTCGCGAACCTATACATGGCATCGCTCGAACTTCTGGCCAAGCTCGATACGCGACCGGCGCTGGCGATCTGCGTCGTGCCCGACGAGGTGTACGAGAACTGCCGGCCGAATTCTTCGGTGCCGCTCTCGAAGCGAAGCGACACGGCCAAGACTACCAACGAGAAGAAGTTCCTCGCGCAGGCCAGCAGCGATAGAAAGACCGGCCAGTCTCGGATGTTCGACGACGAGGATGAGCATGTCGCGGCCGCGCTCGACGAAGTCGATGACTACGACCAGGCGCGCGGTCTCTCGCCGGACTTCAGGCGGCAGTTGAAGGGCCGGATGATGACGCAGGAGCTGCCCGTGCAGATCATCAAGGAATCGACGCTTCGCGTCACGCCACAGGTCCGCAATGGCGAGAAGGGCACGAACCCGCTTTCCGACCGCCTGTGGAACTTCGGCACCGCCGTGTTCTACAAGTCGGGCGCGAAGCCGTGGAAGACGCCTTGGGCACGCGATGGTGTCTGCTACGTCGGAATCGCCTACAAGCTGAGCGAAGACAAGCGCACGGCCTGCTGCGCCGCCCAGATGTTCCTGGACAGCGGTGACGGCGTCGTCTTCGTCGGCGATTTCGGCCCGTGGTATTCGGCGGAGCGACACGAGTTCCATTTGCCGCCGGAGAAAGCCAAGGCGTTGCTGCTCGGCACCATCAAGACGTACCAGGAACAAGACGGGCGTCCCTTGAAGGAAATCTTTCTGCACGCGCGCTCCGGCATCGACAAGGAGGAGTTCGAGGGCTTCCTCCAGGCGTGCCCGCCCGGGGTCAATCTGGTGGCGATCCGGGTGCGGCAGGATCGCGGCGGTCTGCGCCTATATCGCTACGACAGCCACCCGAACGCCTCGAAGCGTGGACAGCATCCTGTCCAGCGCGGTGTCTTCTGGCAGCGTTCCGACCGTCACGGGCTGCTGTTCACCAACGGCTTCAAACCGCGCATCGCGACCTACGACGGCTTCGAGGTGCCGGTGCCGCTGGCGATAACGATTCAGCACGGCCAAGGCGATCTTCTCCAGGTGGCGAAGGACATCCTGGGCCTCACGAAGCTGAACTACAACTCTTGCCAGCTCGGCGAGGGACAGCCTATTACGGTCAAGTACTCCGATAGAGTCGGAGAGATCTTGCTGGCCAACCCTGGGTTGCCAGCCGAGAAGTGGAAGCACAATTTCAAGTACTACGCCTGAGTAGATCAGGCGTTGAGCAGACGGGCCGGTGAACTCTCAGGCGGATTGCGGTGCCGCGCCGTGCCGCTGTACCTCCCCGGGACGGCCATAGCGCCCTACGCCAGTCTGACGAGCTACAGCAGCCCGTAGAGCAGTGCGATGCGCACCGCCGCGCGCCGATTCGGCACCCCGAGCTTGGCGCTGATGCGCTGGAAGCGGCAGTCGATGGTTTTCGGCTCCAGGTTCATCAGGTTGCCGATGGCTTTACTGCCGTGGCCGGCCAGCTCATGTCGCAGCAACGTGATGTCGTCGCCGGTAATGCCCGAGCGGCGCACCAGTTCCGCGCGGACCGTGCGACGCATCCAGGCATGCATCTCCATCGCCAGCGCGCGTGCCAGCAGCAGCCGCATGGCCAGGCCGCTGTCGAATGCGTCTTCGGCTGTGTTGCCCAGGCACAGCACGCCGACCCGCGACTGCCCTTGCGGCGAGGGCGTGGGCGCGATCAGCGCAGCAGCATAGCCGAGGCGCCGTGCGTTCGCCGCGAAATCCACCTGCCGCGGGGACGTCGGCTCGATGTTGCGTGACAGGATGGGCTCCGATTCGTGCATCGCGTAGCCCAGCCAGGGATCCTCCGTGAACCACTCGCCGTGGGCGTATTCGGCGGGCCAGGCCGGGTGGCCGACGTGTACGCTGCGGTACGAGGCCAGCAATGCGTCATCCCGGACGAAGCTGAGGAACGTGGCTGACGTGGCTCCCAGCAGCCGAGCGGATTGGTTGAAGAGAACGACCACATCTTCGGTGGCCTCCTCATCACGCAGGCGCTCGATCAGCGCCAGCGCCCGCGCCGCCGGCGGCCCATCGCCGGGCTCTCCGGGGCTGCCGCCGTCAGATTCTTCTGCCGAAGACGCCATCACCCGAACGGTGCAGCCGCACCCACACCGCAGGTTCCTCGAGTCGCAAGGGCTCAACCGAGCACCAGGCCTCGAACTCGTGGGAATCCTGCAGGAGCAGGATCTGCTGCAAGACCGTCCCTGCAGGCCGGTGTTGCATGCGCTCGACCAACAGCCCGACGGGCACCGGCAGTAGGTGGAAGGCCACTGTCGCGTCAGCGTTCGACAACGTGATGCCGCCGAGCCGATCATCGTTGGCGGCGCGGCGGGCAGCCTCGGTGCCGCGGCGGCGGCGTTGCAGTGCCGTGATCTTGTCGCCGAAGGGGCGTACCCAGTCGCCCGGCAGGGCGTGTCTGAGGTGGGCAATGCACGACGGCGGTGGCAGCGTGATGGTCGATTTCGGTCTGGTGCTCATCCATGCCTCCAGCGTGCCCGAAGGCTTCTGGCCGCTCGCTGCGGCTGCTGCGCGGCACTGATTGGTGATCAACCTGCCGCGATGCTGATGAGCATTCAGGCAGTGCAAAGAGTTGTCCACCGCCGTCGCGTATCTGCCCGTTGTTTCCGTTACTACGCCGAACCCGTTCGCTTCGTCTCGCAATGTCCTGTACTGTCTTTGCGCGCCATGCGTCGAGATGTTGAAGCGCAAACCCGCATCTTGACGAAGCTCAAGCCGACGCCTTGATCTGAGTGCCCTGGCGGGCATCGGAATCTTCGTCGGCCCGCTGCCGCGAGCCGATGCATCACTCGTCGCGCGGTCGGTTGGATGGTCCCGCCTTCGGCGGTCGCCACTCGTGCGAACGATAGCGCCGCGCGCGCGGCCGCCAGGGCCTTTCGCGGCATAAACGGACCGCTTCCCGCGAGCGCTGCGCGCTGGCGGGCCCCTTCCATTTATTCCACGGTGCCCCGGCGTCCGCGCTTCTTCACGGCGCTCTCGGTTGCGCACGGCGACCGACGAATGCGGGGCAGGAAACACCTCCAGGTCGACTCAGCGCCGAGGGATGGAACAGCCACGACGGCTCCCTCGGAAATTGGAGCAGGCGGTTTTCAGGAAAGGAGAAAGACCGTGCAAACAAATAACAGAGCCGTGCTGCGGACGGCAGGGTAACAGAGCTTACGGGGCGTTGTCGTGCGCTACGAAACGAGTCCGTGTGCAAGGGCCGTCCGGTGGATGCTGCCGCTTTCGAGCGTGCCGCCGTGACCCGCAAGAGGCACTCCACCCGATTCATCGGCATTGCCGATGCTAGTTCAAGTACAGGAGCAATTCATCATGGAACACGCTCAACAGGAAATCATGGTCCCACTGTCGGACCTGGTGGACTCGCCGTACAACGTGCGCCGGCACTCGTGGGCATCGATCGACGAACTGGCGGCGCTGATCGCGTCGCAGGGGCTGCTGCATCCACTCAAGGTGGTCGAGCAGCCTTGCGCGCGGCGCGGTAGGGGGTCCCGCGTGCGCTTCGGGGTCGTGTCCGGCAAGCGGCGCCGGCGTGCGCTGCTGCGGCTGATGGAGGAGGGCAAGATCGCCAAGGACCATGCGGTGCGCTGTGACCTCGTGACCGAGGAACGCGCCCGCGAGATCAGCGTCGCCGAGAACAGCGGCCGCGAGCCGATGCACCCGGCCGACGAGTTCGAGGCTTTCAAGGCGATGGTCGACGAAGGGCGCAGCATCGAGGACGTGGCGGCACGCTTCGGCGTCGAGCCGCTGACGGTGCGGCGCCGGCTCAGGCTGGCGGCGCTGTCGCCGAAGCTGATCGCGCTGTACCGCGAGGACGGCATCCGCCTCGATCAGCTGATGGCGCTGACGCTGACCGACGACCATGCGGCGCAGGAGCGCGCGTGGTTCGAGGCGCGGCCTTGGGAGCGCGATGCCTCGGCGCTGCGCCGAACGCTGACGGCGGGCGAAGTCCAGGCCGCCGGCAGCGCGATGGTGCGCTTCGTCGGCATCGAGGCTTACGAGGCCGCAGGCGGTGTCGTGCGCCGCGACCTGTTCGACACCGAGCAGGCCGGCTGGATCAGCGACCCTGAGCTGCTGCACCGGCTTGCCGTCGAGAGGCTGGACGCGGTCGCCGAGCCGATCAGGGCCGAAGGCTGGTCCTGGGCCGAGGCGCGCGTCGAGTTCGACAGTGCGATGCTGCGCGAGTTCGCGCGCTGCGAACCGATGCTGCGGAGGCTCACGCCCGACGAGGCGCAGGCGCTCGACGAGATGAAGCAGCGCGAGGCCGAGCTCGATGCCGAGACGAGGGCGTTGAACGACAGCAGCGACGACGCGCAGGCCGAGCGCATCGAACTGGAAGAAGAGGACATCGCCGAGCGCCGGGCGGCGATCCGGGAGGCGCGGCAAACGTGGCGTGCCGTGGACAAAGCGCGTGCCGGCGTCGTCGTGACGATCGGTCGCACGGGCGACGTTGCAGTCCTCCGTGGACTCGTGCGTGAGGCGGACCGGCGAGCGGCCGAGGCGGCGCAGCGGGGCAACGGCAGGGCCGGCGTCGGCAGGCGCAATGGCGAGGAAGATCGTGAAAGCGACACGAGCACCAAAGCGGACGACGCTGCCCCGGTTTCAGCCCGGTTGAGCGATGCGCTGCTGCGCCGGCTGGCGGCGCACCGCACGCAGGCGCTGCAGGCCACGCTCGCAGCCAACGTGCACCTGGCACTGGCTTCGCTCGCATACGTGTTCGTCAGGGACGTGTTCTCGGATGGATGGGTTCGCCAGCGCTCGGCGCTGCAGGTCTCGATGCAGTGGCCTGCCGCCGCGCTCGCGGCGGCGGCGGACGATCTCCGTGAAAGCCGTGCGTTCCAGGCCATCGAGGCGGCGAAGCAGGGCTGGAAGGAGCGGCTGCCCGCGTCTCGTGACGAGTGGTTCGGATGGCTGGTCGCGCTGCCGCAGGCCGACCTGCTCGAACTGCTGGCGCTGTGCGCTGCGCTTGCAGTCAACGCGCTGCCGGGAGCGGGAGCTGCGGCCGACGTGGACGCCCTGGCGCAGGCCGCCGGGCTGGACATGGCCGACTGGTGGGAGCCCACGGCGTCGAGCTTCCTGAACCACGTTTCGAAGGTGCAGATCGTCGAGGCCGTCAACGAAGCGAGCGGTGATCCGGTGGCCAGCCGGTCCCTGTTGCTGCTGAAGAAGCAGGGGCTTGTCGCCGAGGCTGCGCTGCGGCTGGCAGGCAAGCGCTGGTTGCCTTCACCGCTGCGGGCGGTCGTTCCACAGTGATTGGCGAGGGGAGGTCGCCGGTGGGCGGCTTCCCCATTTTTAGAATGGGGGTGATGTCGTGTGGATGCTGTTCGCGCGGGCGCCGCCGCCGGATCGACCGTACTGGCGCGGGCGCCGCTGGCTGGCCGCTGTCGATGCGCTGGCTTGGCCTTGCCTGTGGCTGGTGATGATCCGGTCGGTGCCGGCCGACCTGGGCGTGGCGGGTGCGCTCGCGAGTGCCTGGGTGGTCGCGGCGGCCGTTCGAAGGGCCTGGGTCGCGATCCGTTGCAACCACCGCTACCAGTTCACGACTTGGCGCTGGGCCAGGGTGCTGGGCTGGCTGCTACTGATCGGGATCGTCCTCAAGGTGGCGATGGCGTCCTGAGCATCGTGCGGCGCTGGCGGTGCTAGTGCGAGCGTGGCCGGGTATCGCTCCAGGTGTCGAGGTCCGACCAGCGCCAGCCGACTGCGCGCGGTCCGAGCTTGACCGGGCCGGGAAACTCCTTGGCCGCGATCATGCGGTAGATGGTCGAACGGCCGAGGCCGGTGAACCGCACGACGCTCGGCATGCGGGCGAACATCGGGCGTTGCTCCGGCGGCGGCGTGTTGCCGGCGATCGATTCGTTGTGCAGCATGGCAGGGCTCGAGGGAGTGGTGCCTGCTACCAGCGTATGCCCTTGAGCGCATGGTGCCGGTGCTGGATTCGGAACGTTTTCGTGCCAGTGGAGCGGCCCCAGCCCGTGTCCGCCGCCCAGCGGGGGCGAAGCCGCAGGTCGCATCGCCCGTGGCCGAGTCCTCGGCATCTTGTGCATGTTGATGAGGCACTCGATCACGTCGCGCTGCTCCTCCAGACGGAGAATAGCGCCTTCGCGGTTGGCTCCTCGGCGTCCTCGAAGCCGAGGTTCATCAGCACGTTGTAGGTGCCCTTGGAAGGCCGGGCGATGCCGCAAGTCCGATCAGCCCCCGCCGTCCGTTGCTCCTTTGCGCCTGCCTGGCAACAAGGCCTTCCGCCGCGCCAACTGCTCGCGCGCGTTCTCCAGCAAGGCGTGAATCTTGCGCTCGAACACCGGCCGCTCGGGGAAGGCGGTCCAGTATTCCGCCACCATGATGTGGTCCTGTTCGAGTTGCAGCAGCTCGATCTGCTCGCGGCTCTTCTCGGCGCAGAGGATCAGGCCGATGGGCGCGTTCTCGCCTTCTTGCCGTTCGTAGCGGTTCAACCAGGCGAGGTACAGCTCCATCTGCCCGCGGTGGCCAGCCTCGAACTTGCCGATCTTCAGTTCCACTGCGACCAGGCGCTTGAGCTTGCGATGGAAGAACAGCAGGTCGAGGTGAAAGTCCTCGCCGTCGATGATCATGCGTTTCTGGCGCTCGACGAAGGTGAAGCCGCCGCCCAGTTCCAGGATGAAGCTCTCCAGCTCGCGCAGCACGGCGGCTTCCAGATCCGCTTCCAAGTAGCCGTCGTGCAGGCCGAGCACGTCCAGCAGGTAGGGGTCCTTGAAAGTGTCGAGCGGGATGGCCGAGGTGTCGGCCAACTGCGTGTTGGCGATCTCCTTGCGCTCGAAGGTCTTGCGCGCAATGATCTGCCGCAGTTCGCGCTTGCCCAGGTGGCGGGTGGCTGCCTCGCCCAGATAGAACAGCCTGGCCTGCGGTGTCTTGAGCGGCAGCACCTCGATGACGTGCGACCAGCTCAATTGTGTCGCCGCTGGCGACACAATCTCGAAGTCCGGGAACTGCTCGGCGAACTGCATCATCCGCCGCAGGTTGCGCGCCTCGAAGCTGCGCCCGTAGTTGGCGCTGAGCCGGGCGGCCAGAGACTCCACGACCTGCTGCCCATATTGCGCCCGCCGGTGGCTCAGGACTTCGCTGTTCACCCGCTGGCCGATGCGCCAGAAGAGGAACACGGTGGTGCTGTTGGCCTGCCGAGAGAGGCTGTGGCGAGCCTCCTCGATCCAGTCGGTAACGGTGGCGAACAGATCGTCTTGCGGCTGGAGCGCCACCGCGCCAGCGGGCTTCTTTCTACTTGTCGCCATCGGCGTTGTGCTCGCTCACGGCTGGGTCTCCAGGGAAGTTCGTGCAGTGTATGCAGCGGCGCTTGTGGGTAGCCGCAAAGAGGAAGATCTAGGCTGGAACCAGCGCGGGTTCTGCGGGCTTGCCGGTCGTCGCCTTGCGCTTCTTGCCGGCGGGGGCCTCCGCGATGCCGCAGACCTCGCGAGCCAGGACGCGCAGCGCCTGCAGCTTCTCGGGCATGTAGTCGTGCCCGTCGTAGTGGCGCGCCTGCACGCCGCTAAGTCCGTGCGACTGCAAGTGCCCGCGAATCTCGCGGCTGATGCCGTTGGCCGCCAGCAGCGTTTCGACGCCCGAGCGGATGCGCTTCAACTGGAAGCCGTCGATTTCATCGCCGACGATGTCGCGCGCCCAACCCGCCAATGTCTGCACACTGATGGCCTTGGTGCCGGCGGTCGTCGAAATGGCGAACTCGCCTGCGCGTTCGAGCTTGCTGGCAGCCGAGGCGGCGAGGGGAAGCAGCGGCACCTGGTGAGGGCGGGGCGCCTGGCCGGGTCGCCCCTTGCCGTCGAAGATGGTCATCGCGTCTGCGGTGATGTCGGCATTGCGCAGGCGGACGAGCTGCTCGATGCGCTGGCCGCCGGTCAGCAGGTGGAGCCGAAGCGCAGCTGCCTCCTTGCCGGGACGATCCTTCAGGAGGTTCCAGTACGCGACCAGGTCGGCCCTGGCGAACGGCCGCTTGTCCGCGCGGTCGTACTGCGCGGAGCGCCGCGTCTGCGCGGCCGGGTTGAAGACGACATTGAAGGACTTGAAGACGACGGGAATGGATGCGGTCGTCCGTACGTCGAGCGCGCACTGGTATGCGGCGCGAAGGTAGGAACGCAGCTTGTTGGCCGTTCGCCCCTTGCCGGCCTCGATCAGCCGGCGGAGCATGTCGAGCACCTGGTCGGGCGTCAGATCCACCGCGGGCGCTGCGGCAATGGTGGGCCAAGCCTCGGTGACGTGGCGGGCAAAGATCTGGTTCGCGTCCTTGTGACTTCGGCGTCCCTGGGCCTTGAGGTAGTCGATGTAGGCGTCGAGCAGCTTCTGCAGCGTGCGGGTGGACTTCACCTCTTCGGCGGCCTTCTGCCGGATGAACTCCTTGCGCTTCTCTTCCTTCACCCGGCGCAGCCCGCCGGTGTCCACGCGCGCCGAGTGGACGGCGGCAAGCTCGCGGCACTTCTCGAGCGCTGCGGCGATCCCGTAGCCGCGCACGGTGGGCTCCAGCTTCTTCGGCGGTGCCGATGCGTCGTAGGGACCGATCGGTTCGCGGCTGGTCCTGCCTTCATGCGTGTAGCGCCAGTAGAGCTGCACCGAGCCGTTGGCGAGCTTGCGCGCCTGGAGTGCGCCGCCCCGTTCGAGGCGGTTCTGTACGGTCACCCACCCGCCGCCATTCAGGCCTTTGATGGCGGCGGTAGCGGTTGGAGTCTGATCGAGAGCCATGAGTCCGTTGGTATGCTGGTGCCAGTCTGGTGCCAGTTTCGAGCGAGATGGCAGAAGATCAGTTTAGACCACCGAGAACGCAAGATATTGTTTTTACATAGATTTTTTGGGCGGACCCTGTCCCAGAATGTCCCTGTTTGTCTCGCCCTAGCGGACTCTTAATCCGTTGGTCGTAGGTTCGAATCCTACAGGGCCCACCAATCACGACAACGGCCTGGTCGATGCCAGGCCGTTGTTCTTTCCGCCCCTGTGCCACGAACGTGCGGTGCGCCGCGCGCCGGTCGGCCCAGGGCGCGGGATGATCCGCCGCCAGGTGCCCTTGCGCCTGACCGGCCGCATGGCCTGCTGCTGGCCGGTTGCGCGTCACGATGGCAACCGGGCCTTCTTCGCCTCGCGCCAGGCGCGTTCGGCGAGTTCCGCAAGCGCGTCCACCATCGTTCGAGCGTTGGCCGACGCGGCATTGCCGCGTGCCAATCGGCCCTTGATGCCGTGAAAGATCGCCGCGAGCCGGAACATGTTGAACACGACGTAGAAGTCGAGGTGCTCGATCCCCGCGCGACCGGTGCGGCGGCAGTAGGCGGCGACGTAGCTTTCCTCGTCGGGGATGTTGAGCGCCTGCAAGTCGCTGCCGAGCAGCCCGGCGACGCCGAGTGGCGGAATTCGGTACATCATCAGGTGGTAGGAGAAGTCCGCCAGCGGGTGACCCAGCGTCGACAGTTCCCAGTCGAGCACCGCGATCACGCGCGCCTCCTGCGGATGAAAGATCATGTTGTCCACGCGGAAGTCGCCATGCACCACAGCCGTTTCATCGCCCGGCGGAAGGTGTCTTGGCAGCCAGTCCATCAGCTGATCGAGGTGGGGGTCGCGGCCGGCATCGCCCGCGTCGTTCCTGACCTGCTGTGACCAGCGCGCGATCTGGCGTTCGAAGTAGTTGCCGGGTCGACCGTAGTCGGCGAGACCGGCGGCGGCGACGTCGATGCAGTGCAGCCGAGCCAGCGTCGCGTTCATCGCATCGAAGTAGAGCGGGCGCATCCCGCGCGCGACCTCCGGGAAGGTGGCATCCCAGACGATGCGGCCGTCCACGTGGTCCATCACGTAGAACCATGTGCCGATGACCGAGTCGTCGGTGCAAAGCGCATGGACATGGGCGACGGGGAAGTGCTCGCGTTCCAGTGCCTGCAGCACGCGGGCTTCGCGCTCGATCGCATGGGCTCCCCTGAGAAGCGGACCCGGCGGCTTGCGCCGCAGCACATAGCTGCGGCGGGCCGTGATCAGCTTGTAGGTCGGGTTCGATTGCCCGCCCTTGAACTGGACGACTTCCAGCGGCCCGGCGTAGCCGGGAACATTGGCTTGCATCCACGTCTCGAGCCGCTTCTCGTCGAAACGGTGCTGCGGGCGGACCGGAGTCGTTCCGGTGAACGCGGTGGAGGTGGTCATCGAGCTTCCGGCATCGTGGCCCGGCGCTTGATGGTCTTCGCGATCGACCATTTGTGGACCTCGGTCGGACCATCGTAGATGCGGAAGGCCCTCACTTCGCGGAAGACCTGTTGCACGACCGTGTCGCCGCTGACGCCGCAGCCGCCCATCACCTGGACGCAGCGGTCGGCGATGCGGAACAGCGATTCCGACACGGCCACCTTGGCCATGGACGATTCCAGCGTTCCCTTGGCGCCTGCATCCAGCAGCCCGGCCACCCAGTCGATCATCAGCCAGGCCTGCTGAAGATCGATCTGGTTCTCGGCGAGCATGAAGCCCACGCCCTCGTGGTCGATCAGCGGCCGCCCGAAAGCCTTGCGGCGGACGGCATAGGCCGTGGCGATCTCCTGGGCACGGTCGCAGGCCCCCAGCCAGCGCATGCAGTGGGTCAGGCGCGCCGGGGCCAGTCGCACCTGCGCGTACGCCAGGCCCTTGCCAACTTCACCCAGCACATGGTGGTCAGGCACGCGCAGGCCATCGAACTTCACCACCGAGTGGCCCCCGGGCATGGAACTGTCGATCGTGTCGAGCACGCGCTCGATCCGCACCGCCGGGTTCGGGAGATCGAGGAGGAACATCGTCGGTCCTTCGTCCGCCAGCGCCATCACGATGCCGACGCTGGCACCTTTGGCCCCGGTGATGAAGGCCTTGCGGCCGTCGATGCGCCATTGCCCGTCCTCGCGCCGGGCAGTCGTGATGAGCATCGAGGGGTCGGAGCCGGCACCCCCGTCCTCGGCCGGCTCGGTCATGAAGAAGGCCGAACGTGCGCGGCCTTCGACGACGGGCCGCAGAAAGCGGGCTTGCTGTTCAGGCGTGGCGACGCGGCCGAGCAGGAACATGTTGCCTTCGTCGGGCGCTGCGACGTTGACGGCCACGGGACCGAGCGGCGACACGCCGGCGGCGCGGAAGATCAGGGCCGTGTCGCGGTGCGACAGGTGGGCATGCCCATCGGGGATGTGCGGCGTGAGCACACCTGCGGCGCCGGCCAGCGATCGCAACTCGGCGACGAGGTCTTCGCCGGGACCGTGGGGTGTCAGGCGCGCATCGCGCTCGTAGGGGATCACCTGATCCCGAACGAAGGCCTCGATGCGGGAGGCGATCCGACGGCCTTGTTCGGATGCCTCTGAACCAACGCTGTGCGGCATGGGATGCTCCGGCAGTCGACAGGAAGCGAAGACATCGTAGCGTCGAGACGGCATGGCCTACGGCCGCGGACGCACGGCGACCTGGACCGTGCCCCCGAGAACGGCGGGCGGCGCCTGCGCCGCGCATCGCGGCACTCAGGGCCGGCGCGACGCCGGCCGCAGCGCGAATGCCTCGCGCGCGAGCCAGAGCGTGGCGACGATGATCGACGCGCCGCCGACGAGCACGAGCACCGGGGGCACGCCGGCCAGCAGGTGCAGCGCGATGCCCACGGGCATCAGCAGCCCGGCGAGCGCGAGCCAGGAGATCCAGCGCGCACGGGCGGCAGGGAGCGGCAGCTTCAGCAGGGTGAGGCCGACGGCGACGTTGATGAGGCCGAAGAGCGCCCCGTGCGCGTGCCCGAGGCGGACCTCGAAGTGCGTGCCGGTGGCGTACTGCGCGATCCATTGCTCGCGTCCGGGCGCAAGGTCGTGCATGAAGCCGAGGAAGAAGCCCACGCCCATGTGGAGGCCGAGGAAGACGAGGCCCCAGCCGATGTTCCTTCTGCCTTCCATCGCGCGCTCCCACCGATCGACCGTTCATGGTACCCGCTGAACTCCTCGCACCCGCTCCAGGGCGCGGTGCAAGGTCAGCGCGAGACCGGATCGATCCCGCCGGTGCGTGCCTGCGCGCCACTGCGGTGACGGGTGGTGGAACGCCGCTATGTCATATTCGATGCGAACGGTGACGCAGGTGCCGGCGCCGTCGACGTCGCCGAGCACTGGTTCGGCGGCTCGCCCAACGCCGCGGGGCAGGCCTCGATCGAGTCGATCGTTGCCGCCGATCCCGACTTCATCGTCGCGATGCGCGTGGCCGACGCCGAGGACATGCGCGGCAATCCGCAGTGGAAGAACATCGGGGCGGTGAGGAACGGCCGCGTCTACGCCAATCCGCGCGGCCTCTTCCGGTGCGGGCGCGTTGTCCGGGCGGGAAGCGTCAGTCCGGCACGATCGCCGTGACCTCGATCTCGACCTTGGCGCGTTCCTCCATCAGCGCGGAGACCTCGACCGCGCTCATCGCCGCGTTGTAGGCGCCGACGATCTCGCGGAAGGCGCGGCCGATCTCGCGCCCGGCGGCGAGGTACTCGGCGCGACTGGTCAGGTACCAGGTCATGCGCACGATGTGCTCGGGCCGGGCGCCGTCCTCGGCGAGCACCGCGACCACGTTCCGCAGCGCCTGGCGCACCTGCTCGACGAGGTCGTCGCTGTGGAAGCGGCCATCGCCGTCCCAGCCGATCATGCCGGCGACGCAGACGGTGCGCCCGCGCGCGGAGACGCCGTTGGCGTAGCCCTTGGGCTTGGCCCAGGACGCGGGTTGCAGGACTTTCATGCGGATCTCCCGTTCATTGCCGCATGCCGAAGGCCTCGATCGCGGCGCGCAGCTCGGGGGGGATGTCGATGGCGCGATGCGTGCGCAGCGAGGTGGCGACGAGCACCTGGTTCATGCGGATGCGCAGGTCGCCGGCCTCCTGGCCGACGCAGCTCACCGACAGGCCGATCGAGCTGCGACCGAGGCGGCTGACGGCGAGCTGCAGCCGCACGCGGTCGCCGAAGGGGCTCACCGCCTTGAAGTCGGCGTCCAGGTGCACCGTGGGCAGGCCGATGCCGCGCTCGATCACCATGCCGTGGTAGGACAGTCCCAGACCCTCGTTGACCCAGTCCTCGACGAGGCCGTTGAACATGACGAAGTACTGCGGGTAGAAGACGATTCCCGCCGGGTCGCAGTCGGAGAAGCGGATGCGGCGCTCGCGCACGAAGAGGCTCATCGGGCGGCTCCGCGTCGGCGCGTGTCGGCGCGGCGGGGCGTGCGTTCGCCGCGCAGCGCGCCCAGTTGCTGATACGTCTGGCGGATCGCCTGCTCGTCCATGGGCGCGAAGAGCTCGAGGATCCACTGCTCGTGCTCGTGCGCCATCGCCTCGAAGCTGCGCCGGCCCTCTGGGGTGAGGCGCACGATCCAGGAGCGGCGGTCGGTCGGACTGCTCGCGCGCGCGACGAGGCCGTCGCGCTCGAGTTCGTCGGTGAGCGCGGTGACGTTGCCGCCGGTGACCATCAGGCAGCGCGAGAGGTCGCGCATGCGCAGGCCGGCCTTGTGCCGGTGCAGCTGCGCGAGGTAGTCGAAGCGCCCGAGCGAGATGCCGAAGCGCTCGCGCAGTCGGCGGCGGATCTCGGCCTCGATGCCGGTGACGCTGGCGAGCATGCGCAGCCAGAGCTTGAGCGCCGCGTGGTCGTCGGCGCGCGCGCGCGCCTCGTGGCCCAGGCGCGCGGCATCGGGCAGTGCGACGGCCTCGTTCACATCACCTCTCCGCCGCTGACCGAGATCGCCTGGCCGGTGATGGCGGCCGCGCCGCTGCCGCACAGCCAGCGCACGGCGTCGGCGACTTCCTCGGGCTGCACGAAGCGGCCCTGCGGGTTGAAGCGCGAGAACTCGGCGCGCGCCGCTTCGGTGCTGCGGCCTGTCCTGGCGACGACCTTCTCGATGCTCTGGCGCAGGATCTCGGTCTCGGTGTAGCCGGGGCAGACGGCGTTGACGGTGATGCCCTCGGCGGCGAGTTCGAGTGCGAGCGCGCGCGTGAGCCCGAGCACGCCGTGCTTCGCGGCGACGTAGGCGCTGACGTAGGCGTAGCCGCGCTGCGCCGCGGTGCTGGCGATGTTGACGATGCGGCCGCGGCGCGCCGTGCGCATGTCGGGCAGCACCGCCTGCGTGCAGGTGAAGCAGCCGGTGAGGTTGACGGCGAGCATGCGCTGCCAGAGCTCGGCGCTGGTCCTGGCAAAGGGCGCGCTCTCGGCCTGGCCGGCGTTGTTGACGAGCATGAGGACCGGGCCACGCGCTGCGCGCGCGGCGTCGACCGCCGCCTGCACCTGCGCGGCGTCGGCGACGTCGGCGCATGCGAAGCCGTGCACGGGGCCGAGTTCGTCGGCCAGCGCCTGCAGCGGTGCGGCGGTCCGGCCCAGCAGCGTGAGCTGCGCGCCCGCCTGCGCGAGGCTGCGCGCGATCGCCGCGCCGATGCCGCGCGAGGCACCGGTGACGAGCGCATGGCGTCCGGCCAGCGGCAGCACAGGCATGACCTGCGACGCTGCACTCATGCCGCCAGCCTCGCGGCGGCGATGGCCTGCGCCTGCGCCGCCTTCTCGCGCTCGAAGAGCGCCTCCATCTGCCCCTTCCCCGAGAGGTAGGTCTTGGGCCAGGGCATGCGGGCGTAGCCGATCTTCGCCGCCTCGGTGAGCGTCCACGCCGGATTCGCCAGGTGCGGGCGCGCGACGGCGCAGAGGTCGGCACGGCCCGCGGAGACGATGGCGTTGACGTGGTCGGCCTCGGTGATCGCGCCCACGGCCATCGTTGCGATGCCGGCTTCCTGGCGGATGCGGTCGGCGAACGGTGTCTGGTACATGCGGCCGTAGGTCGGCTTCTGCTCGGGCGAGACCTGTCCCGAGGAAACATCGATCAGGTCGGCGCCCGCGGCCTTGAAGGCGCGCGCGATCTGCACCGCGTCGGTCGGGGTGATGCCGCCATCGACCCAGTCGTGCGCCGAGATGCGCACCGACATCGGCTTGTCCGCGGGCCACACCGCGCGCACCGCGGCGAAGACCTCGAGCGGCCAGCGCAGGCGGTTCGCGAGGCTGCCGCCGTAGTCGTCACGGCGCCGGTTGGTGAGCGGCGAGATGAAGGCCGAGAGCAGGTAGCCGTGCGCGCAGTGCAGCTCGAGCCAGTCGAAGCCCGCAGCCGCTGCGCGCTTGGCGGCGGCGACGAAGTCGGCCTGCACGCGGTCCATGTCGGCGCGGTCCATCGCCTTGGGGACGGCGCCGTCGGGCAGGTAGGGCAGGGCCGAGGGCGCAAGCAGCGGCCAGTTGCCGCTTTCCAGCGGCCGGTCGGCGCCCGCGCCCTCCCAGGGCGCGTTGGTCGAGCCCTTGGGGCCGGCGTGGCCGATCTGGATCGCGATCCTCGCGTCGCTGTGCGCGTGCACCCAGTCGACGATGCGCTTCCACGCCGCGCCCTGCGCGTCGTTCCACAGCCCAGGGCAGCCGGGGGTGATGCGCGCGTCGGCGCCGGTGCAGGTCATCTCGGCGAAGACGAGGCCGGCGCCGCCGAGCGCGCGCGCGCCCAGGTGCACGAGGTGGTAGTCGGCCGGCACGCCGTCCTCGCAGACGTACTGCGCCATCGGCGAGACGACGACGCGGTTCTTCAGCGTCACGCCGCGCAGCGTGAACGGGGTGAACATCGGCGGCGGCGCGGGCAGGGTCGCGGGCACCGGAACGCCCGCGCGCTCGGCGAACCAGCGCTCGTAGCCGCCGAGCCAGGCCGCGTCGCGCAGGCGCAGGTTCTCGTGGCTGATGCGCTGGCTGCGCGTGAGCATGCTGTACATGAACTGCTCGGGCGCGAGCTGGTCGCAGTAGCGCTCGCCGCAGACCTCGAACCACTCCATCGCGTTCCAGGCCGCGTTCTGCAGCCGCAGCGTCTCCACGCTGCGCAGGTCCTGGTAGGTCTGCAGCACCTCGCCGATCTTCTCCGGCGCGTCGCCCAGGCGCTGGAACTGGCGCGTGAGCTCGATCGCGTCCTCGAGCGCGAGCTTGGTGCCCGAGCCGATGGCAAAGTGCGCCGTGTGCACGGCGTCGCCCATCAGCACGACGTGCGCGCCGTGCGCGTTCTTCAGCCACCACTGCCCGCAGACCACCCGCTGGAAGTTCAGCCAGGCCGAGCCGCGCAGGTGGCGTGCGTTGGTCATCAGCGGCGCACCCTGCAGGGTGTCGGCAAACAGCTTCTCGCAGAAGGCGATCGACTCCGTCGCGTCGGCCTTGTCCAGGCCGTGCGCGCGCCAGACCGGCTCCGGGCATTCGACGATGAAGGTCGTCGTCCGGTCGTCGAACTTGTAGATGTGCGACTGGAACCAGCCGTGCTCGGTGCGCTGGAAGTCGAAGGTGAAGGCGTCGAAGAGGCGGTTCGTGCCCAGCCAGATGTAGCGGTTGGGGCGCGTGACGATGTCGGGCTCGAAGACCTGGGCGTACTTGCTGCGCACGCGTGAGTTGATGCCGTCGCTGGCGATGATGAGGTCGGCGTCGGGGAAGTCGGCGTCGGAATCCACCTCGTGCTCGAAAACGAGCTTCACGTCCAGCGCCTCGCAGCGCGCCTGCAGGATGTTGAGCAGCTTCTTGCGCCCGATGCCGACGAAGCCGTGGCCGCCCGAGCGGATCGTGCGGCCCTTGAAGCGCAGCTCGATGTCGTCCCAGTGGTTGAAGGCCTCCTGGATCTGGTCGGCGGTCTCGCGGTCCCACTGGCGCATGTTGTCCATGGTCGCGTCGGAGAACACCACGCCCCAGCCGAAGGTGTCGTAGGGGCGGTTGCGCTCGACCACGGTGATGTCGTGCTTCGGGTTGAGCTGTTTCATCAGCAGCCCGAAGTACAGGCCCGCCGGGCCGCCGCCGATGCAGACGATCTTCATGCGGTTCTCCTGTGACGCCGCTAGTTGATCAATGTTGAAAGATTCAGAACTGAAGCAATATAGCGATTGGCGACGATTCCTGCAAGAGGATCGACGAGAGTCGCCCGGCTGCCACTCACCTCGTCTTCGAGCGATACCAGCACACCCCCGCTTCGTCGACCTCGGTCGCCAGTTCCCCGCGGTGGAGCAGGTGGTTCAGGCAGGCCACGCTCTCGCCGGTGGCCAGGCCGAGCAAGCTCACGTCGCCCTCGGGCACCGGGCGTCCGAAAAGCGCGGCGAAGACGTCGATCGCGCGCCGCGGTTCGGCCAGACGCCGGCGCAGGCGCGCGAGCGCGATCTCCTGCCCATTGGCCAGCGCGTCCAGCCGCGCATGCAGGCCGCGGAAGGGTTCGTTGTGCGCGGGCAGCACCAGCACGTCGTCGCGCACCTCGCGGCGCAGCTTCTGCAGCGACGCGAGCCAGTCCGACAGCGGATCGGCCTCGGGCTCGGTCGGGTTGACCGAGACGTTGGAGGAGATGCGCGGCAGCACCTGGTCGCCGCTGATCAGCAGCGCGTCCTCGGCGCAGTAGAGGCAGGCATGCTCGGGCGAGTGGCCGCCGCCGACGACGACGCGCCAGCGGCGCGCGCCGATGACCAGCTCCTGGCCGTCCTGCAGGCGCCGGTAGCTCTCGGGCAGCGCATGGATGTAGAGCCCGAAGCGGCCGAAGCGTCCGCGGTAGGCGTCGATGGCGTGTGCGCTCCAGCCGGCGCGACGGTAGAAGGCGATGGCCTCCGGCGGCGGCTCGCGCCCGGTATCGGCGACCATGACGCGGCAGTTCAGGTACTCCTGCCGCGTCATCCACAGCGACACGCCGAAGCGCCGCGTGATCCAGCCCGCGGTGCCGACGTGGTCCGGGTGCATGTGGGTGACGATGACGCGCGTGGGCTGCCCTT
>WBZO01002819.1_pt1 | contig 21677 bp, 17 predicted proteins | sample 5204261 | NCBI WGS metagenome assembly WBZO01 (sample SAMN12412400, study PRJNA552823) | activated sludge metagenome | isolation source: activated sludge from anammox sidestream of wastewater treatment plant... | place: USA: North Carolina | collected 2017-09 | reverse complement strand
CCTCGACTGCCACAAACGGATACACCAGGGTCTGAAGACGCGCCGCCATAACCTCACGAGATGGACGGTAGCGCCCCGTCTTCCAGTCCACAATCAAAAGGCGCTGTCCGGGATCAACAGCCAGCAGATCAAATATCGCGGTCAGGCGCCGGCCAGCCAGTGATACGCTGAGGCGCGCCTCCGGCATCTGGATCGTCTCCGGCACGCTGATGGGAGGATCGCGACGGAATGCTCGCCACCAGTCCAGGATTACGGCATCACGGATAGAGTTTTCGATAAGGTCCGCGGGAATGCCAGCATAATAACGCTCCAGCAAGCGATGAAACTGCTGACCACGAAGTCCGTTTTGCTCGTGCTCCAGGACTGGCTCAGCCTCTACAGCCGGCCAGCTATAACCCTCAAGATAACGTAGCTGAAAACGGCGGCGGCAATCGACATAATCCTGCAAACTGGCCTGGCTGTATTCAAACGTCACAGGAACCATGGAGATATACACCCTTATTGAGACCCGGAAGCCTGGCCGGCCTGCCAGTGCTGCCAGAGCGCGACCAGGGGCAGGGCAGGGCGGTTGATGAAAGAGTCGCCTTTCTTCCAGAAGCGTCCCATATTCCACGAGATGATCAGATGGCGCCGGGCGCGGGTGATCCCCACATAGAGAAGCCGCAGCCGTTCAGCGGCATAATCCAGCCGCGCCTGCCTGGTGGCATCCCCCTCCACATACTCGACGCCCGTATCGAGCGCCTGTAACTGCGCCAGTATCTCCGCTTCCAGATTGAGCCTGTCACGGACAAACCACTTCTCGGCGAAGTAGTTGTCGTACGCCTGTGCCGAAGGGAAACCGTAATTACTGACGGCCAGCAGATAAACCCGATCCCACTCAAGCCCCTTGGCGGCGTGCATTGTCGCCACCGTCACCAGGCCGGGCTGTGGCTCGTAGCCGCGATCCACGTCGTCAAACCCCAGGAACTTGCGTTCATTCTCGCTAATCAGGCGCAGTTCCGCCACGAATTCCGGCAGACGCCAACCTGGATTGCTCAGGGCTGCCCCGCGGAGGACAGCAGCGATTTTGTGCCCCAGCGCAATCTCCGCCGGTTCTGTACACAGATCTCCCACAATGGTAAGCACAAGCTGATCTATGGGCAGGGTGAGGGCTTGCAACCAGACCCGGACATACTGACGGAAAGCATTCAGATCGTCCGCCAGGCCGGGCATCTCGCGCACTGCATCTGCCTGTCTCAGCCAGTCGGCTCCGGCGGACGGCCACAGAAAGTCTTCTACCTGGCGGCAGCCATGGAGCGCACGCAGCCCAATTTCCTGAGCATCCGGGTCATCGGATAGGAGAGAGTGATCTGAGAAGCTCCAGACTGACTGGTACAGATGAGCCAGCAGGCGTGTATCGAGCGGATTGCTCAGGTAATGGAGCGCGCTTTGAATCTTGCGGGCCGCCTCGCGCGTCGAGGATGTCGTACGAACAAGCTGCTCATCGCATGTCACCCCGCGCCGATGCAGCGCCTCTACAAAACTGCTGATATGGCTATTTTCAGGAGCCAGGACGGCAATCGTTGACTGAGGCTCTTTCCTCAGAAAGCGAATAACACTCTCAGCGACCATCTCGAGTTCGTGTTCAGGCGTGATATTCTCGCCTGAGGTTACTGCAATATGCACACTCGGCCCGGCCACGACAGGGTTGGACTGCGGATCATCCCCGGATGTTGGCCTGATCTCCTGTTCCAGGAAGGCACTGTCACGCAGTGAGAGCACGGGGTGCTCCCTGACTGTCCAGCTAACCAGCCGGTTGGCGAGATCCCAGATCGGCCGCGCCGATCGGCCAGAGGTATGCAGCGGCATAGCCTTAACCCCGGGCCGGGTCAAAAAGTCGCGCAGAAAACGAGGGTCTGCTGTCGTAAAAGTGGTATTGATCGCCTGGTTAGGGTCTCCTACGCGGATCCAGTTGTCGCCACCACCACTCAGGAGGCTCAACATCTCTTCCTGGATTTTGCTGCTATCTTGCGCCTCATCTTCCAGCACATAAGGCCAGCGCTCCTGAAGTCGCCGGCAGTAGGTCATATCTTCCTGAAGGGCCGATAACGCCAGGCGGATCAGATCGTCAAAATCCACCGCACCCCGGTAACTCAGGCTACGCTGATAGTCTTCATAAACAGCCAGCCCGAACGTCACCAGCGGCAAAACCTGCCCGGAAGCCCCCAGCTTCTCCCGGAGAGAGCGAGGATCATATCTGAGATTTTTAGCATGCTTGATGAAGCGCAGGGCGAGCTGTACCGCTACATCAGGGAAGTCGCTTCGCTCGACCCGGCTCAAAGTATTTTCAGAAGTCATGGCCGGCCGGTTAATAAATTCGTTGAGCAAAGCCCCGCCGTAGCGCTTCAGCGCCGTCTGCGCCACTTCCCGGATGATCTTCTCCGCCAGTATTTCATCGACGATCTGAAAATCTTCCGGCAACCCTACAAGCGCCGGGCGTTCTCTCACAATATCATGTGCCAACCCGTGTAACGTCCGTACCCGGTAGCCGATGTAAGGCAGCAGCCCGCGCTCACGACCCAGAATCTGCGCAATTCGGCTTCGGAAGCTATTGACGGCGGTATTGGTGAACGTAACAATCAGGACTTCTTGCCGGTTTATACCCTGAGCCACTCCCTGCGCTATCAGGTCTTCCACCAGGCGGGCCGCCAGATGGGACAGCGTGAACGTTTTTCCGCTGCCTGGCACGGCGGCAATGCCCATCCTGCCGCCCTGATACCCGAAGATGATATCCTGTTGTTCAGGCCTGAAGCGCACGTCCGTCATTGCGTATCCTGTTCAGCGCTGTAACGCTGCAATATCTGTTGCAGCAGGTAAAGGAGCGGCCCACGTTGTTCATAGCCCTGCTCATTCAGCTCGGAAATACCCAGGAAGACCTGTTTGCGGCAGCGGCGGAGCAGCCCCACCGTAGTGCGATAAAGCATCTCCTGTTGTTGCTCGACTTCGTCCTGTTCCGTCCAGAGACGGCCGGGAGGATACTCCCGGGTGAGCACGTACGGATGCGTCAACGGCTGATCCAGGCGCTCCCACCAGCTATTGGCGCCAATATCAAGCCAGAACTGGAAGTCAACAGGGCGATTGCGCATCAGGAAAGTGAAAGCCGGGGCCAGCAGCACGGCGTCAATTTCCTCATCGCGCCAGCTAGCCGTGTACAGCGCGGACAGGACTCCTTCATCAACCAGCCGAAGATACTCCTCCCCAACGGCATTCCAATCAGGCTGTCCCCGATCGTACGGATAGAGCACCTGGCGAAACTTCCGGGCGGATTCGATCATCTGGGCACAGATGCGTCCCGCATCCAGATTGCCGTGGAAGCTGAATCCGGGCTGTGACAGCACCTCCCCAAACAGGCGGCTCAGAAAAACATCAGGTGGCAGGGCCTCAGCCGCATGAGCATCTCTCGCCGCATCGAGCCACTCGCGGAGCCGTTCATACCGTCCCCCTGCCAGGTATGTGATGCGGTCGCGCACTTGATCCCTGATCTGGGCGAATGAAGACAGAGCGCCGGTGCGGGGTTTATAAACAATCCCCGTGAGCAGGCTGGCACGCACAGGATCAAGGCCGTCAATCACCTGACTCAGCGCATTGGCCACATCGCTGGCAGGAGGGTGTGGAAACGGCCAATCTGGATGGGCCAGCAGCAGCAACGTGAGGAGGGCGCGCGAGGCCGGTTCATCGCGGATGGCGCGGGAGGGACGATGAGAGATGGTGCGGATACCGGCCTGGTGCAGGCGGGTTTCCAGGGCGAAGCGAAGCGAATCCCCCAGGAATGGCGCCAGGACGACAATTTCACGCTGTGGCACGCCAAGCTCCACTAACTGAATAATCTGCCCGGCAACCCAGTCCACCATCTGTGGATAATAGACTGTGGACACGTACTGCAAGGCTTCCGTTGGCCTGATCCGGGGCGGAGGTGTATCCCGGAATATCGGACTGAGCGAGCGCCCAATCTCAGTCTCCAGAGCCACGATCGCCTCCGAACGCTGGTACGGCGTCTCCATTGTTAACTGCACATCGCAGCCTTCAGCCAACGCGAGCGCGCTATCCGGGTCCGCTCCCAGAAAAACCCGATAGCCACCATCAGAATCGTAGATATACAACACAGAGCGCCAGTGATCCCAGCCCGCCATGAAATCGTGGACCACGGGCCCCATCTCTTCGATATTATCCGCTATCAGGTGATGATACCGAGATCGAAAATGCCGCCTGAAAACTTCGTTCGGCACGAGATGCTGCGTGAATAATTCGAGCTGTAAGGCATAGTCGAGAAGTCCCTGCGCCCGGCAATAAGTCCGGAAATCGTCCCCAATCTGCTGGCTGATCCGGTAAACGCCCTGCCGCGCAGATTGGCGATCTCCCCAGGCCGCGCACAGCCGATCAGCGACTTCGGAAAAGGGAAAACCGGCCACCGCTGCTTTCGCCATGTTGTCCAGAAGCTGAGCAGCAATCCGGGATCTCGGCAGGCTGATCGAGTCAAACGCGCCGACGTCAATCGCTTCGCGGGTCAGGCGCATCATGTGGAACTGCGCTGTTTCGATAGTCAGGAACACCGGCTCCTGGGCCGGATCAAATCCAGCATCTCCGGCCACCAGCGGCCAGAAACGCTCCAGGCTACGCCGGGCCAGGCCGCTGAGGGTGACGATGGTCGGGTCTCCCGGAGGCGCGTCCAGAGCTCCGGCCGCTATCGATTGATACGGATAGCCCAGCGTCCTCTGCGGTACGAGAATCAGAATCTGAGAGGCCGGCACTCCCTGCACCAGCAGATCGCTGAGGTGGTTTGTCGCATAGGTCGTTTTACCAGCGCCGGCAGGACCCTGAAGGAAGATACGGGACGGTGCAGGCATCGGCTTTACCATAATACCGGAATACAGAAGAAGTCGCTCATGCGTTCTATCATAACGCTAATCTGACCGTCAAACAACAGCAGGCCATGCGATCAAAATCACACGGCCTGCCAGCTACCCTCCACATCGGAAGGAACGATCTAGAACAGGACAGGAATATAGAGAACCTGGCCAATGAAGATGTACCGTGGGTTACGGATAATATCCTGGTTAGCGAGCCAGATTTCAATCCACGAACTGCCGGAGCCATAGGCGCGGTAGGCAATATCCCACAGGTTATCCCCGGCAACGACCACGTACGGCCGCCCGGGATTCGGAATCTGCGCCGGCCCGGTTGGGGTGGGGGTATTGCTCGGCGTGAGCGTGCTTGTTGGTGTATACGTCGCTGTGCTCGTCGGCGTTACGGTAGGCGTATGGGTCGCTGTATTTGTCGCTGTTGCAGTGGGCGTATGACTCGCCGTCGGAGTAGGTGAAGCGGTTGGGCTGGGCGTAAAAGATGGTGTCAGCGTATCTGTCGGGACAGGGGTTTTCGATGGTTGTGGTGTGTTCGATGGCAGAGGTATCTCAGATGGCACCGCAGTCTCAGTAGGGGGCGCCGTAGGAGTTTCGCTTGGCGGAGCCGTTACGCTGAGGGTCGGTCGCGGCGTCCGGGTTGGCTGCGCAGTGTCTGTCGGGACGGGTGTCTCCGGGGTACTGGTCGATGTGACGGTAGCTGAGAGAGTCGGCGTCTGAGTCGGGGCAAGCGCAACAGCCTCCTCCGTGTAAGTCGCGGTAGGTTGCGGAGTGCTGGTCGGCGACAATTGCACCGGAATCGGCGTATTGGAAGACCGCGGGGTATTGGTCGGTGACGGCTGCGCCGGGATTGGCGTGTTGGAGGGCTGCGGAGTATTGGTCGGTGACGGCTGCGCCGGGATCGGTGTGTTGGAGGGCTGCGGAGTATTCGTCGACGATGGTTGGATCGGGATCGGCGTGTTCGAAGGGGGCGGCGTATTAGTCGATGACGGCTGAGCCGGGATTGGCGTGTTGGAAGGCTGCGAGGTGCTTGTTGGCTCAAGCGCCGGCGCTTCGGTCACTTCCTCGACAGGAGGGGACGTATCGGTTGGCAGCACGGCCGTCAGCGTCACGGCCAGAGTCGCGTCAGATGGAACTTCAGTCCGGCCCAGGAGATTGGATACCAGAGTTGGGGTGACCTGAGGTATAACCGTCTGCTGGCTGGTGACCAACAGGGCAATCGCTGCAATTACAATAAGCAACACAATTAAGACCAGCAAGCCGAGGCCACATCCTCGAGCCATAGTTCCCCCCTTCGGGCCGTCTGAATAGTAATGCGGTGCGGGATGCCCCACAAGGATAACATCCGGCACTGCAAGACGCAAAACAGAGTCTCCAGCACGTATGACATACAAACACGGGTTATGAAGAACGGGATGATTTTTGTCTGTGAAGCTGATCGAATATAGAATGGAACTATAAACTATAGTCCACCGGTGGGCCATTTGGAGCTCATCTCTGGCAGAGGCACCATCATGACTCAACGCTCATTATGGGGTGAACAGGAGCAGCCGAATCAGGCACTTCCTCCGAAGCAGCCGAAGCAAAACTCGCCGCTTCGGGCGATGATTCTACTACTGCTTGGGATTGTGCCTGCCCTGATTGCCTATTCTCTTGATCTTCAGATCGGGGTGTGGCCCAATATGCCCCCCGAATTGAACGCCATAGGAGCCTACAATCAACTCGCTCTGTCGATTCTCGTCGGGGCGCTGTGCGAGATGTTCATCGTTTTCACCATGATACTTCCGCCAGCATCAGGCTCACGTCAGGCGCGCCTAGCGCGTGTCATTCTATTCGTGTTGTTCGCCGGTGTCATCCTGGCCAGCGCGTTATTCCTGGCAATGTCCTATCTGGCTCCTTACAGCGGAGTTGGCGAACGGCTGGTGCTCCCGCTGCTCATCTTCGTCATCAGCGTTATCCTGGCTGTTTTTTCTCCTTTGATGCCTATCTGGCGCTTCAATGTGCCCGACAACGAGGTGTGGATGCTGCTGTCCAGCAGCGGCCATCTGGTCGCTTACATCGGACCGGGTGTCCACATTCTTCGCCCGCTTGACGACTGCAAGCCATATCCGGAAAGCGGGGTGATCGCCATCAAAATCGACGACTCGTTCACGGCACAGGATACGTATCCGTTTCGAGTTCGAGTTAACGTTGTCTGCCTGTTCAATCCCCTGCACGCGGACAGGAGCATGTGGATAACGCTGCGCAACCTGTCCCGTTCGACCCTCGAAAGCAGTATCAAGACGGATATTGAGTTCATTATCCGGCGGGTTGTGGGGAACTACACACGGGAGCAGTTTCAGGCGCGCGAAACAGTCGAACAGGCCATGAAGACTATCGCCATGGATATCGGAGAATCCATGGCGGGGCGCGCCGCCATGGGTATCCGGTTGTTAGCCAGCAACGGCATCAACGTCATGATCGAGGAAACGCAGATGGTAGCCGAGTCTCGCCAGCGGCGCGCTTCGCTTGAAGCCATGATGCCAGAGGGGACCTGGCTGCCTGAAGCGCTCAGTGTCAGTATCGACAAAGAGGGAAGAATTGAGTTCCAACTGAGGCCCAGCAGCGAATTCGAAACGCTTGTTAATGGGGTGAATAAGGTGCTCGGGTCGGTAAAGCAAGGTGGGAGGAGCTACATCAGCGTCAGCGCTCCCCGGCAGCAAATACCAGCAGCCACGCCGCCTCCGACAACACAATCAGAGCGCGGAGAAGCGAGCAGCCCAACGAGTCTCCCGCCCGATAAACCGCAAAGCGAGGTCCGCCCTGCGCCGGACGCGGCGGCGAAAGAAGATGTTATCGACACAGAGATGGATGAAGAGCAGGGACTCTACATCCCACGTAACCCTATTCTGCCGGACGACTGATCCCCGGGCCGCGATCACTCATTCTCAGGGCGACGACGCACGTATTCGCGGAAGAGAGGTGGATTCACCTCTTTTTTATTGTCTTCTTTCGTCTTAAGTAGCTTCTTTTTACTAAGCAGGAGCGTCGCTGAATCGTCAGGGCCGGCCGTCGGCTGCTGAGCAATCTGTTTCAGCGCCTTTTGCTCCTCTCTGGTAAGGCTCTCCCACATCGTTTCACACTCAGCCTGGATCGACGGGCTGTTCGACAGAAAGCGCATGGCGTCACTTTCCGGTGTGCCAAAAGCGATCTGGGCTGCCAGCTCGAAGCTGGCGCGGAGCAGGCCGGCATGACCATCGGAAGCCCGCAGCAGGAATGCCCTGAACGATGGAGGATAGGTCACTTCTTTGCGCTCAGACAGTTGATCCAACATTGCCCGGGCGTCCGATTCAGAATAAGGGCCCAGATACAACGTACAATCGGTAAACAGTTCCGAAAATGGCTCAAGAGCCAGGTGATCGTATTCGTTCTCCTGAATAATCTGGGGGAGCGAGCGGCGTGTGAAGGTTACGTATGTCAGCCTGTACTTATGATCGTCCCGGATGCCGCGCAGTGTCTGAAAGAACTTGGCCGGGAGATTAGCCAGCATCTCCTCGAATTCGTCGAAAATGATCGCGATGCGGCGGCCCTTGCCTCCCTGAGAATCAGGCTGTGCCAGAAGAATTTCCAGAACAAACTCGAGGTATCGCAGGCCCAGATGGGATACATAGGGATTTGTCCCATCATGAAGCAGATCGTAAGCAGATTTGATCTGCTTGAAGTCATCCTGGCTGAAGCCAGTGAACGGATAGAATGCCTTGTAGAGCCGGTGCACCATAATCTCGTAACCCGCCCAGGGACTGAGGCGTTCCGAATCCTTGAGCGGCAGAGAATCCAGCATATTGTTGGGATCGATCAGGACCATAGTCAGTTCCCGACTCGATCCGGGCCAATGATGCTCCTGAGTCCGGCGATCCAGCAGGTGACGGAGCAGGTTGGTCTTTCCTACACTGCCAACCCCCACGACTGAACAACAGTCACCGGCCTTGATCTTAGTCAGAATATAGCCAATTTCTTCAGATCGAAATGCGACATCGCGCTGTGTGGATTTAGCAGTCATCAGAACGCCTCCGAATCTGTATTCCCTGTCTAGCGGGCAATTACCGGCGCATTACGACAATCCGGATCAAGCCGAATATATGCACCGTCCACCCATCCCCAGATATCCTCGTACAGGACGAACCACCAGTCCCCGGCAGCGTTCTGGCCGCCGACCGGTATCACGCTATCAAACGGTATCAGCCCCAGTGCTTCAGCTCCCCGATCTGGGGCTGCGCGCAAATTGAGGTTGTACGCCACCATAGCTCCGCAAAACGGCTCAATGATGGGTGTCGGTGCAGGTGTACGAGTATTATAGCGCTCTCGAGTGGGAGTCACTGTCGCAGTAGGAGAAGCTGTCGTGGTTGCGCTTGGCGTCAGCGATATCTGTGGGGCGGATGTCCGCGACGGTAATGGAGTTTCTGCGGCACGCCGGGTCGGTGTCAGAGTCGCAATTTCTGCTGAAGCCTGTGGCAAAGGGCGAAACTGGCCGGGCAAAATCGGGATGAACAGCACACTAACTATCCCCAGCACACCTACACCGGCCATCAATAAGCCGAACGAACTTCCAGGCGAGAACGTCGCACGACGACGTTCTACGCCTCTGTACAACAGCAAGCCGACCGCGATCTGGATCAGGCCGAGCAGCATCAGGAAGGCTAAAGGATCAGGTTGGACAGGGGTAACGAATGTGTTGACGATCAGCACTGCGAAAGTAGAGAGTGCAGTTATAGCAGCCAACAAAGCGGCCAGCCAGCCAGCGCCTGCATCGGATCTCCTGAATAACTGAAACAGGCTGTTAACAGGCTGGAAAGTCGCTGATGCCAGGGCAGCAACTAGAAGATAATGACACAGAGTTGCCACATCCATCATGATAACCAGTCAGTAACGGTGGAGAGCGCCATAGAACAAGAGGGGATAATAATACGCGCCCCCGCATTCCGCAAAGAGGGCCGGATAAACAAAGCGAAGCTTCACCGCAGCAGGTTACTTTCAGCAGAACACAGCAAACACGGAAGGCAGCCCATACCATGACAAAGATAGCGCCCAGTGAACAGGCACAGCTTTTCCGCGTCAAGAGCGGCATGAACGGTGTAGAGATGCTCAGCCAGGATACCAGTGGCGAGCAGACTCAAGCCTGCGACACCGATGCAGCTTATGCTGCCGCTTTTACAGAAATTTTGGGATTTGATCGCCGCCGTGCGCCGACAAAATCCTGCTCTTTACGCAGGCCTGCGTGGTTCTCAGGAAGGCATAGCCGGTAAAAAGCCAATCCGCTCTTTAACGGAGTTCAACGTCTTTCCAGCAAACTCCGCCGCACGGGCAGCACCTTTAGCAAGTACGCTATCCAGATAACCTGCTTCACCGGTTAGCTCAGCGTAACGCTGCTGGATAGGGGCCAGCATCTCAAGCACCAGATCGGCAACTTCGCCCTTGAGGGAGCCATATCCCTTCCCCTCAAAGTGAGACTCAATTGCCGGTCGCGATTGGCCAGATAAAACCTCATAGATTTGCAGAAGATTGTTCACACCGGCATATTCCGGACGATCGGAAAATCGAATCGCGGATCCGGAATCAGTCTTCGCCCGCATCACCTTCTTACGAGCAACATCCGGCTCATCCAGCAAATAAACAGCGTGGTACTGCGAGGTAGTGTCACTCTTGCTCATCTTCTTGGCTGGATCATCCAGCCCCATAATTCGGGCGCCGGATTTGGGGATCATCGCCTCCGGGACGACAAATGTCTCGCCAAACAGGCCGTTGAAGCGTTGAGCTACATCGCGCGTCAGCTCCAGGTGCTGGCGCTGATCATCGCCTACCGGGACCTTATGTGCCTGGTAAAGCAGGATGTCAGCAGCCATCAACACCGGATAGTCGAACAGGCCAGTGCTGACTGAATCCGCCTGCTGCTTTGCCGACTTGTCTTTGAACTGTGTCATCCGATTAAGCCAGCCCATCGGCGTCACACAGTTCAGAATCCAGGCCAGTTCTGCGTGGGCGGGAACATGCGATTGTACGAAGACCGTCGCCAGATCGGGGTCAATACCGCAGGCGATATAAAGCGCCGCGACTTCTCGCGTCTTGGCCCGCAGCAGAGCCGGGTCCTGCGGCATGGTAATGGCGTGCATGTCCACAACGCAGAAGTAGCTCTGGTAGTTGTGCTGTTCCCTGACCCACTGGCTCAATGCGCCCAGATAATTACCAATCGTCAGATTTCCAGACGGCTGTACACCCGACAGAACACGCTGCTTAGAAGTCTTTGCATCAGACACGATACGATTGCCTTCGACAGGATAATCCGGAGAAAGACACATACCCCCGGTAGGATTCGAACCCACAACGCACGGCTCCGAAGGCCGTCGCTCTATCCCTTGAGCTACGGGGGCATTTGCAGGCCCTTATTGTAACGGCTGCAGTTAGCTGCGACAAGCTGCAGTTACCGTCGTTCGCGAAGTGCCCGTTCGATCTGGCGCTGGCTATCCCGTTTGGACAGGGCTTCGCGCTTATCATATTGCTTTTTGCCACGTGCCAGCGCAATTTCTACCTTGGCTCGTCCGCGTTTCAGATAGATCAGAGTCGGAATTAGCGTATAGCCTTTCTCCTGAATGCGCGTAGCCAGGCGGGCAATCTCCTTGCGATGCATCAGCAACTTGCGCGGACGGAGGGGATCGTGGCCATAATGAGGCCCCGCCTGACGGTAATCAGAGATATGGACATTCATAAGCCACAGTTCCCCGCTCTGAACCTGCACATAACCATCGCGCAAGTTGACATGGCGGGCGCGAATAGACTTAATCTCCGAACCCACCAGGACAAGGCCGGCTTCGAAGGTGTCTTCCAGGAAGTATTCGTGGCGAGCTTTACGGTTTGTAGCTACAACCAGGCGATCATCAACTGACTTCGTGTTAGCCATAGTCCTTTATCACTGTCTGAGCGGATAGGTATCGTTAATATACTGAATCGCTGTATCGAGCCAGGGATCATCACCGGCAGTGAGCGTCTCCGGTATTTCGACTTCGATATCAGGAATAATCCCGGTCTCCCGCAGGTCAGTCTCGTTGGGCGTGTACCATGCTCCGTAGGTGATGCGCAATTGCGAGCCATCGGAGAGATCATGCACCAGTTGTACCGATCCCTTGCCGAAAGAATGCGTCCCAATGAGAACACCGCGGTTGCGATCTTTGATAGCGCCAGCAACAATTTCAGAAGCACTGGCGCTGCCGCCGTCGATCAGGACTACCAGGGGAATATCCTCAGCAAGATCGCCCGTGGTCGCGTTAAACACCCGCGGCTCATTGTAGAGAGATGTGCGCTGTGTCGCGACCAGCCCTTCTGATAAAAACAGATCGCTCACATCGACGGCCTCATCGAGCAGACCACCCGGGTTGCCCCGCAGATCGAAAATGAGTGCGCGCGGCTCCTGTTCCAGCAACCCCGCTATCTCGCTCTCAAGCTGCTCCGCAGCAACTCCGTTAAACCGATACAGAGCTACATAGCCGATACCGTCTTCCAGCATTTCAGCACGGACGGTCGGAATCTTGATTTCCACCCGCTCAACATCAACCTCAAACGTTTCATCCGTACCGGGTCGATAGATTTCCAGGTGTACAACTGTGCCCAGTGGCCCGCGGATCAGAGCAGTGCCTTCGGCAAGCGTCAGATTTTCCAGCGGTTGGTTATCTACACTGAGAATCACGTCACCAGCGCGCAGGCCTGCCTCAGCCGCCGGATGTTCGGGGAAAGGGTAGGCGATAATCAATTGCCCAAATTCGTTGAGCTGCACATAAGCGCCAATCCCGCCGAACAGCCCTTCGATATTCTCACGTTCAATAGAAGCGATACTGGGCTGAACAAATGCCGTGTAATCATCCCCCAGCGTGGCCAGCATACCGCGAACAGCGCCATAGGTACGCTCTGCTGCTGTCGGCTTCTGATAATAGAATTCGTTTTCCACGTAGTTCCAGGCTTCCCAGAAAACATCAAACTCAGGCGGGAAACCGGTTTGCGCACTGGCGGTAGGCACTCCACCACCAGCCGCGGTGAAGCCGATCAGGAATCCGCCAACGCCGACTGCAATCAGGATTAACGCGATCGCCGCAATCCCCCACCGGCTCCCTGGCCGGTATGCTTCCTCTGTGTGGTTTGACGCCAGCCCTTCGGGCATTAAGCTCATAGCAAAGCATCCTCAAAAGTTAACAGTAATCACGGTCGGAAATATGATCAAGACGAAGAGATCTGCTGCTGAAGGTAACGGATAGCCTCGCCCAGCTCCACATCACGGCCATCCTCCGCCGGTATCATGCTGATATCCGGCGTCAGGCCATGTTGATCCAGAGGTGTACGATTCGGGGTGAACCATTCTGCTGCCGTAATATGTACGGATGATCCGTCTACCAGCGGGAAAATCATCTGTACTGAGCCTTTCCCGTACGTGTTCTGGCCAATTAGAATGCCGAGGTCGTTATCGCGCAACGCACCGGCGACCAGTTCGGCGGCGCTTGCCGTCCCGCGGTTCACCAGGATAGCCATCGGCAGATCAACGCCGATCCCGTCGGACGAGGCAGTGAACTCCTGCTCATCGGAACGCGTCGCTTCATAGACGATGACACCTTCATCAAGAAGCTGATCGGCCGCCTGAATAGCTTCCTGAAGCAGTCCACCGGCATTATTGCGCACATCCAATACCAGGCCGCTGAGTCCGGCGCCTTGCAGCTCCTCCAGGGCTGTGCGTAATTCCTCCGGGGTTCTGCTTGTGAAGCGAAGGATTTGCAGGTAGCCCAGGCGGGGATCCTGCGCCAGAACGCGCCAGATTACGGATAGCACTTCAATGACTGCGAACGGAATATGCTCGAACTTCAGCTCTTCATCCACCCCTGTCCGCCGGACTCGCAGCGATACACCATTATTATTGCCTACCTCGCCGCGCATGGCCTGATCGATCACGTCTATACGGGCCGTCGACTCCACAACCCAGTCGCCAATAGCAACGAGAATATCCCCATCCTGAACGCCGGCTTCGGCGGCGGAGCTGTTCGGGAAAGGATAAAGCACAAAGCTGCCATCTTCAGCGTGCTGGACTTGCACGCCGATACCGCCATACTGCCCCGCCAGCACATCGGACTCACTTCTGGCAACCGGAGGATCCACAAAAAAGGTGTAAGGGTCTTCCAGCGCCCCCATCATGCCCCGGATAGCAGCATATTCCAGCGTTGTTGAATCAGGCAATTCGCGCAGATAATGCTGTTCGAGTAAGCGGTAGACATCTGTCAATAAGGCACACTGCCCCGTTGAATCAGCCAGCGCAAGCCCTGGCACTGCTGCCGGCAACACATCCCGGAAGAAGAAGCCGCCCAGAAATACGGCCAGCAACAATAAGCCGATCAGGAAGCCCTTGAGGACAGGGACCCAAAGTGGGGTGGGGGGGGTGACAACTCTGGATGGCATAGCAGTCGGGGACCTCGCTCATTGTCCGGCTTCGCGAGAGGAATTGTAGCACAGCGCCAGAAGCTAATCGACCATCACTATTGCCCGTCAGAACGTTTTGGGGTAGGTTCATTACGCATTTCTGTACTGCGTTTCTACTTGCTTAAGGAGCGCCCGTACATGACAGAGCATCAGGCTCTTGTGCTCATTGCTGACGATGAGCCAAACATGGTGACCCTGCTGCGCCGCCTATTTGAGCGGGATGGCTTTCTGGTCTACGATGCGGCTGACGGCGTGGCGGCGCTTGAGCAAGCGGAAAAACTGCGCCCTGATCTGCTCCTGCTGGATGTTCAGATGCCCGGCCTGAACGGCTTTGAGGTCGTCACCCGGCTGCGCCAGAATGCAGCTACGGCCCGTATACCGACAATTTTCATCTCTGCAGCGGCACGCGAGCCTACAGATGTCGCGCGCGGCCTGGGACTCGGCGCTGATGACTACGTCCTCAAGCCCTTCAACCCTCACGAGCTGCTTGCGCGTGCCCGCAGCAAGATTCGCGCCCGGCTGCTCGAAGAGCGCCTGGAGCGCCGAAATAAAGAGCTGGAAGCGCTCGTCCGAATCGGGCGGGAATTCAACCAGCGCTTACAGCTTGATGAGCTGCTGGATCGTATTCTAGCGGTGTGTGTGGCCGAGATTGCGACTGATCAGGCTCTGCTCTGTCTGTTTGATCAGCGAACACACATCATCAACTGGCGGCTACTTCATCAGGATTCTCTGCGCAAATCAGACATCCAGGAATATGTGGATGACCCGGACTCGCTGATGGGGCAGATGCTGGACACAGGACATTCCATCATCGTATCCGAAAGCGACTCGCCACTGCTTCCGGATTGCTGTTACTCCGTTGTAGGCACCCGAATTATCCATCACGGCGCCGTGCTGGGAATCATTCTCCTCGGCCACAAAAATCCGGGCACCTACGATGACGAGCATCTTCGCTTGCTAGAACTTATTACGGAGCAGGCTGCATCAGCTATCCGCAACGCCGAGTTATACGCGGAATTACGACACTACACACTAAATCTGGAAAGCATGGTGGCCGATCGAACGAGCGAACTCCATACAGCGCAAGCCCAGCTCATTCGATCGGAGAAGCTGGCTTCGCTGGGCAGGCTTGCTGCCGGGATTGCCCACGAAGTGAATAACCCGTTGCAGGCAATCCGAAATTGTCTCGAGCTGGCAATCGAAGATATTGACGATGGCAAAGCCGTCGATAAGGAACTCCTCACTGTCGCTGAGCAGGATGTTCAGCGTATCCGCCGGATTGTCAGCCGGCTCCTCGATTTCTCCAGGCCAAGATCGGGGGAGCTGCAACCACTGGATGCAGGAAAAGTTGTCGAGTCGGTACTCAGGCTTATTGATCGTCAGCTTGAACGGATGAATATCAAACTCATCACTGATATCAACTGGACATCCCGTGTGCAGATGAATGAGGATCAGTTCAAACAGGTGATACTGAATATGATCCTCAACGCTCAGGAAGCCATGCCCGACGGCGGAAGTCTGGTCGTCGGCGTGCAGCAGCATAACAGCGATATCTATATATCGTTCACCGACACAGGCCTGGGCATTCCGGAAGGTGACATGCCGAAGATATTCGAGCCCTTCTTCTCAACCAAGGCTGATGGAACAGGGCTCGGGCTGGCAGTCAGCTACGGCATTGTAGAGGGGCATGGCGGCCGGATTGAGGTGAAGAGCGAAGTACGGAAAGGCTCCACCTTCACCATCATCCTGCCCAGCGATCAATAAACGGCCCTACCACACCCAGGTCGCGCGGAATTCCTCTCTGATCAGGTTGCCATTGGCATAAGCGGCAGCCTGATCGATCGGGGCTGCTGCGCTCAGCAGTTTGTCGGCCCGATCACAATTTATGAAGTCCGCCGCGATCAGCTCAACCTCTTCCTGGACAGAAAGGGTCAGTCGGGCAGCCATGTCCATAGCGACATCCAGAGCCGCAGATATGTCAGGGCCAGCAGCGCGGCAGACGCTCAGCACTATCGCAGTCTGCCCCTCGCGCCGCACAAATGTGACAGTCGCAGGCCCTCCCAGCAACGCGGTCTGCGCGTTGGCTGCGCTCTGCAGCGCTTCCACCACGATCGCTACTGATTCATCCGGCTCTATACTCTGATCGGCAGACGAAGGAAGCTCCACTCCAGAACCGGGAACCTGAGCCACATCCTGCCCGGGGACGCCTGCTTGCCCGGAATTGCTCAGGAGAATCGCAACCGCGGCTACAACGAAGACAGCGATGAGCAATACCAGAACCAGACGCAGAAGGGGACGGCGGCGCGGTTTCTCAGCGGAGGTCGCGGCCGCTTCCGCCGGTTCCATCGCTTCATCGAAATCCGGGGTGTCCTCAAAATCCGGCAATTCCTCTTCTATCTCGTCGGCCTCTATGTCAAACAGGCTGCCGAAGTCAATGGCTTCCGATGCCGACTCTGAATCGCTGGCAGCGGCTGGCTCCAGCCGCCGAATAACCGGCTCTGCTACAGCTTCTTCCGGCGGGACAACCTCCGGGATATCCGGTGACACTGTTTCTTCGACCGAGGTATCGCTGAGCAGATCGTCAAAATCTTCCGCCTGGCCAAATTCGAATAGCCCGGCCTGCGCCTCGGGCACAGGGGGATAAAGTTCATTCAGCCCTTGCAGCATTTCTTTTGCTGCCTGGTGCTCCGGCGCATATTCCAGTACCTTGCCCAGAGCATGACGCGCATCTTCAGGTTCGGTGACTGTGTTAGCCCACAGCCACCAGGCATCCGCGTTCTCTGGCTCGCTGAAAAGAATCGGCTGGAGGATGGCCGCGGCGTCATCAAGTTTCTCCTCACGGATCAGGTTATATGCTTGCTCAAGTTTACTGGCGCTGGCATCTGACATGCTGTACTCTCCCCCAGTATCCGCAGTTTCTGATAACGCATTATAGCCCTGCGGGATTATACGGACAATTGGCCTATCCTAATCTGGCGTTTGGTTTTCTCCCCCAATATACAGCCATTGTGCCAAACATAAAACTCCGATATCCGATCCCGACAAGTCCTGCGTCAGCCATCATACCGGTGATCTGGTGCGGCGTTTTGAACGCCTGTGTGCTGCTGGGCAGATATTCATAGGCATCTGGCGAGCCAGTCACCAGGCGGCCCAGCGTCGGAATGACGAAGCGCAGGTAGATGTTTATGAATGGGCGCAGGACAGACGAGGGTGGGGGGACGGTATCCAGAGCAACGACCATACCCCCGGGGTGGACAACGCGAACCTGTTCCCGCAAGCATTGTGCCAGATCAATAACGTTGCGGAGCAGATAGCCAGAAGTCACAGCAGCAAAAGTGTTATCCGCAAAAGGGAGAAGCATAGCATCCCCCTGACACCAGCGCACATGCGCTCCCAGCCGGCGCGCGCGCCCCACCTGCATCATGGGCAGGGCGAAGTCCAACCCGACGACGGTGAGATTATCAAGGCGTTGAAGGGCAGCAAAAGCAATGTCGCCCGTGCCAGCAGCCAGATCGAGGAGCACATCACCCGGCTGTAAGCTGGCCTGCTCAACGACAAAACGGCGCCATGCATTGTCCCGCCCGAAGGTCATCAACCGATTCATCAGATCGTACCGGCCGGCAATACTGCCGAACATGTCCCGTACATAACGGGCGCGATCCGCACCAGTCAGGTGAGACATTATTGCTTACTCCACCCGGCGCCAGCGTGAAAAGCGGCGCTCCAGAAGATCAATGGCGAAATACAACCCTAATCCGAGGATGCTCATGGCCAGAATACCTGCGTACATCTCTTCATAGCGAAGCGCCTGCCAGTTACGTACCACGATATAGTAGCCCAGGCCGGACCGCGTCGCATACGTCTCGGTGATGAATAACACAGCGACAGCAGTGCCAACCGAGATCCGCAGCGCCGTAAGGACCGCTGGAACAGAAGCGGGCAGGTAAACGAATCGGTACAAGGCTCGCCTGCCGGCGCCAAGACTGCGGACCGACTGTATCAGCTCCGGGCGTAATCCCGCTGCTTCATCCCGTACCACTACCAGAATCTGAAAGAACAGCACCAGGACGATAAGCACAATTTTTGAGCCGTCTCCGGAGCCGAATAACACCAGGATTACCGGCAGAAAAACAACCTTGGGTATAGGGGACAGGATGCCAATCAGGGGTGAGGATATCTGATTGAGGCGCGCCATCTGGCCCAGCCCCAGCCCCAGCGGAACCGCAAGAACAACGGAAATCGCGATTGCGGCAAGTACGCGATAGGTGCTAACCAGGAAGTGCCACCCTAATTCGCCAAGTGGGACAGGGATACTGATGCCAGGAGCGCTGTGAGCTCCTGAAGCGAGGACGAGAAGCTCCCGAAAGAATACAGGCAGAACCTCCCAGGGATAAGGGAGGATACTGCGATTTACAAGGGCGGCTACTAAGGCCCAGGCAGCAAAGAAGATCGCCAGCGCCAGTAACAGGCTTCGCCAGGTCCACCGGATCACGCTACCAACCCCAACATGTCCCGAATCTGATTACAACGGCGTAGAAATTCCTCCGAAGTCCGGTAGCCATCTGTTGTAGCTCCGGGGTTGGCGATGATGTGTGGCTCAGTATTGGGAGGCTGCCCGAGCAGCAGAATCTTTTGCCCCAGGAACACTGCTTCTTCGATGCTGTGCGTGACCAGCACGACGGAGAGTTCTGTATCGCGTTGCAGTTGGATCACGACATCCTGCAAATCTTCGCGTGTAGGAGCATCGAGGGAGGAAAAAGGCTCATCCATCAGGAGCGTATCGGGCCCCAGGACAAGGGTGCGCGCAATAGCAGTACGTTGACGTTGCCCTCCGGAGACCTGTCCCGGGAAGCTGTCAGCCTGCGCGGCAATTCCGAGGCGCTCTAACCAGAGTGCCACACGCGCCGCCCCATCCGAGATCGAATAATCGCTTGGAGCATGTTTGCCATCCGGTCCATAGAAGCGGCGGATACGCAGACCTAAGGCCACATTATCACGAATAGTCGCCCAGGGGAGCAGACCGTGATCCTGAAGAACAAGGCCGGTCTCCGGGCGCGGCCGGAGTATTTCTTGTCCCCCAATAGTGATTCGACCTATCTCCGGCCGGTGTAATCCGGCCAGCAAGTAGAGCAGGGTGGTCTTGCCGCACCCCGACGGGCCGATCACCGCCCAGGATTCGCTGTTCTGCGTCCGCCAGTTGAAGCCATCAAAAACGCGCGTCTCAGCGCTCTGGCTCTTGTAGCTGAAGGTAAGGTCAGATACTTCTATCATGCATCACTCACACTTATGAGTGGCGAGCTGGGCCATTGCCGGCTTGTCCGGCCCGCAACTCGCTTCATCCTTTCCTGTCGCACCGCCTATTCCGGCAGGAAACTCACATCTACGCTGTCCACATAGGAGGCTGGCTGTCTGATGATACCCCGACTGAGAAGCCATTCGTTCACGTCATTCCAGACTGCTTCACCGGTTATCTCACCCTCAGGAAACGGAGGGATAATATAGGTCTCCTGAACTGATTCAGGAACATTCGTATTATCCAGCCACAGTTGCCGAAAGTTCTCCGGGTCAGCATTCAAGTCCTGTACGGCCCTGTTCCAGGCGCGCAGAAAAGCGCGCACAGCCTCCGCTCTCTCCTCCAGCACGGAATTTCGGAAGCTCAATACGCTCTGGCTAAGAGCCTCACCAGCAACTGCTGTATCATCCAGGACAAGTATCGCGCCGGCCTCTATCGCTGCCTGGGCAAGAGGATCGGGGAGGATGGCGGCCGCTAATTGACCTTCCATCATCAGGTTGAAGCGATCCGGAATACCGGGCACCGATTCGTATACAATCTCATCCGCCGAAAGACCTGCTGCCTGAAGCAGCCGATCGCCCAGATACTGGATGACCGAATTCTCGCTGATACCGATGGCCATCCCCGCTAACTCCTGTGGAGTTGTGATGCCGGAACCGGGGGAAGCCAGAATTCGAAATAGCGGGCTGTTTTCAGTGGAACGACGCGTTGTAGCCACGATACGCACTGATGGCCCCTGAGCCGCGGCATTCGTGATGGCCGGGCCAATAACATCAGTCAGGACACCTTCAACCTCACCGGCAGCCAGAAACTGCTCGCGCTCCAGGGCGCTGCTCACGGGAACGATCGTCACAGACACACCTTCGTCAGTGAAATAGCCCTTCTCCTGCGCAATGAACGCGGGTAACACATCGAGCACAGGAATCAGAGCTATTCGCAGAACAGCCTGATCCGGATCGGGCGTCGTCTCACCAGCAGGAGTCGCTTCATCGGCAGGGGGCCGAGCAGTTGGCGCTGCACCGGAACCGGCACAGGCGGCCAGAACAATCAGAAGAACAAAGCTGCAGAAGAACAATATCTTGCGGCTCACAACGGCATCTCCTCTTCAGCAATGCAGCGCGCTGTATTGCTGACTGAATCGAGCTGAGCAATCCGGATGAAAGACAAAACAGCGGTGAGAAGCACGTTTCTCACCGCTGACTCGTGCCTGCCCCGGGCGATCTCAAATCTGGCCGAACAGGACGCAGGCGTTCTGGCCACCGAGGCCAAAGTTGTTCGAAAGCACGTTCCGCAGCCGGGCGCTGCGGGCTTCATTAGGGACGTAGTCCAGATCGCATTCTGGATCAGGGGTGACGTAGTTGATAGTCGGGTGAATCACCTGATCGACGAGCGACATCACGCAGGCTACTGCCTCCACCGCACCTGCACCGCCCATGCAGTGCCCGATCATGCTCTTGGTAGAGCTGACAGCTAGCTTATAGGCATGTGCGCCAAAGAGCGCCTTAATAGCGAATGTTTCGATAGCATCATTGGACGGGGTGGAAGTGCCATGGGCGTTGATGTAGTCAATTTGATCAAACGGAACTTTAGCGTCCTCTACGGCCCAGCGCATTGCCCGCTGCGCGCCCTTTCCTTCAGGGTCGAGGGCGGCCACATGATAGGAATCGGCAGAAGAAGCGTGGCCCAGTATCTCAGCCAGAATGCGCGCCCCACGCTTGACGGCGTGCTCTAAGGACTCCAGGACAAGGATAGCCGCGCCTTCGCTATACACGAAGCCATTGCGATCCTTGTCGAACGGGCGGCTCGCTTTATCGGGCTGATCATTGAAGCCAGTTGCCAGCACCTTCATGGCATCGAAGCCGGCAATTGCGTAGTCTACGATCAGCGCTTCGACTCCACCGGCAAATACAACATCGGCCCGGTCGTTCCGGATCAGCTCTGTGGCATCACCGAGCGCCTGTGCCCCGGTGGCGCAGGCCGTCGTAACGGCAACCAGCGGACCAGTG
>WBZO01002817.1_pt1 | contig 21692 bp, 14 predicted proteins | sample 5204261 | NCBI WGS metagenome assembly WBZO01 (sample SAMN12412400, study PRJNA552823) | activated sludge metagenome | isolation source: activated sludge from anammox sidestream of wastewater treatment plant... | place: USA: North Carolina | collected 2017-09 | reverse complement strand
CAGGAGGCGGGTGATCGACTGGAAATGTTGTTCAGCCAGGATGCTGGTCGGGGCCATCAGGGCAATCTGGCCGCCGTTCTGAATAGCGATCAGCATGGCGAGGAGAGCGACGACCGTCTTACCGGAGCCGACATCCCCTTGCAGCAGCCGATTCATCGGCAGCGGCCGGGCCATATCGCCCCGAATCTCCTCCAGGGCGCGGCGCTGGGCGCCGGTCAGGGCGAAGGGCAAATGGGCCACAACCGTCTCCATCCAGGCATCCGGGACCGGCTGCGGGACGCCCGGCTCCTTCTGCCAGGCGCGGCGGCGGGCCATCATGGCGGTTTGCAGGACAAACAGCTCGTCAAAAGCCAGCCGTTCGCGGGCGTATTCCAGATAATCCCAGTTTTCGGGGAAGTGAATCTGGCGTAGCGCCCACCCCAGATCGACCATCTCCGCCCGATCCTGGACGCTTTCCGGCAGATAATCCGGCAGATGTCCGCTCCAGTATTCCACTGTGGGCTTGAGGATACGGCGCATTGTGCGGCCGGTCAGGTCCCTGGTGAGCGGGTAGACAGGCACGATCGCCCGTGTGTGCAGATTCTCATGCTCAAGCAGTTCCCACTCCGGGTTGCTCATCGCCAGCTTGCCCAGATACAGCTCGGTCTTGCCGCTGCACACGATCTGGACGCCGCGGCGGAGCTGTTTTTGCAGGTACGGCTGGCCAAAGAAGAAGACAGACAGCGCGGCCGTCCCGTCGTCCACTGTCACCTGCAGGAGCTGCCGGCCGCCGCGCCCTTTGATCACCCGGCTGTTCTGGACCATGCCGATCAGGGTCGCCGCCTCGCCCGGCTTAATCTGGCCTACGGGCAGCAGGCGGGTGTAATCATCGTAACGGCGAGGCACGTGGTAGAGCAGATCGCCGACTGTGTGAATGCCCAGCCGGGCCAGCTTCTCAGCCATCCGCACACCCACCCGGTCAATGACGGTCACCGGGGCCGCCAGCCCGCGCAGCAGCGTGACCGCCTCCGCCGGGTCCTGTGCGCGGCGAGGGCGACGGCGCGGCCTGGGCCGCGTCGGCTCCCGGTAAAAGGCGGGATCTTCCGGGCGGGTATCGGCCGTCGATCCGGCATCCGCGACACCAAACTCCAGCCCCATCGATTCGCGGGCATCGATGCGCACTCCGGGGACGCTCTCCCCGTTGGAGGAAGCATCTTCCTCCCTTCCGGTTTTCGGGCCGGGGCGCGCCTCGCGCCGCCGGGACGGCTCCTCCCGGCGCGGGGAGGGCGCTTTACCCTGGCGTTTCTCGCGCTCGTGGCGCCCGGGCCTGTCCGGCGCGGCTGGCCTGGCGGGCGGCGCCTGGGATGCAAGCGGGGCCGGCGATGGCTCAGGAGCCGGCTCCGGATGTGGAGGGGGTGCTGTGACGTGTTCCGGCTGATCCGGGAGGGGCTGGGCCGGCGCAGGCGGCGCCTGACCTTCGGGCTTAACGCGCCCGGTAATGCGGTCAATCATATATTTGACCGCCTGATGGCGATCCTCGCGCGCGGCGAGGTCATCGTAGGCGCGCATCCTGACCACCAGATCGTCGATCAAGGCATGGTGTTCGGGCCGGCGGGCCTGGCTGTGCGCGTCAGCCTGCCATTTGCTGGCATACGCCCCCAGCCCGCCTATCACGGCTGTATTGCGGTATCCCTGCTCGCGTTCGAGCCGGAGAATCTTCATCAATGTTTCAAGCGCAGATGGCATACGTGTCCGCCTATGCAGAATGGTTCACCAGAGCCAGCCCCACCCCTTTGGCGCCGACATGCACTCCCAGGGCGGGGTTGACATTCACAATCAGGGCATCCTGCGGCGGATACACAGGGGCCATTGCCGCCCGCACCTGCGCCGCCGCTTCCGGATTATTCGTGTGCAGGACCGCCAGGCGGTCCAGCCGGCCGTGAGACAGCCCGATCTCAATCAGGCGGTCAATCGCTCGCTTGAAGGTGCGGATGTTATCCAGCGATTTGACATCCCCCTCAGACAGCTCCACGAGCGGCTTGATTTGCAGCAGGCGCCCGGCGACGGCCGACACCCAGCCGACTCGCCCGCTTTTATAGATGTTCTCCAGCGTGTTGAGGGCGGCATAGACGTGGGTCCGGGGGTGCAGCCGGTTAATGGCCGCCGCGATTTCATCCATGCCCGCCCCCGCCGCCGCCATCTCCGCCGCCAGAATCACCTGAAACCCCGCCCCCATCGTCACCTGGCCGGAGTCGAGCAGGGTGTAGCGGCCCGCGGCTACTTCCTCAGCAGCCAGGCGGAAGTTGTTATAGATGCTGCTCAGGCGCGCCGGAGCCGTAATCAGGATCAGATGATCGGCGCGGGCGGCCTGCGCCGCAATGAGATCGCGGCTCAGCCCCAGCGGGCAGGCGGACGTCTTAGGAAGCTGCGGCAGTGTGGGGAGCAGGTCAAAGAACGTCTCGCGGGTGATTTCTTTGCCATCATCCAGATAGCTCTTGTCCCCGATGGTGATCACGGCCGGCACAAGCGTGATATCCAGCCGCGCCGCTACTTCGGGTGGCACATCGCAGACGCTGTCGGCAATCACTTTAATCACGGTCATGCCGCTCAATTCTCGTCGTCCGCTTCGAAGATAATGATGCCAACCCCGTCCGGCCCCAGGTGAGCGCCAATGGTCGGCCCGTACATCATAACCGGGAAGTCCCGCCCGCCGAATTCCAGAGCCAGCCGATCCTGGATCATGCGGGTCTGCTCCGTGATGTGCGGCGTATTCTGGACAATGACAAGCTGCTGGACGGCGGCGAACTCTATCACAAATTCGATCAGCCGGTCCACCGCCTGGGCGCGCGTGCGCACTTTCTCCATCGTCACCAGATGGCCGTCCTCAATAGTGAGGAACGGCTTGATGCCCAGAATCTTGCCCAGAATAGCCTGCGCCTCGCCAATCAGGTGCGCCCGGAACAGGTAATCCAGCGTCTCGACATAAAAGACCGAGTAAACGCGAGGGACTGCTCCCCTGACGATACGGACCACGCTCTCCAGCGAGGCCGTGGCCTCGGCTGCCCGCGCCGCAGTTTCCACCAGATAGGCCAGCCCGACCGATGTTGTCAGGGAGTCGATGACGACGATTTCGCACCGCCCGCGCAGCGCGTCCGCCGCCCCGCGAGCATTGTGGTACGACCTGCTCAGGCCGTGTGCCATTGTCAGCACAATGATATGGTCTGTCCCCTGAATCAGGGGGGAGATAGCCTCGACATAATCCGCAACTGAAGGCGCTTCCAGCTCCGGCGACGGCGTCCCCTCTGTAAGCACCCGGCGGAAGAACCCCTCTGCATCCAGGTCAGCCCCTTCCCGGAAAACCTGATTGCCGAAGCGGACCATCATAGGGACAACCGTAATGCCGAACTGCTTCACCAGGCCGGGGTTGAGAAACTGCGCTGAACTATCCGTGACAATACGAATCTTACCCAAGCAGTACTTCTCCGATTCCAAATCCGATCCGACCGGCTCCACCGTGCCGCACCCGGGTGTCCTCCGCCCCGGCGATAGAGCAGCTTACGATGGGCCGCATGGGGCAGCGCTCACTCGGCGCTCAGCAGATAGAAGTAATGCGGCTGCCCGCCAGAAAGGACCTCAAACGTCAGGGACTCGTAAGCGGCCTGAAGGGTTTCGGCCAACGCTTCAGCGTCGCGCGCCGTGACGTTATTGCCATAATACAGCGTGACCAGCTCACATTCGTCCGTGTCGAGCTTGCCGACCAGATCGTGAACAAGCTGGGGGAGGTTGTCCCCGGCGACGACCAGCTTGTCCTCCAGCAGCCCGATAATCTGGCCGGCGCTGGCTCGCACGCCGTCCATATCGACGCTGCGCACCGCTGTCGTCACCTCGCCGGAGATCACCTGTGACAGAGAGCTGGTCATGCCAGCGGCGAGTCGATCGAGGTTCTCGCGCTGATCCTGGTGCAAGCGGCTGTTGGCATAGACAAGCATAGCCGCGATGCCCTGCGGGATGGTTTTGCTGGCTACAACGGCGACCTGCTTCTCTTTGCATTTGCGGACGGCCTGCTGAGCAGCCATGATCACATTGGCATTGTTGGGCAGGAGTATCACCTTGTGAACAGGCAGGTCGAGGATGGCGTTGTAGATTTCTTCCGTGCTGGGGTTCATAGTCTGGCCGCCGCTGACAATCCGGGCCGCCCCCTGCTCATAGAAGACGCGCGCCAGCCCCTCGCCCGGAGCAACCGCGATGACCGCCACATCTTCGGGGGCAAGCTCTACAGTCGGCCCGAGCGTGGCCTGCTCAGGGGCTTCGGAACCCAGATTAGCCAGATATTGCTCGTACATATTCTCAACGACCACGTCACCGACGATGCCCTGCTCTGCCGCGTAGCTGATCGGCCGGCCCGGGTCGTAAACATGCACATGAATCTTGATCAGCGCGTCGCCATCGCTGGTGACAATGGCGGAATCGCCCATGGACTCGATCGCCGCCCGAATCCTGTCCACATCGAGGTTTTTGCCCGTCAGCAAAAGCTGCACGTCGTAGGGATGTCCGAATTCGGCGGCGGACATCACCTGAAGACGGGGCTTGCGATCCGTCACACTGGCTGCCGCTTGTTCCAGTTCTGTTTCCAACGACTCCCCCCGAATCTGACGCAGCATCCCTTCGAAGATATAGGTCAGGCCCTGCCCTCCCGAATCGACCACCCCCGCTTCCTTCAGAATCGGCAGCATGTCCGGGGTCCGCTGAAGCGTATCATTGGCCTGCACGACCATCGCCGAGAATACCGCCCCCAGGTTATGTTCGTTCTGTACCAGGTCCTGCACCCTTTCGGATACTTCCCGGACAACCGTGAGGATAGTCCCTTCACGCGGGGGCTTGGGCGCAGCGTCGTAGGCGAAGTTCGTCCCGGTCTGGCAGGCGTTGGCCAGGGCCGTCGCATCGAGCGTTTCCTGCTCGCGCAGCGCCTCAGCGAAGCCGCGCCAGATCTGGGAGAGGATCACGCCGGAGTTCCCGCGCGAGCCGTTGACTGCCCCACGGGCGAACCGGCGGGCAATCCTGCCGACGTGAACTTCATCGAGTTCGGCAATTTCGCCGTAGGCGCTCTGCATGGTCAGCAGCATATTGATGCCAGTGTCGCCATCCGGCACGGGGAAGACATTCAACTGGTTGACAATCTGGTAGTGCTGTTCCAGCCAGAACATCCCGGCCAGTAAAAGTTGCTTGTAAGCCTGCCCATCCAGCATGAAAGATATGGAGGAGTTGGAAGTCTGCTCGGTCATTATGGGTTCTCTCTGTAGGGCGGCTCACGCTAGGAGTCAGGATGGGTGACACGCAGGCCCTGCACGTGGACATTAACCTGAACTACAGGGGCGCCAACAGTCTTTTCGACCTGATAACGCACGGCGTTGATCAGGCTGTTGGCGACAGTAGCGATCCGGGTGCCGTATTCGATAATGACATACAGATCAACCGTGATCTCTTCGTTGTCCACTGTCACTTCGACGCCCCGATGGGGATCGCGGGAGAGTGCTGCCGCGACCTCTGACGCCAGGTTAGGCGCCGCCATGCCGACCACGCCGTAGCTCTGCAGGGCGGCCCGGCTGGCAATGGCTGCAATAGCGACTGGCGCGATATGAATATCGCCAGGAACCACCTGTTCTTGGGTCACTTGAGTCATATGAATAATCCCGGTGCTCTCTCAGCAGCCCAACCAGATAAGAAGGTTACCGTCTTCACACCTCTCCATTATAACAGACAACGGCAGTTAGACACTGCCCTGATCAACCCGAAGAATGGCGAAAATAAAGAACAGGCGGGATCTTTCTGGCCCGGTGTGGGATTCTCCGTGGCGATGTGCTGGCCGCGATGTCCGGAAAGCTGATATTGCCGGTCCGATTCCTTGTTTATAGCTGGCAGCCGTGATAAGCTCATGCCGGATTTGAGGGCGCAGGAAGGGTGTCGTACCGGGATGACGGATAACCTGTCTCGCGAGCTTCTGGCGATGATGCACGATCAGCTTGTAGCCGCTTACCCGAATGAAGGCGGGGGCTTTTTGCTGGGCCGGGAGGAGCACGGGCGGGCGACAATTCTGGAGATCACGCCGGTTCACAATATCTTCCCGGAGGCGGAACAGTATCATCGCTATGCTATGACTCCCCAGGACTGGATGCGCCTTGAGGATGAGGCCGATGCGCGCGGGCTGACGCTGCTCGGTTTCTACCACAGCCACCCCGATTCTCCGGCTGTCCCCTCGGAGTACGATCGGGTTCACGCGCTGCCCAACTTCATTTACATCATTGTCAGCGTACTGAAGACCGATCCGGTGGAGACGCGCGTCTGGCGCTTGCTGGAGGATCGCAGCCGCTTTGATGAATACGCGCTGGAGGTTACGCAGGGCTGAAGCGGCCTGCCCCTCGAAGTCTGCTTTATGAGCTGCATAAAAGCAGCCTCTGGAAAGGAATACACTTATGGCCAGTATCAAGATTCCCACCCCCCTGCGCCAGTACACAGGCGGGCAGGCCGAGGTCACTATCAGCGGGCGGACGGTTGGCGAAGGTCTGCACGATCTGGTGAGGCAGTACCCGGCCTTAGGCCCGCATATCTACGAGGATGGCGTCCGGCGCGGCTTTGTGAATGTGTTCCTGGGCAGCGAAGATATTCGCTTTTTACAGGACGAGGATACGCCGCTGGCCCCCGATTCTAAACTGCGCATTGTGCCGGCGATTGCCGGCGGATAGTCGAACGCGAGCCGCGCGACACACCCGGAGGGGAATCGGCTATGACGGCCACAGGTGAACAGCTTGACCAGACCCAGGTGCAGCTCAGCCATGATGAAATCCGGCGCTACAGCCGCCACCTGATCCTGCCAGAGATCGGCCTGGAAGGGCAGAAGCGACTCAAGGCGGCCAGCGTCCTCCTGATCGGGGCGGGGGGATTGGGCAGCCCGCTGGGCGTTTACCTGGCCGCGGCGGGCGTGGGGCGGATCGGGCTGGTGGATTATGACGTGGTGGATGAGAGCAATCTGCAGCGCCAGATCATTCACGGCACGAAGGATGTAGGCCGTCCCAAGCTCGATTCAGCGGCGGACCGAATCGCCGATATCAACCCGTTCATCCAGATTGATAAATACCATGAGCCGCTCAACAGTGAAAACGCCCTGTCCATCCTGGGCGATTATGATGTCATCATCGACGGCACAGATAACTTCCCCACCCGGTATCTGGTCAATGACGCCTGCGTGATCCTGGGCAAACCGAACGTGTATGGCAGCATCTTCCGCTTTGAGGGGCAGGTCAGCGTGTTTTACGCTAAAGAAGGCCCCTGCTACCGCTGCCTCTTCCCGGCGCCGCCCCCGCCCGGCCTCGTCCCAAGCTGCGCTGATGGCGGCGTGCTCGGCGTCCTGCCCGGCACAATCGGGACACTCCAGGCCACCGAAGCGATCAAGCTGATCACTGGCGCCGGGGAGCCGCTTATCGGGCGGCTGCTGCTGTACGACGCCGCGGCTATGACCTTCGACACCATCACGCTGCGCAAAAACCCCGCCTGTCCGGTTTGCGGGCCACAGCCGACTATCACCGCCCTCATCGACTACGAAGAATTCTGCGGCGTGCCGGCGCACGATCACAGCACCTATCAGGAGGGCGGCGCGCTGGTGCGGGCGATTACTGTGGAGGAAGTTAAAGCGCGCCTGGACGCGGGAGACGGCCTGCTCATCCTCGATGTGCGCGAGCCAGTGGAATGGCAGATCAGCACTATTGAAGGCACACTCCGCATCCCCAAAGCGGAAGTGGTCAACCATCTGGAACAGCTCCCCCGCGATTGCGACATCGTTGTTTGCTGCAAGACGGGCGTCCGGTCGGCGGATGTCATCCGCCAGTTGCAGGGACAGGGATACGCCCGCCTGTACAACATGGCCGGCGGGATCAACGCCTGGGCGCGTCGTATCGATCCCTCTTTGCCAGTCTACTGATTCGATCGTCTGGCAGATATCAGGGGCCGTCCTGGACAGGGGCGGCCTTTTTTGTGGGTAGTAAGTACCTGAGCCGATCACGCTGGCGGAAGGTGCTGGCGTCACGCAGGCGCGGGTGTGTTTTTACGCCTGATCTGCTATTATTCGGGTGCTCCTTGCCTTGCGGAGCACTTTCAGGGGATGCCAGCCGGAGTCAGACCACAGCATGAGCAGACAAAAAACTCAGTACCTGTCGGCGGAAGAAGCCGTTCAGTTCATTCAGTCTGGTCACCGGGTCTTCATGACCGGCAACTGTTCCGTGCCAACAACGCTGATGGCGGCGCTCGTGGAGCGGGTCAGGCAACTCAGCGATGTGGAGCTGGTGCACCTGCTGGCGATCAGCGATATTGAGTACGCCGCGCCGGAGCTGGCCGGACATCTGCGCGTCAACGCCATGTTCATCAGCCACAATGTGCGCCAGGCGATCAACGAGGGCCGCGGCGATTTCACCCCGATCTTGCTTTCCGATGTGCCTCGCCTGTTCCGCCGCAAAGACCAGTTCCCGATTAATGTGGCGCTCGTACACCTCAGCCCGCCCGATATGCACGGATACTGCTCCTTCGGCGTGGAAGTCGGCCTGACCAAGACAGCCGCCGAGGTTGCCGATATCGTAATTGCTGAGGTCAACGCCCAGATGCCGCGCGCGCTGGGCGATAGTGTCATCCACATTAACGATGTGGATGTGATTGTGGAAGTGGATTACCCCATCCCCGAAATCCAGATGACCGAAGCCAGCGCGTTGCAGCGCCAGATCGCCAGCCATATTGTCGAGCTGATCCCCGATGGCGCGACGCTGCAAACCGGGATCGGGGCGGTGCCGGATGCGGTGCTGCGCCTGCTGACAAATCACCGCAACCTGGGCATCCATACGGAGTTGTTCTCCGATGGCGTGATCGAGCTGGTCGATCAGGGGGTGATTAACTGCCGCGCCAAGACATTGCATCCCGGCAAGATCATTGCCGGGTTCGTGCTGGGCACGAAACGCCTTTACGACTTCATCCATGACAACCCGATCTGCGAATTTCACCCGACTGAGTATGTCAATAACCCGTATGTGATCAGCCAGAACGACCGTATGGTGGCGATCAACAGCGCGCTGGAGGTAGACCTGACCGGGCAAGTGTGCGCTGATAGCATGGGCTATGCTTTCTACAGCGGCGTGGGGGGGCAGTTAGATTTCATCCGGGGGGCGGGCCGGGCCAACGGCGGCGTGCCGATTATTGCGCTGCCCGCCACGGCCAAAGATGGCCAGGTCAGCCGCATTGTGCCGGAACTCAAGCCCGGGGCTGGTGTGACCACTGGCCGCAACGATGTGCACTATATTGTGACCGAATTCGGCGTTGCCGCGCTCTTTGGGGCGACAATCCGCAGCCGTGTCAGCCAGCTTATCAACATTGCTCATCCGGACTTTCGGGAAGATCTGGCCCGCATCGCCTACGAGCGGTATCACGTCAACGTAGGATAGCCACAACGGGCCACGGCACAGCAGATCGCTCCCGCTGATCGCGATGCTGCCTTTCGCCTCTGGCGCAGCCGCAGGTCTGGTATCAGGTCGGCGGTTTCTCAGGCATCCGGGCTGTGGCAGCGTGAATATCCGTGTCTCATACCCGGGAGTCAGCATGATTCCCGCCCGGACCGTGCATCCGTGAAGGATGTCTGGCGGATTCCGGGACGTGCTATAATCAAATCCATGAACATACCATCTATTCGCTTCCTGTTTGCGTGTGTTGTCTTGATCGGGTCGGCATTGTTGGCAGCCTGTGAGCCGCTGGTCCCTCCGCCGACGCCGCAGATAATCGTCGTGACCGCGACAGCCAGCCCGGCTCCCACCCTCACCCCGACGCCTTCGCTGACGCCAACCCCCGACGTGACGGCTACGCCCGCCCCGACGGATACGCCGGCGTCACCGGTCTGCGCGGAGACGGCGGGGCAGGTGATCGCGATTGATGAGTTCCGGAGCGCAATCGCCGGCCGCAATATGCCGTACCGCGTCTACGTGCCGCCCTGTTACTTCCAGCTTCAGCTTCGCTACCCGGTCCTTTACCTCCTGCACGGCGCGTCGCAGGACGAGACCAAATGGGAGGACCTGGGCGTTGTTGAGACGCTGGAACGCGGCCTGAGCCTCAACCAGTATCCGCCGATGATCCTGGTGATGCCTTACGGCGACGGTCTGCTGCCGGATGCCTCGTTCCCTCCCGATCCTTCTATGGAGAGATATCTGCTCGAAGAGCTGATACCGCGCATTGAGCAGGATTTCTGTGCCTGGGAAGATCGCGACTACCGCGCCATTGGCGGGATCAGCCGGGGCGGGTTCTGGGCGCTCAGCATCGCTTTCCGCCACCCTGAGCTGTTTGCGGCGGTTGGCGGGCACAGCCCCGCGCTCGATACAAATATCACGCCGGCGGACTTCAACCCCCTGAGCCTGGCGCTCAATGCGCCGTTTCTGGATACCCTCCGCATCTATCTGGATAACGGCGCCGCCGACCCGGTCCGCCCGGAAGTGGAAGGGCTGAGCAACCGGCTGGTGCAGCGGCGTATCCCGCACGAGTATGTAATCAACCCTCTGGGCGATCACAACGATGCCTACTGGTCCTCGCATATAGCGGATTATCTGGCGTTTTATGGCGGCACAGCGGAATCCGGCTGGCCGCGCGATCTGGGATTGCTCCCGGGCTGTCAGGAGCCAAGCCCTTAAACCGCGAAGTATCTGAAAACAATTCTGGGGGTGGGAAGTTCCCTGCTACAATAAGACGCAGTCCAGGCCGGGGGGCGCCAACGTAAGGAGAAGGGGCGGATGAAGGTGTTGACTAGACTCAGTCTTGTGCTGATGTTCGGCGTGCTCGCGCTGGGGGTCGCCTCGCTGGCGGCCGCGCAGGGCGGGTTGCCTGTGGCGACGCTCGCCTGTGAGCAGTACTTACGCAGCCAGCCGGCGACCACATCAGAGCCGCTGGCAGTGGTATTCGCAGATGAGCCAATGATGCTGGTGACTGGCCGCGATCTCTCCGGCGGCTGGTTCGTGGTGCTGCGGCAGAACGGTCAGATCGGCTGGATGGGGGCGTCGGACTGTCTGCGTATTCGGGGGAATGTGAACAACGCCCCACTGACGCTGCCGGCGGTCTACGACGGCCCGCCCATCGCCACTGTTGCCTGTACCCAGTATGTGCGAGCGACGCCGGCTAACGATGGGACGGCGCTGATGGTGCTATACCCTGAAGATGGAGTTATCAGCATCATCGGTCGCAGCGAGACCAGCCCGGGCTGGTTCCTGATCCAGACGGCGAGGGAAGAGATCGGGTGGGTGTTCGACACTCCGTGCATCAGGATGCAGGGCGATCCCTTCCAGGCTCCGATCTCCGTGGCGGTGATGCCCGTGCCCGGCCCGGATGGCACGATACCGGGCGTCCCGGCAAGCGGGTTGCCCCGGGCTCAGGTATCCTGTACGCAGTATGTGCGCAGCGCTCCAACGGCGTCGTCGCCGGCTTTGATCATCCTCTGGCCCGATGATAGCCCGCTGGAGATTATCGGGCGCGACACTGAGACCGCCTGGCTGCTGATCCGGCGCGCCGATGGGGCGATGGGCTGGGTGTCGCCCGGGGAGTGTGTCCGGACGCAGGATGACCTTTCCGGCGTGCCCTATGCGGTGAATGTCATTATGCCAGTGCCGGGCGTTTCTGCCGGCTCGGCGGGGGCGCTGATTTATCCTGACCAGATGCAGACTGCGCCGGTCAGGCCGACGTTTACCCTGCCGGAGCCGTACGTCACGCTCGGTTGCCCGAATTATGTGCGCAGCGCGGCCAATAACGAGGCTGCCCGGCTGGCGATCTTCCACCCCGGCGGCGATCCGCTGGAGATTCTGGCCCGCGACAAACCTGGCGAGTGGCTGCTGGTGCGCCGCTGGGATGGGGCGATGGGCTGGGTCGTCAACACCCGGTGTGTAGTGGTGCATGGCAATGTGTTCGTGGTTCCGGAAGATACCAGCGTGGTGATGCCCATCCCCGGCGTGACCAACGGGAACATGGACGCTGTGCCCGGCCTGCTGGCGAATTCGCAGGCCCCGGCGGAGTTTGCGCCGCCCGCGCCCGTCCAGTCGGTTGAGCTGCCGCCGGAGCCGTTCGCGCGGCTGTCCTGCCCGAACTATGTGCGCAGCGCGGCCAACAACGAGTCGGCCCGCCTGGCGATTGTGTACCCCGGCGATGATCCGCTGGAAATCCTGGCGCGCGATCAGCCCGCAGCCTGGCTGCTGGTGCGCTGGTCCGGTGGCATGGGCTGGGTGGTCAATACGGCCTGCATCAAGGTGGTGGGCAATGTGTTTGACGCGCCGCAAGATACCAGCGTCGTCATGCCCGTCCCGACGCCGGAACCGACGGCTGCGCCGCTGCCCTTCCCCGGCGCGCCGCCGCCGGCGGACTGGCCCCCCGCCGGATAATCGGAAGCTGCTCCCCGCCCGGCTTGTTCGAACAAGCCGGGCGGTTGTTTTTACGGCCTGTCGTCGCCTTGTTGCCCCTGAGGTAGCGCTTTGCCGGACGTTTCCCGGCGACACTGTCAAAATTGCCCTTGACACGTCCCTGGCTCTCAGTTACACTATGCAGGCAATCGAAATTCTGGAGTAATGCCTACTTGACGACGAAGAACGCCTGCCACCAAATCAAATAGCATTATAAGCATGGCGTAAGGGTGTGAATGAGCGGCCCGGCGTGATGCCGGGCTGTTGTCGTCTATAGGCAGGGATGTTGCGAGCGAGCTTCTGGGCTGAAGGGGGACTTTCAGGGCAGAGGCGGGCTGGTGACAGTCCGGGTGAGTGCACCTTAACAAGTGAATAGCGAGAAGGGCAACAAGCAGTAAAGAAGTGAGAACTTCAATTTCTCCGTATCACATAGGCAAAGCTACGAAGAGCATACGGTGGATGCCTTGGTGTCAAGAGCCGAAGAAGGACGTGGTACACTGCGAAAAGCCACGGCGAGGTGTGTGCAACCGTTGAGCCGTGGGTCTCCGAATGGGGAAACCCGCATGGGGGAATGCCCATGCATCGTCATCTGAACCCATAGGGTGACGAGGGGAACCCGGGGAACTGAAACATCTCAGTACCCGGAGGAAAAGAGACGATTCTGCGAGTAGTGGCGAGCGAAAGCGGAGCAGCCCAAACCGCCGGACATGTCCGGCGGGGTTGTAGGATCCGACGTGAGGGAAGGCGAACTTAGCCGAAGCGTTCTGGAAAGGCGAACCGGAGACGGTGAGAGTCCGGTAGGCGAAAAGGGAGCCTGACTGGTCGGGGGTCCTGAGTACCACGGGGCACGCTAACCCTGTGGGAAGCTGGGGGGTCCACCCTCCAAGGCTAAATACTCTTGAGAACCGATAGGGCACCAGTACCGTGAGGGAAAGGTGAAAAGAACCCCGGCGAGGGGAGTGAAAGAGAACCTGAAACCGTGTGCTTACAACCGGTCAGAGGGCCATAAGGGCCTGATGGCGTGCCTCTTGGAGAATGAGCCAGCGAGTTAATCTCTGTGGCGAGCTTAAGCCAGCGACAGGCGGAGGCGAAGCGAAAGCGAGTCTGAACAGGGCGTTCCAGTCGCAGGGATTAGACACGAAACCGGGTGAGCTACCCATGGCCAGGGTGAAGCGAAGATAAACCTTCGTGGAGGCCCGAACTCTTCAACGTTGCAAAGTTGAGAGATGAGCTGTGGGTAGGGGTGATATGCCAAACGAACCCGGAGATAGCTTGTTCTCCCCGAAATAGCTTTAGGGCTAGCGTCGTGTGTTCAGTGGTGGAGGTAGAGCACTGGATGAGCTAGGGGCCGCGAGGTTACCGAACTTAACCAAACTCCGAATGCCATCACTTCAAGCACGGCAGTCGGACTGCGTGAGATGAGTTTCGTGGTCGAAAGGGAAACAGCCCAGACCCTCGGCTAAGGTCCCCAAGTGGATGCTAAGTGGGAAACGAGGTGAGAGTGTACAGACAGCCAGGAGGTTGGCTTAGAAGCAGCCATCCTTGAAAGAGTGCGTAATAGCTCACTGGTCAAACGCTCTTGCGCGGAAAATATAACGGGGCTCAAGCATCCCACCGAAGCCTGGGACGCCGCGAGGCGTAGTAGGGGAGCGTTCTGTTCTCAGCGAAGGTCAACCGACAAGGATGGCTGGAGGGGACAGAAGTGAGAATGCTGGCATGAGTAGCGTGAAATATGTGAGAACCATATTCGCCGTAAGTCTAAGGTTTCCGACGGAAGGTCAGTCCGCGTCGGGTTAGGCGGGCCTTAGCCGAGGCCGCAAGGCGTAGGTGATGGACAGCCGGTCAACAGTCCGGCCCCGGGTGGGGGAGCAACGCAGGGACGTTGCAGGATAGCTCAGCCTGTTACTGGATTCAGGTGGCAAGCGGTTAATGGCCGTGACGCCGGGCCTCCGGGCCAGAAGTGAGTGAGTCCCGCGACCGAGAAAAGCTGTGGTGCGCTGAACCCAACCGTCCGTACCGCAAACCGACACCGGTAGACGGGTAGAGAATACCCAGGCGAACGGGAGAACCCTCGTTAAGGAACTAGGCAAAATGGTCCCGTAACTTCGGGAGAAGGGACGCCCGCTGCAAGGCGGGCCGCAGTGAAAGGGCTCTATCGACTGTTTACCAAAAGCACAGGTCTCTGCGAACTCGAAAGAGGACGTATAGGGGCTGACGCCTGCCCAGTGCCGGAAGGTTAAGGGGACGGGTTAGCGCGCGAGCGCGACGCTTGAAACCGAAGCCCCGGTGAACGGCGGCCGTAACTATAACGGTCCTAAGGTAGCGAAATTCCTTGTCGGGTAAGTTCCGACCCGCACGAATGGCGTAACGAGTGGAGCACTGTCTCAACGAGGGACCCGGCGAAATTGAAGTACGTGTAAAGATGCGCGTTACCCGCAGCAGGACAAAAAGACCCCGTGGAGCTTTACTGCAGCTTGCTATTGCGTTAGGGTATTGTCTGTGCAGGATAGCTGGGAGGCTGGGAAGCTGGAGCGTCAGCTTCGGTGGAGCCATCGTTGAGATACCAGCCTGATGATGCTTTGACCCTAACCTGCGTCCGTGACCCGGCGTGGGGACAGTGGCAGGTGGGCAGTTTGACTGGGGCGGTCGCCTCCTAAAAGGTAGCGGAGGCGCCCAAAGGTTCCCTCAGGTTGAATGGAAACCAACCGCAGAGTGTAAAGGCACAAGGGAGCTTGACTGCAAGGCCAACACGCCGAGCAGAGACGAAAGTCGGGCTTAGTGATCCCACGGCGCTGAGTGGAAAGGCCGTGGCTTACCGGATAAAAGCTACCCCGGGGATAACAGGCTAGTCTTGTCCAAGAGTTCACATCGACGACAAGGCTCGGCACCTCGATGTCGGCTCATCGCATCCTGGGGCTGGACAAGGTCCCAAGGGTCGGGCTGTTCGCCCGTTAAAGCGGTACGTGAGCTGGGTTCAGACCGTCGTGAGACAGGTCGGTCTCTATCCGCTGTGGGCGTAGGGAGATTGCGGGGAGCTGCCCCTAGTACGAGAGGACCGGGGTGGACGGAGCGCTCGTGTGCCGGTTGTGGCGCCAGCTGCATCGCCGGGTAGCGACCTCCGGTGGAGATAACCGCTGAAAGCATCTAAGCGGGAAACTCGCCTCAAGATAAGTCTCCCCTTCCCCTTGTGGGAGTAAGACCGCTGGTAGACCACCAGCTTGATAGGTCGGACGTGTAAGCCTGGTAACAGGCTCAGCCAACCGATACTAATGGTCGAGCGGCTTTGCTCTATGGATCGTTCCATAAAGCCGTGATACGGAGAAGTTGAAGCTCTCCCCCTCCTCGCTATTCATCCGCTCACCCCAGCACATCTCCTGTGTTGGTGTCCCCGCGGTGGGGGTACACCCGGTCCCTTCTCGAACCCGGTCGTTAAGCCCACCCGCACCCATGGTACTGCTCTGGCGACGGAGTGGGAGAGTAGGTCGATGCCAACACTTTGAGATGTGCTTTTTTTGTTCCGCACTGTATCACCGGGTAAAACATACTGAACATGCAACATACGCCACTTTCTCTCCCTCAGCGTATGGTTGTTCTCTGGGTGTTATTCGCAGTATTCGTCATCATCATCTTCAACAGGGCTTGGGTTAGCGACGACGCCTTCATCACACTCCGAACAGTCGATAACTTCGTCAATGGGTATGGTTTGCGATGGAATATCGACGAACGTGTCCAGCCCTACACCCACCCACTCTGGATGTTCCTGATCAGCGCAGTATATTACTTCACGCGTGAAGCATTCTTCACGCTCCTCCTGCTATCTCTGGCCATCTCCTCTGCGGCAGTCGCTTTCTGGATGCTCAAAGTCTCGCGTACAAAAGAAGCTACCGCACTGGGGTTACTGGCCTTCATGCTCTCAATCGCATTTCGCGACTATACTACATCCGGCCTGGAAAATCCCCTGACCAACCTCATCCTGGTCATCTTTGCCTTCTATTTTCTAAAAGATAACGCGAGTACCCCCCGACGTCTTGTTATCCTCTCACTATTGACTTCACTGGCAATGGTGACCCGCCTCGATATTGTGCTCCTGTACCTCCCTGCTCTTGTCTATGTCTGGTTTCGATCAACCGATAGAAAAAGAGCCTTACTTTTTATCGCTGCCGGGCAGATTCCCTTCATCATTTGGGAGGCATTCTCGCTCTTCTATTACGGTTTTCCCTTTCCTAACACCTATTACGCCAAGCTCCACACCGGCATCCCCCAGTCAGAAATGTATTTTCAGGGGTTGGTCTATCTTATGAGTCTCTTGCGCTCAGATATGATTACCATCCTGATCATCGTGCTGGCGGTGCTGGCGCCGTGGGCAGCTAAAACCAACCGGGCGCCGCTGGTCTGTCTAAGCAGTGGCTTGATCTTATACTTGCTGTATGTCCTGTACATCGGCGGCGATTTCATGATAGGCCGCTTCTACGCCACTGCTTTCTTCCTGTCGGTGCTCATTCTTTCTCAGTTCAAATTACCCAGAGTCAACAATATTACACTCATCAGCGCCGTCATTGCCCTTCTGACACTCATGCAGTTGAATGTCAACGAAGCACAATCAGGCATCGGCAGCATCGTCAATGAACGCGCTTTCTATTCCCCTGATTCTGCGCTTATATCAATCCGACGCGGCCAGATGCGTTATGGTGCATGGGCGGCAGGCGCTGAACAATACTATCACAACGGAGAAACGTATACCCTGACCAGCAATATCGGTCAGTTAGGTTACTATGCGCCGCGCGATCTGCACATTATCGATGTGGTGGCGCTGAGTGACCCGCTGTTATCGCATCTGCCAGCGCGCTACAACCCACAGTGGATGCATGGACATTTTGAGCGTATCGTACCTGATGGCTATACCGGGCACAGTGATGACGTGCTTGAAGACAGCAACCTGGATGCCTTCAACAAACACATGCAGCTTATCACTCGTGGCGATCTCTGGTCTCTGGAACGCCTGCAGACCATAATTTCCATGAATCTGGGTCGCTACGATTACCTGATCGACGGCGATCGCTATCGGTATGCAGGCCGAATCACTAATGACCTGATACAGCAAGCGATCACTCGGGAGGGTGGTCAGTATGTCGCTGCGGGCTTGATTCTGGAAATCCCGCCCCACCAGCGTGAGTTATACCGCGCCTTCTTTGGCAAACGTCTTGAACTGAACTTCGAAGGCGATCCGATCGCCTATCGCGTGATGTTCCGGCTGGGCGATCAGGTCATCTCTTCCCGGGACATTGCGGCAGGTACCCCCGGCATCGTCTATCGCGTACCCGCGCCAGAATCTGAATTCGACAATATCTGGATCATGAGCCTCGATTCTCCCAGCTTCCATCTGGAGCACCTGGGCGTCGCGGCGCATTTCGCGTCCGATACGCAATATCCAGTCGCTGCCACAGTCGAGGGTGGGATTGCCCTCAATCGGTGGCATCTGTATCGCAGCGACCAGTCAGATAATGCAATCGTGTATCAGCCCGGCGACACTATCACTTTTATGGACCTGTGGTCGATTAAAGAGGCTGTGGACTTCACTGGCTACCGCCAGTTTGTCATCACGAATGGGTCCACCAATCTGGTACAGACTTTTTCCGAACTCAGCTTTCCACTATGGGAGACAGGTCGGCCCTATCTGTATGGCGCTGCAGCAACTATCCCTGAAGACGCCGTACCAGGCATGTACGATGTCCTGGTCAATCTAAGCCATTCTGACGGTTCATCCGTAAGTTTTGTGAACGAGCAAGGTGAGCCAGCAGGTGAATACTTCTATCTGACAACCATTGAGGTACGCCCTGAAGCGACTGGTTGATACCGGAGGACGATTCACGCGCTCAACGCCGATCAATTCCACCGCATCCTGGCAAAGATATATAAGCCGCCCCGCGCGGCTTTTTGATTCATACTCGCTCCTTCCTATACTTATACTGTTACATAGAGTTTCCTGACTCTGCTGTCTTCAGCAGATGGAGAGATGATTGTGATGCGTCGCGCCATATCTGTACTCACCGCCCTGCTCTTGCTCGCCGCCTGCGGCCCGCAGGTACAGATCATCATGCCCACCGGGACAACCAGCCTCACTGCCGACGCCCAGACTGCACAGGTCCTGACGACACAGAATGCCGCGCTGACAGCCACAGCGATCGTCGCCACAGCGACGCGAGCCGCGGAGCAGACTGTTCTGGCGGCTTCGCAGGAGACTCTGGCCGCCGCAGAGACCGCTCTGCACCAGACTCGAGAGGCGACGAAAGCCGACATAGTGACGGCTCCGGGGGCAACTGCGACACCGCTCGCCACCCTCACTCTTACCCTTACCCCCACCCTCACACCGCCCCCTGCCGCTACCGGGATCGCCTGGCGGCTGGTGGAGCTGCCTGAGCTGGGCTTACAGATGCAGATACCGGCGGAATTTGAAGGGCCTTCTACAGATAACACTGGAACTGTCACATTTGTTGCTTCTGCCGGCCCTGACGCTCTCTCTCTGATTACGCTCTCTCGCCAGAATCTTAGCGAGATCCTCCCTGACATAGATCTGAGTCATATTGATACAACCAGTCCCGTCAGCGCGCTGTATGCCGCCCTGAGCGGGCCAACCGAGCAAGGTGTCCAGGTCCTGGAGGAGCCTCACGTCTATGACGCCCTGCCCTACCCTGCTGCAATTACACGCCTGCGCGTTACGGAAGGCGAAGACATGATCCTGATTCTGCTCCTGATCCGGCTGGGGGAAAGTGACTGGGTCGCCAGCACGGTGCACGCTGACTCGACCATTGTGGATATCTGGGCGCGGGAAATTTTCGACAGCCTGCAGATCGGCGGTGCGCGGGACTCTCTTACAACAGCTACCCCGCCCCCCGCCCGTGAGGTGACCACCCCCACCCCGACAGCAGGCGCAGGGTGACATTACGCGTGACGTCCGGCACTTGACAGGACCACCCCGGCAGGGTACAAAACGCGCCGGATATCTTATTGCCACACCGGCAGGATTGGCTTCTATGTACAAACTCGTGCTGCTCAGACACGGTGAAAGTGTCTGGAATAAGGAAAATCTGTTTACAGGCTGGACCGACGTGGACCTCTCCGAAAAGGGCGTAGAAGAGGCGCGTCAGGCCGGCAGGCTGCTCAAGGCTGAAGGCTACACATTCGACATCGCCTACACCTCCGTGCTCAAGCGGGCAGTCCGGACGCTATGGCTGGCGCTGGAGGAGATGGATCTGTGCTGGCTGCCGATCGTCAACACCTGGCGGCTGAACGAGCGGCATTACGGCGCGCTGCAGGGGCTGAATAAGGCGCAAACCGCGGAGAAGTACGGCGAGGCACAGGTCAAGCTCTGGCGGCGCAGCTACGATGTCCCGCCCCCTTCGCTGGAGAAAACCGATCCCCGCTTCCCCGGCTTCGATCCGCGCTACAAGGGCGTCCCTCCGGCCTACCTGCCGACGGCGGAGTGCCTCAAAGACACAGTTGAGCGCTTTCTGCCCTACTGGCACGAAATTATTTCGCCGACTATTGTCGCTGGCAAGCGCGTGATCATCGCCGCCCACGGCAACAGCCTGCGCGCGCTGGTCAAGTATCTGGATAACATCTCTGATGAAGAGATCGTAGAGCTGAACATCCCGACCGGCATCCCGCTCGTCTACGAGCTGGACGAATCGCTCCGGCCGGTCAAGAGTTACTACCTCGGCGATCCGGAAGCCGCGGCGCGCGCCGCCGCTGCCGTCGCCAACCAGGCGAAGGTCAAGTAAGCCGTCTGAACAAATCAGCGCCCCCATTTCCGACGGGGGCGCTGATTTTCATTTAGCCATCGGGCGCTTATTGATCGCGATGGTACAGGTATCTGCCCCCTGCGCCACGCAGCTCGTCTCCACGACCAGAAATTCTTTGCCGCCAGTGGCCCAGCGCAGGCTTTCCTGCAAGATACCCACCGCCAGGTGGCAGCACGGCGCCTCAGTCTGCCGCTCCCAGCAGACCGGGCAGCGCTCAATAATCCAGAAGTAATGATTCTGATCTTCGCTGAGCGTGACAACCTGATCGGAAAAGCGGTTGAAGACCATGGCGAACATGTCGAACCCGACATGCAGCTTGAGCGACAGGGGCAGCATACGCACCGGCAGGTCAGCGATGCCCAGCAGGGGGTTGAATTCGCGCAGCCCATTATTGAGGCATAACTCGCCCACGCGCCGGTTGAGCTCCCGCCCAGCGGCCGGGCCGTTCACCTTCTCCGCGGCCTCCTGTAACCGGCCCAGGTCCTCAAAAGGGAATTCCAGGTCCAGCGTGCTCGGGGGGTAATGATCGATATACTGGTTCAGCCCGCCTGCGTGCAGGATATCGTTGAGGCCGGATTTACCCACCAGCTCTTCCATCGAGCGCAGGATAATCAGGCCCATTCGGTTGGGATAATAATACTGCTGCTTTACCTCGCGTTCGGACATCAGCTCTTCCTTACCCGTTCACCAGTATAGCCGCAGTATAGTCCCGATTGGGGGGTAACGAAAGCGCCCGTAGAGGCGCGCCGCGCCCCTATTTGTCGCCGGATGCCGCTGGCGCAGCCCCCACAGCAGCCGACGCAGGCAAAGGCTGCACCGCTGACTGCCGCACCTTTGAATTGACCAGAAACACCCCGGCCCCGATCAGGCCAGCGCCCAGAATCAACGCAGCGGTGATCGGCTCATCCAGGACAATCGCCCCCAGCGCCAGCCCGACCGGCGGCATCACGTAGGTGACCAGCGTGGCCCGCGTGGCGCCCCAGCGGTCGATAATCCAGTAGTACAGCAGGTAGGCGATAAAGGTGTTAACCAGCCCCAGCACCAGCACGCCGCCCGTGATCCGGATTGAAAAATCGCCGAACGCCGGCAGGCCATCCACCAGCAGAGCCGCGCTGCCTACGATCACGGAGGCCGTCACCAGCGCCCCGCTGGAAATCACCATCGGCTTAAGATGGCGGAGGCTGCGCCGCACAAACACCGTCGCCCCGGCATAGCACAGCGACGCCAGCAGCACGGCAAATTGTCCGACAATGTTGTTCTCTTCCCCGGCCTGGCCGAAGCTCTGGCCGGCGAGGACAACGACGCCCAGAAATCCGCAGATCAGGCCGGCAACCTTCAGCGGCGTAATGCGTTCATCGCGCAGGGCGAAATGGGCAATCACCAGCGAAAACAGAGGAACCGTGGCGTTGAGCACAGTGGCCAGGCCGCTGGTAATCCGCTGCTCGCCCCAGGTGATGAG
>WBZO01002816.1_pt1 | contig 21694 bp, 22 predicted proteins | sample 5204261 | NCBI WGS metagenome assembly WBZO01 (sample SAMN12412400, study PRJNA552823) | activated sludge metagenome | isolation source: activated sludge from anammox sidestream of wastewater treatment plant... | place: USA: North Carolina | collected 2017-09 | reverse complement strand
ATTACATAGAATTGAAGATGCTTTAAAAAAAAGCATAAATACCCTGTAAGGTTAGATAATTACCACACCATTATAGCTATAACTCAATAAATTTGTTATTGCTTCACCCAAAATGTTGCGTTAAATGATACAAAACCACTTCTAGACTGACGTGTAATAGTAAGTTGAGATGGAAAAATTGCATAACTTCTACGTAATTGATCAAGCAAGGTCATTACCTGATTAAACTGTGCATTAGGCACACTAATCGTCATTTGACCATCCTGAATAAGAATATTAGGTTCTTTAGTTTGAAGAACCTGTGACACATCGCCTTTTATCTGATCTGTAGTCACCGAATTAAAAGTGTTAGCCTCAACCGATTTAATATTTTTATAATTAATTGCTGCCTGTTTGGAGAAAACAGTAACTCGATTCAAGTTCTCAACCATAATCGCAACATTATTTTTATAAGTAATCAAGCCATTGACTATAAGGAAAATCATTGACAATACAAGAAAAAAACCTAACCCGCCGACAAGCTTCTGTTCACGAGGTTGTAGCTGTTCCCAGCGCGCAATTAATTTATTTATTTGCGGTTCAATTCTAGCCTTTAATTTATCAATATGCGGTTTAAAACTTGCCATCATTAGTAGTATCCATTCTTGATATAATTTGTAAGCTAATTACCCAAGCAGCATCAGCCATTGTAGAGTTTGAAGAGGTTCCCATTGAATTGGGGTCTGTATTCGATAAAACTCCGCCACCATTATTTTTAGAGTTAGCATCAGATTGTGCTGTCTGATATGTTTTGTAATCGGTTATATCCGCCTGAATGCGTTTGGTGGCAAGTACACTTCTATCATTAGGAAATTGTGATGGATCGAATTGACTATTTAGAAAAACCGTTAACTGTGATCCAGAATACTGTATTCCTTGAATCATGTTATTATTTACTTCCGGCATTGTTTTCAGAAAAATACTAAATAATCTCAATGCATCACTATCGGCATAAATACCCTTTGAATGCTGCAAATCAAGAATTTTCTCATCAACCTGCGACCACAAATTTGGCGTAAATTTTATTCCATCGATGATACCACTTAAATCTTTGGTAATCTGCGATTGAATACGATTTTTCTGAACCATAAGAAATCCAAGATTTATAATCCAGAAAATTGCAAAAATTGAGGCATAAACACCAACAAATCTGCCAAGCCTAATCAATTTAGCTTTGGAATCTTCATTAATTTTTATATTAAAACGCTTACTTTTCTCGTTGTAAAAATTCCAGTTGGCAACACCATATGTCAATTCAGCATATTGCTTGCAGTCTAACTTATACTTAGAAGAAAGTAATTCTACTACCTGACTATTTTCAGAATAAACGATTATTGAATCTTTTTCATATGTTTGTAGTAAATCAAGTAACGTTTCTGGTACTGGTTCGGCATCATCCAAAATAAAATATTCATATAAAGAAGTCCGGACAAATTTATTATTACCGACCAGATATACTGTCCAACTACCCTCTTCAAAAACAGTTGTATATGGAAAAGGCTGAATAAACCTTACCTGTTTTACATGGTTACTTAATTTATTAAGTAAAAGTAAATAAAAGTTACGATTTAAAATCGCGATATAATCTACACCGTCAGACATCCGCATTAAAATAGGTTTACACTCTTCAATATCTTCAGCCAAATTATCTTCTACGGCTCCAAGCAAGAACTCATCATTAATTCTTTTATCACTTACATCACCAAGATTTGTCTTAATTATTGTTGCCAAATATGGTGACAAATATACCTCAATAGCATCCAGATTTTCACCAACCAGCTCTTCCAGTGGTGCAACTCCTGAATCAGTTAGCTCACTGCCATTTAATGACTGCCAGCTTACTGCGCTTAAATCTTCTTTTTCTATAAATATACGTAATAATGTCATTCTGGATGTTGCCATAAAATTTGTGGCCATTGACCACTACGATTTTGCCTAAAAACAAATGCTACAAAACGAAACTCATCACCCTGATCATCAACAACAGCATGAATTGTGAAATAGCTGGAGCTAACCCCCAAGCCAGCTAGATTAAGCTGATTTTTGCTGTTTGGCTGTGGCTGGGAACTACTTGTATTAACACCATTCTGAGATAAAAAAGTAGTTACTGCCTGAGTATTATTAAATGGTTGGGCAGAACGGTAACTAATCATTCTTTGTGCCACAGGCAAAGGAATACCACTTTTAGCAGCTATAACTTCAGCCGAAGCTGTATTAACGTTCACAATTGTACCATAACCAAATCCACCACTAGGAGCACTTTCTATGGAACTTTCATTTTGTAGGGTACTACCATTAACAGGGACTGCTGTAACATATTTAACCAATTTTTGCACAATATCCTGATTTACCCCCTTAACCAGAATTAATTCGGATAAATCAACAAATGGTCTTCCGGCTGGACTATACGCGGGTTTGCCCATTGTATATTGCGACATTATATCTCCCTGATATTGGGGAGCTGCAATATAGTAGGCAATATTATATGCCAGCGAAGGTGGAATATTCAAATATTGCAAGAGCAGGCTAAACTGATTTAACACATTCGGATTTACGATTCCTTGGCTAACAAGATCATTTATATTAAATTTACTCTGTTCATCAACAACAGAACCACTCATATAAATATCATCAAGAACTTTAGTTTTTGGTAATCCCTGTGCCCAGACGTCCTGAAGCGAATCAAATGAAGAGGTCGCACCACTAGTTCCCAATGCAGCCCGGCCAAAATCAAGTGCACTATAAGCAATGGTTGTTGATTGTTCACGTAACTGGCGATTAACCAGTCTTTTATACATTCTGAAATTAGTAGTTGCAAGACTAGCAATAATCGTCATCACAATAAAAACTATTACCATTACAGTAATTAGTGCTGCACCTCGATTATTCTTTGTCATCACGTCAATGCCCAGCTTCTTTCAACGGTTTCACCAGAAGCTAATACCATAACTACTTTAACTGCACGTGGTAAAGAGGTAATGTCTCCGCCCTGTGGTGGCCAAGTATTTCGCCATTGATTATCCGGGTATAGAAAGGTTATTTCAAATTTAGTTACATTATCTATCAAGACATCAATATCTGGCTGAGTTGTAACAACCCGGTTTAATACTGGCCAAGTTACAAGGTATAATGTTTTCCCATAGTAACGATAGCCAATACGTTTAGGTGGAACAGTACCATAGATTTTATCACCAGAAAAACCACTGAGTGTCATTTCAAGCTGAGAGTCATACATTCCATTTAATTTTGATTTACCATATACCGCTGGCAATAATCCACCATTTTGATCCCGTACCACCAAAGGAATTACCCTATTCCAGCTCATACCAAAATTAGATATAGCCAGAGATAGATTACCCCATTTTTCCTGTGCTTCTCCAGCAATTTCCTTTGTTCTCACCAAGCTTGTAATCATGCGATAGGAAACAGTTGAAATGATTGCAAAAATAACAATGGCAACCATTAGTTCAATTAAAGTAAACCCTAACCGTCTGGAGGTATTAACCATATTCATTTTTCTAGTATTGTGCTATAAAATTAATTGTCTTAAAAATAGTATAGTCAGGATCATCTGACTGGCTAACGGAAATCTCAACTCTTCTAAAATACGGGTTGGGAGTATTACTTACTACTTCAACAACATTAAACTTTACCCCTGCAGAAGTGAGGGATTTTTTAACTGTACCAACATCAGGATATTGCTGGTTTATGTATAACTGATTAAATTCATTTTCTGCAACCCATGTTGCCACTTCACGCAAAAAGCTATCATGTACATCACTAATGATAAGCCCAATTGCTCTAGTTGCCGATGCCAAAACTACAGCCACAATAAAAAGTGCCACCAGACACTCAATAAGCGTGAAGCCTTTAGTAGAAGCATTTTTCATTAACTGGATACCTTATAGCGACCAACTAAGTCACTGTCAATCCAAGCACTGTATTCATCATCACCAACCTGAATTGATAAACTTGCATTATCACCACTAGGAAAAAATCTAATCGGTTCATTGTCCTTCAGTGGAACACCATTAACTAAAACCTTTAATATTTTCAACCCTTTTGGCCATCCCCATGAAACCACCTTACGCATATCAATTTCAGTCCACTCATTATCACCCTGCCGATACCGATTACAACTGATCGATGTTGCAGTCAATTTACAGGCAATAACATCACCACTATAAATCGACTCATCCGACAATACAGATAACGTGCTCGAAAACTGCTCTGCACCAACTAAAAAGCGACCAAAGCTTGGTGAACTTACACTTAGGGTAACAATCGTAGTCATAACCGCAATTATTACTACAACCAGCATCATTTCAATTAGGGTAAAGCCATTTGGCTTATGCACAATGCCTCCACAAAATAAAAATTAGAGTTGAAAACAACTCTAATTTTGAAACGAACTCTGATTTAATCGTTTTATTGCCAGCTACCAATTACAGCTTGACCATCGGTTCCGGAAGAAGTGGCTCCATCTGGACCATAACTGAAAACATCAACCTCACCATGTTTACCAGGATTCTGGTATTGATAATCATTACCCCAAGGATCTTTAGGTAATTTCTCCAGATAACCACCAGCTTTGTAGTTATTTGGAATTGGTGCCACTGATGGTTTATTTACCAGAGCATCCAAACCTTGTTGCTGTGTTGGATAACGAATATTATCCAATTTATAAAGCTTCAATGCGGTCATAACAGACTGGATATCTGCTTTCGCAGCAGCAGTACGCGCCTGATCAGTACTTCCCATTACACGAGGTACTACCAAAGCAGCCATAATACCCATAATTACAATTACCACCATAATCTCGATAAGTGTAAAACCTTGACGTTTCTTTTGCATAGTAATGCCCTTAATTCAAATCTTTAATAAAAATTGATACTTAATCACGAATTGTATCATAAATAATAATGTACTGCAAATAAAGCCTTCTAGCCAACTCTAGTCATTATGCCCAATAATTGTATCAACGGCATCTGAATTTATTTCAGGATAATCAAGGCTATAATGTAAACCCCTGCTTTCTTTACGTTTAAAAGCACTTTTCACCACTAATTCAGCCACTAACACAAGATTACGCAACTCAATTAAGTCCGCACTTATCCTAAAGTTTGAATAATACTCATCTATTTCTTCTTTCAAAAGGTTAATCCTGTGAATTGCACGCTCGAGGCGCTTCGTAGTTCTAACAATTCCAACATAATCCCACATTAGCCTACGAAGCTCATCCCAATTATGGGCAATCACAATTTCTTCATCTGCATTAGTAACTTGTGATTCATCCCAATCTCGAGATACAACAGCACTTTTACCACCATGATCCAGAATTTTTTCAACTAACCCCTTACCAACAACCAAACACTCAAGTAAAGAGTTACTAGCCAAACGATTCGCCCCATGCAATCCAGTATGTGCACATTCACCAACGGCATAAAGCCCGGAAATATCGGTTTTACCATGCAAATCAGCAATTACACCACCACAGGTATAATGTGCTGCGGGCACAACGGGAATCGGTTCTTTACAAATATCAATCCCCAATGATTTACATTTTGCGTGTATAGTTGGAAAATGCTCTAAAATAAAATCCTCGCCTTTGTGAGATATATCAAGGCAAACATGATCAACTCCAGACTTTTTCATTTCGTAATCAATAGCTCTGGCAACAATATCTCGTGGGGCAAGCTCCAGACGTTCATCATGAAACTTCATAAATCGAACCCCATTAGGTAAAGTAAGTATCCCTCCTTCACCACGAACAGCTTCTGAAATTAAAAAAGACTTAGCTTGCGGATGATATAAACAGGTTGGGTGAAACTGAATAAACTCCATATTGGCGACCCGACAGCCAGCTCGATAAGCCATTGCAATACCATCCCCCGTTGCCACATCCGGATTTGTTGTATACAAATATGACTTCCCGGCACCACCAGTTGCAAGAATTACTCCACTGACTGAATTAAAAGTTTCCACCTGTCCATTAATTGTATTTAGCGCATAAACACCAACACACTGCTTTGATTCATTAGTTGTAGTTACAATTAAGTCAACTGCAACATAATTTTCAAAAATAGAAATATGGGGATGTTTGACAACATGTTGAATTACCGTTGATATAACAGCAGCACCAGTAGCATCCGCAACATGAAGAACCCTACGCGCGCTATGCCCACCTTCTCGAGTTAAATGAATATGATTAACTGGAGTCTTTTCTCGAGTAAAATCAACGCCTAAATCAATCAACCACTCTATGGCATCAGGCGCATGCTCAACAATATACCGGACCGCCTCTTCATTACATAACCCTGCACCAGCAATTAGAGTATCCTTTACATGACTATCAAACGAATCATCATCATTAATTACTGCAGCAATCCCACCTTGAGCATAGAAAGAATTACACTCAGCCAGCTGTTTTTTAGTTACAAGTGCTACTTTTTTGCCATGATTTGCCAACCGCAAAGCTACAGACAAGCCAGCAAGACCACTCCCTAAAACTACTGCGTCAAATTGATGCCTCATATTTCAAGAACATCCTGCATTGAATATAACCCGGGGGTCTGCTTAACAACAAACTTTGCCGCAGCTAACGCTCCAAGCGCAAAGCCGCGCCTATTGTTAATATTACTAATAATGCTTAACTCTTCACCATCACTAATAAAATCAACGACATGTCGCCCAACTATATCGCCTGCCCGCAGCGCAGAAAAACCAATCTCTCGTGAGTCTCGAACCTCATTATTATTACCAGTACGATTATAGCAAGCAACTTTATCAAAATCATCACCCCTAGCCTCAGCAATTAATTTACCTATTTCAAGAGCTGTACCTGAAGGAGCATCTTTTTTATAACGATGATGACTCTCAACTATTTCCACTTCATAATCAGCAAGCTTTTTTGCCACCATTTTTACAGCTTCAAATAATACATTTACTGATAAACTCATATTGGCAGAATGAACAATAGCAATCTGAGCTGCTGCATCCTTTATCTTCTTCATCTGCTCCCCGGTAAAACCAGTTGTACCAATAACCAATGGAATTTTATGAGTCAAACACCAATTTAAAGTTTCTTCAATCCGCTCTTGGTTGGAAAAATCAACCATTACCTCTGCCGTAGTGGAATGTGGCAATGTCAAATAATAACTATCCGATGCAATCACATTATTTTCCAAATGGAAGGTTCTTGCCAAAACCAACTCATATAATTCAGGGTTTTTTAAGATTAGGTTCAGTAACTTCTGCCCCATTTTACCGTTTGCACCATTTATTGCCAGCTTCAGCATTGTTTGAGTTCCTTTAAAACTATTTTGTCTTGACTGCACCAACCGACTCAATTTGAATCAATTTCTGCGTAGTTGGATCAAAATTAAGGTTTACAATATAGCTATCCTTGAGTTTATCATTTTTATAATCCTGATAGACATATTGCCATTGGTTTGAATTAAACATAAACTGGGTCACTGGATGACCAATAACAAAAGTAACCTGTTCTTTTGTCATCCCGGCATGCAATTGAGCCATCTGCTGCTGGTTAATATAATTACCCTGTTGTACCGGATACATATACGGAAAGCGCCACTCTGAAAAATTTATTCCCGAGCACCCAATCAGAAAAATTGTTACAAAACAACACATCAACACCTGTCGAATCATACTAAAACCCATATACCACATCAAAAAATTTGCTTTAAGCGTTATTTTAACCTTAAAATAAGAGTTTGGTTCAAACAAAACACTTTTAATTCAGGATAAGCATGGATTTAACAAAACAGCTAAAGGATGCAGGAATAAAAATTACCCAGCATAAATTAGCAATACTTGAGCTTTTTTCCGAACACAAACATTTAGATGCATTTAAAATTCTAATTATTTTTCAAAGTAAAAATATAGATATCAGCTTGGCAACAATCTATCGAATTCTTGCCAGCTTTGAAGAGCATAAAATCATTACCAAACATAATTTTGGAAATGAGCATGCTAATTATGAATTAGCAGTAGCGAATGAACACCATGATCACCTTATATGCATGGGTTGTGGCAAGGTCATTGAATTTGTCAATCAACAGATTGAAGAATTACAACTCCAAATTGCAAAGCAAAATCAATTTGAAGTGCATAATCATACTTTAAATATATATGGCTTTTGCGTTGAATGCAAGACTTTAAAAGTAAGCAAGCCAATTAATTGAATGCTTGAAATTAGAGCATGATAAAATCATGAGCTTTGGATAAATACAGATTTATTTTTAGGTTACTCCCAGCAATAACATACAGTTAAATAAAAAATGAAAAACATTACAATTAATCAGACAATAAACCTCCTGAGTGCAGCAGCAATTTATTTAATAATAATATCTGCTGGAGTAATGCTGGGAAAAAGTATATGGTGGCTAGCAAACCCTTTAGGTTATGATACCTATAGCAATATAGTAAACCGTAATTTCGACTCAAGTAAGCTTGCCCAAACAATTATCAACCGCGCGCCATTTGGTGTCGTTACTGAAGAAAAAGCGCCAGTACCTACAATCGCCGAACAGATAAAGGTAGTTGGCGTTTATGCAGCAGGACCCAATAATAGTATTGCCTTTATTACTGTTAGCGGCAAAAACTCCATTGCAACGATTGGTGATACTGTTCTTGATGCAAAAGTTAAGGCAATTACTCCTGATGGAGTAATTTTCCTATCCGGTAAGCAGGATGTTACCATTAATCTTTCCTCTTCAAATGCTACACCTAATACCAGCAATACTTCAAGCAACAATCACCAAAATTCTGGTAGTGCAGGCTATATTCCAAATGCCGCCCCAAGTAATAGCAACAATAATCAGGATATGCAGAATCACGGCAACACTAATCAACCAGCAAATAATAATGAGAATAATGCAACTCAGGGAAATGATAATGACTCAATTGCTGATAAACGCAGAAAAATGATTGAAGCCTTCCAGAAGCAGAATGCTGGGGGAAATAATAATGACAACAGTAACAACGGACAATAATAAAATTAATTAGGGATGTTTATGAATTTAAAACTAAAACAGCTAGGTGTAATATTATGTGGAGTATCGATGTTGGGACAAGCTATAGCTGCCCCTACTAGCACATCAAACTCGAATAATTCAGCTTCGTCTAAGACTAATACTGCAACTAACTCAACTAGTACTAACAATAACTCAGGAACATCAGAAGATAAAGTTGTCCTTAATTTTGAAAACGCTGACATCCAAACTGTTATAAAAGCAATTAGCAAACTATCTGGCAAAAATTTTGTTATTGATCCGCGTGTAAAAGGTACTGTTAATATAGTATCTGAAAAACCAATATCCAAGGCTGAAAGTTACAAGGTTCTTGAATCAGCACTGAGAATGCAGGGCTTTGCAACGGTGGAAGCTGATGGTGTAATCAAGGTACTGCCAGAAACAGATGCTCGTACTTATGGTATGCGAACTGAGACTCAGAGCAATAAACGTAATCCAGGAGATCAACTGGTTACTAAAATCTTTATCATCGACAATGGTTCAGCAACTCAGCTGGCAAATGCCCTACGCCCAATGATTTCACCAAATAATGCAATTTCAGTTTACCCAAATAGCAATGCCCTAGTTGTAACTGATTATTCGTCAAACATGGCAAGAATAACAAAAATCATTACTGATTTAAATACAACAAAGGCTAAAAAAGTTGCCCCTGCAATTGTAAAACTTAAATATGCTTATGCTTCCGACGTTGCTCAAACCTTACAGAGCTATGCTGGAGGAGGTAGTATGGGGTCTGGAAGTGGTGGTGGAGCTGCTGGTGGTGCTAATGATGGACCAACCACAACTATTACTGTTGACCCGGCTAGTAATTCAGTTATCATTAATTCTAATGTTGCTGCCAAAGTTGAAGAACTCCGGGCATTAGCATTAAGTCTTGATAAAGACACTAGCTCAAGTAATAATAATCTCCATGTGGTATATCTTCGTAATGCCGATGCTGCACACGTTGCAGAAGTATTAAAAACAATTGTAAGCGGTCAAGATAACCCAGACATGACGGCTTCGGCAGCCAGCCGAGCGCTTTCTGACACTAGTTCCGTCTTCCAGAGTAGTGGTGGTAGTAGTGGCTCAAGTGGTGGTAGTACGTTTGGTGGCTCTGGTGGTGGTAGCAAACCGCCAACTTCGGCAAATCGCGGTAGCTCAAATAGCACCTCACCAAATAACGATAAAAATGCTCCTAAAATTCTGGTACAGGCTGAACCCTCTACCAATTCATTGATCATTCAGGCACCAGACGCAGTTTATCGCAATATGCGCGCAATAATTGATATGCTGGATGTACGCCGAGTACAAGTGATGATTGAAGCCCTGATTGCGGACGTATCAACTAATGACACAGGTACTTTTGGTATCCAGTGGTTGGGGGGTGCTGGTAATAATAATGTTGGTGGCTTGGTTCTTTCTAATTACGCAGGAAATGGAAATAGCGTCAGTAGTCTAGCGCAAACAGCTATTGCTGCTGCTGGTGTTGCTAATGGTGGAACTAGTGGAGCGGCAGCGGCAGGCTCCGGATTAAGTGTACCAGGGGAAGTTTATGTTGGACTAGTTACTGGTACAACTACCATTGGTGGGCAGACAGTACCTGGAATTTCAGCCCTTGCTGATATGCTGGCTTCGAATAATGCCGGTAATATCTTAGGACGTCCGACCTTATTAACATTAGATAACGAAGAAGCATCAATATTTGTAGGGCAAAATATTGGTATCCCAACAGGTTCATTCCAAAATACTGGTAATGCTGCTGGTAATATCGTAAGCCAGGTAAATCGTCAGGATGTAGGAACTGTACTGCGCCTAAAACCACTCGTTACGCAGAGCGGGATTATTCAAATGGCTGTCTATCAAGAAGATTCAATTGTTGACACTGCATCACAAAGTCAAGCTGACTTGCAGGCAAACGGTCCAAATATTAATAAACGTAATTTAAAAACTCAAATCCTAGTAAACGATGGACAAATTATCGCCCTTGGTGGAATGACACAAGATGTAATAAGCCTACAAAGTGCTGGTATTCCATTATTAAGTTCAATTCCCTATCTAGGCTGGTTATTTAGCTGGCAAAGTCGTACACATACCAAGCAAAATCTGGTAATTTTCCTGCGTCCGGTAATTATCCGAAATGAAGAAGGTATGAAGGCTCTTACCAATCAACGCTACCGTTATATCATGCAACAACAAAATGCTATCAAAGCTACTGGAAATGCCTTATTACCAAATGTTGATGCAGTTAATATTGAGAATCAGGTTCCTTATGATAATAAAGTACCGCCTCAGCCATCTTCAGTACCAGCTACTCCTATTTTGGATGTAACTAAAGGTCCAAATAATGTATCAGTAGTAAATTCTTCTCCTGGTCAAGCACCGATAGTGGTACAAAGTTCAACAACTAGTGCTAAGAATGCGGCTACAAATAATAGCAATAACTCTAATGGACAAACAAAAGTTATTCAAACCGCACCGAATAGTATAACTATTACTAATAACAATAATTAATAAAATTGTAGCAGGCATAGGCTTATGGAAAATATTAAATTCTCACCTAATAAATATTCAAGGCGGCTACCATATACCTATGCTAGAGCCAATAAAGTCTGTATTTATGCTGCTGATGATGAATACGTACAGATTGCAACTACAGCAAGTTTAAACCCACTTGTTGTAACTGAGATAAAACGTAAGGTTCAGCAACCAATCCAGATCCATAAAATTGAAGAAAAACTTTTTGATACAATACTCGCAGAAGCATATTCAAGTGGAAATGCAGCAGCAGTAGTTGATGACATTCAAGATGATATCGACATTTCTGACTTGATGCAGAACCTGCAAAAAACTGAGGATTTGTTAGAATCAGAAAATGATGCACCCGTAATTAAAATCATCAATGCGTTCCTCACCCAAGCGGTAAAGGAAGATGCTTCGGATGTACACCTTGATGCCTATGAACGTAACTCACTAGTAAGATTTCGTCGGGATGGTGTGTTACACAAAGTAATTGATGTTAATCCGGGTTTGCATGCGGCATTGGTTTCGCGGATAAAAATTATGGCTCAGCTTGATATTGCCGAGAAACGTCTGCCACAGGATGGGCGTATTGCCCTGAGGCTGGCTGGGCGTGAAGTAGATTTACGGGTTTCAACAATTCCAACTGGACATGGTGAACGGATTGTGATGCGTTTACTTGATAAAAATAAGGAGCGCTTACAACTAGAAAGTCTAGGCATGGCAGAGGATACGCGTAGCAGAATAGATAGCCTGATTAGCCGTCCACATGGAATTTTCTTGGTTACTGGTCCAACTGGCTCGGGTAAATCAACTACTCTTTATGCTGCCCTAGCCCGGATTGATTCTAATGCGCTAAATATTATGACGGTAGAAGATCCGGTCGAGTATGATATTCCCGGAATCAGCCAAACTCAGGTGAATGCCAAAATTGATATGACCTTTGCCCGCGCACTACGCTCAATTTTGCGTCAGGATCCGGATGTAGTAATGATTGGAGAGATTCGTGATTTGGAAACAGCTCAAATTGCGGTACAATCAAGTTTGACTGGACATTTAGTATTGGCAACACTACATACTAATTCAGCTGCTTCAACTATTACTCGTATGATTGATATGGGAGTGGAATCATTTCTATTATCTTCAACCGTAATTGGGATTCTAGCCCAGCGACTAATCAGATTACTTTGCCCTAAATGTAAAACAGAAAATCTAGCACTAGATAGTAGCGTGCGTGCAGAATTTGGTATTCCTGAAGATGCAACAATATATAAACCAGTTGGCTGTGAGCATTGCAGTGGTACTGGCTATAAAGGTCGGAATGGTATCCATGAGTTACTAGTAATTGATGAAGAAGTTCAGCGCCTGATTCACAACGATGCAGGTGAATCCGAAATTGAAAAATATGCAATAAATAAGCTTGGGATGCGAACCTTACGCATGGATGCCCTACGCTGGGTAATGGACGGAAAAACTTCGCTGGAAGAAGTTATCACCTTAACTAAAGAATAAATATGCAATCATTTAGCTATAAAGCAGTCGATAAATCAGGTAAAGAAAAAGCCGGTGTTATACAAGCGGAAAACCCAAAACAAGCTAGGCAATTACTACGCAATCAAGGATTAATAACAACACACCTTGAATCAGAACAGGAACGTAAGTCCAAGAAAGCGGTTGGAATATCCTTTAAAAAGCCAATTTCTTCGCTGGAATTATCATTAATTACTAGGCAGTTTTCAATTCTATTAAATTCTGGCTTATCTGTCGAACAATCGCTATCAGCATTATCAGATCAACTTGAAAGTCAGGAACAAAAAGCGATCATGAGTGGTGTCAGGAGTGAGGTTTTAGGGGGGCGCTCATTAGCAGCTTCACTAAAAATGTACCCAAAAGTATTTCCTGCCGTATATTGTAGTCTTGTAAACGCTGGGGAACAATCAGGTAGTCTGGCTAAAGTTATGACCAAGCTGGCTGACTATAGTGATAAAACGCGTGAATTAACCAGTAAAATCATGATGGCGTTACTCTACCCCTTAGTAGTTACAGTCGTTGCAACATTGGTGATTATTGCCCTATTGGTATTCGTTGTTCCACAGGTTGTAAAAGTATTTGAAGCATCCAAGCAGACTCTGCCATTAATTACAAGAGGAATGATTGCTACCAGTAATGGTTTACGTAACTACGGTATCTATATGCTAATTGTAATTCTCATATTTGTCTTCAGTTTTGCCAGATCACTAAAGAAAAAAGAAAACCGCATAAAATTTCACCGTAAACTCTTGACCTTACCAATTGCAGGTAAGCTATTAGTCAATATTGATTTAGCTCGATTTACCAATACACTTTCAATGTTACTATCCAGTGGTGTACCAATGCTACAGGCTTTAGAAGCCAGCCGGGATACATTAAGTAATTTCATGCTAAAAACTTCTATTGATAAAGCAATTAGTATGGTACGTGAAGGTATTGGTCTTGCTGTTGCGTTAAAAGCCCAGAATGCCTTTCCGCCAGTTGTAATTCATTTGATCTCAAGCGGTGAAAAATCGGGTAACCTAGATCACCTACTTGCACAAGCTGGTAGCCATCAGGAGCTTGAATTATCTCATCGCAGCCAGTTGTTAACGGGTATTCTTGAACCTGCGTTAATTGTATTCATGGGGGCGGTGGTAATGCTTATTGTAATAGGTATCATGCTACCAATTCTAAATATGAATAAAATGGTCATGTAACAGAAAAAACTTCACTATTGGACACATGATAAATGTTGACCGTATATGATTTATTAATCGTATATGGAATCCTTAGTTCAGATATACTTAATTGGTAGATTTTTAAATCTACCAATTTGATTTCCTACATAAGCTTCCTTTTGAAAACACACCTATCCTTGCTATGACATAACAAACCTGCCAATTGATTAAAGCGAAAAGCTTGTCTCATTTAAAATTAAGTCACATTTTAATACTCAATAAAGGTTACCCCTATTTTTTTCGGTTGTCGTTATAGGTCATATGCAATATACTAACTAATTTGCGGCTCTTCTATACCTTGCAAAAGAGGTTAGTAGTAAATTTTAATTTCTTAATAAAGCATACTCATGAAAAAATTAGAAATAACTATCAGAAAAAAATTATTCCTAGCCTTCGGTGTAGTAATTAATTATGGTATGACAGATAATATTTACCAGTACGAAGATAACGAAAGTAGCGTAATAAAATCTGGTAACAAATATCGTAGTTCTGATGATTATTTTGATAATGATGCAAGCGTACAGCTACAAGAAGAAGAAATTAAGGCACTAAAGAATGCTTTTATTTCACCATATAATCACTTGCAGGATCCAATCGATTTAAACATGGGGCTAGCAGATACTAGAACTGAATCAAAAGAAACTTTTCATTTGGGAACAAGTGTTATAGGCAATATCAACTCTCCTACTCAGGGGCAAAATAGGGCATATAATACTGATATCTTCCAAATCTGGGGACAATCCAGTAGAGTTGGAGGATTTGCACTTGGTGCTGGTGGAACTGCTGTATTAAATATGAATCAAACAGGACAACCCAATACTTTTGGTACCACTTCCGTATTTACCCTATCACAGGCATATGTTGATTATCAATATAGTAATAAACTGCAAATTACTGGTGGTGCTATTTTATTAACTACACCATGGGTAAATAGCTTTGGCTCAAACCCTGGGGCAACCTATGCTATGGGTAACAATCCATATCAGGGCGTTATCGCAAGTGTTCAGGCACTTCCAAGCCTATTACTTACTGGGTTTTACGCTTGGAATTATATGCAGTACCCAAATAACTGGTTTAACCAGCAAACATACTATAATACAATGGGTGGACCATTAGCAGGAATCGGTTCCAGCCCAACAAATGGTCCTGCTGGACTAGGAATGATCTGGAATCCAGTTGACAGCTACTCGGGGCAATTATGGTTTTATAATTTTGATAATTATGCACAAATGGTATATTTTGATAATAGCTATCATATTGGGTTATCATCCTTATTCAGCCTTGATATTAGCGGACAAGGATTTATGCAGTCATCTTCAGCATCTGGACTTACCAATCAAGTAAGCCTGCCTGGAGAAACTTCACCAGCAGGAGTGGTTGCAAGTAATGGTGTAGGAGGTAAACTAGCACTAAATATTGGTAATAATACCACAAGTATTTCTTATAATAATATATTTGGAAGTAGCGGCTCTTATCTTAATGGCGGAATGGTTACACCATATACCTATGGGATGGAAATCGATCCACTATATACCACACCAGCCTTAACATCATTAGCAGAGCTCGGTTCAGGCTTCGCCTATACGCTACGCAATAGTACAACGTTTATGGACAATACACTTAAATTTAACCTATCTTTCTCACAATTTTTTGTCAATCAGGTCTATAGCTCACAGCCTAATCTAGTAACAGAGTATGATGCTGCACTACTTTACCGAATACCACATACGAATATGAATGTCTGGACAAGGATGGTTTATCAGGATCAAGGTGAAGCTTATGGTGGTGCATTATGGCAACCAAGGGTAATATTTAACTGGACATATTAGATAAAAGCCATAGCTACCACCCAATAATAATACCACCTAAATGTTTACATGGTAATTTTCAATAGTGAATTTTATTGGGTTTCACTTTATACTTCAATTAGTTATAATCGGGTTCTCATTATTTTGCGGATAACCGATGAAAAAAAACAGAAAGAGAATAATAATTTTATTTACCATGGCAGCATTAGGATTTACGGCATTTTTTAGTGGTTGTTATAGGTGCGTTTTAAGTGAATTATTACAAATAATGGCTGATATATCTGAAAGCATTACTAATATTATACAGATTTTACTGTTACGTAACCGACTTATCTCAAAGTCGCCAAATAAGGTCGTTTAATTAATTCTGCAAAAAATAGAGTAAATGCAAATTTAATCCTCATATAATTCTAATGGCAAACCGTCTGGATCTTTAAAAAAAGTAAAGCGTTTTCCAGTAAATTCATCAACACGTATCGGCTCACAAACTACTCCATTTGCTTCAAGGTGACAAATAACAGTATCTAAATTTGAAACAGCAAAAGCTAAATGGCGAAGCCCACATGCTTCAGGCGTAGATGGGCGTTCTGGAGTAACCGGAAAAGAAAACAGCTCTATTTGTGATTTACCATCAATCGACAAATCAAGTTTATATGATTGGCGTGATTCACGATATACTTCGCGAATAATTTGAAAGCCAAGAATCCGGTTGTAAAAATCTTTTGATTTCTCATAATCTGAACAGATAATTGCAATATGGTGAATATGATTAAATAATCTAGACATAAATTTGCTGATACCTAAAAAGTAAATTTTCGAGCTGAAGTTTATGGTTAAGTGGATGCTCTGCCCACTCGGAAAGAAAAATTAGCTCATCCTGTAAGGCATATAATTTTTCATCATTGACTCGCCCAACCAGTCTCGCTAAACTATCGCCTACTATAGAAAAATATGCTGGAGTACCACCTAACTTTACTCTAGCAATATCACTAAGCCATCTACCCAGATAATCAACCCAGAAAGTCATACCAATTTTTTTAGGATCAAGTGTGTTACTGAGACTAAATATATTATCAACACTTGGCTTTAATAATCCTTCTTGCAAGAGAATAAGCTCATTAGAGCTCACAGGAATATCAAATACTGGCTCGCCACCAAAATAATTAAGCCAGAATTCAGCATTTTCAACTTGTCGCTCGTACAAGTATTGCAAAGCAAGGTTACGTTCGGGAATTTTTAATTGAAATTTAAAGCAGCGACTTAATATAGTCGGTAATAATTTATTAACATTGGCAGATTGCAAAATAAATATACAATTAACTGGTGGCTCTTCAATAATTTTAAGTAGCGCATTGGCACTACTTAGATTTAATTGCCCAGCATCTGGCAAAAAAATCACTTTATGGTTTGCCATATGTAATGACATCATAGCAAATTCGGTTACTTTTCTTACTTCCTCCACCTTGATCAACAATGTTTTGCGTTCTTCACTCTCATCGGCAGCAAGGAGGTAAAAATCAGGATGATCCGAATCATGGCGGATTATACAGCTAGCACATTTTCCACATGCTTCAATACCATTTGGCGACACACATAGCAAATAATCAATAAACTTATGGATAGCTTCTTCTGGTGCCGAATTTGCTGCGCCATAAATCAACAAAGTCTGAAATTTACGATTATTATAAGCACTCACTAAATCATTATAATCATCAATCTGCCATGGATATAGCATTTAGCTACTCCGTTTTAATAAATCATCAAGGTATTTAATCAGAAGATCTCGGGTATACTTAACTGGCTGATTAGTCATAACTGTTTTGATCCGCCCCGGCTCTTCTTTGGCAAGCTGATGATAACTAGACTGAACTCGTTCAAAGAACTCTCTAGATTCAAGCTCAATCCGATCAAGTTCACGCCCACGACTTAAACGATCAAGAGCAAGCTCAAGTGGAACATCAAAAAGGAAAGTCATATCAGTTGTAAGATGTGGCTCAAGCAATGCATAAACCTGCTTAATTTTTTCTATACCAAGCGCTCTACCGCCCCCCTGATAAGCAATCGAAGCATCAACAAAACGATCCGCAATTACCCACACGCCAGCATCAAGATTAGGCACAATTACCTGCCGAATTAATTCCTGCCGCGAAGCAAAATAAAGTAATAACTCAGTATTATGATGCATATGCTCGCTAGTTAATAACAGTTCGCGAATCTTCTCACCAAGAACAGTACCACCCGGCTCACGAGTGATTATTACTTCTTTACCGTGTGCTTTGATATAATCACGGATAAATTCAACATGGGTTGATTTACCTGCCCCATCAATACCTTCTACTGAAATAAATGTTCCACGCTTCATATTCATGTAGTCCCATAAAATACTATTTTCAGACTACTCAATGTCAAAATAGTCCATGTTAACTTTTTTTACTGTATAAGTAGCGACTGTAGAAACACCAATATCAAAATCAATCATTAATTGCGTAAGTTTTTTGCCATCAATTAAAATAATTTTCTTTTGTTGGAGTTTTCTCACAAAATCAATTCCATCTTGTGTAAATCCAGAAGTAGTTATAAATACACCTTTCTGTGCACCATGCCCCTCCAAACTTCCGGTAAAATCTCTAATTTCTCGTGATGGAACTTTATTATCAATAGAGTATCTCTTGGCTTGAAGATAGATAATATCCAATCCAAGTTTATCTTCTTTTATAATACCATCAATACCACCATCACCAGTCTTACCCAACGCTTGCCCAGCATCAATTCTTGAACCACCATAACCCATAGCAATTAATAGATCAACAACCAATTGTTCAAAAAAACTTGGCGGATTTTTTAGGATTGTTTCAAGCAAATTATTAGATAACTCTTCGCGTAGAGTTTGATATGAATTTTCCAAGCTCTCTTCCGGAGTTATAATACTCTTATCGCCATTAAATTCTTGGACACTATTGTTTAGTTTATTACTTTTATTCAGAAACTCAAGGAACTCAGGATATTGGCTCAATGTTTTTATATTAATTGACAATGGTCTAGTTGCTAATAAATCTAAGCCTCTTTGAGTTATTTTAAATTTCCCCCTAGAAGGAAAAATTAATAACTCAGCTTCTCTAAAGTATTTTTTAACCCAACCTACCCTGTTACATAATTTATATTGCCCTGATGCCAGTACTTCTTGCCTATCTTCTTCAGATAGTTTTAGGTTACTTGCAATAATTTCACTAATTTCTAAAACTGTTCGCTCTTTTCCGTCACTACATATTTGTAAAAATGGAAGCATTAAATCTTGGAAACTAGGTACAGCCATTGTCCGCCCCCTCCTATTATCTAACTATTAATATTATTTCTTAGTACTTTTTACTGGTTCAGGTTTTTTCAGATACTGATTAACCGCTTGCGAATGCTCACCATAAGTATATGAAAATTTAGTCTTACCATTCCCGATTGCTACAAAATATAATAGTTTATAATCATCACCCGGATTCGCTGCCGCATTTAAGGCATTTTGTGATGGGGTACATATTGGTGTAGGTGGCAAACCATTATGTAAATAAGTATTATACGGAGTATCAATCTTGAAATCCGCACGAGTAATGGTTGCTTTATTGTTTAATCCATAAAACACCGCTGGATCATCTTGTAAACGCATATTGGTACGTAAGCGATTATTGAATACCGTTGAAATCTGATACATATCTTGTTTATCAGAAGTTTCTTTCTGAATCAAACTTGCCATTACCAGTAATTGATATGGATTCTGATAATTGGTAGCATTTTTGTTTTTATTTACCCATAAGTCAGCAAGTTTATTTTGCATCAAGCGATAGGATATCCGCATAACTTCTAGATCAGGCTGATTTGGCGCGATAAAATAAGTCGAAGGGTAAAGTAAACCTTCCATCCGCGAATAAGGGATCTTCAACGCATCACGAATCTGATCTTCGCTCATGCTCTCGGTCATATGTAAGAGGTGTGGCTGCTGATTAAGATATGCTCTAATCTGACGAAAATTCCACCCTTCAAGAAGCGTGATACTAATTTCATCCGGTTTGCCATTGGTAATTCGGCGGATTAATTCAAGTAATGACATTGGCTGTTTGATGAGATATAGCCCAGCTGTAACTTTTTTATCTTTATCCATTAGTCTCGTTAGAGCCACCATCAAACGTGGTGAACTAACAATTCCACTTTCATCAAGCTTTTTCGCAACACTTCGGATAGACTCATTTTTGTCAATAATTAACTGATATGGTGCATTACCCGGTAATTTATTCGGATAATAAACCAGATAGCCAAGATAAATAATTATTACAACTATCAAAAAAAGAAATAGCTTGGTAATCGGAAACGGCTGCTGTAGCTGTTTTTTTTTGCGTGTTGCCATATATTATCAAAACTCCAGAGTTACAGTTTATCCGGGGTATCCGTTAGTTCCAGATCAATAAATAATTTATCCATATCGACATTAGCAATCGTTACTTCCAGTTCCTGACCCGCAGTATATTTAAAGCCACTATTTTTACCAACCAGCCAATGTTTTTTCTCATCAAAAACATAATAATCACCACCAAGTTCGGTAACATGAACCAATCCATCGATCAATAACTCCGGAATTGAAACAAATAGTCCAAAGCTAACAACACTGGTGACAATGCCGGGGAAGCTATCGCCAACATGATTTTGAGCATATTTACACTTATAGTATGAATCTACCTTGCGCTCCATTTCCTCGGCACGGCGTTCACAAAATGAAGTTTCCTGCCCCATCTGCTCAGCTGACTCAAGATATGCATAGGTTTTCTTATTGATAACTGCCTTACATGCTCTATGCACCAGTAAATCTGGGTAACGACGAATTGGTGAGGTAAAGTGCAGATAACGTTCATATGCAAGTCCAAAATGTCCAATATTTTTTGGTGAATATTCAGCCAGCTGCATAGAACGTAAAATTGTTTGCTGAATAATTCCAGTATTTGGCAATGACTTAACCCGCTCTACCAGTCTTGCGTAATCTTTCGGAGTAACACTTTCCTGCGTAACATCAAAAGGAATCGCCACTGAATCAAGGTAGGATTTTAGAGCACTAAATTTTTTTTCACTTGGCCTATCGTGGTTACGATAAATAGTTATATGTTCATGACTATTTAAAAACGCGGCAACCGAAACATTGGCTGCAAGCATACACTCTTCAATTAAACGATGTGAATCAAGCCGACTACGTGGTTTTAAGCCTGTTACATTACCATCTTTATCAAATTCAAAATATGGTTCTGTACTGTCAAAATCTATTGCTCCACGCTTTTGTCTGGCACGCAGCAAAGCTTTATATACATTATATAGGCTAATCAAACTATCACTAATATCATGTGGGATGCGGTCACGATTTTCGAGCCATTCTTGAACCATATTATAAGTCAGACGATAATGGGAATGAATTACCGCATTATCAACCACATAATCGGTTATCTCCCCTTCAGCACTGATATCCATATGACAAACCATCACCAACCGATCAACATTTGGATTAAGTGAACAAAGT
>WBZO01002812.1_pt1 | contig 21706 bp, 21 predicted proteins | sample 5204261 | NCBI WGS metagenome assembly WBZO01 (sample SAMN12412400, study PRJNA552823) | activated sludge metagenome | isolation source: activated sludge from anammox sidestream of wastewater treatment plant... | place: USA: North Carolina | collected 2017-09 | reverse complement strand
GGTGATGGCAGCGACCTCGAGGGCGGCAAACGCCTCGAGCGCTTCGCCGCGGGCGATAGTGAACGCGCGCGCCTTGTCGGCCTTCGACACGCGCCCGGCGCCCTCCGCGACGTTGCAGCAGACGCTCTTGGCGGCGCGGAGGCACTCGTCACGGAGCTTCGACGCTCAGGCAGGTGCGGGCATCGTCACAAGGTCGGCGAGATGAGCGCGGGCCCCTTCAAGCCTCGGGAAAGCTCGCCGAACACTCCGCGCGAACAGTCCTCTTGCATGCCGCACGACACACGCAGCCACCGCGAACACGTGCAGGCGCAGGCGCTTCGGACGGGCATCGTGCATCTCGTCGTCGAGCGCGAGCTGCTTGAGCAGCGACAACAAGCTGAAGGTCAGCAGGTTGAGCCTGTACCAAGCCGCGTTCGCACCGAGCTTGCCGCTCGGCATCGTCCCAGCGCCGAGCTCGTTTTTCGTCACGTCGTGCAGCGCCTCGGAGCTCTGGGCTCATGTCCGCGCTCACCACGAAGCCCACGTTTCGCTCGACGAGCAGCTTCAGGACCTTTTCTTCGTAGAGAGCCGAGTCCGCGCGTAGGCGCACCTCGGTCACGCTCTTCGGCAGGGCCGCGAGCGCGGCCTCGACGATCGGCGCATTGCCCATGCCTGCAGGGACGTTCCCGTCGCGGAACTGATCGGCCAGCACGACTGCGGCACCCGAGCAGTCGAGCGAGTGCTCGATCTTCACGGAGCGGCCGGATGTCGTCCATGCAGTCACCGCCGGCGGTGAACAACAAGACGAAGGCCGTCAGCAACTGGAACTCGTCGTGCCCGCTCGCTCGTTGGCGGAGTCCGAGCTTCTTTGCGTGCTCGGCGAGTCCGAGCTTCCGCATCGAGTCGACGATGAGCGTCAGCCCTGACCATGCCGTGACCGCCTCGTCATCGTCGTCCGCGACGAACTCGAACGCTAGCAGGTCATCACTTCGCTTTCGTGCCATGCGCTTTTGACGTGGACCTGCGCGATAAATTCATCCGGGCCGTGGCGCAAGCGAGCGGTGTTGGCGTGCGTGCGCGGATCGGGGTCCGGCGCGCTGCGTCCGGGAGCGGGAGCGGGAGCGGGAGCGGGAGCTTCACCTCCAGGGTGAAGCTCATACTGCACCGGTTCCTCAGCACATTCGGTCACTTGTCCCCTGATCTGCCGGCGCAGCCGCCGGATCAGGGTCGGGCGGCGCCCCGCTGGGGTTCAGCGCTCGGCGATGGCGGCCGCCAGCGCGATGAGCCGCTGCGCCTCCGCCACGTGCAGGTTCTCGACCAGCTTGCCGTCGAGCAAGACCACGCCCTTGCCCTCGCGCTCCGCGGCGGCGTGCGCCTCCACCACCCGAGCGGCGTGCTCCAGGGCGGCTGCGGTGGGCGAGAAGACGGCGTTGCAGGGCGCTAGCTGCTTCGGGTGGATCAGGGTCTTCCCGTCGAAGCCGAGCGCCCGCCCCTGCTCGCACTGCGTGACGAAGCCCTCGGCGTCGTCGAGATCCAGGTGGACGCCGTCGAGGGCGATGAGGCCGTAGGCGCGCGCCGCCAGGAGCGTCAGCCCGAGAGAGGGGAGCATGGGCTCACGGCCGGGTTGGTGCTCGGCGTGCAGATCCTTCGTCAGGTCGCTGGTGCCCATCACCAGGCACGCGAGGCGCGGGCTGCTGGCCGCGATCGAGCGCGCCTCCAGCACGCCGAGCGGCGTCTCGATCATGCACCAGAGACTGGTCGAGGCCGGGGCGCCTGCCGCCGTCAGCCGGCGCTCCACCTCGAGCACCTGCTCGGCGCTCTCCACCTTGGGGATGAGCACCGCGTCGGGCCCGGTGGGCGCGATGGCGGCGAGATCCTCTGCGCCCCAGGGCGTGGCGAGCGCGTTGATCCGCACGATGAGCTCACGCCGCCCGTAGCCCCCCGCTCTGACGGAGGCGGCGACGAGCGCGCGCGCCTCGGCCTTGGCGTCGGGGGAGGTCGAGTCCTCCAGATCGAGGATGATGCCGTCGGCGTCCAAGCCGCGCGCCTTGTCTTGGGCGCGGGCGTTGGAGCCAGGCATGTAGAGGACGCTGCGGCGGGGGCGAAGGGTGACGGCCATGAGCGCCTTATCCTGGGCACCCCTGGGTCGGGTCAAGCCTTGGCGCGCCGGGCAGGGCGACGGCTCGCCCCTTGGGCTCGCCCACGAGCGTGGTAATAAGCGCCGGTCATGAGAAACCCCCGCGAATTCTTCCGCCCCTTGGCCGTCGGTGCCCCCGAGCCCCTGCGGGAGATCCCGTTCCGCCCTTCTCGGATGATCCACTTCTTCGACCCCTCCAACCCGAAGATGGCCGCCAAGGTCCCGGAGCTCGTGCCCAAGGTGGACATCTTGCTCGGCAACCTCGAGGACGCCGTCCAGAGCGACAACAAGCTGGCGGCGCGCGAGGGGCTCTGCCGCATCGGCAAGGCGGTGGACTTCGGGGACACCCAGCTCTGGGTGCGCATCAACGCGCTCAACAGCCCCTGGGTGCTCGATGACCTCCTGCAGCTCACCGCGGAGATCGGCGACAAGCTGGACGTCATCATGGTGCCGAAGGTGGAGGGCCCCTGGGACATCCACTACGTGGATCAGCTCTTGGCCCAGCTCGAGGCCAAGCACGGCCTGCGGCGCCCCTTGATGATCCACGCGCTGCTCGAGACGGCCAGCGGCGTCAACCACGTGGAGGAGATCGCGATGGCCAGCCCGCGGATGCAGGGCATGAGCCTCGGGCCGGCGGATCTGGCGGCCTCGCGCCGCATGAAGACCACGCGCGTCGGCGGCGGTCACCCCGGGTACGTGGTGCGCGCCGATCCGGACCCGGCGGACGCCGGTGCGCCGCGCCCGGCGGTGCAGCAAGACCTCTGGCACTACACCCTGGCGAGGATGGTGGACGCCTGCGCCGCGCACGGCATCTTGCCGTTCTACGGCCCCTTCGGTGACATCGCCGACTTGGTAGCCTGTGAAGACCAGTTCCGGAACGCCTTCTTGATGGGCTGCGTGGGGGCATGGAGCCTGCACCCGAATCAGATCGCCATCGCGAAGCGCGTCTTCAGCCCCCCCGTGGACGAGGTGAAGTGGGCGCGGAGGGTCGTGGAGGCCATGGGCGATGGCTCCGGGGCCGTGATGATCGACGGCAAGATGCAGGACGACGCCACGGTGAAGCAGTGCCGCGTCGTGCTGAGCTTGGCGGAGATGCTGGCCAGCCGCGACCCAGAGCTCGCGGCCGCCTACGACGCCTGAGCTGGCGCGGCGCGCCTCAGTCGCTGCCGAGCCACAGCGTCACGGGACCGTCGTTGACCAGCTCGACCTGCATGTCTGCCCCGAAGCGCCCGCTGGCGACCGGGGCATGCCGGCGTCGGGCCTCGAGCACCAGCGCCTCGAACAGCGGCTCCGCCGCGCGCGGGTCGAGGGCCGGGCCGAAGCTCGGGCGACGCCCGCGGCTCAGATCGGCGTAGAGCGTGAACTGCGAGACGAGCAGCAGCCCGCCGCCCACTTCCGTGAGCGAGCGGTTCATCTTGCCGGCCTCGTCCTCGAAGATGCGGAGGCCCAGCAGCCGGTCGAGCAGCGGGGGCACCGAGCCCGGCCCGTCCGCGCGCCCGAAGCCGACGAGCACCAGCAGCCCGGCCGCGATGCTCCCGATCTTCTCCCCTTGGACGCTGACCTGGGCCCGCGTCACGCGCTGGACGACCGCACGCATGACGCTCGTTTAGACGCCCTCCCTCCGGCAATCCAGGCCGAACGCCGAAGCCGCTGGCCTCACGCTGCGGCGTGTCATAGAACCCCGCGCCATGGCCAAGCAGTTGTACGAGCTGGGAGAGGTCCCTGAGCTGGGCGTCGTGCCAAAGTCCATGGTCGCGCAGCTCATCCGCCCTTCGAGGTACGGCGAGCCGCGTGACGCTTTTCAGCGGGAGGTCGTGGACGTCCCCGCCCTGGGCCCCCACGACGTGCTCGTCTACGTGATGGCGGCGGGCGTCAACTACAACAACGTGTGGGCGGCGCTCGGCATCCCGGTGGACGTCGTCAAGGCGCGGCAGAAGGCCGGTGAGCCCGAGGACTTCCATATCGGTGGCTCGGACGCGAGCGGCGTGGTGTGGGCCGTGGGCGCGGCGGTCGACAACGTGAAGGTGGGCGACGAGGTCGTCGTCCACTGCGGCACTTGGAACCTCGATGACCCGTGGGTGAAAGCAGGCAAAGATCCGCAGCTCGCGCCCTCGGCGAAGATCTGGGGCTATGAGACCAACTACGGCAGCTTCGCGCAGTACACGCGGGTGCAGAGCCATCAGCTCCTGCCCAAGCCCAAGCACCTGAGCTGGGAAGCGGCGGCGGCCTACATGCTGGTGGGCGCCACGGCCTTCCGCATGCTGCATGGCTGGGCCGGCAACGAGGTGCAGCCGGGGGACCCCGTGCTCATCTGGGGCGGGGCGGGGGGGCTAGGGTCCATGGCCATTCAGATCGTCAAGGCGGCTGGCGGCAAGCCGGTGGCCGTGGTCAGCGGGACGGAGAAGGTGGACTACTGCCTCGGGCTCGGGGCGACGGGCGTCATCAACCGCAAGGACTTCCACCACTGGGGCATGCTGCCGCACTGGACGGACGAGGCAGCCTACGGTGAGTGGCTCAAGGGGGTGCGCTCCTTCGGGAAGGCCTTCTGGGAGGCGCTGGGGGAGAAGCGCAACCCGACCATCGTGTTCGAGCACCCGGGGGAGAGCACCATCCCTACCAGCATCTTCGTGTGCGACACGGGCGGGATGGTCGTCATCTGCGCGGGCACCACCGGCTACAACGCCACGCTGGATCTGCGCTACCACTGGATGCGGCAGAAGCGGCTCCAGGGCTCGCATTTCGCGAACGACGCGCAGTCCAAGGGCCTCAATGATCTCGTCATCGCGGGGAAGGTGGATCCTTGTTTGTCCCGCACCTTCGCCTTCTCGGAGACGGCGGAGTGTCACCAGCTCATGCGCGAGAACCGCCACCCCAACGGCAACATGGCCATCTTGGTCAACGCGGTGAGCCCGGGACAGAAGACGCTCAGCGAGGCGCGCTGAGCGCCGGCTCCGGCGAGCGCGCCTCGAACTCGAAGCGTAGCCCGTCGGCGCCTCCGCGCACCGTGACGTCGCCGCCGGCCTGGAGCTCTCCAAAGAGCAGCGCCTGGGCGAGCGGCTTCTTGATGCTGTCTTGGATGAGGCGCGCGAGCGGGCGCGCGCCCAGCGCCTTGTCGTAGCCGTGCTCGGCGAGCCAGGCGCGCGCCGCCTGGTCGGCGTGGAGCTGGACGCCGCGCTCGCGGAGCTGCGCTTGGAGCGCGGCCAAGAACTTGTCGACCACGCGCTCCATCACCTCGACGGGGAGCGGCGCGAAGGCGACGCGCGCGTCGAGCCGGTTGCGGAACTCCGGGCTGAAGGTGCTCTTGAAGGCAGCGTCGTCCTTGCCGCGCACATCCCGCTCACCGAAGCCCACCGTCGCGCGGGCGAGCTCGCTGGCGCCGACGTTGCTGGTCATGATGAGCACCACGTGCCGGAAGTCCGCCTGCTTGCCCTCGTTGTCCGTCAAGCGTCCATGATCCATCACCTGCAGCAGGACGTTGAAGATGTCAGGGTGCGCCTTCTCGAGCTCGTCGAGCAGGAGCACGGCGTGCGGCGTCTTGGTGATGGCCTCCGTGAGCAGCCCGCCGCGGTCGTAGCCCACGTAGCCCGGCGGCGCGCCGATGAGCCGTGAGACGGTGTGCCGCTCTTGGTACTCGCTCATGTCGAAGCGGAGCAGCGGGACGCCCAGGGTCTTGGCGAGCTGGCGGGCGACCTCCGTCTTGCCGACGCCCGTGGGCCCGGTGAAGAGGTACGCGCCGATGGGCTTCTCCGGCTCTCGTAGCCCGGCGCGCGCTAGCTGGATGGCCGCCACCACCTCGGCGATGGCGGCGTCCTGCCCGAAGACCACCGCTCGCAGATCGGCCTCTAGGCTCCGCAGGGCGTCCTTGTCCGAGACGCTCACCTGCTTGGGTGGGATCTGCGCCATGCGCGCCACGACCGCCTCGACCGCCTCCACGCCGACGCCGCCGCCCGGGCTCTCGAGCTTGGTGTCGGCGCCGGCTTCATCCAAGAGATCGATGGCTTTATCGGGGAATTTTCGGTCGAAGAGGTGCTTCTCGGCGAGCTGGGCGCAGGCCACGATGGCCTCGTCCGAGTAGCTCACCCCGTGGAAGTCCGCGTACTTGGGGGCGAGGCCGCGCAAGATCTGGAGCGTGTCCTCCAGGCTGGGCTCGAGGACGTCGATCTTCTGGAAGCGCCGCGCCAGCGCCCGGTCACGCTCCACGTGACGGCGGTACTCGTCGAAGGTGGTCGCGCCGATGCAGCGCAGGCTGCCGCTGGCGAGCGCCGGCTTGAGCAGGTTGGCGGCGTCCATGCTGCCGCCGCTGGTGGAGCCGGCGCCGACCACGGTGTGCAGCTCGTCGATGAAGAGGATGGCCCTCGGCTGCTGCTCGAGCTCCTTGAGCAGCGCCTTGACCCGGTCCTCGAAGTCCCCGCGGAAGCGGGTGCCCGCCAGCAGCGCTCCCATGTCGAGCGCGTGGACCGTGACGTCCTTCAGCGACTCCGGCACGTCCCCCGCGACGATCTTGGCGGCGAGGCCCTCGGCCAGCGCGGTCTTGCCCACGCCGGCGTCCCCGACGAAGAGCGGGTTGTTCTTGCGCCGACGCGAGAGCACCTGGATGGCGCGCCTCAGCTCTCGCTGCCGTCCGACGAGCGGCTCGAGCTGCCCGCGCTCCGCGCGTTGGTTCAGGGAGCTCGTGTAGCGGGCGAGCGCGCCGGCCGGCTCCTCGGCGCCCTCGGGGGTCTCGTCCCCGCCGGCGTAGGCGTTGCGTGCGGCGTCGGGCCCGGCCCCGGCCGAGGCCGAGCCGTCGCTCGTCCTTCCGTGCGAGAGGTAGCTGACGACGGCGAGCCGGGTGACGCCGCTCTCCGCGAGGGCATGCGCCGCGAAGGAGTCCGGCTCGGAGAAGATGGATACGAGCACGTTGTACCCATGAAGCTCCTGCTTCCCGCTGGACTCCACGTGGACCGCGGCGCGCTGGACCACGCGCTGAAACCCCCGTGACAGGCTGGGCGTCACGGGTGAGGTGCCGGTCCGGACCGCGAGCTCGTGCGCGAGGACGTTGGTGAGGATCGCCTCGAGCTGGCCGAGGTCCCCCCCGGCGCGCTCGATCACCTGCGCGGTGGCAGGATCTCCGAGGAGGGCCCAGAGCAGGTGCTCGACGGTGACCAGGTCGTGCCGATGGGTCGCCGCGACCTCGCGGGCCCTGGCGAAGGCCGCCTCCAGCGCTGCGCTCACCTTCATGAGCCGCCGCCTCCGGCGCCCTCGGGCTCCGTGGTCACGCGCAGCGGCTGCCCGTGCTGTCTGGCAAGTTCCATCGTCTGTTCTGCTTTCGTCTCCGCCTCGTCGCGGGTGTAGCTCCCCACGATGCCGTAGCCCCGGTGGTGCACCGCCAGCATGATCTCCATGGCCTCGGCCTCGCTCTTGTCGAAGAGGGTGAGCAGGGCCATGATGACGAACTCCATCGTGGTGTAGTCGTCATTGTGGAAAACGACGTGATAGCGGCGTGGAGTGCGCGCCTCGTGGCGCTCGACCACCTCCACGTCACCCTGCGGATTCGGCTGTCGCCGAGGCTGCTTGGTCGCCATGAGGTAGAGCACGCAGCATGGCCTCGGGGCCGCGGCGTGTCCACTCGCCGCCGCGCGAGCGGACGATCGGCGCCGGGGCTGTCACGCTCGAGGGCCCTGCCGCCCATGAGAGTGTGCCCTCCTTGCCTCTGGCGCTCGGTGAGACCCTGCTGCTGGCCTCTCAGGAGGCCCGAGAGCCGTGGGCGCACGCTTGGCGCGCCGGTCGGCCCGGGGCTAGCATCGAGCCGGGCGCTGGCTCGGCCGACCGCCCACGTCGTGAAGCGAGCGCCATGGCAGCCAGATCGAGTGTAGCGAGGGGTCAGGCGCTGCGTGTCCCCGCCGCCGCGTCCCTGGACGCCGCCCTGACGCGCCTCGCGGAGGGGGAACGTGAGGCTTTCCATCAGGTATTTCAAGCGCTGTGGCCCATCGTTCGGAGCTACTGCGCCCGCAGCCTGAGCGGGAGCGCGGACGCCGAAGACGCCGCTCAGCGGGTCATGGAGAAGCTCTTCTCGGAGGCGAGCCGCTACGATCGGGAGCGCCCTGCGCTCGCCTGGGCGCTGACCATCGCCGCGTGGGAGTGCCGGAGCGTCCGGCGACGCGTCCTGCGGCGGCGCGAAGACGAGCTGAGCGCCGCCGCGGAGCTGCGAGCGCCCGGGCAGGGGCCGGAGCAGGAGGTGGAGCTCAGGCAGCTCGTGGGGGCGGCGGAGGAGGTGCTCGCGCGCCTCGCTCCTCACGACCGCGAGGCCATCTTGGCGGCGGTGCTAGAAGACGTCAGGGTCAAGGCGGGGGTGAGCGCGCCGACCCTCCGCAAGCGCCGGGAGCGAGCGCTGGCGCGCTTCAAGCAGCTCTGGAGGAGCGCCTATGGAAGGGGCTGAGCTGGAGCGGCGGCTGCGCTCGGTCTACGAGCGGGGGCGGTGGCGCGACGCCGCGCTCGGCTCGTTGCCGTTCCTGGGGGTGGTGATCGCCGCGGCGGTGCTGGGGGGGCGGCCCCTCAGCGCGCTCGCCATCGGGGGGCTACTCTACGTGGCTGGGGTGGTCTGCCTGTGGCGGGGGCGGCAGATGGGCGCGGCGGTGCTGCCCGGGGCTATCGCCGGCGGGGTGCCGCTCGCGCTCGCGCTCGGGGCGGGTGCCATGAGCCATGGCTGTCACGGCAGCGCCTGCGTGTCGTGGTGCGTCCCCGCGTGCACGGTGGGAGGCGTCGTCGCTGGGGTGCTCGTCGCCTCTGCGGGAGCGCAGCGTCGAGCAGGGCTCGAGTACTGGACGACGGCCTCGGGCTTTGCGTTGATGGTGGGGGCGCTCGGCTGCTCCTGCGTCGGCTTCGGGGGCATCCTCGGGCTCGCGTCTGGCCTGCTCTTCGCCTTGGTGGGGGCACGGCTGGTGGGGACCCTCGCCTCGAAGGCCTGAGCCGGAGCGGCTCCCACCAGGGAATTATCCGGTGCGCCGCTGCCTACTATACGCGTCGGCATTCTCGGACTAGGCGAGGTAAACATGAGCTCGTTGCAGATTGATAAAGCGAAATTCTTGGTCTTGGCTGCGGCGCTGACCGCCTCGGCGTGCGTGGTCGTCGACAACGGCAAGGACGGTGGTGATGGCGGCGCTGGCGCAGCGGGGAGCGCCGGGACGGCCGGCAGCGCCGGGACCGCGGGCGCCGCGGGCGCGAGCGGGGCAGGGGGTGCGGCCGGCGCCAGTGGCGCAGCGGGTGCGGCCGGTGCGAGCGGTGCGGCCGGTGCGAGCGGTGCGGCCGGTGCGAGCGGTGCGGCCGGTGCGAGCGGTGCGGCCGGTGCGAGCGGCGCGGCCGGTGCGAGCGGCGCGGCCGGTGCGAGCGGCGCGGCCGGTGCGAGCGGCGCGGCCGGTGCCGCCGGCGGGACTGGCTGCGACGATACGGTCGGCGTGCCCGTCGCCTGCGGCGATCTGGACGGGCTCGGGAGCTGCGACGAGTGGACCGTCGCGGCTTGCGAGGCAGCGACCAGCAACTTCAAGCCGCGGGTCGCCGAGGCCGCCATCGCGTGCATGTACAGCCAGGGCGGGGACGTCTACTGTGACTACTACGACTGCATGCGCACGGCGCTGTCCGGCGCCTGTGAGGACAGCTCACAAGACGCCGCCGATCTTTGCACCGCTGCGGCCAACAGCTGCGATGACGCCATGACCTCGGCGGAGTGCCACGCGCTGGTGGATGGCCTGAACGAAGATGGGCGAGCGGCCGTGGCCACCTGCGTGACGTCGGGCTGCACGTACGGGCTGTGGTCCTGCGTCGAGGGGCTCTGAGCGTACTCCCCGGCGGCGCTCCACCACCCCCACCACCCTGGCACGCCCAGCTGACGAGCGTCGGCGTCACCGGCACCAACGGTAAGACGACGACCACGCGGTACCTCGCGGCGTTGCTGGGGTGGTTCGGCGCTCCGATCCCCAGCGCTACGACCCTCGGCTTCTGCATCGGGACGACGCCGCTCGAGCTCGAGCCGGGCTACTCCGGCTTCCTCGAGACCTTTCGGCGCGGTCGGGCGATGGGCGCACGGCATGCGGTCCTGGAGCTCACCAGCGAGGCCTTGGCGCGCGGCTTCATCGCGGCCTGGCCCTGTCAGGTCGGCGTCTTCACGCAGCTCACGCGCGACCATCTGGACTCCCACGGGAGCGCGGAGCACTACCTCGCCAGTAAGGCGCAGCTCTTCCTCCAGCTGCCGCCGGGAGGCTGCGCGGTGCTCAACGCGGCGGATCCGACCAGCCTGCTGCTGTCGGAGGTCACTCCACCCGGCGTCGAGCGGCTCTGGTACGCCTGTGAGACGCGCGGGGCGCTCGCGCGGCCAGCCCAGCTCGAGGCCGAGGCGGTGCGCGTCGGCTGGGACGGAACCCGCGCGCGGCTCCTCTATCGGCAGGGCGCCCGGCGGCTGGAGGGGGAGCTGCGCCTCCGCGCCGTTGGCGCGGTGTACGTGGAGAACGCGCTGGCGGCCTTGGCGGGCGCGCTCGTGCTCGGGGTGCCGTGGGAGGCGGCGCTCGAGCTGTTGGCGGAGGCCGCGCCGGTGGAGGGGCGCGCGCAGCTCGTGGGCGAGGCGCCGCACGTCGTCGTGGATTTTGCTCACACCCCAGACGCCCTCGCGCGCTGCGTCGCGAGCTTGCGCGCGCTGTGCACGGGGCGGCTCATCGTGGTCTTCGGGGCGGGGGGCGAGCGGGATCGCCCCAAGCGGCCCCTGATGGGGGCGGCCGCCTCCCTAGCCGACCACATCATCCTCACGAGCGACAACCCCCGCTCGGAGTCCCCCGCCGCCATCGCCTCGGAGATCCGCGAGGGCATCGAGCCCGGTCCGCAGGTGGAGGTGGTGCTCGACCGGGCGGCGGCCATCGCCCGTGCGATCACGCTGGCCGCTCCGGAGGACGTGGTGCTCATCGCGGGGAAGGGCCACGAGCTGACGCAAGCCCTCGGCGGCCGGGTGCAGCCCTTCTCCGATGTGGCGCAGGCGGAGGCGGCGCTCCGTAGGCATTGACGCGGGGCCTGCTATGCTGTCGCGCCATGATGAAGGCGTACCGGCAGCAGTGGTTCGGGTGGGGGGCGGTCGTGGCGCTCGTCGCTGGCTGTGGGGGCAGCGTCGACCGGGGAGTCGACGGGGGCGCCGCCGGGAGCAGCGGCTCGGGGGGCAGCGCAGGGACGGGCGGCACCGCGGGCACGGGCGGTGCGCCCACGCGCTGCGTCGCGACGAGTGACTGCGTGGTGTTGCCGGCCTCGTGCTGTGGCTCGTGCGGTGTGGCCACTCGGGGGGACGTCATCGTCGCGCATCAGGACGACGCCCCGGCGATCCGCGCGGAGGCGTGTCGGGACGTGGGAGGCTGTCCGGCGTGTGCGGGCACGCCGGACCCGACGCTCCAGGCCATTTGCTCCGAGGGGCGCTGCGCGCTGCTCGATCTCCAGGGCAGCGCCTTGACGCGCTGTGAGCAGGACGCCGACTGCGTCGTCCGCGTGCCGGACTGCTGCGAGTGTGGAGCGGACACGAGCACCGAGCGTCTCGTCGCCCTCCGCCGGAGCGCCCGGGGCGACTACGAGCAGCTCGTGTGCCAGCCCCGCCAAGCCTGCCCGGAGTGCGCCGCGGAGTATCCCCCGGAGGCCGCCGCGCTCTGCGAGGACGGCCACTGCTCGTTCCGGATAATCCACCCCGACTGAGCGAGGTGGCGGCGCGTGGACGACGGGGGCGCTCGAGCGAGAGCCAGCTCGAGCAGCAGCTCCGGCGAGAGCCGAAGGCCGCTTGCCGCGAGGTGGCTCGGCTCCTGATCGAGGAGGAGCCAGCCTCGCCCACGCCGGCCCAGCTCGTGGAGTGGGTCGAGCGTGAAGGAGCTCTCCCGGAGCTTCTCGTCCAGCTCACCGGCGCGCCGACGGAGCTGCCAGAGGCGCAGCTCAGAGCGCTCGCCGAGCTCGCCCTGCCGGAGGTGACGCGCGCGCTGCTGGCGGAGGCGCTGCTCCTCGCGCAAGGCAGAGCGCTCGAGGCGCTCGGGCGCTTCGCCTGCGTGGCGCACCGCGGCGTTCATCACACGGCGACGTACAAGGCGGTGGCTCGGCGTTACCCCGAGGTCGCCCCCGCGGTGATCTTGGAACACCTCGTGGCGAGCACGCCGGGTGAGGAGGGCAAGTGGTTTGCGGCCGCGAAGGAGGCGGGGCAGCTCGAGGAGGCCCTCCGGCTCGCGCGGCGCTCTCCGACCGATCCTCGGACCTTGGTCCGCGCGGCACGGGACTACCTGGAGCTGGCGCCGCAGTTTGCGGTGGAGGCGGCGCTCACCGCCCTCTACTGGATGACCCGGAGCCGCGCTCGTGATCTGTCGCGCGTGGACGTGTGGGAGGCCTTCGAGCGGGCCCTGCAGGGCGCCGAGCTGCTCGGCTCGGGCGAGGAGACGCTCCAGCGCCTTCGTCAGATCGTGGAGCAGGAGCCCTCCGCGGACAAGCTCGTGACGCGGCTGCTGGGGCGCGAGCTAGGACTGCGCTGACGTCTATGGGAAGCTCAGGCGCCTGCCGTCGCGGCCGCGCCGCGCGTCGCCTTTGCGGCGCCCTGCCGTGAGGCCTCTGGGACGGCGAGGTACGAGCGCGCGTCGAAGCGCCGGGTGCGCGCCCAGAACTCGATGGTGCTCCCGGGCCAGACGGTGGTGTTCTTGCCGGAAGACGAGATGTACCAGCTCGCGCAGCCAGAGCCCCACACCGTCTTGGGGAGCCGCTTCTGGAGGGCATCGTTGTAGCGCCGGAGCGCGTCGTGCCGGAGCTCCACGCTGGCGAGCTGACGCTCCCTCATGGCCCTCAGCGCGCCAATCGCGTAGGCGATCTGCGACTCCATCATGAAGACCATGGAGTTGTGCCCGAGCCCGGTGTTCGGACCGAAGATGAGAAACAGGTTGGGGAACCCTGGGATGGTGGTGCCCAGGTAGGCCTCGGCCCCCTCCCGCCGCCAGCGCTCCCCGAGATCCGCGCCCGCGCGGCCCTTCACCTCGAAGGGCGCGACGACGTCCGCGACGTGGAAGCCCGTGCTGAAGATCACCGCGTCCAGCTCGTGGTGCCGACCGTCCTGGGTGACGATCCCGCGCTCGTCGAAGCGGGCGATCGCCTCGGTGACGACGCTGACGTTGGGCCGCTGCAGCGCCGGATAATACTCGCTGCTGAGCAAGATCCGCTTACAGCCCATCACGAACGTGGGCGTCAGCTTGGCGCGCAGCACGGGGTCCTTCACGACGCGGCGCAGGTACAGGCGCGCGATGCGCTCGCCCAGCTTCATGAGCTTGGGGTTGCGGAAGGCGACCCCGGTGAGCTCATTGCGCCAGAAGAGCGCGGCGCGCAGCGTGCTGCGCAGCAGCGGGGCGTGCTGGAGCACCTCCTGCTCTAGATCCGAGAACTCATGGTCGAGCCGCGGCAGCACCCAGGCCGCCGTGCGCTGGAAGACGCTGAGCTGCGCGGCCTGCTCGGCTACCTTGGGGATGATCTGGATGGCGCTGGCGCCGGTGCCGATGACGGCGACCTTCTTGCCGCGCAGATCGTACTCGTGATTCCAGGTGGCGGAGTGGAAGTGGACGCCCCGAAACTCCTCGAGACCCTCGAATTGGGGGACGCTCGGCCGGTTGATCCCACCGCAGCACGGAAGGAGGGACCGCGCGGAGTACTCCTTGCCGTCGGCGGCTCGCACGATCCAGCGCGCCTGGGCCTCGTCCCAGCGCGCGCTGGTGACCTTGGTGCCGAGGCGCAGGCGCGGCCGGAGGCCGTGCTCGGTGACGCAGCGCTCGAGGTAGTCTCGGATCTCCGGCTGGGGCGCGAACAGCCGTGACCAGCGCTGGGCTTGATCGAAGCTGAAGGAGTACACGGGGGAGCTCACGTCACACGCAGCGCCCGGATAGGTGTTCTCCCGCCAGGTGCCGCCCACGGCGTCTGCCTGCTCGAGCAGCAGATAGTCCGTGAAGCCCGCGCGCTCGAGCTGCACCGCCGCGCCGATCCCAGCGAAGCCGGCCCCGATGATGAGGATGTCGTGGCGTTCCATCCGGCAACCTTCATCCGGTGTTGAACCTTGGTCAATAGGAGAGAGCCTGGGCCGCCGGGGGCTTGCGCTCGGAGGCCGAGCTGCGAGGCTGCGCGCATGGAAGCTTCTACATTCGGAGACTTCGAGCTCGCCTCGGCGGTCGAGCCGCTCGGGCCAGGCCACTTCCGCGCGGTGCTCCCGGAGGGCTGGCGGCAAGGGCGGGGCGCCTTCGGGGGCCTGGTGCTCGGGACCATGGCGCGTGCCCTCATCACCGCCGACGCGGAGCCGGAGCGGCCCTTGCGGGCGCTCTCGGGGGAGATCCTGGCGCCGGTGACCACGAGCCCGCTCGAGCTGCGGCTGACGCAGCTACGGCGAGGGAGCGCGGTCAGCACGTGGGACGCCGTCTTGACCCAGGAGGGCGAGGTGCGGGCGCGCACGACGGGGATCTTCGGCAAGGAGCGGGCCTACCGGGAGGCCTGGGCGCCCGAGCCGCCACGCTTCGAGCGCCCCTGGCGAGAGGTCCCCGTGGCCCCCATCGTCCCGCCCCTGGCGCCGGAGTTCGGTCAATACTTGGAATTTCGCCCCACGGGGCTGCTGCCCTTCTCCGGCGCGCGGGAGGCCACCGCCGAGGGCTGGGTGCGCTTTCACCGGCCGCTGCGCCACCTCGGGGCGCCGGAGGTGACCGCGCTGCTCGACGCGCACTGGCCGGCCGCGCTCGCGCGCGAAGCGGGGCCCCGCCCCGCGGCGACCATCGCCTTCACGGCGCAGTACTACCAGCCCCAGCAGGAGCTGGCGCTGGCGGCGCCGGTCTACCACCGCGCGCGCGCCCTCGCCGCTCAGCACGGCTACGTGCTCGAGCTGCGGGAGCTGTGGTCGGAGCACGGGGAGCTGCTGGGGACCAACCAGCAGACCTTCGTGATCATCAAATAGCCTGCGCCGCGCCCGGGCATCCTGCGCTATACCTGCGGGCGCCCATGCACGAGCGCCTGAGCAGCCTGGTCTCGGTGCTGGCGGTCGGGACCCTGGTGGCCAGCGCCAGCAAACGCATGGGCGTGCCGTACAACGTCGCGCTGGTGCTCGTGGGCCTCGCGCTCGTCATCTTGGACGTGCTGCCCCCTACGCCCTTGGACCCGCAGCTCGTGCTGGTGGTCATCTTGCCGCTGTTGGTCTTCGAGGGAGCGCTCTTCGCGGACACGGACGGCCTGAGGCGGGCGGCTGCGCCCATCGTCGCCCTGGCCGCTCCGGGCGTCATCATCTCGCTGTTGGGCACCGCGGCGCTCGCGATGTGGTTCGTGGGCTTCAGCTTCTCGGCCGCCCTGCTGCTCGGGGCGCTGCTCTCCATCACGGACACGGTCAGCGTCCTGCTGGCGTTCCGCTCGGCCTCCGTCCCGCGCCAGCTGCAGTCCATCATGGAAGGCGAGAGCCTGTTCAACGACGGGACGGCCCTGGTGCTGGTCTCGGTGACCACCACCATGCTGCTCCAAGGCAGCTTCGAGCTCGGCTTCGCCGTGCGTGGGATGACCGTCGCCATCGGCGGCGGGATCGCCGTGGGTGCGGCGGGTGGAGCGCTCGGTGCGCTGGTCATCCGCAAGGCGGCCGACCACCTGATCGCCGTGCTCGCGTCCATCGTGCTCACCTTCGGGACGGCGCTGCTCGCGGAGTCCATCCACGCCTCTCCCGTCATCGCCGTCGTCATCGCGGGGGTCGCGGTCGGGCGCTCCGCGCGCGCCGTGCTCGAGCCCGCCACGGTGCTCGCGCTCAAGGGCTTCTGGGCCACCGTGGGCTTCTTGCTCAACGTCCTGGTCTTCGAGCTGGTCGGCATGCAGCTCCGCACCTCGGATCTCATCGCGGAGGCGGGGCCCATCCTGCTCACCTTGGTGGCGCTCCACGTCGGGCGCGCCATCGCGGTCTACGGGTCGTTCGCGGCCTTCGGGCGCTGGCTCGGCGCGCGCACCCCCTTGCGCTGGCAGCACGTGATGGTGGTGGGCAACATCAAGGGGGCGCTCTGCATGGCCGCGGTGCTCGCCTTGCCCCAGACCACCCCCTTTCGCGACAGGCTCATCACCATCGTCTTCGGGGTCACCTTCTTGACGCTGGTCACGCAGGCGCTGCCGTTTCGGCGGGTGCTCCACTGGTTGGGGGTCAGCGCCTCGGCCGGTCACTCCGCCATCGACCACGCCAAGGCGACGCTGCTGGGCGCGCGCCACGGGCAGATCGCGCTGGACGAGCTGATGCAGGCGGGGGTCTTGTCGCAGCGTGACCACGCCGAGCGCCGCGCCGTCTTGCAGCGCGAGGCCATCGACGCCGAGCGGATCTTGCGGGACGTCAGCGCTCGCCATGAGCGGGATCACGTGGCCGACGTAGCGGTGCTCTTGGCGCAGAAGGCGGCGCTGCAGGAGGCCGCTCAACGTGGGCTCATCTCCGACTACTCGGCCGAGGAGCGCGTCGCCAGCATCGACTCTCGGCTGATCGCGCTGGCGACGGAAGAGAGCTGAGGGCAGGCTGGGTGCAGGCGATGACGGATCGAGAACGTTCGGGGCCGAGGAGCAGTGTAGGGATGGAGCGCGCCGCATGAGGGTGCTGATCGTCGGCGGAGGCCACGCTGGGCTGGGGCTCGCGATCCAGCTCGCTCGGGCGGGGCACGACGTCGCCCTGCTCGACCGAGAGCCCGCGGTCGTCAGGAACGCGACGGACCGCCACGGGCTCGTGGCCCTGCCAGGGGACGCGACCGACGCGGCGGTGCTCGACGACGCGGAGGTGTCACGCATGGACGTCGTCGTCACGATGCTCCGTCGGGACGCGGACAACCTAGCGGTGGCGCTGCTGGCGCGCGCGCGCGGCGTGCAGCAGATCATGGTCCGCATCCGCGACGCGGCCTACCGCGCCGTGTACCAGGCCGCCGGGGTGACGCGCGTGCTGTCGGAGACGGAGATCTTGGTCAGCGCGCTGGCCACGAGCGTGGAGTACCCCACCGTCCTGCACGCCATGTACTTGGGCGACGGCAGCTCCGTCGCCTTCGAGGTGATGATCCCAGAGGGCGCGGCGCTCGATGGGATGAGCGTGGTCGAGGTGGCGCGCTTGCCGGATTTTCCTCAGAGCTGCGTGTTCGCTGGGCTGCACGGGGACGATGGGCAAGTCCACCCGCCCCGGGGCGGCTCGGTGCTGAAGGCCGGGCGGGTGGTGCTCATCGTCGCGCGTCGCGACGAGCTCGGGAAGGTGACCGCGTTCCTGGAGCGGCGCGGCTAGCTGGGCTCGCCCACGGAGACGCCAGGCGCTCGGGTCCAGGCGCTGACGACGGCGTCGGCGCTCACGTCGCCCCACCCCTCGTGGCGTCGCCCGACGCTGCGCCGCGGTCCCGCCGAGGCATGAAAGACCGCGTGCCTCTTTTCTTCCACGCAGGGCTATCATCTCTCGGCATGTCCGTCGCCGCTAGCAAGCTACGCCTCCCGACCCCTGCCGAGGCCCTCCCGGGCCGCGCCGAGCCCATGGTGGTGGCGGCCCGCCACTTCGTCACGGGGGCGCCCCTGCAGGGACCCTTTCCAGGCCTCGGGCTCGGGCTGTTCGCGCTAGGGTGCTTCTGGGGAGCAGAGCGCAGCTTCTGGCAGACGCCCGGGGTCGTCTCGACGCAGGTCGGGTACGCGGGCGGCCTCACCCCCAACCCCACGTACCAGGAGGTCTGCTCGGGGCTCACGGGGCACGCCGAGGTGGTGCGGGTCGCCTATGACCCCACTCGGCTCGACTACGCCGCGCTGCTGAAGATCTTCTGGGAAGCACACGATCCGACGCAGGGACTTCGCCAGGGGGCGGACGTGGGCACGCAGTACCGCAGCGCCGTCTTCGCCTATGATCGCGAGCAGCGCACCGCCGCGGAGCTGAGCCGCCAGCGGTACCAGGCGGAGCTGCTCCGCGCGGGGCTCGGCCAGATCACCACCGAGATCCTCGACGCGCCGAGCTTCTATTTCGCGGAAGACACCCACCAGCAGTACCTCGCCAAGAACCCGGAGGGCTACTGCGGGCATGGTGGAACCGGCGTGGCGTGTCCCATCGGGCTCCCGCCCGCGGGTCCTCACCGCTGAAGCTCAGCGCTGGCGTCGCGCTCGGGGCCCTCGGCGGGCACGCGGTGCGGCGTGCTGGCGGGCCTCGGCGGAGAGCGCCTTCCAGGCCGCGAGGCGGCCGGCGTCGAGCGCTCCTTGGGCGATCGCGAGCAGGAGGCGACAGCCCGGCTCCGCGGTGTGGGAGCAGTCGCGAAACTGGCAGCCTAGCGCGAGCGCCTCCAGCTCCGCGAAGGTCTCCGCGAGCCCCTCCTCCGCGCGCCAGACGCCCAGCTCCCGCATCCCTGGGGTGTCGATGATGACGCCGCCGGTGGGCAGCGCGAACAGGTGGCGTGCGGTCGTCGTGTGGCGCCCTTTGTCGTCGCTCGCGCGCGTGGCGCGCGTCTCGAGCGCCGAGTGGCCCAGCCAGGCGTTGATCAGCGTAGATTTTCCGACCCCCGAGTTGCCCAGCAGCACGCTGGTCTTGTCTGGCAAGAGCGCTCGGAGCGCCTCCACCCCTTCGCCCGTGAGCGCGCTCACCACGTGGACCGGGACCCCAGGGGCGAGCTGGCGCAGCGCCTCGACCACGGCCGGCGCCTCGGACGAGCGGTCGGCCTTGGTGAGCACGATCCGGGGTGCGACCCCGCCCTCCAGGCACATGCTGAGGTAGCGCTCGAGGCCACGCGGGCGCTCACCGTCGAGCAGGGCGGCGACGATCAGCGCGAGCTCGACGTTGGTGACGAGGAGCTGGGCCCTGCCGCCGTCCGCCGCGCGCCTCACGAGGGAGCTGCGCCGCGGGAGCACCCCGTGGATCGCCATCGCATCGCCCCCCGTCGTAGAGTAGGCGACCCAGTCGCCCACGACGGGGCGTTCCATGGGCTCGCCCCGAACGCTGGCGCGGAGCCGGCCCGTGAGCCCGGCGCGGAGCTGCCCCGCCGATCCCTCGAGTAGGTAGCCGCCACGGTGCTCGACGCTGACGCGCGCCAAGGGCAGCGGCGCCAGCCTGCTGGCGAGGTGCTCCCCGAGGCGGCCCACGTCGAGCCCCAGGCGCCGTAGGCGAGGCTCTAGGCTAGGGACGGGCGACATAAGGGGGTAAGCCTCTATACCACCGCCGCACGATGCCTTTGAGCCGCCGCGGGGGCCAGGTGGGGGCGCTGGAGCCGCCGCGGGGCCACGCGGCGGCGCTTGAAAGCCGCGGACGCCTCCGGCACGCTATGGCGCATGAAGCTCTCTACGTACCTTAGCGCTGCCACCCTTGGGCTCGGCCTGCTCTGGTCGAGCGCGGCGCTCGCCGACGTGCCTCCCCCAGACACCTGTGAGACCCAGGGGGCGCCCTGCAACAACGCGCCGCCCAACTACGACTCCCCCGGGACTTGTCAGGCCAAGACCTGCTCCAAGACGCTCCCGGACGGGGACGGAGGCGTCGCCACGCACGAGTACCCCTGCAAGCTGTGCGTCGCTGACAACGGCAGCGCGGGAGCGTCGGGCTCGGGAAACGGCAACGCGGGGGCCGCGGGCTCGGGCAACGGTAGCGCGGGCGCGGCGGGGAAGGGCTCGAGCAGCGACTCCGGCTGTAGCCTGTCCCAGGCCGACGGTGGCGCGCCGGCCGTCGCGGCGCTGGCCGTGGCAGGCCTCGGGGCGCTGCTGCTCGGCCGCAGGAAGCGCTGAGCTCGATGAGCGCTACGGTGGGCCGCATCGAGCAGGCGCTAGCGCCGCTCGATGCGGCGCGGCGTGGGTTGCTCGCGACGCTCCTGAAGGTGCGGTGGCTCGGGCCGCAGCTCGCCCGGCGTGACTCGCGGCTCGCCCTGCTCATCAGCGTGGAGTCCCTGGGGGCCTTCACCTGCGCGCTGCTCCTGCCGAGCGCCATGCTCGTGCTGGTCCCGCTGCTGCTCGGGATCCCGCACGTCGCCGCCGATTTTCGGCACCTCGTGCTCAGGCGAGGCCTGGGCCGCGACGTCCTGCTGGCCGTGCTGCTCGGCGTCGTCGCCTTGGCCACGCTCAGGATCGTGGACGTGGCGGGGCTCTGGCGGCCCAGCCTGCGCCTGGAAGCGCTCGTCGCGACGCTGTGGTGCCTTGGGCTCGCCGTGCTTGGCGCGCGCCGGACCCAGGCGCCGTGGCGTGCGGTGGTCGTCACCGGGGTGACCCTCGGCCTGGGCCTGCTGACCGTCGTCTCTCCGATGGCGTCGCGGCTAGGCTTCGCGCACCTGCACAACGTCTTGGCCATCGTGCTCTGGCTCGTGCTGTTTCGCCGCAGGCTGCGGCCGCTGCTCGCGCCGCTCGCGTTCATCGCGTTGCTCGCGGTGGCGCTCGGCAGCGGGGCGCTCCTGGACGTGACGCTCCAGCACGGGCAGCTCGAGGCCTTCGGCTTGCACCTCTTGCTGGCCTCGGACTACCTGGCGCCTGATCTCGCGCCGCGCTTGGCGTTGGGGCTCACGTGTAGCTACGTGTTCCTCCAGTCGCTCCACTACGGCGCGTGGCTGCTCATCATCCCGCAGGAGGACCGGCGCGGGGAGGGCACCGCGACCTTCACGCAGACCTGGCGAGCCCTACGGCGAGAGCTGGGCCGCTGGGGACTAGGGCTGCTTTGCGGGGGCACGCTCCTGGTGCTCGGCTTGGGGGCGCTCGCTCCGCTACGCACGCGGGACACCTACCTCTCGCTCGCGCTCTTTCATGGCTACCTGGAGCTGGCCATGCTGGCGTATTTCCTCGCGCGCGGTGGCCCTCGGCTCGTCAGGCAGCCCGCGTGACGGACTACCTCTACTTGTGGTGGCGCGCCTTCGTGTTCACGCAGGGGGTGGAGCTGTGCGTGGCCGCGCCGCTGCTCGCCCCTAGCGGTGCCAGCCGTGCCCGGCGCCTGGGCGCGGTGCTCGCTGCCAGTACCATGACCCATCCTGCAGTGTGGTTCATCTTCCCCGAGCTGGGGCTCGGCGCTGGACTCACGCTCGCGCTCTCGGAGGCGTGGGCCGTCATGGGAGAGTGGGGCCTCTACGCGCTCTGCTTCCCAAAGCTGAGCGCGAGCCGGAGCTTCGCCGCCGCCGCCCTCGCCAACGCCGCCTCCCTGGGCTTGGGGTTGGGGCTCAGAGCCGTGGGGTTGCCCCTCTAGCCAGGGCTCGCGGGCGAGCGCTCTCCCCTTGGGGGGCGGCTCGCCCGCGCCCTTGACGTCACCCGAGGAGCGGCGGATAGTTTTGCGATGCGCTGGAGTGGTGAGTGGTCGAGTGTGATGGTGGGGTGGATGGCGTTGCTGCTCGCTTCAGCGTGCTCCAGCGAGTTCAGCAGTGCGGATCGTGACGCTGGGAACGACGCCTCCGTGACGGACGGAGGCGGCAGCGGCGGGGTGAGCGGCAGCGGCGGGGTGAGCGGCAGCGGCGGGGTGAGCGGCAGCGGCGGGGTGAGCGGCAGCGGCGGGGTGAGCGGCAGCCCCGTTTTGCGCGTTCTGGCGATTTACGCTTGGGTTTATTCTGTTGGCTATCACATTGGCGATGTCTATAAAGCCATTGGACGACCGGACATCCTGCTGTGGCTAACCGTTCTGACGGTGATCGT
>WBZO01002811.1_pt1 | contig 21706 bp, 24 predicted proteins | sample 5204261 | NCBI WGS metagenome assembly WBZO01 (sample SAMN12412400, study PRJNA552823) | activated sludge metagenome | isolation source: activated sludge from anammox sidestream of wastewater treatment plant... | place: USA: North Carolina | collected 2017-09 | reverse complement strand
ATGTGAAGATGAACGATGAATCTGCTTCGGAATTGTTGGTGCGCATTAAGGCGGAGCGGTTGGTTTCTCAGGGCGATGTGGTTGTCCGTCGCAAGGGGAGGCGAAGTTAACGGTGATTCGCTTGCTTGTCACGTCATTCCCCGTCACCCCCGCGAAGGCGGGGGTCACGTTACTCTGTGAAAACCTGGATTCCCGCTTTCGCGGGAATGACGGATGTGACAGGGAATGACGGATGTGACGGGGGAGCGGATGTGAAGATGAACGATGAATCTGCTTCGGAATTGTTGGTGCGCATTAAGGCGGAGCGGTTGGTTTCTCAGGGCGATGTGGTTGTCCGTCGCAAGGGGAGGCGAAGTTAACGGTGATTCGCTTGCTTATCAAGTCATTCCCCGTCACCCCCGCGAAGGCGGGGGCCACATTACTTTGAAAACCTGGATTCCCGCTTTCGCGGGAATGACGGATGTGACAGGGAATGACGGATGTGACAGGGAATGACGGATGTGGCGAGCGGGGGTGGATCGGCGAGGGGTGACAAATGCGGCGAGCGGTGGCGGGGGTGATCGGGAATGATTCGTGATGAATAAAGCTGTGCCAATGGGGGCATGTGCAGAATGCGAAGATGGTTTGGATGTGAGCGGTTGACTGGGGTTGCATGATGGAAAAACAACCGGCAGTTTACATTTTGGCGAGCAAATATAACGGTACGCTATACATAGGCGTCACCAGCAATTTGGTTCAGCGGGTGTGGCAGCACAAACATGACTTGGTTGAGGGATTTACTGAAAAGTATGGAGTACACATGCTCGTTTATTACGAATTGCATGAAGAGATGCAGGCAGCGATTCAACGCGAGAAGCAACTTAAAAAATGGAACAGGCAATGGAAGATAAATTTGATCGAGAAGACGAACCCGGCATGGAAAGATTTATGGGAAGAATTAGTATGAGTAAGATCGCCATCGTTCGTCATCCCCGAATGTTTTTATCGGGGATCCAGAATTTTAGTCAGCTAGCGACTGGATTCCCGATTAGCATCGTCTCGGGAATGACGGGAGCGTTGAATACTGACTTGCTGTGGGTCTCGGCATGAACGCAACCGCGTCGATCGTTTCCAAAGTTTGGAGTTTTTGTACAGTTCTGAAAGACGATGGCGTAGGGTATGGCGACTACCTGGAGCAGCTCACCTATTTGATCTTCCTGAAAATGGCGGATGAATACAGCCAGCCGCCGTATAACCGCCAAGTCGGCATTCCCGCTGAGTACAACTGGCAAAGTTTGAAAGCGAAGCGCGGTGCGGAGCTGGAGGTGCATTACGTGGCGCTGCTGATGGAGCTGGGCAAGCTACCGGGGATGCTGGGGCAGATTTTCACCAAGGCGCAGAACAAGATCCAGGATCCGGCCAAGTTGTACCGCTTGATCGATATGGTGAACGAGACCCAGTGGGTGACGATGGGCGCGGATGTAAAGGGCGATATCTACGAGGGTTTGCTGGAACGCAATGCGGAAGATACTAAATCCGGCGCGGGGCAATACTTTACGCCGCGCGCATTGATTAAAGCCATGGTGGCGTGTATGCGGCCGGAGCCGGGTAAGACCATTGCCGATCCGGCGTGCGGCACGGGCGGTTTCTTTTTGGCGGCGTACGATTTTCTGGTGGGCGAATACGCGTTGGATAAGACGCAGAAAGCGTTTCTGAAGCACGAGACGTTTTACGGCAATGAAATTGTCGCCAATACGCGGCGTCTCGCGTTGATGAATATGTTTTTGCACAACATCGGCGAAATCGACGGCGACAGCATGATTTCCCCGAATGATGCGCTGGTGGCGGATTCCGGCAAACGCTTCGATTATGTGCTGGCGAATCCGCCGTTCGGTAAGAAAAGCGCGATGAGTTTCACCAACGAAGAAGGCGAGCAGGAAAAAGACGAGCTGACCTACAACCGACAGGATTTCTGGGCCACTACGTCGAACAAGCAACTGAATTTCGTGCAGCATATCCGCACCATGTTGAAAACCACCGGCAAAGCCGCCGTGGTGGTGCCGGATAACGTGCTGTTCGAGGGCGGCGCGGGCGAAACGGTGCGCCGGAAATTGCTCGAAACCACCGATTTGCACACCATTCTGCGGCTGCCGACCGGTATTTTCTACGCCAACGGCGTGAAGGCGAACGTGTTGTTTTTCGACAATCGCGAAGCCAGTAAAACGCCGTGGACCAAAGCGGTGTGGTATTACGATTACCGCACTAACATTCACCACACGCTGAAAAAGAAACCGCTGCGTTTTGAGGATTTACAGGACTTCATCGCTTGCTATTATCCGCAAAACCGCCACCAGCGCCAGGAAACCTGGAACGAACAAAACCCGGAAGGCCGCTGGCGCAAATACAGTTTCGAGCAAATCATGGCGCGCGACAAAACCAGCCTGGATATTTTCTGGATCAAGGATAAGAGCCTGTCCGATCTGGATAATTTACCGGAGCCGGATGAATTGGCCGGTGACATCATCGAGAATCTGGAAGCCGCGTTGAATAGTTTCCGTGACATTGCCGGCAAGCTGGAATAATTCCCTAACGGTACCCGAATTGTATCTTGATTGAATGCGCATTTTTGCGTTCTGATTGATATGGCGCATTAACCCACGCTGTGACCCGCCTCTCAAATTTGACTTCTAAAAAAAACATGGTTACATGGTACAGTTAAGCTTAGTCTGGACGGGGCGAGAATGCGGGGTTTTATATCGCGCCGTTTCCAGTTTTCAATGTTTATAAATTGTTGTGGCGCTGCGAAAGATTATGTTGGAATTACGCAATATTACCAAGGGTTACACCGGAGGCCGGAAAGTGCTGGCTGATTTGAATTACACGTTGAACGCGGGTGAGTACGTCGCCGTTATGGGTGAATCGGGGGTCGGCAAGTCGACGTTGCTGAACCTGATCGCCGGGCTGGATACGCCGGATTCGGGGGAGATTATGATCAACGGCGTGGCGATTTCTTCGCTTGACGACGATGCCGCGACAAAATTGCGGCGCGAGCAGTTCGGATTTATTTTTCAGGCGTTTCATGTGCTGCCGCATCTGACGCTGGCGCAGAATATCGCGTTGCCGTTGTTGTTGAACGGCAGCGAAGCCACGGAGCGTGTCGCGCAGATGCTGGAACAAGTCGGTTTGCAGGGCCGCGGCGATGATTTTCCGCGCCAGTTGTCGGGCGGTGAGTTGCAGCGCGTGGCGATTGCGCGGGCGTTGATTCACCGGCCCAAGCTGGTGCTGGCCGACGAGCCGACCGGTAATCTCGACCCCGATACCGCGCACGAGATTCTGCAGTTGATCCGCCATGAAATCAAAGCCAACGGCGCGATGGGCATCCTGGTGACGCATTCGCATGCGGCCGCGGCAACCGCAGACCGGTTGCTGCAACTGACCAAAGCGGGGTTGCAGCCGGTCGAGCGGGGTCACCAACGATGAACGCGGCAACACTTTCGCGCTGGTTGTTGTGGGGTGAATGGCGCGCGCATTGGCTGCAGATTCTGGTGGCGTTACTGGCAATCGCAACCGGTGTTGCCATGGCGTTTTCGATTCACTTGATCAATACCGCTGCGTTCAACGAATTTTCCGCCGCCAGCAAGAGTTTGTCCGGGGAATCCGATTTGCAAGTGCATGGCCGCAGCGGCTTTTTCGACGAAATGCTGTATCCGCGGCTCGCCGGTCATGACGGTGTGCAGCTTGCCAATCCGGTGCTGGAATTGGATGTGGCCGTGCCCGGCAAACAGCAGAACCGCAACGATCACCGCCTGAAAATCATGGGTATCGATATGTTACGGGCGATGGCGATTGCGCCCGATTTGATCGGTTTGCCGGAAGAGGGCAAGTCGCTCGACCGGTTTGCGAGCGATACTATTTTTCTGTCGCCGGCTGCGATGGAGTGGCTGCAAGTGCAACAGCATGATTATTTGGAGCTGCATGCCGGACTGGAGACCGTTACGCTGCGGGTGGCCGGCGGTTTGGTCAGGGCGCGCGCCGGACAGCGGATTGCAGTGATGGACATCGGCGCGATGCAGTGGCGCTTTCAGCAATTGGGGGTGTTGTCGCGCATCGAGTTGAAGCTGGAAAACGGTGTCAATCATGCAGCCTTCAAGGCGAAACTCTCCGGTGAGCTGGGCGAGGCATTCATCGTTACCGAGCAAACCGATCAAGAACAACGCATCGCCAACATGTCGCGTGCGTACCGTGTCAATTTGAACATGCTGGCGCTGGTAGCATTGTTTACCGGCACGTTTTTGGTGTTTTCCACGCAAGCATTGTCGGTGGTGCGCCGGCGTCAGCAATTTGCATTGCTGCGGGTGCTGGGTTATACCCGCCGGCAATTGTTACGGCAGGTGATTACCGAAGGTCTCGCGCTCGGTGTGACCGGCTCGGCATTGGGGCTGGCTTTGGGGTATGGGGTTGCGGTATCGGCGATTCAATTGCTGGGCGGCGATCTGGGTACGAACTTTTTCCCCGGTGTGAAACCGGGCATTCATCTGGATCCAGCGTTGGCGTTGCTATTTTTCGGTGTCGGCGTTTCGGTGACGTTGCTGGGTAATATTGCACCGGCGCTGGAGGCGTCGCGCGCCAAACCGGCGTTGGCGCTGCGCTCCGGCAGCGAGGATACGGCGATGGCGCGATTGTCGGCGCCTTGGTTCGCGCTGATATGCTTGGTGACTGCGCTGATATTTACGCAACTGCCGCCGGTTTTTGAGTTGCCGGTTTTCGGTTATCTGGCGATTTCGCAGTTGCTGATTGGCGGTATTGCATTGATGCCGTACCTGACCGCGCATTTATTCACTTATTTATTGAAGTGTCAGCCGGCCAGGCCGGGCGCGGTAGGGATGCTGGCGCTGGCGCGCCTGGCGCACGCGCCGAATCAAGCGGCTGTCGCGCTGGGCGGTATTTTGGCAAGTTTTAGCCTGATGGTGGCGATGGCGATCATGGTGACCAGCTTCCGTGTTTCCATCGATCAGTGGCTGGTGCGGGTGTTGCCGGCGGATTTGTATGTGCGCACGGCGGTAAGTGGCGATCAAGGCGGATTGCTGGCGGATGCGCAGCAACAGATCAAAGCATTGCCGGATTTTCAACGTGTCGATCTGTTTCGCACCCGGCAACTGACTTTGGATCCGGGCCGGCCGGATATCACCTTGTTCGCCCGTCCGGTGGATCGCGCCGATCCTCGTAACACGCTGCCGATGACCGGCGATATGCTGACGCCGGGAACGATTCCGAATCACGTCATGCCGGTATGGGTTTCGGAAGCGATGGTGGATTTATACGGCTATAAAACCGGTGAGCGCGTGCGGTTGCCGGTGGGTGAGGGGTTCAACGAATTTCTGGTGGCCGGTGTCTGGCGCGATTACGGCCGGCAATTTGGCGCGGTGCAAATGCTGCTGGCGGATTATCAAGCATTGACCGGCGATATGAGCGTCAATACCGTTGCGGCCTGGCTGCAGCCCGGCGTTACCGCCGATCAGGCCATCGCGGCGTTGCGGCAACTGGCGTTCGGCTCCGCTTTGGAGATTTCCAGTTCGAGCGATATGCGCGCGTTGAGCTTGGAAATTTTTGACCGCAGTTTCGCGGTGACGTACTTGCTGGAGATGATCGCGGTCGTAATCGGCTTGCTCGGTGTCGCGGCGAGTTTCTCCGCGCAAATTTTGGCGCGTATCAAGGAATTCGGCATGCTGCGGCATATCGGCGTGCAACGGCGGCAAGTGTTGGTGCTGCTGGGGGTGGAAGGCGGATTGTTGACTGTGCTGGGCATCATACTGGGTTTTTTGCTGGGATGGGCGATCAGCTTGATTCTGGTATTTATCGTGAATCCGCAGTCTTTCCACTGGACCATGCCGATTCATATGCCATGGCCTTGGTTGGCTTCGGTTGCCGCAATCTTGCTGGTTGCCGCGGCTTTAACAGCGGTAGTGTCCGGTCGCAGGGCGGTTTCGGCGCAAGTGGTCCGCGCGGTTCGGGAGGATTGGTAATGATACGTAAAATGATGGTGAATCCTTGGATTGCTTTGCTGCTGCTGATTCTTAATTTGGCCGGCTTGGAAGCGCTTGCCCAATCGAACCGGTTGAAGCCGGTAACGCCCGATTATCAGCTTTCTTTCCCTCTGGATTTCGGTGCGCATGAGGATTTCCGCATCGAATGGTGGTATATCACCGGCTGGCTGGAAACGGAAGATCGCAAACCGCTCGGGTTTCAAGTGACTTTTTTCCGCTATGCGACCGATGTGAACCATGACAATCCCAGCCGCTTTGCTGCGAAGTATTTGATTATCGCGCATTTGGCGTTGTCCGATCCGGCGGCTGGCAAGCTGCTGCATCGTGAACGTACGGTACGGGAAGGATTCGGGATGGCCTACAGCAAGCAAGGCGATACTGATGTGAAACTGGATGATTGGACATTGGTGCGGCAAGCCGATGGCCGCTATGCCGTCGATATGCAGGATGGTGAATTCGGTTTGCGGCTCGATCTGGCGCCGACGCAAAGCCCATTGCTGCAAGATCAAAACGGTTTCTCGCGTAAAGGGCCGAAACCGGAACAAGCCAGCTATTACTACAGCGAACCGCATTTGAACGTGAGCGGCACCGTGTTTCGCGATGGTAAACCGGTCGCGGTTAAGGGCAGCGCCTGGCTGGATCACGAATGGTCAACGGCGTATCTCGATCCGGATGCCGACGGCTGGGATTGGGTTGGCGCTAATTTGGATGACGGCTCGGCGCTGATGGCGTTCCAGATCCGCGCCAAAGAAGGTGGTAAAGTCTGGGCCTACGCAGCGTTGCGCGATGCATCCGGAAATTTGACACTGTTCGATCCAGAGCAAGTGGATTTCACGCCGGTGCGTACCTGGCGATCGCCGCATACCGACGCGGAGTATCCGGTTGAAATGCGCGTTCGCACCGGCGATATCGAATGGCATTTAACGCCGTTGCTGGACGATCAAGAACTGGATTCCCGTCAATCGACTGCGACCGTGTATTGGGAAGGGGCGGTGACGCTGACCAGGGATCGGCAGCCCGCCGGGCGCGGTTATCTGGAACTTACCGGCTACGCGAGAGCTTTATCACTGTAAGGCTGTCTTGCACATCTTTGGCGCTGGGGAATAGGTGGTTTAGCCAGAGCATTCCGGATGGAAGAGAATAGGGTGGCATGAGTTTTTTACGAATTTTCGGGATATCCGCAATTTCAATACTTTCATTGTTGTTAAATGTGAGTTAGAATCGGCAGACGCAGTGATCTGGAAAACTGGATGATTGCGGATATACTGCTCGGTTCTAGTTACAGAGTTTGCTTTAATAGTAAGTCTGGGGAACAGAGATTGGATTCACAATCATAATTTTATGATCGTGCAAGAAGGGAGCTGATGAACTCATCGGCATTAGTTTGATAAATGGAATAGCTTAAATAAGGAGATTAATATGGGTGAAGTTAATAGAAGAGAAACAGACGCACAAGTTCTGAGATTGTTCTTCATTTCTACAGCAGCTTTTGTCGCTATTGGCGCAGTCGTTTACTTTGTTTTATAGACTGAATACCTTTCAGCGCCCTCAGGTGGTTAAGTTTTAAGTTGTGTCACGCAGCTAAAATTGCCACCGACATAAATCAAAAAAACAGGGCTGAATCAGTCAAATGTTTTCAAAAATAATAATTAAAATGCCCAGTTATCAGTAGTTTGAATTTTTCTGATAACCGGGCATTTCATTTTCCGCTGACTGATATTTTCCTTAAATCCATTTAAACGGTAATTATCCATTCACGTTTTCTGGGGGAAGCTCTTCCATGAAAACGGATGTTAAACGGATATTACTGGAGGCATTAATCCGGTTTATCTGATCATTGTTTTTAACCAACAGGGTAAAAACATAATCAATGCCGGATATAGGAATAGTTTAAGGAAAGTCAGCCGGATTGCTTTCTGTCAATCAACAACTTCAAACCCGGCATCCGTAATCGCGTCTTTGAGCCGATCGAGTTTCGTAACCGCCGAATCGAAATGGACTATTGCTTGAGGAGGCTCGAGAGTCGCTTCAATCTGGGTTACGCCCGGTACGTTCGATAGGACGTTTTTGATGCTGTTAACACAACCCATGCATGTCATGCCTTTGATTTTGATGGTAGCTGTTTCCAATGTCATAATTTCCCTGAAATTTTTCTAATGTTGCGGTTGCCAGCGTTTCAAAAGCAATGAATTGCTGACAACCGATACGGAACTCATAGCCATGGCGGCGCCGGCAATCACGGGATTAAGCATGCCTATTGCCGCTAACGGAATTCCCAGCGTATTGTATACAAATGCAAAGAAAAGATTCTGACGGATTTTTCTTAGCGTTGCGCGCGACAGCGAGATGGCGTCAGCCACGCTCATCAGATCATTACGCACCAGTGTGATGTCGGCAGCTTCAATCGCAACATCCGATCCGGCGCCGATGGCAAAACCAACATCTGCGGCAGCAAGCGCTGGCGCATCGTTAATGCCGTCACCGACCATGGCGGTGAATTGGCCGCTGGCTTTGATGGTCTTAACAGCGGAGGCCTTATCGGCCGGCAAAACTTCTGCCTGAAATTTTGTAATTCCGGCTTCCTGAGCGATCGCTGCGGCGGTTACGGCGTTATCTCCGGTTAACATGATAACCTCGATTCCCAGCGATTGCAGCCGCTCCACAGCACGGCGGGAAGTGGCGCGCAGGCGGTCGGCTATGGCGAGATAACCGAGAACTTTGCCAGTGGAAATTTCGGCAACACCGATTACGGTTTTTCCTTCAGCTTGCAAGTGATTGATTTGCTGTTCATCTGCATCAACGCCATGCTGCTTCAGTAATTTGGGGGAGCCGATCAGATAGTGGATACTTTCGATCTGCGCGGTAACGCCGCCGCCCGTAATTGCAGCAAAATCTTGAATCGATTGCAGCGTTAGCTGCATTTTCTTGGCGTGATCGAGAATCGCGCGGGCCAAGGGGTGCTCCGAGCCTTGTTCCAGGGAAGCTGCAATACGCAGCAAGTCTAATGAATGATGCGTATCAGCGGGAACAATGTCCGTTACTTCCGGTTTTCCTTCGGTCAGTGTGCCGGTTTTGTCAACGACGACGGTTTGAATTTTTTCAGCGTGCTCCAAGGCTGCAGCATTTTTAACCAGCACCCCGGTTTGCGCGCCACGCCCTGTGCCGACCATAATGGCAGTCGGCGTGGCTAACCCAAGCGCGCAAGGGCAAGCGATGACGAGAACTGAAACTGCGTGAATGAGTGCGGTTACAAAATCTCCGGTGAGCCACCCGGTAATTGCAAAAGTGAAGAAACTGATAATCACTACAATCGGTACGAATATTCCCGAAATGGTATCCGCCATGCGCTGGATCGGCGCTTTGGAGCCTTGTGCTTCTTCGACTAAATGGATAATGGCCGCCAGCTGTGTTTGCGTGCCGACACCGGTGGCGCGGCATTTAAGAAATCCCTGCTGATTCTGCGTGGCGGCGAAAATTTTGGCGCCCGCCCGTTTGCTGACGGGCAGGCTTTCTCCTGTAAGCATCGATTCATTGACATCGGATGATCCCTCGACGACAACCCCATCGACAGGAAAATTTTCTCCAGCGCGCACTAAGAAAATATCGTTGACTTGTAAACTGCTGGCTGGTACTTCGATAATTTCGCCATGACGTTCGATACGAGCGGTTTTGGGCTGTAGTCTGATCAATGCCTCGATAGCTTCGGAAGTCTTGCTCTTGGCGCGCGCTTCCATTAATTTGCCTAGCAATACTAAAGTGATGATGGCAGCGCTGGCTTCAAAATAGACATGCTGATTCAATCCGAATATTGTAACTGCCGCACTGAAGAAGTAGGCCATGCTGGTTCCCAATGCGACCAGTACATCCATGTTGGCGCCACCGCCTCGCAGCGCATGCCAGCCACCGATATAAAACCGGCGTCCGATCCAGAATTGCACCGGGGTAGCCAGTAGCCATTGCAACCATCGCGGCAATAAATCCATGTCGTGACCGGTAAACATCGCGCCCATTTGCAAAACCAGCGGCAATGTGAGGATTGCCGAGATCTGGAATAAACGTAATTCTGTTTGATAAGCAGCTTCTCGTCTGGCCTTTTGTTCAGTGTGCGTATTTTCGCTGATTTCGTTGGCTCCGTAACCAGCCTTTACAACTGCGTCGATTAATTGCTCGATTGTCACGGCACCCGGCATAAAATTAACCCGGGCGATTTCTGTGGCTACGTTGACTGTGGCGGTGACGCCCGGCAGTTTGTTAAGCGCTTTTTCAATATGACCGGCGCAAGCTGCGCATGTCATTTTTTGGATTTGCAGTTGCACTGAACGCGGCGTGACATGGAAGCCGGCTTTTTCGATCGCTTGAATCAGTGTGCTGGTATTTACCTGACGCTCGTCATAATTTACAAGTGCTTTTTCATTGGCAAAATTAACAGCCGCTTGAACACTGGAGAGTTTGTTTAAATTCTTTTCGATGCGCGAAGCGCAAGCTGCGCACGTCATGCCTTCGATGGGTAATTCAATGTGTTTGAGCGTTGGTGAGTTCACGGATTTTCCAAATCAAACCTTGCGTCAAAAAAGCTTGCTTAGCGGTCAAGAACCAGCGCGCCATCCACCCATTTTACCCGGTCCCCTTGTTGAAAATGGGTTGCGTCCGGCAGATTAACGATTGCTTGCCTGCCGTCGCTCATGGTTACGCCGATCTGATAAATGTTCCCAGGGGCGACGATATTTCCGCTGGGATTAATAGGGTGATGGTCTCCGGTTTCCGGATGGATTATTCCCGGATGGTGCTGCGATTGCTGCAAAACTTCACGTGCAATGGTGCCGGCTACGATTCCGCCTGCAATGGCATTGAGTCCCGGACCTTGCCCGATTCTATTAACGAAATTGACAATGCCGCAGTTGCTGCACCGGGCTGCCGGCGGTTGCCGTTGGATGATGCCAGCATCGGTACTTTTAATGCTGACACTGTTGCGCGGTGCACCAATGGCCGTTCCGATGCGATGGACTGCTCGGGGCGGCTTGTCGGTGCCGGGCGGGTTTTCTGGTATGGGTTGCTGCATTGGGCTTTGTGACTGGGGGAGCGGATGCTGGGATGATTCACTGACCGGCTGCTGCGCTACCGCAATGGCAGTAGCCATGACCGTGAGAATCAATGTGATTGCTGTTTGCTTCGCGATAATTGCATTACAAATAATCGGCATTATTAATCACCATTCCGTTGGGTGTTACGTCAATAATCATATTAGATTCGGTACTAACCGGATGGTTTCACTCTAACGGCATCCATGAAGCGTTCGCGGGGCAGCTACCGAACGGGATATCAATCTTCTTTCCGGGATGAGTCTTCGTGATCAAGACGGTTTTTTTCCGGTTGCTGCGGCTCTGACGGCATTTTTTCTGATTGTTGCTTCGCCATCATCATGGCGATGAAAATGCCCAATTCGTAGAGAAGACACAAAGGTACAGCGAGCATGAATTGCGAAATGACATCCGGCGGCGTGAAGATAGCCGCGATAACGAACGCACCGACGATCACATAGGGGCGTATTTCTTTGAGTTTTTCAACCGTGATAACACCTGTCCGGACCAGCACAATGACAAATACCGGGACTTCAAACGTAACGCCGAAAGCAATAAACATCGATAAAACAAAGCTGAGGTATTTACTGATATCCGTCATTACGGCAACACCATCCGGAGCAAAATAAGTTATGAATTCAAAAACCACCGGTAGTGCGGCAAAGTAAGCAAACGCCATTCCCAGGAAAAACAGCAGGCTGCTGCCGATAACGACCGGCAGCGCCAGGCGTTTTTCATGCGTATAAAGTCCGGGCGCAACGAAAGCCCAGATTTGGTACAGGGTATGGGGTAATGTAATGACGAATGCCAGCATCATCGCAACTTGCATGGGCACAAAGAAAGGAGTTGCGACATCAGTAGCGATCATTTGCCCGCCTTGGGGCAGTTTTTCGAGTAATGGTTGCGCCAATAGCGTATAAAGTTCACGCGCAAAGAAAGCGCACGGCAAAAAACCGATCAGCAATACACCTAGGCTGCGTATGATTCTGGCGCGTAATTCGACTAGATGAGATAAGAATGAACCTTCAAGCATGGTGATTGCGGCCGGATGATTTCAATGGTTCTTATTATTTTCAACGGAGTTGATGGGGGGCGCGGAGGTGTCGTCAGTGCGTGGTCGAGGAGACCCGGCATCGGTATCTTGCGAGGCCTGATCAACGGACGATTTTTGTTCGCTTATGCCGTCGTCAATGGTCGTTTTCAGCTGATCCGCATGCTGCTGAACGGAGTCTTCAATGGTATGGACCGTGTCTTGCATGGAATGATGCATTTTTTTTAATTCTTCCATGCGCATTTCGTTGTGGATATCCGTCCGGATGCTATAAACGAAGCTGCGGCAGCGTCCATATAAATGACCGATTGTGCGGGCGACGGCTGGTAACCGCTCCGGTCCGATTACAATCAGCGCGACCATCGAGATAACCAGTAACTCCATGAAACTGATGTCAAACATGCTTTTTCTTAACCAGAATGATAGCGGGTGACGCCGTGGACTCAGGTGTTGCGGAATATGGCCTCAACACATACAGGCCGCTAGGATTTGGAATCGATTTTATCCCCGGCATCGGTGCTCGCCGCCGGGTTGATATTAGCGGCATGTTGCGATGCCTGACGCTCGGCTGCTGCGCCAGTTTTATTTTCATTGGGTGTCTGGAAGGTAGCGTCTTTGATGGTTGAGACTTCAATCACTGCTTGTTCGGATTGCGAAGATTTATCGGTTTCCGATTCTTTCATGCCGTCTTTGAATCCTTTGATGGCGCTTCCGAGATCACTGCCAAGATTACGCAGTTTTTTGGTACCGAATACCAGAGCAACAATGATCAGTACAATAATCCAATGCCAGATACTGAATGTACCCATTATTTTCTCCTTTAGCCCGTGGGGCTGATAGATCAGCCGTAGTGAATCATGCCAGGTAATCGTTCACGGCCGCCGATGACATGAAAATGCAAATGAAATACTTCTTGTCCGCCGACCCGGCCGGTATTGATAATGGTGCGGAAACCGTCATCGCAACCTTGTTCTTTAGCAAGCTTCGGTGCCAATAGTAGCATTTTTCCGATTAACGCTTGATGACATTCTCGGATGTCGGCAAGGGATTCGATATGCAGTTTCGGAATCAACAGGAAATGCACGGGAGCGGCCGGATGGATGTCATTGAAAGCGAGGATATCTTCATCTTCGTAGATTCTGTGCGAGGGAATTTCTCTTCTTGCGATTTTGCAGAAAATACAATTATCCATGCATTACTCCTTTGTGCGTGATGCCTTTTCGGTGATTCCGGAGATACCTTCCCGTCTTTCAAGTTCTCTTAACACATCGTCCGGTTTGAGTCCGTGGTGAGCGAGCAAAATTAGACAATGAAACCAGAGATCGGCGGTTTCATAGATGACCTGATCCAGATCTCCATCTTTTGATGCCATCAATGTCTCGGCGGATTCTTCCGCAATTTTTTTAAGGATTTTATCGTGCCCGCCATGGAAAAGCTTGGCGACGTAGGAGCTATCGGCAGCAGCGGATTTACGTGACTCGATCGTTTCTGCCAGACGGTGAAGAATGGTTGTATCGCTCATTTCGAGTAAATTTTCTCCGGATCTTTAAGTACAGGCGCTGCAATTACCCATTCGGCACCCTCGAGTTTCTGGAAGAAACAGTTATGCCGGCCAGTATGGCAAGCGATACCACCGATTTGCTCGACCATCAGGAGTAATACATCTTCGTCGCAATCCAGATAAATCTCTTTGACTTTCTGGGTGTGCCCGGATTCTTCCCCTTTATGCCATAGTTTTTTGCGAGAGCGCGACCAATATACCGCTTCGCCTTTCTCAACGGTCATTTTAAGCGCATCGCGATTCATCCAGGCAAACATAAGGATTTTACCGCTACCGGCTTCTTGGGTGATGACGGGTACTAATCCATCTTCCGACCAATTAATCTTGTTGAGCCAGGTATCAGCATGCATGGTTTAGGCAGTGTCGAGCATTGATAAACAAAAATATTTCGATAATTCTAGCATTATAAACGTACTTCAATGCCGTGTTGTGCCATATACTGTTTGGCTTGTTGGATAGTATATTCTCCATAATGGAAAATGCTGGCTGCTAACACGGCATCGGCATGGCCTTGCAAGATGCCATTGACGAGATGATCCAAATTACCGACTCCGCCGCTGGCGATGACTGGAATATCGATGGCATCAGCGATCGCGCGTGTTAGAGCAATGTCAAAACCGTTGCGTGTGCCGTCTCTATCCATGCTGGTGAGCAATATTTCACCGGCACCCAGCGACTGCATTTTTTGAGCCCATTCGATGGCGTCAATACCCGTCGCCTTGCGTCCACCATGCGTAAAAACCTCCCAGCGCGGCGAGTCACCCGATGAACTGACTTGCTTGGCGTCAATTGCAACCACGATGCATTGCGAACCGTAGTGACCGGATGCGTCCGCCACCAATTGCGGATTCAGTACCGCGGATGTGTTGATGCTGACTTTATCAGCTCCGGCGTTCAGCAGACGGCGGACATCGTCCACTTGCCGCACGCCTCCGCCAACCGTTAGCGGGATAAACACTTGTGCTGCTACTTCTTCGATAATATGAAGAATCAGATCGCGATTATCGGAGCTGGCGGTAATGTCAAGAAAAGTCAATTCGTCCGCACCTTGCTCATCATAGCGGCGGGAAATTTCCACGGGATCGCCTGCATCGCGGAGCTCCACAAAATTAATGCCTTTGACGACACGTCCGTTGGTGACATCCAAACAAGGAATGATACGTTTAGCGAGGCTCATTTGATTTAAAAGCCGTATTTGAAAAAAGAGAGATACGATGCGTAAGACTGGAAAGTGAGTCTTTGATTAAGGGATGTTATTTTCGCTGCTGAGCTTGTCGGCCAGAATCTGGGCTTCCTTGAAATTCAACGAGCCTTCATAAATGGCACGTCCGGTAATAGCACCCATGATACCTTCATATTCAACTTCACATAATTTATGAACATCTTGAATGTTGGTGATGCCGCCGCTGGCAATGACAGGAATCGTAAGTTCCCTGGCCAGTTCAACCGTTGCTTCGATGTTAACCCCGCTGAGCATGCCATCTCTGCCGATGTCGGTATAAATAATCGCTTCCACGCCGTAGCCTTCAAACTTTTTGGCCAAGTCGACAACGTCATGACCAGTTATCTTGGACCAACCATCAACGGCTACTTTCCCTTCTTTTGCATCCAGTCCGACAATGATTTGCCCCGGGAAGGCATTACAAGCATCTTGCAGGAATCCAGGAATTTTAATGGCTGCCGTGCCGATGATAATGTAGGTAATGCCATCATCAAGGTAACGTTCGATGGTATCGAGATCACGGATCCCGCCGCCCAATTGAATGGGGATTTGACCATCCAAGGCTTCCACAATTTCAAGAATGGCCGCTTCGTTTCTTGGTTTGCCGGCAAAGGCGCCGTTCAGATCAACCAGATGAAGTCTGCGCGCGCCTTGACTGAGCCAATGGGCGGCCATTTCTCCAGGCTTTTCAGAAAATACCGTGGCATCTTCCATGACACCCTGTTTTAAACGGACACAATGCCCATCTTTAAGATCTATCGCAGGAATAATCAGCATAGCTTAATCATAATTAATAATTGATAAAAGTTAAGTGATAAAAACGGTTTGCTGTTTTTTCTTAGCTGTGCGGTATCCATTTGGCAAAATTACTCAATAAAGTTAATCCTGCTATTTGGCTTTTTTCTGGATGAAACTGTACCGCGAAAATATTATCTTTTGCAATGGCGCAAGTAAATGGGAAAGGGTACTGGCTTTGTGCGGCAATCGATGCCGAGTCGGTAGTTTCCACGTAATAGCTATGCACGAAATAAAAGCGGGAGTCTTCGCTAATACCTTGCCACAGAGGATGCTTATTCATTTGATGGACTTGATTCCAGCCCATATGCGGTACCTTAAGTTTTTGTCCATCCGCGCTTTTCATTTTGGAGGCAGGAAAATGCACTACTTTTCCCGGTAAAATATTGAGACCTTTGACGTTTCCTTCCTCACTTTCTTCAAACAGCATCTGTAAACCCAGGCAAATGCCAAGATAAGGCTTGCTGGTAGCCGCTTCTATTACGGCTTCCCGTAATCCCCGGGTTTCCAGTTCATGGATACAGTTGCGCATCGCACCTTGCCCCGGAACGACGATGCGATTTGCTTTTGACACGCTATCCGGGTCGCTGGTGACCATAATTGAGGCGGATGGTGCAACATGTTCAAATGCTTTTTGCACGGAACGCAAATTTCCCATCCCGTAATCAACAATTGCAATATCAATCATACAATGTGGTGTGGTGGAACCCGGTGTTTATAACGAGCCTTTAGTGGATGGAATAATGCCGGCAGCTGCCGGATCATGTTCTATTGCCATGCGCAACGCGCGCCCAAACGCTTTAAATACGGTTTCAGCCTGATGATGCGCATTTCTTCCGGATAAATTGTCGATATGCAAAGTTATCAGGGCGTGGTTGACGAGTCCCTGAAAAAATTCGTGAATGAGGTCTACGTCAAAATCACCGATCCGTGCTCTGGTAAATTCGACGTTAAAGACCAATCCCGGGCGTCCGGATAAATCAATGACAACGCGCGATAATGCCTCGTCCAGCGGAACATAGGCGTGTCCATAGCGGCGCAGGCCTTTTTTATCACCTGCCGCTTGAATCAGCGCTTGGCCCAAGGTAATGCCAATGTCCTCGACCGTATGATGCGCATCGATATGGAGATCTCCTTTTGCGGCTACTTCAAGATCGATCATGCCATGCCGCGCTATTTGATCGAGCATGTGATCAAGAAAAGGCACGCCGGTTTCCAAAACTGACTTGCCGGTCCCATCTAAATTAAGATGGATGCTGATTTGGGTTTCCAACGTGTTCCGGATGATTTGTGCTCGACGCATAGAAAAGCTTGGATGGATTGAACAGTTCTAGGGGGTTTTAAGCGATTTCACTCAATATGGACTGTAATGCTGTGCAAAACTGCGCGTTTTCTTCCGGTGTTCCGACCGTGACGCGTAAACAATTTTCTAATAGCGGATGCGTGCCATCAAGATTCTTGATTAATATCCTTCTCTGCTTAAGCGCTTGAAAGATTTGACTGGCTTTATTAACACGAAACAAAATAAAATTGGCTTTAGAAGGATATATTTCAATAGATTTTATTGTAGCAAAAAAAGCGTTCATTTTTGCGCGTTCTGATTTAATAGCTTCGGCCTGCTCAGATAATATCGCCGTATGTTGTAATACTTTTTCTGCAATTAATTGCGTCATAATGCCAATATTATACGGTAAACGCAATTTTTCAAGTTGTTCCAGCCATTCCGGCCTTCCAATCAGTAATCCCAATCGCAACCCCGCTAAGCCGGATTTCGAGAGTGTGCGCATTAATAACAGATTGGGATATTCAGACAATTCATCGATAAAACTGGTATCCGCGAACGCTTGATAAGCCTCGTCGACGACCACGATACCGGGGGTTGCTGAGATGATTCGTTTGATTGCTTCAGGGTCGAATAAATTACCGGTTGGATTATTAGGATAAGCCAAGAAAATTACTGCCGGTTGATGTTTCGCGATGGCACTCAGCATCAATTCCAGATCCAGCGAAAAATCTTTCTTTAAGGGCACGCCGACATAGCGGATACCGGTAAAAGTGGCGATCATCCGGAACATTACAAAAGCCGGTTCGACACTCATCAATACGGCGCCGGGCTTGGCCGCTGCCATGGCGATGATCTGTATAATTTCATCGGATCCATTACCAAGCAGAATGTCCATGCCGTCTGGAATGGCGAGAGCCTGGCGTAATGAAGATTTGAGTGAAGTTGCACTCGCATCCGGATAGCGGTTGACAGGCGCTTGTATCATCAAGCCGGCAATTTCTTCGCGTAGTGCAAGAGGTAACGGATAAGGGTTTTCCATCGCATCCAGCTTGATCATGCCCGTCGCGGGAGGTACATGGTAGGCGGAGAGCTGAAGAATTTCAGGCCGGAAAATTTGTTCTGGATGTGCAGTGCTTGGCATAGCCGCGTATTTTAACTCAATAGAATGTTTGCGGTTTAATTTGTTACTAAGATTCTTGTCCGGATTTTAGCGGCGCTGGCAGACAAAGTTACTCTATGCGGCCAGTTCTTCAGCAAGGAGGGTAATCTCGCTTCGGCAATTTCGTACCTTTTCGGTAGTTATGATAGCTTTCGTTTCATTGATTCCTAGAGATTCCAATAATACGGATGTTTCCAGATAAGGGCATCCATCAGTATTTGAATGATTGCGGAGTAACCGGTTAGCAGCGGCAATCAGCTTTACATACCCAGCATGTTTTCCCGAATAATCAGGAAAATGTTGCTCGGCAACGGCGGTAGCAATCTCTTCCGGTAAATTCCACGATTTAATCAAATACATGCCGATCGTATCATGCGTAATGCCAAAGACCTGCATCTGAATGGAACGGATGTCTTGTTTTGGATAACGTGAAATTAAGTCATTCAAGTAGGTGAACTCTCTGGGATACAGATGTGCAAATAAGAAATAGCCAAAATTATGAAATAATCCGCCTAAATACATTAAATCTCTGTTAATCATTTGATTGTTAGAGCTAATGTGGCATAGTTCACGGCAGAGTATGGCGCATTCCAAAGTCTGATTCCAGATACGGCCTCGGCTCAGTACGCCATGATTAGGCATTTTTAGGCAGCCGGAAGAGACGATGCTCATCGATAAATTGAGCGCAGTATCAAAGCCTATAACCAGGGATATGGCGTGATGCACTGAGTGAATCCTGTTGCCGTAGCCGAAAACCGACATGCGTGCATATTTCATGATAAAGATGGACAGGCCCGGGTCTTGTTCAATCAATTCCGTCAGCTGATCGAGATTTGCATCAGGATTATTGCGAAGCCTAAGCAGTGAACGTGCGGTTTCCGGCAGCGGCGGTATCTGCCCGGCTTGTTGCAGAATGCTGCGGAAGTTCTGACTAAATTCCAATTTATTAAGAAACAATATGAATTCCGTTTCAATGTGTTGATAGAAGAGCGGATGCTAAGTCCATACTAATGCCGGAAGGCACGGGTGTTATTTTGAAAAAATTATTATGAAACAGAATCATAAATGTGAATAAGAATTTCCCCGTAGGTTTACGACACACAGTTTCTTTTCTTTATGGTTTTCATAAGCGGCGGCTCATGTCACCGGAACAAAAACCGGTAAGCGGAGCGTTAAAATTTTTTCCAAAAGCAATGACTTTAAATAACTCACCCATTTCAGCAGGGCTGACTAATTTTTGCAGTTGATTGGATTGTGGTAAGTAATGAATCGTATCCTCAGCGGAAGTTTGCGCCAAAAGTGCTGTAATGCCGCAATTGATGAGGAAATGCGCTTGCGTTGTATACCCCATAAACTGCAGTCCGGCGTTAATCGCGGTATTTGCAATCGCGCTGAAATCAACATGACTGGTAATATCTTGCAGGCCAGGCAGATAAAAAGGATCGCCATGTGCGTGATGGCGGTAATGACACATTAGCGTGCCTTGATTTCGTTGCGGGTGATAATACTCGTGCCGCCCAAAACCATAGTCGATCAACAAAATAACACCTTGCCGGAGCCGTTCCGCCAAGCTCTCGATGAAGCCGGAAGCGGCGAGATTAATTTCGCTGAGATACTCAAAATCCGGCAGTTTGTACGGATTGATCTCGGGTAATAATTCTTTTGCAATGGCATGTAACTGCGGATTCCCGATCGGGCGGTCTTGCCAGGAAAATTGATTGTCTTCGACGCAAACCCCGCGTTCCAGCGCCATGTTATCTTGCCATTTAATGATATGCACCGGCATTGCATCCAGCACTTCATTGGCGATGACAATGCCGGTAAATTGCCCGGGTAATTGATCGAGCCATTCAATTTTTTGCGCCAAATGCGGAATTTCTTGAGAGATCAGCGTTTGTTGACGCTGGCGCAGTTCAGCGCTCACTTCCAGAATCAGATACTTCTCCGGTAGCGAGCCGGATTTCTCCAGCTCCAGCATAATATCGCGCGCCAATTTTCCCGTTCCCGCGCCAAATTCAAGGATATTTGATTGCGCTAGCGACGGCAGAATTTGTTTTAACTGTTGCGCCAATGTGCGTCCGAATAGCGGGGAAAGTTCCGGGGCCGTGACAAAATCCCCCGCGCTGCCCAATTTGGTTGCGCCGCTACTGTAATAACCCAATCCAGGTGCGTACAATGCGAGATTCATGTACTGTTCAAATGAAATCCAGCGGTTTGCGGCAACAATCTGTTTTTGAATCATTGCGTGTACCAGCTGGCTGTGAGCTAGAGCTATTTCACTGGGAGGTAGCATATTTATAATCAATGATCTGACGGATTTTTTTAAAGTGAATTGTAAGGTTTTTACTTCGATTGGGCCATAGTGTAGCAGTTCTTTGATGGAGGCGTCTGTGCAAGGGAAAGTAATACTGGTCACCGGTGGGGCGAAGCGGGTTGGAGCGGCGATCTGCAGGCGGCTGCATGCGCAAGGCGCTTATCTGATCGTGCATTACCGGTCGTCGCTCGACGAAGCGAAAGCGCTATCCGACGAATTAAACCGGCAACGGCCGGGATCGGTAGCGTTGGCACAAGCCGATTTGCTTGATACCGATTTATTGCCGGGCCTGATCGACAAGGCGATTAAACGTTTCGGATATTTGGATGTGCTCATCAATAACGCCTCCAGTTTTTTTCCGACATTGCTTCAGCAATGCACGATGAATGACTGGGACGATCTTGTCGGCAGCAATCTGCAGGCACCTTTGTTTCTGACCCAGGCGGCAGCGTCTTATCTCAAGGAAAGGCAGGGCTGCGTTGTGAATATTATCGATATACATACCGAACGGCCTTTAAAGAATTATGTGATTTACAATGCCGCCAAAGGCGGGTTGCTGGCGCTGACTAAATCCCTGGCTGTAGAAATGGCGCCTGAAGTGCGCGTGAATGGGGTATCGCCGGGACCGATTCTATGGCCGGAAGTTGGAGAGTGGTCCGATGATGCGGCGCGTCGGCAGATTATTGCCAGCACCTTGCTTCAACGTTGCGGAGAGCCGGACGACATCGCTAAAACCGTGCAATTTCTAATCGCGGATGCGCCTTATATTACCGGACAAGTCATCGCAGTGGATGGCGGGCGCAGCATCTCCTTATAGAAAACTAATCCCTGTCAAGCCATGCTTGCCGTGATCATAGTTAACCTGAAACCGGCTTTCCAGCTGCAAGAATTCCTAGCGTTGTTTACAGTATTCAGGAAAATACTGTAAATGAACATACATAAACGCACTCGTTTAACTTTATTAGATCGCCAGGAAATCTGGCGGCTTTATCAAACTCGAGTCTGGAAGGTAACGCAGCTGGCGGAACACTTCTAACCAGCGGTTTAGAACATTGCAGTACGGTCTTAAACGCTTGGCCAAAGTTGAACGGGCGATCCAGGATCGCCTCAAGCGTGAAGCAAAACGCTATAACAAAACTTATCCCGGTGAGCTGGTTCACTTTGATACCAAGCGCCTTCCCTTGCTGAAAGGACAATCTGCCAGCGAACCTCGCGAAT
>WBZO01002810.1_pt1 | contig 21722 bp, 19 predicted proteins | sample 5204261 | NCBI WGS metagenome assembly WBZO01 (sample SAMN12412400, study PRJNA552823) | activated sludge metagenome | isolation source: activated sludge from anammox sidestream of wastewater treatment plant... | place: USA: North Carolina | collected 2017-09 | reverse complement strand
AAGACCTTCTTTCAGCACTGCTCCAAAATTTTTCCAGAACTCCGCATATTCTTCGGGTTTTTTATCGAGCCTTTTCTTAAGCTCACCCAAAACTTTCTTGGTGATGGATTCGCGAATTTTATCCAGCAAAGGATTATGCTGCAATGTCTCACGGCTAATATTGAGCGGCAGGTCTTCCGAATCTATCACACCGCGTAAAAACCGCAGCCAGGCGGGTACAAGATCGGCGTCTTCCGTGATAAATACCTTCTTTACATAAAGCTTCACCCTTCGGCGGCGCTCCGGCGTAAACAGATCAAACGGCTTCATAGAGGGTATAAACAGCAAATTAGTATAGCTGATTTTGCCCTCCAGGCGGTTATGCAGCGTCATCCATGGTTCATCCGGCTGATGGGCGACATGGTGATAAAACTCCTGATACTGCTCCTTGGATACCTCGCTGGCTGGGCGCGTCCAGATGGCCCCGGCCGTATTGAGCTGCTGATCCTCCCAGAAAATAGGGAACCCAATATGGTCAGAGTAAGTCTGCACAATAAAGCTGACTTTATGTTTATCCGTATAGGCTTTTTCATCTTTACGAAGATGAAGAGTGATTTCAGTGCCGCGCTCAAAATTTTCGTCAAGTGCAGCAACTGTAAAGTCACCCTCACCCGTTGATTCCCATCTCCATGCCTTTTCTTCCCCCACTTTACGACTTTTGACCACGACCTTGTCGGCCACCATGAAACTGGAATAAAAGCCCACTCCAAACTGGCCAATGAGTGGCATATCTTTTTTGCTGTCACCGGTCAGGTTTTCAAAGAATTCAGCTGTGCCGGATTTTGCAATAGTACCGAGATTGGCGATAAGGTCATCATGATTCATCCCGATGCCGTTATCGCGAATAGTCAGCGTACGGGCTTTTTCATCGGCAGAAAGAGTAATTTTAAGATCTTTATCGCTCCCCAGCATCGCTGAATTGGTTACTGCCTGGTATCGTAACTTATCGCAAGCGTCTGACGCATTGGAAATCAGCTCGCGCAGGAAAATATCCTTATTGGTATAAAGCGAATGGATCATCAGCTTCAGCACCTTGGCAATTTCTGCGCTGAATGCATGAGTTTGTGGTTTTTCGAGCGTATCTGCGGTCATATTATCCCTCATGTTTGAAAGGGATATGGGTAACAATGATAAAGTTTCAAGGGGACTGTCTTAGACCAGCGCCTTTTTCAACAGTTCATTCACTACAGCCGGGTTTGCCTTACCACCGGATGCCTTCATTACCTGTCCTACAAAGAAGCCAAAGAGCTTTTCCTGACCGCCTTTATAGGCAGCAACCTTATCGGCATTGGCAGCTAATACTTCCGCAATGGCTTTTTCAATCGCGCCGGTATCAGTGACCTGTTTCAGACCTTCTTCTTCAACGATTACAGCTGCGTCTTTGCCCGATTCAAACATCTTATCAAGCACATCCTTAGCAATTTTGCCGTTGATGGTGTTATCAGAGATCAGCTTTAGCAAGCCAGACAGCTTCTCCGGCGTAATGGGGGATTCTTCAATGCTCTTTTCAAGCTTATTGAGACGCCCAAAAAGTTCAGCTGTAATCCAGTTGGCTGCTAACTTTGCATCATTGTCGTTGGCAACTTTCTCGAAATATTCGGCCACAGCCTTTTCAGAAACAAGCACTCCCGCATCATAGGCGCTTAAACCCATTTTATTAATGTAACGGTGCTTCTTATCGTCCGGCAGTTCAGGCAGGGTCTTGCGAATATTTTCTACAAAATCCTCTGAAAACTCCAGCGGCAGCAGATCGGGATCGGGGAAGTAACGGTAATCATGCGCATCTTCTTTGCCGCGCATAGTGCGGGTTTCATTTTTCACAGAATCGTAGAGACGTGTTTCCTGATCAATTTTTCCTCCACTTTCGAGGATTTCCACCTGACGCGCCGCCTCAAACTCGATAGCCTTTTGCAGGAATTTGACAGAGTTGACATTTTTAATCTCGCAACGCGTGCCATATTCCTTACTGCCAAGTTTTCTTACTGAAACGTTGGCATCGCAACGCATAGAGCCTTTATCCATGTCACCATCACAAGTGCCAAGATAACGCAAAATGGTACGCAGTTTCTTCAGATATATCGCGGCTTCTTCAGGTGTGCGAAGATCGGGCTCAGAAACGATTTCCATGAGCGCGATACCTGCACGATTGAGATCGATAAAAGTAAATTCAGGCGAATGCTCGTGAAGCGACTTACCAGCATCCTGCTCCATATGCAGGCGCGTGATGCCAATTTTGCGGATGCTGCCGTCAGGCATATCAAGTTCAATTTCGCCTTTTCCTACGATAGGATCAAGATATTGCGAAATCTGATAGCCTTGGGGCAGGTCAGCATAGAAATAATTCTTACGATCAAAAACCGAGCGGCGATTGATCTGGGCCTTTAACCCCAGACCTGTGCGCACAGCCTGTTCAACGGCATAGCTGTTGATCACCGGTAGCATACCCGGCATAGCCGCATCTACAAAGCTCACATTCTCATTCGGCTCAGCGCCAAACTCAGTTGAGGAACCCGAAAAAAGCTTGGACTTAGTGTCAATCTGCGCATGGACTTCCAGTCCAATAACCAATTCCCAGTCGCCTGTATTGCCTTTAATAATGTAGCTCATTTCATTCTCCTAAATAAAAGGTAACTGTGGTTACCACGCGTATTTTCTTGGCCCGACTGCTATCGTCCCGGCCTTCAAAGCCTTCAATACCCTCAATGCTGAATAATCCCTGATTCGCATTGGCAATACCAAGCACCTGCGTTCTGGAATCTTTTGCAAACTGCTGCGCCGCTTCACGGGCGTTCTGTGTCGCTTCACCAAGCATAATCGGCTTAATTTCATTCAGCTTTGTATATTTATAAATTGGGCCACTATTGCCAGTCAGCACTATCCCCTTATTAATCAATTCACCCGTCTTATTGGAAAGTTTTTCAACTTCCGTCACCTTGGCTGTACGAAGCCCCACCATACCCGTGACGGTGAAACGCCCGCCTTCCCGCATATTAGCCTGAGTATAGCTCTCCGCCATCATATCCTGCACCTGCAGGCCAGAGATGGAAATTTCATCTAGTACAAATCCATTTCGTTGAAAAAATTCAGTGATAGCAACTTGACTGTCTGCAGCCTGCTTCTGTGCATTTTGCAAATCATCTCCCGTAACGGAGAAAGAAAGATTCCAGATAGCCAGATCGGCCTTCTCCTGACGTTCAGCAAGTCCTTTTACAGTAACCGTATTCCCTATACGTTTCGCTTTTGCCAGCGCATCACCAATAAAATAACCGGCAACAGCCAGCCCCACTCCAAGCACAACAGAAGCTAAAATGAGATGCCAATGGTGATGATGATGTGAGGGATGGTCCTGCATACTACTTTACCGGCTCACAATAGTTATACAGGCATGTGCAAAGCTTCGCCGTTTTGCACCATTCCTGCGCCTCGCGGGAATCGCAGGCGGTTAAAAGCAACAATGCCAGCATCAGCGCCTTTGTCCCCATTGGTCATATTGCCTGTCACATTGAGGCGCTGAGCAATTGCAGTTCTCCTGCTGCCCGCACCATTTGCGCGCCGCAACTTCCCACTGCTGAGAAGAGCAGGATGTAAGCAGCATCATGAACGCCACCAGTTTCATGCCGCCACTTTCACCGGCTTCGTATTAAACTGCGCCGCCTGCTCGATTGCGTGCGCTACGCTGAACATAGTCATTTCATCAAAAGCTTTGCTGATAACCTGTAATCCCAGTGGCAAACCTTTAGAATCCAGACCTGCTGGCACCGAAATGCCGGGCAGTCCCGCCATATTGATCGGCACCGTAAAGATATCATTCAGGTACATCGTAATGGGATCATTCTGCTGCTCACCCACAACAAATGCAGTCGAAGGGGTGGTTGGCGTCAGAATCGCATCAACCTTGGTAAAGGCTTCCGCAAAATCACGCGCAATCAACGTGCGCACACGCTGTGCTTTTTTGTAATACGCATCGTAATACCCTGCTGACAGCACGTAGGTACCAATCATAATCCGGCGTTTTACTTCCTTGCCAAAGCCCGCCGCACGAGTTTTTTCATACATATCGTTGAGGCTATCACCCGGCTCATATACGCGCAGGCCATAACGCACGCCATCATAACGCGCAAGATTCGACGAACACTCTGCCGGAGCGATAATATAATAAGTGGGCAGTGCGTAATGCGTATGCGGCAAAGAGATATCAATAATTTCTGCGCCTGCGTCTTTCAGCCACTCGGCTCCGCGCTGCCACAGTTTCTCAATTTCAGCTGGCATACCATCCACACGGTATTCACGGGGAATACCGATTTTTTTGCCTTTAAGGCTAACACCGATAGCCGTTTCAAAATCCGGGCATTCGATAGGGGTGGAGGTGGAATCTTTGGGGTCATGACCACTAATCACTGTCTGCACAATCGCGGCATCACGCACGGTACGTGCAAAAACACCTGCTTGATCGAGCGAGCTGGCAAAAGCGACGGTGCCCCAACGTGAGCAACGCCCGTAAGTCGGCTTGATACCTACGATACCGCAGAAGCTTGCGGGTTGCCGGATAGATCCGCCTGTATCAGTGCCTAGCGCCGCAGGTGACAAGCCCGCAGCCACAGCAGCCGCTGAACCGCCGGAGGAGCCCCCTGGCACGCGAACTTTACCATCCGCCAGCATCCATGGATTTTTTACATTACCATAATAGCTGGTGATATTGGCCGAACCCATGGCAAATTCATCGAGATTGGTTTTACCGGGCATGATGGCACCGGCATCCCACAGTTTTTGGGTTACAGTGGATTCATATTCCGGCTTGAAGCCGTCAAGAATGTGCGAAGCAGCCGTTGTCAGAACTCCCTTGGTGCAGAAGAGATCTTTCACTGCAACAGGTACACCGGTCAGGCTCTGCAACTGCCCTTTGGCAATCTGCTCGTCCGCAGATTTAGCCTGCGCCAATGCAACTTCAGGCGTAATTGTAATAAATGCATTGAAATGCGGATTATGCTTTTCAACAGCAGCAATAGTCGCTTTTGCTACTTCCGTTGCCGAAAATTGCTTCGCTTTTAGGCCATCGCGAAGCTCCGCAACGCCAAGTTCAGTCAGATCAGTCATTATTCAATTACCTTAGGTACGGTGAAACAGCCATATTGCGCATTGGGAGCATTTTTTACTACCGCTTCAGGATAGCCACCATCGCTGACCACATCATTCCGCATCAGCAGCTGCATCTCGGCTACGCTGGTCATAAGCGGCACGCCATCGGTATTAACCTTCTGCAGCTGCTCTGCCCAATCCATAATTTTAGTAAGTTCATTGGCGTAATGCGCTGCGTCATCATCACTTAAGCGAATCCGTGCAAGCTTTGCCACTTTGATTGCGGTGGTTTTATCTATCGACATTGTATATATCCGGAGTTTAGGGAGAAGACTTCTAATAAAGAATCGGCAATATGGCAAGTCAAACGCATATGCGAGACATTGCAGCTTTTGCTGCAGAACTACCCCCGCAGGGGCGATTGCTGGGTCTTGATCCCGGCAGCAAAACCATTGGCATGGCTGTAAGCGACGGAGAAAGGCTAATTGCCTCACCTGTAGACACAATAAAGCGCAGCCAGTTTAAGCACGATATCGTCAAACTTCTATATGCTGTTACAGCCCATTCCGTGGTTGGGATTATTATTGGTTATCCACTTAATATGGACGGGTCGGAAGGTCCCCGCTGCCAGTCTGTGCGACAATTCGCACGAAGCCTGCAGGAACATCTGACTCCTCCCTTACCAATTCTGCTTTGGGATGAGCGCCTGAGCAGTATGGCTGTCGAGCGTACTATGCTGGAAGCGGATCTCTCCCGCCAGCGCCGCGGCGAACTGGTGGACAAACTTGCAGCAAGCTATATTTTACAAGGCGTGCTGGATACCCTCGGGGGAAAGAAAAAATGAGCCTTTTACTGATATTTGGACTGTTCATAATCGCCTATCTCTTGGGCTCTTTGCCAACTGGCCTGCTTTTAACCAAAGCTGCAGGTATGGGAGATATCAGAAATGTTGGCTCAGGCAATATTGGCGCCACAAATGTCCTGCGCACCGGCAAAAAGCACCTGGCCGCACTTACCTTATTATTTGATATGCTGAAAGGTGCTCTGGCCGTTTGGATCGCGAAATCATACCTTCCTTCTGATCCCGGCATCATCAATGCTGTTCCCTCTAGCCTTATATACCTCGTGGCAGTTATGGCTTTATTGGGTCATATTTTTCCTGTCTGGCTTAAATTTAAGGGTGGAAAGGGTGTCGCTACCGCTTTCGGAATTCTTTACGCGTTGGCTCCCTATGTTTTTTTCATTACTGCCTCTAACTGGCTGGCAATGTTCTGGGTAAAGCGCATTTCCTCGCTATCCGCGCTCATTGCATTTATGATGGTGCCTTTCTGGCTTTATATTTTCACAGATATGAAAGGCCTGCTCTTCGGCTTGGCCATGGCCTGCATACTCGCCTACACACACCGTGAAAACATTAAGCGGCTTATTGCGGGTACCGAACCGCGCTTCGGTAAAAGCCTTGCAAGCAGTTCATCTCCGATCATTTCGGTAAAAGAATAATGTTACACACCAGCCTGGCCGATGCCTCCCCCTTTGATGTGCTTCGGCTCATACGCAGCGAGAATGTTGGCGCGGTCACATTCTTTCAGCTGGTAAAGCGTTATGGTTCGCCGGCAAAAGCCCTTGACGCATTACCAGAGTTGGCAAACCGCGGTGGCCTGAACAGGCCTATTCGTATAGCTTCAAAAACCGCGGTTGAATCCGAGCTGGAAAAAGCCGAAAAATATGGCGCAAAACTGCTATTATACGGGCAGTCAGATTATCCTGCATTACTGCACGAAATTCATGATGCTCCGCCCCTGCTTATGTTACGCGGCTCCGCACAGCTATGGAAGCAGCGTCGCTGTGTAGCCATTGTGGGATCTCGCAATGCTTCGGCAGGAGGATGCAGCCTTACCCGTAAACTCGCACGCGACTGCGGTGAAATGGGGTTAGTTGTTGTCTCAGGCCTGGCACGCGGCATTGATGCAGCAGCACATCAGGGCGCTCTTGCAAGTGGCACCGTAGGCGTCATTGCTGGCGGCATTGACACAATATACCCTCCGGAGAATCTTCCTCTCTATAACCAGTTGGCGGAAACAGGCGCCATTTTATCGGAACAGCCCTTTGGCTCCGCGCCACACTCGCGTAGTTTTCCCGGACGTAACCGCATTATTGCCGGCATGTGCGAAGGCCTGCTGGTAGTGGAAGCCACGCCGAAATCCGGCTCACTTATTTCTGCCAGTTATGCCCTGGAACAGGGTCGCGAGGTAATGGCTATTCCCGGCTCGCCGCTTGATCCCCGCAGTCATGGCACTAACGGGCTTATTAAACAGGGAGCCATTTTGATTGAAACGGCAGAGGATATCTTCCGCGCATTGCAGCAGCCTATACGAAATATTTCGAGCCTCTCCGGCATGCAGGAGCCACCTCTATCCAGCAATAGCCAGATGCTTGCTGAACCCAGTGAAATCGAGCGACAAAAAGCTTATCAGCTGCTCTTAAAAACGCTTGGCCCGGTGCCGGTGCATATAGATGCAATCGCACGCGAAACAGAAATATCGATTGCATTATTGCAGGGATTAGTGTTGGAACTGGAGCTTGCAGGACGGGTATTACGCTCTGCCGGCGGCAAGATTGCGCTGAATTATACCGATATAGAAACGAGCGACACCGCTCTCCCGAGGCAAGCAAATTTATTATGACCGCATCGAATCTCGTCATCGTCGAATCCCCCGCCAAGGCGAAAACTATTAATAAATACCTGGGTAAGGATTACGAAGTTCTGGCAAGTTTTGGCCATGTAAGGGACTTACCCTCCAAAGATGGATCCGTGCGCCCGGACGATGACTTCGCGATGACTTATGAAGTCGACGATGATTCGAAAAAACACGTGGCTGCCATTGCAAAATCTGCAAAAGGTGCTGATACTTTATATCTCGCAACCGACCCTGATCGTGAAGGTGAAGCAATATCCTGGCACATTCTTGAGGCCCTCAAAGAGCGCAAAGCGCTGGGCAAAACCACAGCCATAAAACGTATTGCTTTTAATGCTATCACCAAAAGTGCTGTAACGCAGGCTATTCAAAACCCACGCGATATCGATATGGATCTGGTAAATGCCCAGCAGGCTCGGCGCGCTCTGGATTATCTGGTAGGGTTCACCCTCTCACCCGTATTATGGCGTAAATTGCCAGGCAGCCGCTCAGCCGGGCGCGTTCAATCAGTTGCTTTACGCCTGATTTGCGATCGGGAAGAAGAAATTGAAAAATTTGTAACGGAAGAATACTGGGATATTACTGCCACCCTCGCTAAAAGTGACAAGGTCACGCTAGAGACACGCCTTACGCATTGGCAGGGCGAAAAATTACAGAAATTCTCTATTACCAATGAAACTCAGGCTAAATCCATTGCCACGGCGCTGCAATCAGCGAATTTCGCTGTCAGCACAATGGAACAGAAGGAAGTACGCCGTCATCCTTCACCACCTTTCATGACTTCAACGCTGCAGCAGGAAGCAAGCCGCAAACTGGGCTTTTCCGCCAAACAGACGATGAGTGTAGCCCAGAAGCTATATGAAGCAGGTCATATCACCTATATGCGTACAGATGGTCTGACTGTCTCGCCTGAGGCAATCGAATCCGCCAGGCAGTGGATTGCCAGCGAACACGGCAAGCATTACGTTCCCGAAAAACCCCGCCTTTATAAAACCAAGGCTAAAAACGCGCAGGAAGCACATGAAGCGATACGGCCAACGGAAATGGGCCGCACCCCACTTCAATCAGGTCTTTCGGGTGAACAGTTTAAGCTTTATGATCTGATCTGGAAGCGCATGGTCGCAAGCCAGATGGAAAGTGCGGTAATGGATCAGCTTACGGTTGATTTCATCTCTGCTGCTCCCTCTGCCACATTGCGCGCGGTCGGTTCGGTTATTAAATTCGATGGCTTTATTGCCTTATATCGTGAAGACAAGGATGATGATGGCGAGGATGAAGAAGAATCCAATCGCATTCTACCACCCTTAACTAAAGGCGAAAAGCTTACCGCACAGAAAGTGCTGCCGGCACAGCATTTCACCCAGCCTCCCCCGCGCTATACAGAAGCAAGCCTGGTAAAAAAACTGGAAGAACTAGGTATTGGCCGTCCCTCTACTTATGCTAGCATTATCGCGGTACTCGTCGATCGTGGCTATGTGTTGCTGGATAAGAAGCGCTTTACCGCAGAAGCACGAGGGCGCATTGTAAATGCCTTCCTTGTAAGCTTTTTTGAGCATTATGTGGAATATGATTTCACAGCGCAAATTGAAGAAAAGCTCGATGAAATCTCAGCTGGAGAGCTGGATTGGAAAAAGCTGCTGCGGGACTGGTGGAACGATTTTATTGCCGCGATCAACCAGGCAAAAGACCTGCCCTCCCCTGAAGTCCTTCAGACTATCGATAAAATGCTCGAGCCTTATCTTTACGGTAAGCAGGTGACGGGAAGTGACCCGCGCTGCTGCCCCAAATGCAGCACGGGACGTTTAAGCCTGAAAACCGGAAAATTCGGCGCTTTTTTAGGTTGCTCGAATTACCCGGAATGCTCCTATACAAAGCCTATTGCAGCCGAAGGCGGTGACGATGCCGGGCATGAGGCGATGGCCGATGGCCCGCGCGATCTCGGTAAAGATCCTGAAACCAACCTCACCATCTGGCTTAAAAAGGGTCCTTATGGGTTTTATGTGCAGCTGGGTGACGATGAAAAAGGCGGCAAACCTAAACGCGCCAGCCTGCCAAAAGGTCAACTGGTAGAGAGTATCACGCGTGAACGCGCCCTGGAATTACTTGCCCTCCCGCGCGACGTGGGAATACACCCGGAATCAGGAAAAATGATTGTTGCAGGAATTGGCCGCTTTGGCCCTTACCTTCTGCACGATGGTAAATACACATCTCTACCTGCTACAGATGATGTCTACACTGTCGGTATTAATCGCGCAGTCGATGTATTAGCCAGCAAAGGACAGAAGCGCGGCGGACCGGAAGCGCTCAAAAACTTCGGCCCTCACCCTGATGGCGGTGGGGAAATTCAGGTTATGTCGGGCCGTTACGGACCCTATGTGAAATTTGGCAAAGTTAATGCCACTTTACCCAAAGACATCACACCGGAATCGATTAGCCTGGAACAGGCATTGGAGCTCATTGCAGCTAAAAGCGGAGGTTCTAGCGGTGGCAAAAAGAAAGCCACAGCCAAGAAAAAAGCCCCCGCAAAGAAGCAAAAGGCGTCTGGCGAATAGTCTGTATCCCTTATTGTGTTATTAATTTTTTCCGGCCAGAATGGCAGGAGGTGGGAGATTTCGTTTATGGCATTCAAGCGTGAAATAAAGAATAAATCGCGCGGTAAAAAAGGCAATGATCGTAACGATATTAAGCCAGGCGTAAGATCTAAACTTCCACCAGTACTGGTGTTGGAAGTTACAGCGATCAGTGAGCATGGTGAGCCATTTGCGGTTCCCATCGTCTGGGAAGACTCCCGTCGTGAGCCACCAAGAATTCTGCTGCTGGATGGCGGTAAGGGCCAAGCTCCTTCAGTCGGCCAGCGTGTTCTGGCAAAAATGCAGCCAGGCGGACAAAAACATTACCAGGCGCAAATTATTCGAGTATTGCCAGAAGCCGCAGCACGCCGCATTTTGGGAGTATACCAACCCCTCAAGCAAGGCGGAGTACTTCGACCGGTAAGCCGCAAGCAAAAGCAGGATTTCTACATTCCGGCTGAAGACTGCATAAATTTGCAGGCTGGCGATCTGGTAATGGCAGAGCTACAGCCACGCCATCGCAATAAAACTCTCGGTATGCCTGAAGCGCGGCTCGTCGAGAATCTTGGCGATGCAACCAGTCCCCGCACTTTTAGTCTCATTGCTATTCATCACAATGAAATCCCCACTGAATTTTCTGTAGCTGCTCTGGCTGAAGCACAGGCATCTGCTGAAATTTCTGCCGAAGGGCGGATAGACCTTCGAGATATTCCACTGGTAACCATCGACGGTAAAGATGCGCGGGATTTTGACGATGCCGTTTTCGCCGAACCAGATGGGGATGGCTGGCATTTGATTGTTGCTATCGCTGATGTCGCACATTACGTCACGCCAGACAGTGCGTTAGATCAAGAGGCGTTTAACCGGGGCAATTCCGTTTATTTCCCTGATCGCGTTGTTCCGATGCTTCCTGAAGCACTCTCGAACGGGCTTTGCTCTCTCATGCCAAAACAGGACCGCTACTGCCTCGCAGCACATTTATGGATTACTGCTGAGGGCGTATTAGACCGTTATCAATTTGTACGCGGCATCATGCATTCACACGCGCGTTTAATATATGAACAGGTCCAGCAGGCTTGGGATAGTCAGAATGAGGACTGGCTGCCAATCCTCACGCCTCTATACGGTGCCTATAAAAGCCTGCTTAAGCATCGCGCAGAACGTGGCGCACTTGAATTAGACATGCCGGAATATGAAATCAGCATTGGCGACGATGGCAAGGTTGCTTCTGTTAAAAAGCGCGAACGGGTCGATAGCCATAAATTAATCGAAGAGTTCATGATCTGTGCAAACGTTGCAGCCGCTGATGCAATTGAACATCACGGGACCGACGGGATTTTCCGCATCCATGAACCCCCCTCCCCCATGCGCGTAGAAGAGCTTCGCAATTTTCTGCGAACACTGGAGCATACGCTCGCCGCTGATGCCCGTGCGAAGCAGTATAATAAGCTGCTTTCCTCTGTAGAGGGAAAGCCGGAGTCCGCCCTTATCAACACGGCTGTACTGCGCAGCCAGACTCAGGCTTATTATAGCGATACTAACAAAGGTCACTTTGGGTTGGGGCTGGAAAAGTATTGTCACTTTACTTCACCTATCCGCCGTTACTCGGATCTGGTAGTGCACCGCGCTTTAATAGCCCTGCTCAGCCTGAATGGTAAAAAAGTAAAGAAAACGCCTGAATCTCAGACGTCCCTTACCAGCATTGCCGAGCATATTTCGCAGACAGAGCGGCGCGCCATGCAGGCCGAACGCGAGGCTAATGATAGATATATTACCGCCTACCTAGCCAAGCAGTTGCGGGCTGAGTTTGCGGGAGTCATTACCAGCGTGGGCAATTTTGGGCTATTTGTGACACTCAATGATACCGGTGCAAGCGGAATTATCCGTATGAGCGAACTGGGTCGTGATTTTTACATGTATGACGAACGCCATCACAGCTTAATTGGCAGGGATACCGGGGAACGCTTCCAACTGGGGCAGCGTGTTGTCGTCACGCTGATCGCAGCGGACATCACCTTAGGAACACTGCGCTTCGCCTTACTGGAAGCACAAAAGCTCCCTCCTTTGCCGAAAATACCATACAAGCGTAAAGGTAAGGAATTCCAGAAGTCACATGAACGACCACATGATAAAGGGCATGGAAAAGATCGTTATGAGCGCAGAGAAAAGACGAATGGCCCTCGGGCAGAACGTTCGGAAGAAGAGCGCCCAAAAGGCAAGCATGGCTATTATAGCAAGTCCAGAGATGACGATAGAAAACCACGCGGCAAATCGGCTTATCGTGATGGTTCGCGTTCCGGCTCAGATAAGCCTCGAGGCAGTAAAGAAGGCGGTTATCGCGGGAAAACCACCGGCAGTGATGCGCCTCACAGAAAATCGGGTGGCGGTAAAAAATTCAGCAAAAAACAACCTCGTAAAGGCTGATTCTAGATTTTTTAACTTTTATTCACTAAAGTGATTTCAACAGAGAGTTCTTATCATGCATCGCAAAGCCATCATTTACCGTCCCTCTAAAAACGCCATGCAGTCTGGTTGTGCACTGACCCATCAATGGGTACTGGCCTTCCTGACCGATGATCGTAAGGAAGTCGACCCGATTATGGGTTGGATTAGCTCACGTGACACCTCACGCCAGCTTAATATTTTCTTTCCTACTCAACATGATGCAGAAAATTATGCACGTGAGAATGGGATTGCATATGAAGTTCGCCAGCCTCATGATCGGGCACCGAAACCTAAATCCTATTCAGCGAATTTCTCCTTCAATAAGCGCCAATACACAGATATTACCCCAAAAAATAAAAACGCTTCTGCATAAAGTTTTGGCGTTTTCTGTCATATTTCCGTAATCTTTCCCTGATAAAAATAAAAAATAGGGGAAAGATCATGAAAAAGTTTACAATTCCATGCGATTTTGGCGGGCAAAAGCATCCGTTTCAAATCTACGTAGGCGATCCGCGGGATGATCGCCATCCACTGCAGAATCAGGCGCATTGGCTCTCTTCAGAGCGAGGCGGTAATATTCCGCCCGAAGTAATGGAAAGCTTTCAGAAGCTTCATAATATCGCTAAGGAAAACAACGTTTCCTTTGAAGATCTCTGCATGTACGCCTTTGGCCAGGCTGCGGACGAAAACAAAGAAGGCGAAGCAGAGGGAGAAGGGCAACCTCACTAATCCTCATGGCATCTCGCATCGTAAGGGAATTTTCAGCAAAAGATGGAGTAGGTGTTTTCCTGCTACCTCAGAAAGAGCTCGATGCGTTCACGGGTAAAAACCGTTACACTTATTGCGGTTTGGAAGAACTTTACGAAGATCACACCGCAAAGATTGATTTTGATCCCGTCAAATACAAGCTTTTTGATGGGGGCGTGCAGGATTATTTAGAAACCTTCCCTATGCATCAGGCATTGTGGAAGCCCAATCATGAATTTTATACTGACTATGAACCCATACGTAAAAACCTGGCGCTTGTAAGAAACGGGATATATCTGCAGTATTTTCCCGATGGTATATACGATCCTTACAGCAAAAGCGCGGCAACGCAAAAAATCTATCTCGAAGAAATGGGTAAAGTTCTGGGCGCAACACTCAAGCGCGAATCGTTCTTCCGCAAAGCACTACCTCCGTCGAGCGACCCACTCGCAGAACGTCGATTCGGAGATTACGGTATCGAGCATATTGGTGCTGCCGAAATGTATAAGGCATTATTACGCGCCCAAAATAAATTCACGCTGAATCCTCTGCGCTGGCTCCAGGGTAAATTTAATTCATATGACTGGAATCTGGCAGATATTGAAAATACTGTTTTCCGGCAAAAGGACATCGAGGAAGCACTCTTCCAGGAAACACGCAAGGAAGAGATCGGCATGGCTCATCCTACAGCACGCCTGGCAGCAGAAGCGCTGATGACACAGCGTATTGCCGTTGAGCTGCTTAATCCCGCGGCACTCCGCCCAGGTGATGCTGAACTCTCCGTTGAACTGGCACATGATATTATCGAAGCTCTTAAACGCATGAAGTTCGACAACACCAACGAAGGGTTGCCAGGGGTTGACCAGCAGGCGCATGATCTTGAAAGAGGCGAACTTATTGCCGAGCTGGCTATGGCTTACCAGAACATCATGGCGGATCTTGCAGAGAAGAATCCGGCTGCACTGCATGATCCCGAGTTAGCAGCGTTATTTGAAACCGCCCGCCTCTCCTTTGGTAAACTTGGGCATCTAACCTATGTCGATTCGCAGCGTGCCAGTATTCTGGAAAGCCAGGGCAATGATCTGCCACTGCTCGATTTAGCTCAGCTCGAGCTGCCAAAAGAATTCCAGTATACTTATGCCGGCGAAGAAAGGCAGTTGCTTGCCAATATTGAGCAGGCACTCAGCGCTGCCATTATATATAGAGGAAAGCGTATTGAGCGAGCAGCACAGGTTGAAATTAACTCTATACGCAAAGATTATGACTCCATGCATCAGCGCATTTCGTGGATGTCTGCGCATATCGCTTCAGCCAGTGAAAACCTGGTAGGCGAAGCAAAGGCAATTAATCAAACGAATCGCATGATGGGTGGAAAACATGAAGCGCGGGTTGTCAGCATGAATATGCAGGGCCCTGCTAACACCTATCGCGCCTGAGAAATATGCTCTGCCTTGAGTGCCGACTGCTCTTCAAGTGCCTGCTGGTATAACCCCACCTCTTTAAAATAACGCATGGCGCCATCGTGCAGCGGGGCGGAATTTCCATCTAACACCATCTGCACTTTGTCCAGGGTTGAGAAAACAGGATGAAGCGTTTTAAAATCATCAAAGTGATCAAAAACAGATTTAACGAGATGGTATATCTCATCCGATGGAACAGAAGCGCTAGTAACGACAGAAGCTTTCACCCCGAAAGTATAAATATCTTCGGGGCTGCCTTTATACATTCCCCCCGGAATCACTACATAACTATAATAAGGATTGCTCTCGATCAGCTTATCAATAACAGGACCGTTCACGCTGATAAGTTTGGTTGGGCAGCTGCTGGTAACTTCTTGAATGGCACCGTTGGGATGACCTGCCGCATATATAATTGCATCCACATGATTGTCGCAAAGTGCCTGCCCTTGATCCATGGCTTTAAGCTCCGATACCAGAGAAAAATCCTTATGCCCCCAGCCATAGGCGCGCATAACCATTTCCATGGTTGCCCGCATGCCCGACCCCTCATTGCCTATATTAATTCTCTTACCTTTGAGATCTTCAAATTTATTGATGTTAGCATCCATACGGGCAACTACCGTAAAAGGTTCGCTATGGAGTGAAAAAATGGACCTTAGATCGCGATTAGGCCCCTGCTTCAAAAAATCTCCGGTGCCGTTAAAGGCATGATATTGCCAGTCTGACTGAGTTATACCAATATCCAGCTCTCCCTTACGCAAAGCATCCAGATTATAAATGGATCCCTCTGTGGATTCGACCACGCAACGGGTGCCATGCTCCTTGCTGCTTACATTAAAAAGTCTGCAGATCGCTCCTCCGGCAGGAAAATATACACCAGTGACATTAGCCGTACCAATGGTCAGTATTTTTTCGTCAGACGCATTGCTCGTAAATGGTAACAACGCAGCAACATATAAAACAGAGAGCGCTCTGATAACTCCCGCTAACTTAATACCCATGAATGCCCCCTCGCATTTGCTACGGGCAGAAGTTTGGTGGATCACCGGGTCTTTGTCAATCCTGCGCAACTGACACTAGAAAACCGGCTTATAAAGCTTCTCTATGTAATCGGACCAGCACTTCTCGAGGCGCTTGAGCACATCATTGCACTGAACCAGGTCCTCTTCCTTGATATCAAAACGCGACAATCCCGAAATATTACTTTCATAGAGCGCATCGATCATCTGGCACAGCTCAACCCCTTTCTCGGAGAGTTTTACCTTGCTGGAGCGCTTATCATGCGGAGATTGTTCCTGAATAAGATATTTGTTCTCTACCAGTTTCTTCACGTTGTAAGATACATTGGACCCCAGGTAGTAACCACGCATCGTTAGTTCGCTGATGGTGAGTTTTCCCTCACCAATATTATACAGCATAAGCGTCTGCACGTTATTGATGTCCTCAATTTTCTTGCTATCGAGCGCCGTTTTCACCACATCGAGAAACCTGCGATGCAGGCGTTCAATCAGTAGAATCGATTCTATATAGGCTTTTTTCACGTTTCTTCCTTCCTATGTGCCCAATGAAAAACTATTACAAGCTGCCTAGCAAGTAATTTCATGCATATTTCTGATTTACTTCCGCCACCTCAATCAGTTCACTAACGTATACCGGATTGGCTAAAAAGTGTAATTTAACACTGGTGCCTTTGCCTTTTTCACTTTGCACTTCGATTGTTCCATGATGCAGATCGACAAGTTTCTTAGTAAGGGGCAGACCTAGCCCGGTACCTTCATATTTTCGATTTAATCCACTATCAATTTGCCCGAAGCTCTGGAAAGCCTTCTCTATCTCCTCCGGAGACATCCCAATACCGCTATCCTTAATTGTAATGATGAAATCGGTCACTTCATTTTCGGTCACTGCTGTTTCCACTGCAATCCCAACCTTACCACCAGGCTCGGTGAATTTGACTGCATTACTGAGGATATTCAGAACGATCTGAATAAATCGCAGATTATCTGCCACAAGCGGGGGCAGCTCTTCTGGAATTTGTGTCGAAATGAGAACCTGCTGCTCATGAGCACGTTCTGACAGCAGCGTTACACATTTGCGTATGGCTTTAGCCACATTGACCTCCTCAAAGGTCAATGTAAGCTTGCCAGCTTCAGCTTTTGAGAGGTCAAGAATATCATTGATGATGTCCAGCAAATGGATACCGGACTCATTAATATCCTTTGCATATTCCATGTATTTATCATTGCCGATGAGGCCGAAAAGCTGGTTCATAATAATGGATGAAAAGCCAATAATGGCATTGAGAGGTGTACGTAGCTCATGGCTCACATTAGCAAGAAATTCAGATTTTGCGCGGCTTGCGTTTTCAGCTGTAACCTTCGCTTTATATAGCTCTTCATTCGTTTGCAGTAGTTGCTGTTCGCGTGCGTCAATTTCCGTCAGCATCGTATTGAATGCGCGATAAAGCGTAGAAATCTCATTTTTAGCAGACTCGCTCTCTGAAAGGTTAGCCCTTACAGTAAAGTCACGATTTGAAGAAATCTGGCCAGCCAAATCTGCCAGCTGTAAAATTGGCCGCGAAATAGTGCGTTGAAGCAATAACGCAAGCAAAAGAGAAACTAAAACCGTTGCAGAGACCACTATTAAGGTCATGAATATTTGTGAGTCAATATAACGTTTAATATTCCGCTTATCAGATTCAACGAAAATTGACCCCACTTTCTCGCTGGAATTGGCGTGAAAAATATCCTGATTACTATGAAAATATTCTTCATTCTCGACTATCTGTTCTGCCACTTCAGGACAATTATCGTCTTTACCATATTGTGCAAAAAGCCCTCCTTCTGCGTTATACAGGCACGCCCTAAGAATGGCGGGCTGCGACGAGAAAACATCAAGATTCGAGGATTCTACTGTATCAAACGCAATAGCCGCACGGTTACGTTCACCGACAATCCGCGCCGAGACATCAAGCTCGCGCTGAATATTCTGCTTAAGATTAAAAATACCAATCAGCGTGAGCGTCGTGGTGGTAATAAGCACCGAGATAAGCGAAATCGCCACCAGAATAATCGTTAGCTTTTTCTTGATGGAGATTTGACCGAACTTCACAACTACGCCTCTTTACGCGCAAGAAGCGTTACGGATACGATCCCTTGGAATCCTGAAATCCGATGCAGCAATGTGTTCCCCAGTGTTACCGTTTAGCGATGGTCTGCCCCCTCTATTGCTACCGGTCATTTATTATAAAAACATTAATATGCAGTGGATTACTTACTCATTTGCTCCAGTTTCCAGATAGTGAGGAATTTCGTCGAATTCCCTAGCCGAAACTGCCGCCGGCGCTAATTTCACAACCATAAGATAAGATTTCACTTCTTCATCATTCCCCACAGGTAATGCCATATTTGCATTCAGCGTCATTTTCACACCTAATGCATTGAAATTACGTCGATAAACATGAGCTTTGGAAAGGGCAACCCGACCAACCAAATATTCAACATTGTAAGCAGCAAGTTTACGGCAAACATTACGCAAAAGAGGCTGAATATATTGATCCTGCATATCAAAGGAGCTTGAAACAAGCCCAGACAACTCTGCATATTTTTTATGCGCAATGCTTAAATCACCTAACATTTCAGTAAGCGCAACGCCTTCATCTTCCATAGGCAATTGGACTGTTTTGCGCGGGCTGGACATAGTCAGCCTGCAACCGGCAACCACCTGATTGCCACGACGACCGATAAGAATATGGCTCAACTTATCAAATTTATCTTCTGCAACGCCAGCACTGCCAAGACCTAATGCTAAAGGATAGGTGTTTTTGCGCAGAAGATAGTACTGATGCAGATAACCTGCGTCACGAGTAAACTCGTACACTGTTTCCCGCCACAGCTTTGGTGCACGCATATAGCGCGTCGCCATTACCTGTTCTTCCATACATAAACCTGCAAGCAGACCAGTAATTGCACTTTCCTGGATAGTCATAACATCTCCCTATGCTCTACAAAATTGTTTTGTGATACCGGCAGTATTTTTCTTATTGTTGTCACTTGGCTTGCGGGCATATTACAAAAAATCTTGTTAATATCAATTAATTTTTTATTAACCCTCTGATATGCTATCGGCTCATATATTTAACAGACTTATCCACAATGCTGCACGTTTTTTTCAGTAAACTACCTTTAATAAATTGACAGAATTTATTAAAACCACTATGGCAACATATGAATTAGCAATCCAACCTTGGTTTGGATTATATACTGTTTTGGAGCGACCTGAAAATGCTGACTGACACGCAGATGAGTGAGCCAAAAAGCTATCCCTTCTCCTTTTTGAAACAGGAGAAAAACGAGCGGGCAGCTCCTATATACAGAGCTGAATTACGCGCAACAAAAAACTCATAGCTCAATATAAAGCGCTGCGGAGAAAACTATACGAGATCGATGAACGCTTTGTAGGCTTTCGTCTCTTTAATACTCCGCACGCGGAAGATTACGATGATCCTGATAATCAGATGGTGTTGCTGCATAATGGAACGACTTGCTTTGGTGGCGCATGCCTTCGTATCTCCACCCCCCAACATCCAGTAATGCTGGATTTGGAAAATGATATTTTACCAGCCAGCGGCAAATATTATTTCACCATTAAAGATCGATTCCCCGAGATGGAGCTCAACAAATACGCATACGCTGAAGCAACGCGTATTACATTACCCCAAAACCTTCGTACTAAAGAAGCTATGCGGGACATCTTTCAGGCTATGCTTGATCGCTGTATTGAATATCGTGTGCGCTATTTATTCGGTCTGGGTGATAAAATCCGCGTTCGCACCTATCGCCAGCTTTTTAATAGCATCGGCCTTCCCGGCTATATTGATCCTAAAGTGGATATACCCATGCGGCCGGAATACGAGGGTAAGAAAATGTACCTTCTCTATGGTGATATGAAACATTTCCACGCAGTCGAGAGCGACCCCGAAGCTAGCATTCTTTTGCAGCCCCTAAGTAACTTCGAGTTCAGCTCTTAGGATATCCTTTAGTTGATGACCTGCTGCATAATTTCCAGCAGCTGTGCGTCAATTAGGATATTTTTTCCGCGGATGTTCTTTAAATTAGCTTCCATGCGAATGTGATTTTCATCATCCATGACAAATCCAATCATACCGCCACGATAGATAAAGCGCTTTGCAGCGCTGATAGTAAGCGTTGATGAAGTTCCCAACACGGTAAGTATATTATCTAAATTCGCCTCTTCATGTGAGGGAATAAAGAACAGATCACAACCGGCAAAATCTCTGACGGCCTCATAGCGTTTAACCGACAGCCCAGAATTGGGATGACTGTTCACATACTGCGCTAACAATTGTCCGGTGCTTTCTTCTATGGATACTCCTGGTTTCTCATAATAGCAGATCTGCTTCACTTTTCGCGGCGGCTCTCCAACCGACACAAATTTTGGCATCTGTAAAATGAAGGAAGCCTTTACCTTTTCTGGCGTGATATCCGCAGACACATTCGAGCTGCTCGATATCATCGCCAGCATCAACGCAACACACCACCAGCTTTTTTTGTTCAATCCGCCTTGTATCATAATCAAATAACGCTTGATCCCTAGTAACGGATTGTTGCACGTGCATAAACTGCACGCGGTATTTCATTAGCCATGCCATTTAGAGGAGCACCAAACTCGGAATGCTCGCCATCAAGCAAATTCTGCCCAACCAGCGCCAGTTCAATACCGTCAGAGGCTTTCCAGATCACCTGAGTATCGAAGCGGAAATATTCTTCCACCCCTGAGCTAGGTAAATCGTCTACATAATAGCCAGTATTCACCAATCGCACATCGTTAGGCAGGAATAATTGCGAACGCAGCATAAACTGATTATGCGGGGCGTTTCCTTCCTGAGCCATAAATGTAGGATCCAAGCTTGTGCTATCCTGCTCCAGAACCAGATTGATATAGCTATAATTCGCCATTAAGTCCCACCGCGAGGTTACGTCCCATGTAGCACTTGTTTCAAAACCATAAGCTTTACCTGCTCCCAGGTTATTAATCTGAAACGGAACAAAAGCACCATCAGGTGTCAGAACGGGGGCACCAGGCTCAAACGTCGCAAGATTGTCATAGTCGTTCATGAACACAGTTGAATCAACGCTGAAATCTGATGACGGTTTAATCCTGTAACCCAGTTCATAAGCAATCAGATCCTCAGAGGCAAAATCTGTATTATACTGCTGTTGCGCAATAACCCCTGGCGCAAGCGTCAACACATTCACAGTAGAACTATGCTCCAGAATGCCAGGCGCTCTTACCGCATGAGAAACTGCTGCCCATAACGTTTGATCATTATCCGGATACCAGGCAAGGCGTGCACTGGGTTCAACTTCATATCCGCTTAGTGAATTATGCTCAAATTTAGATCCAAGCGTTACATATAATTCTTTTGGAATGAGAGCGAACTGGTCTTGCACAAATGTACTCAGGATAGTCTGGCTATTAATATCATTTGCAACAGTCAGATCAAAAGAGCCTTCAAGATCATTCTTAATCGTCCGAACTGCCCCCCCCCAGATCACATCGTTTCGCTCATTAGCCTGCCAAGCGGTCTGATAGTCAAAGTCGAACGTGTAAATATCCTGCTTAAGAGCGGTATAGCTCGGACTTTGATAATCTACGTAACCCTGAAA
>WBZO01002808.1_pt1 | contig 21726 bp, 24 predicted proteins | sample 5204261 | NCBI WGS metagenome assembly WBZO01 (sample SAMN12412400, study PRJNA552823) | activated sludge metagenome | isolation source: activated sludge from anammox sidestream of wastewater treatment plant... | place: USA: North Carolina | collected 2017-09 | reverse complement strand
GCATCGTGGAATCGGTGGACGACGAACACATCAAGGCGCGCATCGGCCAGGTCGAATACCTCGGCCACGCGCTGATCGAGATGGGCGTGCCGATCGTGCGGCCGATCGGCGGCCACGCGGTGTACCTCGATGCGAAGGCCTTCTACCCGCACCTGCCGCAGGAGGCATTCCCGGCGCAGGCACTCGCGGCCTATCTCTACGAGGACGCCGGCATACGCGCGATGGAGCGCGGCATCGTGTCCGCGGGACGCTCGAAAGAAACCGGCGAGCACCACCACCCCGCCCTCGAGCTCGTGCGCCTGACGATTCCGCGCCGCGTCTACACGCAGGCGCACATGGACATCGTGGCCGAATCGGCGGCGGCGGTGTTCGATGCGAGGGAGCGCGCGGTCGGGCTGCGCATGATCCACGAGCCGCGCTATCTCCGCTTCTTCCAGGCGCGCTTTGAACGGCTCGCCTGAGCGGCGTGCGACGGTGACTGCGACCGCCGCCGCGGGCCGTCAGTCGAAGGTCAGCGCGCGGTCGCCCGCTTCATCCCTGATACGCGTAGGCAATCCGAGTTCGCCGAGCAGCGCGAGGAACGGCCGCGGCGGCAGTTCCTCGACGTTGGCCATGCGCTTCACATCCCACGTGCCGTCCGCAATCAGCATCGCCGCGGCGACGGCCGGTACGCCCGCCGTGTAGGAGATCGCCTGGCTGCCGAGCTCGCGGTAACACGCCGCGTGGTCCGACACGTTGTAGATGAACACCTCGCGCGCCTCCCCGCCCTTCTCGCCCTTCACGAGATCCCCGATGCAGGTCTTGCCCGTGTAGTCGGGCGCGAGCGACGAGGGGTCGGGCAGCACGGCCTTGACGACCTTCAGCGGCACGACCGTCTGGCCCTCCGCGGTGGTGACAGGCTGCTCCGACAGCAGGCCGAGGTTCTTCAGCACCGTGAACACGGTGATGTAGCGCTCGCCGAATCCCATCCAGAAGCGGATGTTCGGCACGTCGAGATGCTTCGACAGCGAATGGATTTCGTCGTGGCCGGTGAGGTAGGCCTGGCTCTTGCCGACGACCGGCAGGTCCCACACGCGACCCACCTCGAACATCGCGTTCTGCACCCACTGACGGCCCTGCCAGGACCACACCCGGCCGGTGAACTCGCGGAAGTTGATCTCGGGATCGAAATTGGTCGCGAACCAGCGACCGTGCGTGCCCGCATTGATGTCGATGATGTCGATCGAATCGATGCGGTCGAAGTACTCGTCGCGGGCGAGGGCCGCGTAGGCGTTCACGACGCCCGGATCGAAGCCGGCGCCGAGCACCGCCGTCACACCCGCCTGTTCGCACTCGGCGCTGCGGCGCCATTCATAGTTGCCGTACCACGGCGGCGTCTCGCAGATCTTGAGCGGATCCTCGTGGATCGCCGTGTCGATGTAGGCCGCGCCCGTCGCGATGCAGGCCGACAGGACCGACATGTTGACGAAGCTCGCACCGACATTGATGACGATGCCGGCGCCGACCTTGCGGATCAGCGCGCTCGTCGCCGCGATGTCGAGCGCATCGAGCGCGTGCGCCTCGAGCGCCCCCGGCGCGCGCAGGCTGCCGCGCTCGCGCACCGAGGCGACGATGTCGCGCGCCTTCGCCACGGTACGCGACGCGATGTGTATGTCCCCGAGCACGGCATTGTTCTGCGCGCACTTGTGCGCGACGACGCGCGCGACGCCACCGGCGCCGATGATCAGGACATTGCGCTTCATTTTCCGTGTGTACCTCTCAGGACAGGCTCGCGAGGAAGTCGTGATAGTCGAACGCGCGCTGCACGCGCTCGGTGCCGTCGGCCGCCCGCACGCAGATCGCCGGCATGCGCACGCCGTTGAACCAGTTCTTCTTGACCATGGTATAGCCGCCGGCGTTCAGGATCGACAGGCGATCGCCGACCGCGAGCTCGCGCTCGAACGCGAACTCCCCGAAGACGTCGCCGGCGAGGCAGGAGCGTCCGCACACGAGGTAGCGGTGCGGCCCGCTGTCCGGCGCGAGCGATGCGCGTTCCCGGTAGATCAGGAGGTCGAGCATGTGCGCCTCGACCGAGCTGTCGACGATCGCGATGCGCTTGCCGCGCTCGAAGGTGTCGAGCACGCTCACCTCGAGGGTCGTGCTGCCGGTGACCACCGCCTCGCCCGGCTCGAGATAGACCTGCACGCCGTAGCGTTCGCCGAAAGCGCGCAGGCGATCGCAGAACCGGTCGAGGGGATAGTTCGCGCCCGTGAAATGAATGCCGCCGCCGAGGCTGATCCACTCGACCTGCGCGAAGAGCTCGCCGAAGCGAGCTTCGGCCGCCGTCAGCAGCCGGTCGAAACGTTCGAAGTCGGCGTTCTCGCAGTTGTTGTGGATCATGAAGCCCGTGAGCTGCGGCAGCACCGCGCGCACGCGCCCGGGGTCGGACTCGCCGAGGCGGCTGTGCGGGCGCGCCGGATCGGCGAGATCGAACGACGAACTGCTGACGAGCGGATTCAGGCGCAACCCGCGCGGCAGGCGCGCCGAGCGCGCGGCGTAGCGCTCCAGCTGGCCGATCGAATTGAAAATGATCTTGTCCGCGTGCGCGACCACGGCATCGATCTCGCTGTCGGTGTAGGCGACGCTGTACGCATGCGTCTCGCCGCCGAACTTCTCGCGCCCGAGGCGCACCTCGTAGAGCGACGACGACGTGGTCCCGTCCATGTAGCGGCGCATCAGGTTGAACACGGACCAGGTCGCGAAGCACTTGAGCGCGAGCAGCGCTTTCGCGCCCGAGCGCTCGCGTACGCGGGCAATCTTCTCGAGATTGCCGACCAGCCTAGCCTCGTCGACGAGGTAGTACGGAGTTTCGATCACTGCGCACCCCACAAAGCAAAACGGGCGCCCCACTGCGGGCGCCCGGCTACGGGGCGCGGAGGTTACCGTCGCAGCCGAGCGGAATCAATACCCCGTGAAATCCCGTAGCGGCGCCTTGCACGTCCCGTGCAGAATCGTGCGATCAGGGAGACACGATCATGCTGAAACGTTTTGCACTGCCGGCCAGCCTGCTGCTCACGCTCACCGCATTGGCGGCCACGCCGACGCCACCGGCGCGGCCCGCGGCATCCGCCGCAGCCGCCGCCGCAGCGCCGGCTGCGACGCCCGTCGCCGTCGTGCGCGCATTCAACGAGGCGATTACGGGTCGGGAGCTCGACAAGGCGCTCTCGACCCTCGCCCCCGGCGCGGTGAAGTTCAACTTCGGATCGGCGCATCGCTTCAGCACGCCACCGGGCGGCGCCGAACCGCTCACGAGCGATCTCACCTTGCAATGGCGCACGGTCGCACCGGTGCTCTACGCCGCGAACCGGCGCTATCTGCGCGAAGTCGTCGATGCGACCGCGCACGTCGAGGGTGATCTGGCGACCGTGTGGGCGCGCCTGCGCACGACGAGCGAGGCGCGCGACGGCAGCCGTACGGTCCTCGAATTCGCCGAGAGCTACATCCTGAAGCTCGAGGGCGGCACATGGCGCATCGCGGGTGTCGCCAACGCCCGCCCGACGCGGTAGCCAGTCGTCGGGCGGGCACGTCCGCAGGGATCTCAACTCAGTCGGCGCGCTTGCGTCCCGTCACCATGGCGGCGATCAGGTTCTCGCGGTGCCGGAAGCGCGCGACGAGTGCAGTGATCAGCTGGGCCGCCGGCTCTACGAGTTGCGCATGCTCGATGCGAAGCCGCGCCCTTTCGAAGCGACAGATGACACCTCGAGCTCGGCGAGTCCACACTCGGCGGCCTCGCGGCGACATTGCGACCAGCGGAGACCTGAGCGGCCATGCAAAACATCAAACGTGCATTCTGGGGCTTCTTCCTGCTGCTGAGCATATTGTGGCTCGCCCTCGAGCCGACCGTGTTTCGGTCGGAGGGCTTCTTCCCGCTGCGCCGGGCTTTGGTGCAGTACAGCGGCCTCATCGCCATGGGCGCGATGAGTGTCGCGATGGTCCTCGCGCTACGCCCTCGCGGGCCCGAGCGCCGGCTTGGCGGCCTCGACAAGATGTATCGCCTGCACAAATGGCTCGGTATCGCCGCTCTCGTCGTGGCAGTGCTCCATTGGTTGTGGAGCCAGGGGCCGAAATGGGCCGTCCGCGCGGGCTGGCTCGAACGCCCCGCGCGCGGTGCGCGACACGCCGGCGACAATGCCGTCGCACAATATCTCGCGGGTCTTCGCGAGCCCGCCGAGGGACTCGGAGAGTGGGCGTTCTATGCCGCAGTGCTGCTGCTCGCGCTCGCACTCATCAATCGCTTTCCCTACCGGCTCTTCTTCAAGACCCATCGCCTGCTGGCCGTCGCCTATCTGGTACTCGTGTTCCATGCCGTGGTGCTCGTGCAGTTCAGCTACTGGCCCTCACCGCTCGGCGTCACGATGGCCGTGCTGTTCGCCGCCGGCAGCTATGCCGCGGTGATCGTGCTGCTGCGCCGTGTGGGTTCCGATCGGCAGGTGCAGGGCCGGATTGCTTCGCTGCACTTCTATCCGGGTGTGCGGGCGCTCGAGACCGAGATCGAAATGTCGCCGGGCTGGCCCGGCCATCGCCCCGGGCAGTTCGCATTCGCGACGTCCAGCGCGGCCGAAGGTGCGCATCCCTATACCATCGCCTCGGCATGGGACGCGCAGCATCCACGCATCACGTTTGTCACCAAGGAACTGGGCGACCACACCGGCATGCTGCGCAGGACGCTGCGGATCGGGCAGGACGTGAAGATCGAGGGCCCGTACGGCTGCTTCGACTTCGACAACGGCCAGCCCCGGCAGATCTGGATCGGGGGCGGCATCGGCATCACGCCGTTCATCGCGGGAATGAAGCATCTCGCGCGCGAGCGCCACGCCCATCCGGACCAGTCCGCCCCCGCGATCGACCTGTTTCACACGACCGCCGACTTCGATCAGGCGGCGATCGATCGACTCGAGGCCGACGCGGCGGCAGCAAACATCCGCCTTCACGTTCTGGTCGATGCGCGTGACGGCCTGCTGACCGGTGAGCGCATACGCGCCGCCGTGCCGGAATGGCGCGACGCGAGCATCTGGTTCTGCGGTCCGGTGGCTTTTGGCGCCGCGCTGCGCAAGGATTTTGCGGCACAGGGGCTGCCTATCGCGCAGCGGTTTCACCAGGAGCTGTTCGCGATGCGATGAGCGCGACGCAGCCGACGAATCAGTGGAAGACGACCGCCCGAAACTCGATGCTCGCGCGCGCGGGCGCATCGGCGGGCCGACCGGGCTCGTCGAAGGCCGCATGCGGAGAAAAGCGTGCCGGACCGTCCGTGGCGCTGTCGTAGTTCTTGAGAAGCAGCGCTTCGCGCGCCTTCATCGCCGGCGCGTAGTACCAGCGATGCGACGGGTTGTACTTGAGCAAATAGTATTCGCCGACGCGATCGGCGTAGACGAGGTCGGTCGGCACGAGATCGCCGGGCGCGATGGACGTGGCATCGGCGAGCGCCAGCGGCGCATCGTGCAACGGCCCGACGATCGGCCGCCACACATTGACGATGGCGTGACGCCGTCGCATCAGCTCCGCCGGGTCGCCGCGCAGCAGCTCGCGCACGCGGCGCGGTCCTGACTCGGCCGTGAAATCGACATGCGCGTTGTACACCGGCCGGCGTGGGGCGGCCGGATCGCTGCGGCGCACGGTGTGGTCGAACACGAGCACGCGCGCGGCGCCGGTGACCTGCCGGAGCAGTTCCGCCACCTCGGGATAGCCGGTCCGGCGCACCCGCTCACCGTCATCGAAATCGCCCACCCGGGTAGGCCCTTCGACGAACTGGAACCCTTCACGATCGAGCGACAGTCGATCGGCGATGGGCCTGAGGTCCCGCACCTCGACCGTGCGCATCTCGAACTCGGCCGAAATCTCGGGCTCACCGGGTGGCGGGCCGAACGTGTAGGCGAGCGGCTTCCCCGCACCCGGCAGGACATGGCGGAGTTCGATGTTCATGGCGCCCAGCATCGGGCGGTGCCGACCGCACTACAAACAGAGTACGTTTATGTGCGTACAGCGGCGCTTAAGCGGCGCCGGAACCGCGCCGGATACGCATATTTACACTTGTCCCGCGCCGAAACGCGCGCCCATGATTCGCGGTCTTTTCACAGGCGGGTGAGGCCATGGAATTCTACGTCACGACTCACGGGGTACTGCGCTGGCTGCACGTGCTCGCGATGGTGTACTGGCTCGGCGGCGAATGGGGCGTTTTCAACACCTCCCGATACGTCACCAACATGAACCTGACGCTCGAGGAACGCCGGCGCCACATGGACACGGCGTTTCGCATCGACATCCTCGCGCGGCTCGGCATCATCCTCCTGCTGCCGCTCGGGCTGCACATGGGCTACGACCTCGGCGTGCAGCCGCTCGGGGGGCCCTGGATCACCGGCACGTGGATTTTCTTCGGGGCGTGGCTGTGCCTGACGCTCGCGGCGTTCTTCACGCACCAGAGCGATCTTGGTATCAAGCTCACGCGGATCGACGAGGCGCTGCGCTACTTCCTGATCCCCGCGCTGCTCGTGCCGGGGCTCATGAGCCTCTTCGGCGACGGGCCGTTCGGCGCGCGCTGGTACGCGTTCAAGGTCACGCTGTACGCGCTGCTGCTGATCATCGGCCTCGTGCTGCGGGTCGTGATGCGTCACTGGGTCACGCTGTTTCGCAGCCTCGACACCGGTGCCTCGCGCGCGGCCGTCGAGGCGCAGCTCGGTCGCGAAATCTCGCTCGCCCGCGTGCTCGCGTATTTCTACTGGATCGGCATTGCCACCGTGGCATTCTTCGGCGTGGTGAAACCGATCGCGTGACGGAGGCTCGATGCGGCTGACCTTCCACGGAGCTGCCCGCCAGGTGACGGGCTCCTGCTTCGGGTTCGAGGTCGGCCGCAGCCGCTTCCTCGTCGATTGCGGGCTTTTCCAGGGCGGCCGCGCCACGCGCGCGGAGAATGTCGCGCCGTTCGCGTTCGACCCCGCGCAGCTCGACTTCGTCGTGCTGACGCACGCCCACCTCGACCACAGCGGGCTCCTGCCACGGCTCGCGGCGCAGGGTTACACGGGCCCGATCTACATGACAGCCGCGACGCGCGAGCTGATCGGCGTCATGCTCCGCGACAGCGCCCATATCCAGCGGATCGAGGCCGAGCGCGCCGCGCGACGCGGCGGCGACTATGTGGCGCCCTACTCGCTCGCGGATGTGGAGCGCACGCTGCCGCTCGCCCGCGAGGTGGCCTACGGCAAGGTGATCGAGCCCGCGCCCGGCGTGAAGCTGCGCCTGCAGGATGCAGGCCACATCCTCGGCTCCGCCATCGTCGAGCTGTGGCTCGATGACGGCAGCAAGGCGCGCAAGGTCGTGTGCAGCGGCGATCTCGGCCAGCCCGGTCGCCCAATCGTGCGCGACCCCACGCCGATCGCCGACGCCGATGTGCTGCTGCTCGAGTCCACCTATGGCGATCGCGACCATCGGCCGCTGCCGGACACTCTCGATGAACTGGTCGCGTCCCTCGAGGGCGCGCGGCGCGAAGGAAACGGCATGGTGCTCGTGCCCGCATTCGCGGTCGGCCGCACGCAGGAATTCATCTACTTCCTGAACCGCTTGAGCCGCGAGCGGCGCCTGCGCGACCTGCAGGTGTTCGTCGATTCGCCGCTCGCCGCCGAAGTCACCGCGATCACCGCCCGGCACTTCGATCTCTTCGACGAGGAGGCACGCAGGCTGGCGCGCGAGCCCGCGCCGCGCGACCACAGGCCCGTGCTCAAGTTCACCGAGACCGTGGACGAGTCGAAGGCGCTCAATGCGCTCGAGGGGGGTGCCATCATCATCGCCGCGAGCGGCATGTGCGACGGCGGGCGCATTCGCCATCACCTGCGGCAACGGCTGCCCGATCCGCGCACAACTGTGCTCTTCATCGGCTTCCAGGCCGCCGGGACGCTCGGCCGGCGCCTCGTCGATGGCGCGCCGCTCGTGCGCATTGCCGGCGAGGAAATCCCGGTGCGCGCCCGGATCGTGACCCTCGGCGGCTTCTCGGCGCACGCGGATCGCACCGCGCTCCTCGACTGGGTCGGCCACTTCAAGCGCCTGCCCGCGCAGATTTATCTCGTGCACGGGGAGAACACCTCCGCGCTCGCGCTCGCCGAGGCGATCGATCGACGCTTCCAGCGCACGCCGGTGTTGCCCACGCCACGCGAAACGGTGACGCTCTGACGCGCGGCGCGCGTGTACACTGCCGCCATGAGCTGGAAAATCCGCCGCATCCTGGTCGCGATCGGTGATCCGTGGCACGTGCCCCCCGCGCAACTGCGCAAGGCTGCGCAGCTGGCGAATGCAGTCGGCGCGCACCTCGAACTGTGCCACGCGATCCATCCCGCCAATGCGCAGCAGGTCGGCGCCGCGCGGGCGCGCATGGAACGCCTCGGATCGCGCAAGGTGTTCGCAGGGCTCGACGTGCGCACGTGCCTCGCCATCGACGCGCCGGCGCACGACGCCATCGTGCGCCGCGCCAGCCTCATCCGCGCCGACCTCATCATTGCAGCGACCGCCTCGCACCGTCGGGGCGAGCGCCTGTGGCTGCGCAATACCGATTGGGAGCTGATCCGTCACGCGCCCTGCCCGCTGCTTCTCGTGAAGGCGCGGGGCCACTGGCGCGCCCCCGCCGTGCTCGCGTCCGTCGATCCGTTCCATGCCCGCGCGAAGCCCGCCCAGCTCGACCCGCGATTGCTCGAATCCGCAACCGCGTTCGCGCATTGGCTCGGCGGCAAGGCACATGCATTTCACGCCTACCTGCCGCTCGTCGCGGCGATGCCGGGCGCGATGGGCCAACCCGTCGCGCTCACGCTGCCGCCCGACGCCGAGGCCGTGCACGGCGAGAACGTGAGGCGCACGTTCGATGCGCTCGTCGCGCGCAGCGGCATTCCCGCCGCGCGCCGCCACCTGCGCATGGGCGATGTGCCCACGCAGCTCGTCGCCACCGTGCGTCGCGCCCGCGTGCAGATCGTCGTGATGGGTGCCGTGTCGCGCTCCGCACTGCGTCGCCTGTTCATCGGCAGCACGGCCGAACACATGCTCGATCGCCTGCCGTGTGACGTGCTGATCATCAAGCCGAAGACCTGACGATGCCGGCTGCCCTGTCCGCCGGGCACGCGCCCCACTACCGCTCAGCCGCCGAACGTCTCGCGGACAAGTGGGTCCACATCCTCGGCATCGCCCTCGCCGGGGTGGGTGCGCTCTACCTGCTGTCGCTCGCGCTGTACAGCGAACAGGCGGGACGCATCGCCGCCGTGGCCATCTACGGGCTCGGCCTGGTCGCGACGTTCGCCTGTTCGATCGCCTACAACCTCACGCGCACGCCTGCGCGGCAGCGCACGTTGCGGCGTGTCGACCACGCGGCGATCTACCTGATGATCGCCTCCTCGTACACGCCTTTCACCACGCAGTGCCTGCAGGGCGCATGGGCCATCGGCATGACGACAGCCGTCTGGGTCATCGCGGCGGCCGGCATCGTCGCGAAGCTCGCCTTTCCGCAGCTGCCCCGTGCCTGGTCGGTCGCGGGATACCTCGCGCTCGGCTGGATCGCACTCGTTGCACTCGTGCCGTTGATCGAGGGCGTGCCGCGCGCCGCGATGTGGCTGATCGCGGCCGGCGGCCTCGTCTACTCGCTCGGGGTGCCCGTCTATGTGTCGAAGCGCATGCCATTCAGGCGTGCGATCTGGCATGGCTTCGTGATCGCCGCTGCCGCACTGCACTGGGTGGCCGTGCTGATCGGTGTGGTCACCACCCCGGCCTGATCCATGTCAATGCGCATCGCGCGCCCTGCGGGCAGCATGGGCCATGAGCGCAACCCTCGCCAAAGGCAGCCCGCCGATCGATCCGCTGCGCCGGCCGACTGCGCCGGGCATTGCGGGATTGCTGCCGGCACGATGGTCGGCCGCATTCGACGAGGCGGCCTACCGGCACGAGGCGGCGCGCAGCAATGCCGACCTGATCCCGCGACCGCTCGCGATCCTGCTGCACATGCCGCCCGAAGGCCACCCCGAGCGGTTGATGCGCGAAATCGAGCTCGTCGCGCGTCTCTTCGACCGGGATCGGGACGCGACGAGCCTGCACGTCGACGCCACCGGAACCGGGATTGTCGCGGCCCGCGATCTCGAGGTCCTGGCGCGCAGTCTCGATCGGCATTTTCATTTCGGCCCGCAGGCACGCCGCCGCTTCGTCGTCGGCGTGTCGGCCCGCGCCTTGCGGCGCGGCGATCTGGCGGCCTGCGCGTCGCTCGGCTTCGAGCACGTGAGGCTCGCGGAAGGCGGTGCGGGCCCCGACACGGGCCGGGCGATCGAGCTCGCGCGGCGCGAAGGCATGCACACGATCGCCGTCGATGCGCCGATTGCCGATCACCGGGCAGCCGAGGCCGTCGTCGACTTGCGCCCCGATGCGGTGACCTTCATGTTCCCGGAGGCCGCCACATTCGAGTCGGCGTGGTCGGACCTCGAGCCGCTCGCCGCGGTACTCGCGGCAGGCGGCTATCGCGACATCGGCCTCGACCACCGGGCCCTGCCCTGGCTCGACGCGGCCGGGCCGTTGCGCCTGTCCGCCGTTGCAGGCTCGGCACCGCCGCGACAGCCGGATGTGCAGGTCGACCAGGTCGGCCTCGGCATCGGTGCGGTGAGCCGCATTCACGATGCGGTTTCCCAGAATTTCCCCGATGCCGAACGATGGCAGCAGGCGCTCGACGCCGCAGGTCTGCCCGTGTGGCGCGGCCACGTGCTCGACGCCGACGAGCAGCTGCGCATGGACGTGATCGGCGAGCTGCTCCGCACCGGCGCCGTGTCGATCGACGCGATCGAGCGCCGCTACGGCGTCGATTTCCATCAGTATTTCTCGCAGGAACTCGAGCGACTGCACGGCTCGTTCGGCGGGCTCATCGCCTCGACGTCGGGCCGCCTCGCGGCCACCTCGCAAGGCCACCTCGCCCTGCGTATCATGGCGGCGTGCTTCGACCGAACGGGCGCACGCCCACCCCCATAGCCGACGACGGCGACGAATTCACCTTCTGCAGTACCTGCGCCTTCTCGGCCGCCTGCCTCGAGAGCGGCTATGACAAGTCGCAGCTTCGCGAACTGCACGTGCTCGTCGAGCACATCGGGCCGTTTCGCGAGGGCGAACACATCTTCCGCGAGGGCGACCCCTTCAACGCGATCGCGGCCGTGCGATCCGGCACGGTCAAGACCTACGTGACCGACCCGAACGGCCGCGAGCAGGTCCAGGGCTTCTACCTGCCGGGCGAAATGATCGGCCTCAGCGCCATCTCCCAGGCGCGCTACCCCTGCAATGCCGTGGCGCTCGATGCGGTGGTCCTGTGCCGCTTCTCGTTTCCGTCGATGGCGGCGCTCGCCACGCGCATGCCGGGCGTGCAGCAGCAGCTCTTCCGGCTGCTGAGCCAGGATATCGGCAAGGCGGCGCTGCTCGCCGGCAACTACACCGCCGACGAGCGCATGGCGGCATTCCTGATTTCGCTGTCCCGCCGCTACGCGGCGCGCGGCTTCTCGCCCAACCGGTTCGTCCTCACGATGTCGCGCACCGACATCGCCAATTACCTGCGCCTCGCCGCCGAGAGCGTGAGCCGGGTATTCCGCCGCTTCCAGGACGAGGGGCTGATCCGAGTCGACCGGCGCGACATCGAGATCCTCGACTACGGCGCGCTCGAAGAGCTCGCACGCAGCATCCTGCGCGACTGATTCCGGGTACGTACAACTCGCAGGCGCAACGGCTGCGTGCTTGACCCCGATCAGGGATCGAGCGCAGCCCGCAACGCAACATTCGTCGCATGGAGGCCGTCGTTGGCGCAGTTCTACGTCGACATCAAGTGGGTACATGTGTGCGCCGTGATACTGAGCGGTTGCCTGCTGTTCCTGCGAGGTCTCGCCGGCTACCTCGGCGCCCGCTGGACCATGGCGTGGCCGCTGCGCTGGGCGAGCTACACGATCGATACCGTGCTCATCACGGCGGCGCTGATGCTCGTCGTGATCGTGCACCAGTACCCCTTCGTGCACGCCTGGCTCACCGTGAAGGTCCTGATGCTCGCCGTCTACATCGTGCTCGGCAGCCTCGCACTGAAGCGCGGCAGCACGCGACGCGTGCGCGTCGTGTGCTTCGTGCTGGCGATCATCGTCTACCTGTTCATCATCAGCGTCGCGCGCACGCACGATCCGCTCGGCGTACTGCGCAATCCGTCGGCGCTCGACATCACGGCACGCCCGCTGCTGCCTGCACCCGATTTCTGACATGGGAGTAACAATGAGAAGGTTCTTCGTCCTCGTCGCCTGCGCCACTGCGCTCGCGCTCGCCGCCTGCTCGCAGGCCGTGCCCCAGACCACACGCGTGGCCGACACGGGCGGCTCGCGCAAGGGCGACTTCGGGCCGCCGCAGGGCGAGCCGATCAAGGCGATACTGACGAGCCCGCCGCACGTACCGCCGCCGACGAATCGGGATTATCCCGCGAAGGTGATCGTCGAACTCGAAGTGATCGAGAAGGACATGGAAATCGCCGAGGGCGTGTCGTACACGTTCTGGACGTTCGGCGGCACCGTGCCGGGCAGCTTCATCCGCGTGCGCCAGGGCGATACGGTCGAGTTCCACCTCAAGAACCACCCGTCGAGCAAGATGCCGCACAACATCGACCTGCACGGTGTCACCGGGCCGGGCGGCGGCGCCGCATCGACCTTCACCGCGCCGGGCCATCGCACGCAGTTCACGTTCAAGGCGCTGAACCAGGGGCTCTACGTCTATCACTGCGCGACCGCGCCGGTCGGCATGCACGTCGCGAACGGCATGTACGGCCTCATCCTGGTCGAGCCGCCCGAGGGCATGACACCGGTCGACCACGAGTTCTACGTGATGCAGGGCGACTTCTATACGGTCGGCAAGTATCGCGAGAAGGGCCATCAGCCGTTCGACATGCAGAAGGCAATCGACGAGAACGCGACCTATGTGCTGTTCAACGGCGCCGAGACCTCGATGACCGGCCCGAACGCGCTCAAGGTCAAGACCGACCAGCGCGTGCGCATGTATGTCGGCAACGGCGGCCCGAATCTCGTGTCGAGCTTCCACCTGATCGGCGAGATATTCGACAAGGTCCAGTACGAGGGTGGCACGCACTTCCAGGAGAACGTGCAGACGACCCTGATCCCGGCCGGCGGCGCGGTCACGGTCGAGTACCACACCGAGATCCCGGGCAGCTACGTGATGGTCGATCACTCGATCTTCCGTGCGTTCAACAAGGGCGCGCTCGCGATCCTGCAGGTCGAGGGCGCAGAGAAGCCTCATGTCTATTCCGGCAAGCAGGTCGACGAGATGTACATCGGCGACAAGGTGGCGAGCCTCGCGCCGGTAGCGGAAGCGGCGACAGCGCGGGTATCCGGTACGCTGACCAAAGCGCAGCAGATCGCCGCCGGCGCGGTGCTGTACAAGGGCACCTGTTCGACCTGCCACCAGGACAGTGGCGCGGGTCTCCCGAACGTGTTCCCGCCGCTCGCGAAATCGGATTTCCTGCAGAAGGACCCGCAACGTGCGATCGGCATCGTGCTGAACGGCCTCACCGGTCCCGTGACCGTCAACGGCAATACCTACAACTCGGTGATGCCGCCGATGAGCCAGTTGACCGACGACGAGATCGCCAACATTCTGACCTTCGCGTTGAACAACTGGGGCAACAGCGGTCCCGCGATCTCGAAGCAGGACGTCGCGACGATCCGTGCCACGACCAAGCGGCCCGAGGGAGCAGCGCATTGAGGAGGCGCATCGCCGCGGCGTTTGCGGTGCCCGCACTCGCGGTGGCCGCCGTCGCAGCGGCGCTGCCCGCGTTCGCGGTCGATGTACCGGGCGGTCGCTACCGCTCGGTACTGCCGCCGGCGCAGGGCGTCAAGGAAGTCGCCGTCGCGCCGTTTGCACTCGACCGCTCGCCTGTCACGAACGCAGACTACGCGCGGTTCGTGCGCGAGCGGCCCGAGTGGCGCCGCGACCGCGTCGCGCGCGTGTTCGCGGACACCGGCTACCTGCAGCACTGGCAGGCCGTCGACGCGCCGGGCGCGCAACTCGCACGCCGCCCGGTCGTGCAGGTGAGCTGGTTCGCGGCGAGCGCGTATTGCGAATCGAAGGGTGGTCGCCTGCCGACATGGCATGAGTGGGAGTACGTGGCGGCGGCGAGCGACACAGAACGCGACGGCCGCGACGATCCGGCGTGGAAGCAGCGCATCCTCGCGTGGTATTCACGCCCCGCCACCGCGGCGCTTCCCGAGGTCGGCAACACCCCCGCCAATGTGTACGGCATCCGCGACCTGCACGGCGTCGTGTGGGAATGGGTGTTCGACCTCGCCTCGATGATGATCTCGGGCGACAACCGTGAACAGGGCGACCCGGACCTGATGAAATTCTGCGGCTCGGGCGCGCTCACGATGGAAGAGAAGGACAACTACGCCACGTTGATGCGCATCGCGATGCTCTCGAGCATGCAGGCGAGTTACACCTCTGCAACGATGGGGTTTCGCTGCGCGTACGATGCAAAGGCAGCCGCACCGGGAGGCCGGCCATGAGACCAGTTGTGCCGATCCTTGCGATCGCGCTGACCGTCGTGATCGCCGGCCACACGCACGCGAGCGCCGCACGCGCGGCCGACGCGGCCACGGCGGGTCCCGCGCTGCCGCCCGGCTCGATCTACCAGCTCGATGCCGCGCTCGTGGACCAGACCGGCAAGCGGATCGGCCTCGATGCGCACCGGGGGCATCCGGTGATCGTCACGATGTTCTACGCGAGCTGCCCAGCGGCCTGTCCGCTGCTGATCGACACGATCCGCGCGGTAGAGCGTTCGCTCGATGCGAAGCAGCGGTCGCAGCTGCGCGTGCTGATGGTCACGGTCGACCCCGCGCGCGATACACCGGCCGCCCTCACGGCGCTCGCGAAGTCCCGCCGCATCGATCTTGCGCGCTGGACGCTCGCGACCTCGGACGAGGCGACGATCCGCAAGGTCGCCGCGCTGCTGTCGATCCAGTACCGCAAGCTGCCGGACGGCGATTTCAACCACTCGAGCGTGCTCACCGTGCTGTCGCGCGACGGCGAAATCCTGCGCCAGAGCTCGCAGCTCGGGCGGGTGGATCCTGAAATCGTCGCCGCAGCGACCCGCTAGGGCGCTTGCACGATTCGCGAGGTGGCGCCCGCACCATTCCGCGCCGACCGGAGGGCGCGAAGTCGCCGATTTACGTGACTGCGAGAAACGCCCTTGCGACGACCATGAGCCACGCGAGGTAGCACGCGACCAATCCGCGATTGGCGTAACCTGCCAAGACGATCACCCCGTCCGGCACACGCTCTGGCACCGGCGCATCGGGCCCCATCGGAAAACCAGCCTTCCTGAATCCTGCCATCATCACGAACATGGCGATGGCCATCAGGACGAGGCTGATCCACGTGGCGTGAGACGCGAACAACAGCGCGCCACGATGCGGATCCCAGCCGCCGAGTGTCGCAAGGTGGTATCCCACGAGGAGCGCCGCGATCGGCAGGGTCGGCACTCCCAGCAGGAAGGCCAGTCCATGCGCAGCGTGCTTCACATCGAAGAGCCCACCCATGAGTTCACCGATTCCCGACACCACGAGCAGGATCACGCCGGCCCGCGCCCAGCCCGCTTCGACCAGGGGCCAAAGGAGCGCCGCAAGCACGAGCGAGCTGACTCCCCATGCCGCGAAGAAGAGCGTGATCAGCCACTTGTGCCGACCCAGCGCGTACTCGCTCACCATCCGCCAGCTCGGCTGGAACTCGGGGCTCAGGACATGCAGCGCAAGCAGTGCAACGCAAGCCACGACGGCGCAGCCGATCGACCCGATCGCGAGCGCCTGGTGCCCATCGATCGCAGCAGTGTTCATGGCGATACCCGGGCGAGCAACGTCGCGAGCTGCTCGAGGCAGACCGTGATGCCTTGTTCGAAGCCCATTTCAATGATCTTCTGCAGCTCCGCCTCGGTCTGATAGCGCATCTCGAAATCCACGCGCGTGCCGGTCGAGGTCGCGACAAACGTCATGTGTCCCCGCGAGGTCGGCAGGTCGGGATCTGCACGACCCTGGTCGTCGCAGAACACGTCCTCGATGTCGATTCGCCGGTGAAGATCGATGGCGAGGTAGTTCATCCGTCCCCAGTGCCGCTCCTGTTGCGGACCTACCATCGCATAGAGCCAATGGCCGCCGACCGAGAAGTCCATGTGCCGGGTCTCGGCGCGCCACGGAGAGGGTCCCCACCATTGGTCCAGCAACGCGCTCTCGCTGTAGGCACGCCAGACCAGGGCCACGGGCGCCGCGAATTCGCGCGAGACGACGATCGAGCGCGCCACCATGTCTTTCACCACCGTCGTCGGATTGGGCTTGTTCACGGATTCTTGCCTCGCAGGCCGAGAAGCAACTGGTCGAGCTGGCGAAACCGCTGGTCCCACATCTGCCGATACGGCTCGATGAAGTCCGCCACCGCTTGCAGGCGCTTCGGATTGAAGTGGTAGTAGATCTCGCGCCCTGCGGATTCGTGCCGCACGAGCCGGCATTCCGCGAGGATGCGCAACTGCTTGGAGACCGCCTGCCGGCTGATGTCGAAGTGATCGGCGATCTCATTGGGCGTCATCGCGCGCTGCGCGATCAGGCCGATGATCGCCCGGCGGGTCGGATCAGCGATTGCCTGGAAGGCGTCTCGGCGCATGGCGTTTTCCACAATATGCAACCAATTGGTTGTCAGAATACGCGCAACTGACCAGTTGCGCAACAGAAATTGTGCGCGGACGGAGCCACGCGCCCACGCCTGGTTTGCGACACCGCGAATTGCGGCCGCCAGCGTGCCCCCGCACAATGCCGCATGGCCCGTCCCCTCGTCATGCGCTGCGGCGCATTCGGCGACATGGTGCTCGTCACCGCGCTGATCCAGCAGTTGCATGCACGCTTCGGCACCCCGGTCGACGTGATCACCTCGGGGGGCTGGGCACGGCCCCTGCTCGGGCCGCGCGCCGGCGTCGGCGAGATCTACACCCTCACGAGTCGCCGCACGCCCTATTGGCTCGATCGCGAACAACAGGCGCTCGTGCAGCAGCTGCGCGCACGCGGCCCCGGGCCCGCGTGGTACTGCGACGGCGGCGGCCATGGTCGCGCGCTCCTCAGGCGCGCCGGGATCGCCGATGCACTCGTGTGCGACACGCGGCATCTTCCGTGGCTCCCCGGCGAGCACTTCGTCGAGCGCTGGCTGCGCATGGCGGCGCTCGACCCGCCCGCGCTTTCGCCGCCGCCCCCGCCGCCGCCCCCGCGTGCGGCGAAGGTCGCACTCGACCTGACCGCCGACGAGCAGCGCGCCTGCGATGCGTGGCTGGCGCGCCGCGGGCTCGCGGGTCGCACCCTCGTCGCCTTCCAGGCCGGCAACAAGCGCACGATGCGGGGACTCTTCCGCCGCCGCGCGAGCAACACCAAGTATTGGCCCGAAGCGCGCTGGGGCGAGGTGATCCGCGGCGTGCGCGCGGCCCTGCCCGACGCCGCGCTGCTGCTGCTCGGCGTGCCGGCAGAGTACGCCCTCAATGCCGACATCGCGGCCGCGGCGGGCGTGGGCGACCTGCACAATGTCGCCGACGACCTGCCGATTCCCGTGCTGCTGCCGCTGCTCGGCCGCTGCCACAGCCTCGTCAGCGTGGACACCGGCCCAGCGCACGTCGCGGCGGCGCTCGATTGCCCCACCGTCACGCTGTTCGGCGTCGCCGACCCGCAGCGCTTTAGGCCGGGCGGCATCGGCACACCGGTCGCCGTGTTGACCGGTGAAATCGACGGCGCGACCAGCATCCTCGGAATCGGCGCCGAGGCCGTACTCGACGCCTGGCTGCGCCTTGCGCAGCGCGATCCAAATACGTAGAGTAGCTGATACACATTGAATGTGTATGAGGGTCGGAGCATGAAGCATGCCGGCAGGGCAGCCGCGGAACGCACCAACATCGTGCTCGACGCGCGTCTGGTCGATCGTGTCAAGCGCCTGGCGAGGGTCAAGACGACCAGGGAAGCCGTTCACGCAGCGCTCGATCACTTCGTGCGCAGCCGCGACTATTCCGCCGTGCTGGCCTTGCGCGGCACCGGTGGCGTCGCACCGGGATACGATCCGAAGGCGGCCTCGCCCCGCCGCTGAAGTTCGATGCTCGTCGACTCGTCGGTATGGATTGCGTTCCTGCGAGGCGATGCGACGGCCGGGGTGGAATTGCTGACCGCGGCGCTCCAGCGTTCGCTGCCCGTGTGGCTGGCTCCGCCCATCCTCCAGGAAGTCCTGCAGGGCGCTGATCGCCCGGAGCGCTTCGACCGATGGGACCGCGTGCTCGGCGAATTGCCGCTGCTCGTTGCAGCCGATGCCCGCGCGACGTCGCGTGCTGCAGCCAGGCTCTATGCGCGCTGCAGGTGGGCGGGGTTTACGCCGCGGTCGGCCAATGACTGCCTGATCGCGATCCACGCCATCGAACATCGCATGCCGCTGCTCCACGGCGACCGGGATTTCGTGCGCATGGCCCGCATCGAACCCAGGCTGAAACTGCTGCCAGCCGCATGAGCGGCGTCCTGCGCTCAGTCGAACGGGTGACGCAGGACGATGGTCTGCTCGCGGTCCGGCCCGGTCGAAACGACATCGATCGGCGTGCCGGCGAGTTCGGCGATGCGCTCGAGGTAACGACGCGCATTCGCGGGCAGCGCATCGTATGAACGGATGCCGATCGTCGATTCCTGCCAGCCCGGCAGTTCCTCGTAGACCGGGGTCACGTCCGCGTACGCGTCGACGAGCGCGGGCGGCTCGGACAAGGTCGCCTCGCCGAGGCGGTAGCCGACGCAGACGCGGATCGTGTCGAGACCGTCGAGCACGTCGAGCTTCGTGATGCACAGCCCCGACACGCTCGAGTGCACGATCGATCGGCGCAGCGCCACCGCATCGAACCAGCCGCAGCGTCGCGCCCGCCCCGTCACCGACCCGAATTCGTGGCCCACGCGCGAGAGGTGTTGGCCCGCGTCGTCGAACAACTCGGTCGGGAAGGGCCCCGCGCCGACACGGGTCGTATAGGCCTTCACGATGCCGAGCACGTAATCGATGGCGCGGGGCCCGAGGCCGGTGCCGGTCGCCGCAAACCCTGCCGTGGTATTCGACGACGTGACATAGGGATACGTGCCATGATCGACGTCGAGCAACGCGCCCTGCGCACCTTCGAACATGACGTCGGCGCCCGCCCGCCGCAGCGCATGCAATGCCGCGGTCACGTCGGTGACGAGCGGCTTCACCTTCTCCGCATGCGCGAGCTGCTCGACAAGCGTTCTCTGGAAGTCGATCGCGGGCTGGCGGAAATAGTGCTGCAGCACGAAGTTGTGGAAGTCGAGCAGCTCGCCGAGCTGCGCGGCGAAGCGCTTCCTCTGGAAGAGGTCCGCGACACGCACGGCACGGCGCGCCACCTTGTCTTCATAGGCCGGCCCGATGCCGCGCCCGGTCGTGCCGATCGCATTGGCGCCGCGCGCCGCCTCGCGCGCGCGGTCGAGCGCCACGTGCGAGGGCAGGATCAGCGGGCAATTCGGCGAGATCCGCAGCCGCTCGAACACCGGCACACCCTTGTCCGTGAGTGTCTGCGATTCGCGCAGCAGCGCCTCGAGCGACAGCACGACACCATTGCCGACGAGGCACTGCACGCCCGCGCGCAGGATGCCGGAGGGAATCAGCGACAGGATCGTCTTCTCGCCGCGGATCACGAGCGTGTGCCCGGCGTTGTGCCCGCCCTGGAAGCGGGCGACCGCGGCGGCCCGCTCGGTCAGGAGGTCGACGATCTTGCCCTTGCCCTCGTCCCCCCACTGGGTACCGATGACGACGACGAACTTGCCCATGCGCTACGACCGTATCAGGAAGAGGAGAACGAGGCCGGACAGCATCGTCATGAAGCCGGCGATGCGCAGCTCGCGGTCGCCGAGTTCGACGATGCGCGCCATGGCGCGCTTCAGGCCCGCGGGGTTCGCGAACGGCAGCAGCCCCTCGATCACGAGGAGCAGCGCGAGCGCGCCCAGCAGATCCGCCCAGTCGAGCGACATTGGCCTAACGGTTGCCCGGTGACGGGTTCTTGAAGTACTTGAAGAACTCGCTGTCCGGGCTCACGACGAGCACGTCGCCGTCCCTGCCGATCGCGTTACGATAGGCCTGGAGGCTGCGGTAAAAGGCGTAGAACTCGGGGTTGCGGTCGTAGGCCTTCGCGTAGGTCGCTGCCGCCACCGCATCGCCTTCGCCGCGGATGCGCAGCGCGTCGCGCGCCGCCGCCGAGAGGATTTCGGTGCGCTTGCGATCGGCCTCGGCCTTGATGCGCTGGCTGTCTTTCTCACCCTCGCCGCGCAGCTGGCGCGCCTGCTTCTCGAAGTTCTGCTTCATCGTCTCGTAGACGCGCGCCGCGACGTCGTCCGGCAGGTCGATGCGCTGCAGGCGCACGTCGACCAGCTGGATGCCGAACGCATCGACCGCGGTGCTCGCGCGCCCGATCATCTCGCCGGTCACCGCCGCGCGCTCGGCGGTCACGACTTCGCGCAGCGTGCGCTGCGCGACGGCATTCTTGATGCCGTCCTTGACGATGTCGCCGAGTCGCTGGGCGGCGTCCTGCTCGTTGCCGCCGGTCGCGCGAAAGTATTTCGCGGCATCGGCGACGCGCCATTTCACGTAGAAATCGACCAGCAGGCCGCGGTTCTCGTTCGTCAGGAACGTCTCGCCGGCGTAGTTCTGCGTGACGACGCGCCGCTCGAAGCGCGCCACCTGGTCGATGAACGGCCACTTGAGGTGCAGGCCCGGACCATAGTCGCTGCCCTTGATCTCGCCGAACTGCGTGCGGATCGCGAGCTGGGTCTGCTGCACCGTGAACAGCGACGACGCTGCCACGATCAGCAGGGCAACAACGGCAAGCACGATCGGCACGGCACGCGACGGCATCAGCGCTCTCCCCGCTGGCGGCCTTCGACGGTGACTGTCTCGGCCTCCGGCGGCGTTGCCGCCGCCCGCGAAGTCGTGCCCGTGTCGACCTCGCGCCCGCGCCCCTCGGTCAGTTTGTCGAGTGGCAGGTAAATGAGGTTCCCGCCCGCCGCCTTCGAATCGATCACGACCTTCTTCGAACCTTTCAGCACGCTCTCGATGGTGTCGAGATACAGGCGCTCGCGGGTCACCCGGGGCGCGGCTTCGTACGCCGTGCGCAGTTCGGTGAAACGCGCGGCTTCACCCACAGCGAGCGCGGTCACCTGGGCCTTGTACGCTTCGGCATCCTGGATCTGGCGTGCCGCGGCGCCTTCGGCGACCGGGATGATGCCGCTCTGGTAGGCCTCGGCCTCCTTCTGCAGGCGGTCGCGGTCGGCGATCGCCTTGTTCGCATCGCGCTGCGAGGGCACGACCGCCTCGGGCACCTGCACTTCGGTCAGGTTCACGCTGGTCACGCGGATACCGGTGCCGTACGCATCGAGCGAGCGCTGGATCAGGTCCTTCGTGCGCTCGGTCACCTGCTGGCGTGCCGAGACGAGGATCGCCTCGAGGTCGCCGCGCCCGACGACCTCGCGAACCGCGCTCTCGCTGACTTCACGCAGCGTCGATTCCGGGTCGCGCACGCCGAACAGCACCTTGACCGGATCGCCGAGCTGGTACTGCACACCGAGCGTCAGGTTGACGAGATTGATGTCGGCGGTGAGCACGCGCGACTCG
>WBZO01002807.1_pt1 | contig 21726 bp, 18 predicted proteins | sample 5204261 | NCBI WGS metagenome assembly WBZO01 (sample SAMN12412400, study PRJNA552823) | activated sludge metagenome | isolation source: activated sludge from anammox sidestream of wastewater treatment plant... | place: USA: North Carolina | collected 2017-09 | reverse complement strand
ATTACGCTGGAAGAATCCCAAAATCGTCGCGCCAATGCCGGTGAAGGCGACATAAGGCAACAGCAAAAACCAGCCGACGAAGGGCAGGGCGCAGGCGACGCACAGGATGGCGGAACTCCACAGGTTGCGCTTCCAGTTGGGCATGTCTGGGAAGAGGCGCCCGGCAAGGTGTTGGACGGCGGCGGCGAGTCCCACGCTTAAAAGAATCGAGAGAAAGGCGAGGATGAGCAGGGCGGGGACGGTCAGAATCCCTTTGACAAAGGAGCCTGTGCGCTCGGCAAGCGAAAGCATGACGAAGGCAATCAAGCCAAAGAAAAGAAAATTCACCAGCCCCAATCCAAAGGAGCGCCCTGGGGTGAGGGCGAAACTGGCTTGCGTCTTTTCAACGCGGCTGGCGAAGAGCGCGCCGACGACGAGGAAGTAGGCGCTGAGGGCGACGGTCAGCAAGAGGATGACAAGGGTAAAGCGAAGGATGTCGGTCATGGAAGGCTCCTGGGCGGCGCGGGGCGCGCTCTAACGATTTTGATTTCTTAACAACCACCCATTCCCCAAGACCCAAAAGATGGAAACGACGGCGAGGGGGATGAAGAGGGCGGAGAGTTCGGCGATCGGTAATGGGTAATCGGTTATTGGTAATTGAAATTCTTCTACGGGGTTTGCCGCCAGAGCGGAAAGGGCGTTTAAGAACATTGTCCACCGGGTTTGAAGTTGCAGGAGCAGGGTTGTGAAGGACGGCGTCTCTATTTGCGAAAGCATGATGGAGAAGAATGGGGCGGCGACGACGAGCGCAGTCAGCGCGGCGGCGGCTTGCAGAGTCGTCGTCAGCGTGAGCCAGCGCGGGGGTTGGAGAATCAGACTGGGGCGGGGAGAGAAGCGGGCGGCGATGTTGGCAGATAATTCCACGTCGGGCAGAGAGTCCAAATCCGCGAACAGGGATTGGAGGTCGGAGAGTCGCGCCGCGCATTTTTTACACGAATGCAGGTGCGCTTCGATCCCGGCTTTGTCGGCGGTTTCGTTGTCGAGATATTCGTTGAGGCGCTCGTCAGTCAGGTGCATGGAGTTTCTCCGCGAGAAGTTTGCGGGCGCGAAAGAGATGGCTCTTCACGTCGCTGAGGGGCAGGCTGAGTTCTTTTGCAATTTCGTCGTAGGATAGGTCCTGATAATGCCGCAGCTCGACGACGACGCGATAACGCGGCGGCAGGGATGCGAGGGCGGCGCGGATTTGTTCGCTTCTTTCTTTGACCTCGGCCTGTTCGCCGGGGCTTTGAGTTTTGTCTTCGTCCCGTTCTTCGTCGAGCGGCGCGGTGGGTTTTTGCGCTTCGAGGTGGTTCAGGCACAGGTTGGTCGCCACGCGGCGGATCCAGGGGCCAAATTCGCGTTCGGGGTCGAAGGTGTGCAGGCGGTCGAGGGCGCGGATGAAAGCCTCCTGGGCGAGGTCTTCGGCGTCGTGGCGGTTGTGCAACATGCGGTAGCAGACATTGAACACGTTGGTCTGATGGCGCGCGACGAGTTCGCCATAGGCTTCAGTCTCGCCGCGACGGGCGCGCAGGATCAGATCGCGGTCGGCGGGCGCAGTCATGGCTGAAGTGTAATACAGATGGGGGATGGATAAAGTTGCAGAGAGTTGCCGCGCAAAATATATGCGCAAGCCCCGGTCTTTTATCTTGGAAAGCGGTCTGTCAGTTGGTCTTCCCCCGATCCAGCCATAGTTCGCGGTATTTGCGATTCCAGTCAATCAGGAAGCGGAAGGCGATTATCGCCCCAACCCCGCCCCCCGCCCAAAAGGAGGCGTCGCGGATATTGAACAACCAAAGGGTTGGGGCTATCAAGATTCCGGCAAAGACGCTTGCCCGCGCCGAGTGGCGGACCGTCAACACAAGCAAAATCAATAAGCCCAGGCAGATCAAAAATCCGAGCGGGTTCAGCGCAAGGATGCATCCGCCGGCTGTGGCGAGTCCCATCCCGCCGCGGAACTGAGCAAACAGGGGCCAGCAGTGACCGATGACGGCGGCTGTCGCAGTGAGAGCGATCGCCCAAGTCTCGCCGGAGTATTTTGCCGCGAGCCATGTTGGGATAAATCCCTTTGCGAGGTCGAGAAGGAGAACCAACCCTCCCCAGCCAAACCCCGCCTGGCGGATGGTGTTGGTCGTGGTGGCGTGACCGGAACCGGAGTCGCGCACATCCACATTTTTGACGAAGCGGGTAACCCAGATCGAGAAGGGCAGCGAGCCGGAGAGATAGCCGAGGAGGGGGAAAAGAAGGGACATGGAAGGCGAAAAAGGAGGAGGGCGGCGATCAGTATGCCCTTGCAAGGACTCGCGCGCGCGAAACAAGTCGGCGGGCGAGACCGTCGAAGAGGGGTTTATGGAAGGGCCACATGGCGTACCAGTAGAAAAAGCCCAGGAAACCATACGGCGCAAAGTATGCGGTGATGGTAAAGAGGGTATTATCCTTCCCCTCCGCCGCCGGTTCGGATTCAAACTGAAGCCAGGCTCTGCCCGGCAGTTTCATCTCGGCGCGCAGGCGCATGAGGCGATTCTTCTCGACCTCTTCCACGCGCCAGAAATCGAGGGATTCCCCGGCATGGATTTCATCTGGATGGCGGCGGCCGCGCCTTAAACCGACTCCGCCGATGGCTTTGTCCAGCCATCCGCGCATTCCCCACGCCCAGTCCATGAAGAGCCAGCCGCGTTCGCCGCCGATGCCTGTATAGGAGCGGAAGACGGTTTCGGCAGGCAGGTCAATCACCGTCTGGCGGCGCTCGACGTACATCCCATCCTCGACGGTGAAGCGATACGGTTTGACGTCGCCCATTGCCGTGACAAGCGCATCCGACCAGCTTGTCTCCACGCTGTCCCTTGCGATCCGTCCCAGGGCAAGGTGAACGGCGGTTTGATATTCAATCGGCTGAATGCGCGGAAATAATTTCCGCGCCGTCTCGTCGCGCACGACCAGTTCGGCGCGCAAACCTTCGATGAGCGGGGCCACCACACGCCAGTGAATTGGGGTGACCATGTGGACCCAATACGCCGAAAGCCTCGGGGCGTGGAAGGGGGTGTGGATCAACCACCGGCGGAGATTCCGCTCTTTGGCATAACCCAGCAACATGTCCGCATAAGTGAGGCGCGACGGTCCGCCGATTTCGATGACTCGTCCGATCGCATCCGGCGTCTCGAGCGCCTCTGCCAGGTAGGCGAGCGCGTCGCGAATCGCAATCGGCTGGGCGTGCGAGAAGAACCACGCCGGGCAAACCAGGATCGGCTGACGTTCGGTGATATAGCGAATCATTTCGAAAAGCGCCGAACCGGAGCCGACGATCATGCCGGAGCGCAATTCAGTCACGGGGGTTTTCCCGTGCCGGAGGACAAAACCAATTTCATGCCGCGAGCGCAGGTAGGGCGAAAGATCGGCGGTAGGGTCAACCAGTTCCCCAAGATAAATAATCTGCTCCAGTCCTTCGCCCTCCGCGGCTTGCGAAAAATTCCGCGCGGCGCGCAGGTCGCGTTCCGCGCTTTGACTCCCACCCTGTTTGCCGTGGATCAAAAAATAAGCGACCGACACGCCCTTCATCGCCTCGACGAGTTCGTTGAGATTAAGGGCGTCGCCCGCGACCACCTCCACATTTTTCACCCAGGCGCGCCCCTGCAAACGGGACGGGTCTCGCGCAAGACAGCGCACGCGGTAACCGGCTTCCAAAAGTCTGGGAACCAGCCTCCCGCCGACATAACCGGTCGCGCCGGTGACAAGGATGAGTTTTTGGGAGCGGGTCATAATGCGAAGGCGGGGGAGAATCTGTCCCCGGGCGCCGTTATTTAGCCTTTGCGTACGGGCTGACGTATTCGCCGATCGTTGTGCGAAAGGCGACGTTGAGGCGATTCCAGCCGTTAATGGCGATGATCGCCAGAGTCAGGTCTACGAGTTCCTTTTCGCTGAACTGGGCGCGGGCCTGTTCGTAGACTTCGTCCGGCGCATCTTGCGTGGAGGAGAGTTGGGTGAGCGTTTCGGTCCAGTTCAGCGCGGCGCGTTCGCGCTCGGTATAACAGGGGGCTTCGCGCCAGACGGAGAGCAGGTAAAGGCGTTGTTCGGTTTCGCCGCGCGCGCGCGCATCCTTGGTGTGCATGTCGAGGCACCACGCGCATCCGTTGATCTGCGAAGCGCGGGTTTTGACGAGTTCCAGCAGCGATTCTTCCAGCCCGCTTTTATGCGCGTGGCGTTCAAGATGAAGCATGGCGTTGAAGGCTTCTGGCGAGGCAAGTTTGTAGTCGAGTCTTTGTTCCATTGAGACAACCTCCTGAGAGCGCGGGCGGAAAACCCGCGGGGTGATGAAGCGGCCACGAAACGCGCTTTTTTTTATTCTACCCGATGCGCGCCGGACACGGCTAAAAAGCCGATTTTGTTTGTGTAGTCTGGCGGTTCGCTGTCAGGCGGCGGCGCCAGCGGACTTTTATGCGCGGAGCAGGGGATTTCTTTCCGTGAAACCGCGACGGCTGAGCATCTACGATTGCTCTGAATAAAGTAGAATCCGCCTCATGCCCTTTGTGTGGATTTCAGCATCCTTCATTACGGGAATCATCCTGGCCGCATCCGTCACCCTCCCGGCCTGGGGATGGGGCGTCGCCGCGGCCTTTCTTTTTCCTTTCTGCTTTTTGCTTTATCGCCTGCAGTTCATTGCGCGTTGGCCGCTGTGGGCTGCCCGCCCCCTGGCGGTCTTTCTTCCCGTTTTCATCGTTTGCGGCGCCGCCTATTTTCAAGCCCGCCAGCCAAAAATAGATTCCTTTCACATCGCCTTTTTTAACGACCGCGCGTATGAATTGCTGGTTACGGGTTCGATCGCCGAACCGCCCGACTACCGCGATTCATACACCAATCTGCGGATTAACGTCGAAGCGGTGGACACGGGCGACGGCGACCTGCCCGCATCCGGCCAAATTCTGGTTCGCGTTTTGCCGAACGAAACCTACGAATACGGCGAGCGCATCCGCCTGCGCGGGGAATTGAAGACTCCGCCGGAAAACGAAGAATTTTCCTACCGCGACTATCTTGCCCGGCAGGGAATCCACTCGTACATGACCAAAGCCGAAACGACGCGCCTGCCCGGAAACGACGGCGCCCCGGTCTACAGATTAATCTACTCTCTCAAAGCGAAACTGGTCGAGAACGCATATAAAATCTTCCCCGATCCAGAAGCCTCGCTCTTCGCGGGCATCCTCTTCGGCGTGGATACGGGTTTACCCAAACAACTGCAAGAGGCGTTCAAAAACACAGGCACAGCGCACATCATCGCCATTTCAGGATTCAACATCGTCATCATCGCCGGGTTTTTCTTTTCGCTCTTCAAGACCTTCATGCAAAACGAACGAATCGGCGCCGCGCTGGCTGTGGCCGCCATCTTTTTATACGCCCTCCTCGTCGGCGGCGGCCCGGCCGTCGTGCGCGCCGCCCTCATGGGAAGCCTCTCGCTTTTCGCAAGGCAGATCGGCAGACGCAACGCCGCGCTCAACACTTTGTTCTTCGTCGCGCTTATCATGTCGCTCGCCAACCCGCTCATCCTATGGGACATCGGCTTTCAACTCTCCTTCTTTGCCACGCTCGGGTTAATTCTCTACGCCGAACCGTTTTCAAACTTTACCGCCAGGGTCATCGAAAAAATTTCCAAAACCGAAAACCCCGCCATCGTCCGCCTTCTCAATGACAACGTCATCCTGACTCTCGCCGCGCAAGTCATGACCATTCCGCTCATGGCCTATCATTTTCACCGTGTCTCACTCGTCTCGTTCATCGCCAACCCCTTCATCCTCCCCGTTCAACCAGCGGTAATGATCCTCGGCGGGCTGGCGGTCTTCGTCGGCCTGATCATTCACCCCCTCGGTCAACTGCTCGCGTGGGCCGCCTGGCCCTTCGCCGCCTACACCATCCGCGTCGTGGAATTCTTCGACAGGATTCCAAACGGCGTCAGGGTCATTGGCGACCTTCCCCTTTGGGTGATTTATATGACCTACGCTTCGATTCTTCTCCTGACCTTCGCCGGTCCCGCCCTTTGGGATCGGTTCAAATCCTCAGCCGCCGCGCTTCGAGCCGCCGCCCTGACCATATCCCTGACCCTGATCTTCATCTGCCTCGTGACGTTCTGGAGCGCCTCCGCAAAATCCGGCGACGGGCGCTTTCACCTCATCTTCCTGGAGGCTGGATCGGCCGACGCGATCCTCGTCCAAACCCCGCAGGGACGCAATGTATTGATCAACGGCGGCGAATCCGCTTCCGAACTTTCAAACGACCTCGGACGCAGACTTCCCTTCTTCACAAGAACCCTGGACTGGCTCATCCTCGCTTCGACGCAGGAGAATCAACTCGCCGCATTGCCGCGCGTCGCCGAGCGCTACGTCCCGGAAAACGTCCTGCGTTGCGGAAATGTGCAAGCCTCGTTCTCCTCGCAAACATTGGATGAATACTTCGCCAGAGACGAAATCCCCGTCAGCCTCGCCGAAGCGGGACAAAAACTCGAACTGGGCGACGGCGCATTCATCGAGGTAAAAGCCGCAGGCCCGCGCGGATGCGTTTTGCTCATCGAATACGGCAGTTTCCGCGCCCTGCTCCCCATCGGCGTGGGCGAAGGGACGTTTGACGACATCGAATATGGCAATGCCATCGGCAAAGTGGACGTTCTATTGCTCGCCGATTCGGGGTACGCTCCCAGCAACCCGCCCGACCTCCTTGAAAACCTGAACCCGCAACTGGTTGTGCTAAGCGTCGGGGCCGGGGATATAAACGGCCTGCCTCATCAGGACGTTCTGGATTCGCTCGAAGGCTATTCCCTGCTCCGCACCGACCGCAACGGCTGGGTGGATATCAGCGCCGATGGGGTCGAGATGCGCGTGGCGGTGGAACGGGGCGCCGGGACCGAGCCAAAATGATTTATAGTAGACTTTATCCGCAATGAAAACAAACGTCCGGAAAATCGCCGTCTTCATATTGATCGCCGCGCTTTCCCTGTCCATCTCTTATACGGTCAACGTTAATTTCCTGAACCTGTCCGCGCGGTCGGAGATCGATCAAAAGTTGACGGTCTTCCTCCTCGCCTGCGCGTTGACCTACATCCTCTTCACGCTCTGGGCGGATGGCGCGAAGGTTCAGTGGAAGTGGAATCCGCCACGCATGACCGCCGCCTCATTCATTGACAACCTTCCCGGTTTTGCGCTGGCGATCCTGTTTGCGACGGCGTACCTGCGTTTCGCCGTGACGCTCAACAACTTCGGCGTGGGGCAGGTGGATAATCTCTTCGACGCCGATGTCGGCTCGTGGATGCGGCGCATCTCCTCCGCAGACGTGCGCGACTTCGAGATGCGCGGACCGCATCCCTTCACATATTTCATCTTCCAACCGTTTGGGCGTTTTCTTAATCTCTTCACGCAAGACCCGGTCTTTTCCGCGATCCTTTTCAATGTACTGGCGGGCGGGATGTGCGTCTTCCTCGCGTGGCTGCTGATTAAACGGAAGTTCGGGAGCAAAATCTACGCCTTTTTAATGGCGTCCTTGCTGGGCGCGAGCGCCTCGCATTTCGCGCTCGGCAGCATTATCGAGACTTATATCTACTCCGCGCTGGCTTTGATATTGTTCTGCCTGCTCGCTGTGGATGAGAAGTCCTCCCTGTTTTCTTTTGCGGCGGCGGGAGTCCTCACCTTTGGCATTACGCTGACGAATTTCATCCAAAACCTGGCCGTCTTCGTCGTCTCCCGCCCGCGCTGGAGGGAGATCGTCCGCTTCGCCGGCTGGACGATCTCGATCTCTCTGCTGTTGACCTACCTGCACGCATACATCTACCCCGCCAGCAAACTCTTCTTTCTCATCCCCGACGTTCAGAACGAGGATATATTCTTTTTCGACGTTATTGCCCATAGAGGCTGGATGCTGGAGGGGCGCATCCTCTACCTGATACGGACGCTTTTCCTATACAGCGTCGTCGCGCCGAAGGTCTTCATCCTCACCGACGAAGTGGGAAGCACGATTCCCGAATTCCGCTTCTATAAAATTTCCCCCGGCATCTTTCACCAGACGAATTATGACGGGCTGGGGCAGGCGCTTGTCATCGTCTGGGCGTTGATCCTTGCCGTCTCTGGTTTGGTCTTTTTGTGGAGACTCCTCCGCGAACGGAAGATCGAACTGCCGCTTGCGGCGCTCTTGTGCATACTCTTCAATTTCGCCATTCATATCAACTACGGGCAGGAGTTGTTCCTGTATTCCCCCGACTGGACGTACGCGCTGATTCTGTTCGTCGCTTTTGGGCTTTCTCCCTTTGCAAAGAACCGCGTCCTTCAGGCGGGATTGTTCGTCTTCGTCATTTTGCTGGCTTATAACCAATGGCAATTCATAAGCGCGGTCCTGAATTCGCTCGAAGCGTACGCATTGACATTACCGCCTGTGGCTCCATAACCTCCACGCCGCCCGACGTTAGAGAGTGTTTCTTAAGTCCTTTTTGGACACGGATTACGCGGATTTCACGGATTCTCACGGGAAAAACCTCTTATTAACTCATGTTAAGCGCTTTTGCCATCCTCACGAACCGTCCACGAATAAAGTCACGAATTCGCGAATGTTGGCGCGCCTATTCGTTTATTCGTGAACATTCGTGGACGGTCACCGACTCATCGGCAGGCGCATTTCCTAACCCAATGCCATCTTGCGTAAGGTGAGTTATTCAATCCGCGCCAGTCCGCGCAATCCGTCAAATCCGCGCACTTAAGAAACGGTCTCTTAGAGAACGTCGGCTGCGCGGCGTGCGGTTTGCGTTTTACGCGATACTTCCCACGTCCAAAGCAACAGCCCATAAAACAACAAACCGCCGATGAACTGCGGAGAAAGCATCAGCGCAGATTCGCTCCACTCGAAGAGAGCCAGCGAGAGGTCTTTGGGGATCGAGAGCAGGATCAGACTCAGGGCGAGGAGAATCCACATCCCATTCCTGTAGGGGAGTCTTTCGGGGTTTCCAAGAATCATGGCGGCGGGGATTAATAGAAGGACGAAGTAATGCGTCCAGGCGATGGGGGAGACGAGCAGGGAGAAGACGAGGATGATGGAAAACTCGACGGCGCGATGAAAGGTCATCCTTTCGTCTTTTCGTCCGGCGATCAGAATGTAAAGCGCCGGCAATGCAAGCAATGCCCCGCCGATGTTCGATGCGGCAATGTAGGCGGGGGTGGGAGTCAGCGGATCCCAGCCGTAGTTGCCGGGCATGAAGATGCGCGCGAGAAAACCGCTGAGCGACTGGTTGTTGTACGCCGCTGTGGGATTGTCCGCCATCATCAAGACACAACGCTCCAGCCAGGTCGAATTTATCTGAAAGGGGATCAAGGTCAAAGACAGGAGAAGAGCCGCCCCCGCAACGAGCAATCCGCCGCCGACAACTTTCCACTTTCCACGGATGAAAAAATATCCCGAAGGCAATACGAGCGGGAGTTTGATTAAACCGCCGGCGCCGAGCAAAATCCCGGAGAGCCAGTCCCAGCCGCGATCGAGGCTGAAAAATGCGAGCAACACGAACAGCATGACGATCTGAGTTGTGTTGCCAAGCCAGACGCTGTAATCGAGCGGGCCGTTGAGCGCCAGCAATGCAAGAACGAGAAATATTTTCCAACCCTTGACTTTCGACGCGACGACAAGCCAGTAGGCAAGCGGGAGCAGAAAGAAATATCCGATCAGATAAAAGACGCGCCCCGATAATTCCTTTGGCAGGTTTGCAAGCGGGACGAAGAGATAAGCGAAGAGCGGAAAGTTCGTAAAGCCGTAACAGGCTTCATCGTACAAAACGTCGAGGTTGCGGACGATCTTGCGTCCGCCGTGATAATAACCTTTGAAGTAATCGTACAGGGCGTGGTCTTGAACGACGTAAAAACCGACGAGGGCGATCAGGATGAGGGAAGCGACCCAAAACGCCAGACACAGGCGGGAGGATGCGAGTCTGTCCTCGAATAAAAAATAAACCCCGACGAGAAGGATGGGGAGAAAGGTCAGGGGCAGATAGAATGAGTAGTGCGGCATGGGGGTTATGTTTTAACGGACCGCAAAATCTTCGGATTTTGCAGCCAAAGCCAGGAGACTTTGGACTCCGTGGCGGCGAAAATTATATCATCCGCGATTCGACGATAAAATCACGCCATGCAGACCAATCAGACCCGTTCACAGATCAAACCCGGCATGACGGTTTACATTGTCCTCAAACAGGATCAGCGCTCCGGCAAACTTACGAAGGGCGTTGTCAGGGACATCCTCACCAAATCGCCCACGCATCCGCACGGCATCAAAGTCCGCTTGACGGATGGAAAGGTGGGACGAGTGAAGGAAGTTTGCATGTAACGCCATGCTATACTGAAAGCAAACGCCGTTCAAGGATATTCCATGAAACGATTGCTTGCCGGAATCTTTATTCTCCTCCTCGCCGCCTGCGGGCCCTCCGCTCCCGCCTCGCCGACGGCTGACCTGCCCGCCCTGATCCCGCCCACGCCCACGCCTGTCTCCGAATCGGCTTCGACGGAAGACGCCCCCCAACCCAGCGGGGAGGAAGCGCCTCCCTTCACTCCGATCTGTATTGATTCCGCGCCCACGCAGGCGGATATTGACCGCGCCCTCTCCATCACCGGCGGGTTGTTCGAAACGGGGGATTGGGATCGCACCTATACCGTCGCCAGCGATAAAGTCCTGGTTTCCTGGTACAGCGAATCGATTCCCTCCATTGTAAATCTCGAAGCCCTGGTCTTTCCCTGCGGCTACGAAGACCTCGACCTGGATATCTACTTCAATGAAGAAGGCTGGGAAATCATCTTCGGCAATTATCAAGGCTACGAATATGTGAACGAATGTCGCGACGACCGGGGACTGCGCCTCTATAATTTCATCGCCGTGGATCAGGGAGTCCCCTACGAAGTCCGCTATTGGGTCCTGAGCGACACACCCACCCGCGTCATCTCGCTCATGGTCGTCATGCCGGGCGAAGCCGCCGAACTGGACGAAATCGCCTATGCCCTCTTCCCCCAACTCGAATTCTGTCCATAACAACGTCTCCCCCCAATCACCAACCCGTCAAATTCATCCTTCACCCTTCATCCTTCATCCTTCGCCCTTCATCCTTCACCCTTCGCCCTTCACCCTTCATCCTTCGCCCTTCGCCCTTCGCCCTTCACCCTTCATCCTTCATCCTTCACCCTTCGCCCTTCGCCCTTCACCCTTCATCCTTCACCCTTCACCCTTCACCCTTCACCCTTCATCCTTCATCCTTCACCCTTCATCCTTCACCCTTCACCCTTCACCCTTCACCCTTCATCCTTCCCCATGTCCTCCCGCTACGACATCCTCTTCCAACCCATCCAAATCGGACCCGTCACCGCGCCGAACCGCTTCTATCAAGTTCCGCATTGCAACGGCTTCGGCTGGCGGATGCCGCAAAGCATGGCAGCCATGCGCGGCATGAAAGCGGAAGGCGGCTGGGGCGTGGTCTGCGCCGAAGAGACCGAGATTCACCACACCAGCGACCTTTCCCCGTTCTTTGAAGGACGCATCTGGGACGATGCCGACATCCCCGCATGGCAACTCATGACGGAAGCCGTTCACAAACACGGCGCATTGGCGGGCATCGAACTGACCTACAACAGCCGCGACGCCGCCAATCTATATTCGCGCGCCGTCCCGTTCGGTCCGCGTTCGATGGGCATCACCGGCGGGGGCGGATACGAACCCGGTCAAACCCGCGCCGCAACGAAGGACGACCTTCGGCAAATCCGCAAATGGCATCGGGACGCCGCCGTCCGCGCAAAGAAGGCGGGTTTCGACATCATCTATTGCTACGTCGCGCACGGCATGACGCTCGCCTTTCACCTTCTATCCAAAGACAATGACCGCGCCGATGAATACGGCGGATCGCTCGAAAACCGCGCGCGCTTCTTCCGTGAGTTGATCGAAGACACCAAAGAAGCCGTCGGCGACACCTGCGCCGTCGCCGTGCGCTTCGCTGTGGATGAATTACTCGGCGCCGACGGAATGCAACACGACGGCGAAGCCCGCGACATCGTTTCCATGCTTGCCGAACTGCCCGACCTGTGGGATGTGAACATCAGCAGTTGGAAGAACGACTCCATCACCTCGCGCTTCGGCAAAGAAGGACATCAAGAGAAATATATCTCTTTCGTAAAACAGCTCACCACCAAGCCCGTCGTCGGCGTTGGAAGATACACCTCGCCCGACAGCATGGTCTCCGCCATCGAGCGCGGCATTCTCGACCTCATCGGCGCGGCGCGCCCGTCCATTGCCGATCCGTTCCTGCCGAACAAAATAAAAGAAGGGCGGCAGGCAGACATCCGCGAGTGCATCGGCTGTAACATCTGCGTCACCGGCGACACGCGCTTCGTCCCGATCCGATGCACGCAGAACCCGACCATGGGCGAAGAATGGCGGCGCGAATGGCATCCCGAAATCATCGCGCCGAAAAAATCGAACGATGAGATTCTCATCGTCGGCGCGGGACCGGCCGGGTTGGAGGCGGCTCGGGCGTTGGGTCAGCGCGGGTACAAGGTCATCCTCACCGACGCGAAGCGCGAGGCGGGCGGGCGCGTCCTGCTCGAATCCCAGTTACCGAATCTTATTGAATGGCGGCGCGTCATGGATTGGCGTCTCGCGCAAATCAAAAAACTCGAAAACATTTACTTCTACCCCTCCAGCCCGATGACCGCCAAAGACATCCTCGACTCCGGCGAGCCGCACGTCATCATCGCCACCGGCGCAAGTTGGCGGCGCGACGGCGTGGGCAGGCATCTCTCGCGCCCCATCCCCGGCAACGCAAACCTCTTCACGCCCGACGACCTGATGAACGGGAAGATACCGACCGGCAAAGTCCTCATCTACGACGACGATCACTACTACATGGGCGGCGTCCTCGCCGAACTGCTCGCAACGAACGGATGCGAAGTGACATTGACGACTCCCGCTCCTACAATTTCAGCGTGGACTGAATACACGCTCGAACGGGATCGCATCTACAAACGTCTTCTTGATTTGAACGTGACTCTCCTCCCCTTCCACGCCCCCGCCTCTCTCTCCGGGACGGCTGTTACTCTTTCCCATACCCTCACCCACGCTGAAACCGTTCTCCCCTGCGACGCCGTCGTCGTGGTCGCCGACAGACTCCCCAACGACGCGCTCCATCGCGAACTCAAACCCGCCCACGCGGACGGGCGACTCAAATCCCTGCGCGTCATCGGCGACGCCGAAGCCCCCAACATCATCGCTCAAGCCGTGTTCAGCGGTCACCTCGCCGCGCGCGAATTCGACGAAGAAATCAACCCGGATGTAACGCCATTCAGAATCGAAAGATGATCAACGCCTTCCGCTTTCCAGAATAGAAAGCGGAAGGTGGAAAAGCGGAAGGTTCACATGTCCCCTCCTCTTGTCCTCGTCACAGGCGCGACAGGTTACATCGCCAGCCTGCTCATCCCCCAACTGCTGGAAAAAGGCAACCGCGTCCGCGCAATGGCGCGACAGCCGGAACGATTGTACAAACGCGCGTGGCACAAACAGGCGGAAACGATCCGCGCCGATGTGATGGAACCGCAAACTCTCGCGCCGGCTTTGGACGGCGTCCACACAGCCTATTACCTGATCCACAGCATGTCTCGCGGACAGGGCTACACCAAAGCCGAACGCCTGGGCGCGGAAAACTTCGTCCGCGCGGCGGAAGAGACAGGGGTCGAACACATCATCTACCTCGGCGGGCTGGCAGACCCTGAACAACATACCGCGCCCCACCTGCGCTCGCGCATCGAAACCGGGATCGCGCTCAGGCGGGGAAAAATTCCCGTGACCGAATTCCGCGCGGGAGTCATCGTCGGTTCGGGCAGTTTCTCCTTCGAGATGATCCGCTTCATGACCGAACTCTTTCCCGTCATCCCCGCCCCGGCATGGATACAGAATCGCACCCAGCCCATCGCGGTTCAAAATGTGATTGATTACCTTCTGGCGGCGTTGGAGAACGAAAACGGGCGCGGCGGCGTCTTCGAGATCGGCGGACCTGAAATAACGACGTATCAAGACCTGATGCTGCGTTACGCCCGCGTCCGAGGATTGCGGCGCAAGATGCTGGTCGTTCCCCGCATCCCCACCTGGTTGATGGCGTTCGGCGTGGATTTGATGACTCCCGTTCCCCGCCGCATTGCCGGCGCGTTAATCGGCAGTTTGTCCACAGACAGCATAGTCCGAAATCCCAAAACGCCGACGGTCTTCCCCGGCATTGAACTGATTGATTACGACGCCGCCTTGCGCATGACGCTCGAAGCGGCGCATCCCGACCGCATCCAGCGCGTGTGGGAGGACGACACGCCCGGCTTGAAAGCCCTCAAACATGAAGGCTGTTTTATTTTACGCCTGACGCGCCCGCCCGGCGACAAGCCAAACGCTTCGCGGGGAAGCGCAAGGAATTCAAGGAATTGCATTGGCGGACCGTTTGGAAAGATTTATTTCGAACGAAATGCGGAACCGGATGGGCGAACCGCAATCACCCTTTTTCTTGTTCCGCGCGGCTCTCCCGGCTATCTTTTTTCCCTTCTCCTGCAAGCCATCCTCCGCCTGTTGTTCCTGCCCTTGTCATGCCATCCCGGCATTTAACATTCGCCGCCGTATGTTTCAGAAACGGGGCGCGGAAAACGCAGAGAACCAGGAAAATTGCGCCTAATCGAAAAACGGGAGACGTCTCAAAAGTTTGGGCGAATTGCGAATCACTTCACCGGGTTGCTCAACTTCCCCAACCCTTCGATCTCCACATCCACCACATCGCCGCTCTTCAATTCGCCGACCCCGGCGGGCGTGCCGGTGAAGATCAAATCGCCGGGTTCGAGAGTCATGATCGATGAGATATAGGCGACCAGGGTCCCCACGTTGAAGACCATGTCGCGGGTGGAAGCCATCTGCCGCATCTGCCCGTTGACCCGGCAGGTCACCACCGCGTCAGACGGGTCGAAGTCGGTGTCAATCCACGGACCGAACGGGCAGAACGTGTCGAAACCCTTGGCGCGCGTCCATTGACCGTCCGACTTTTGCAGGTCGCGCGCGGTGATATCGTTCCCGACAGCGAAGCCGAAGATGTGTTCCTTCGCGTTTTCGGCGGTGACATTCCTTGCGCGCCTGCCGATGACCGCGACCAGCTCGCCTTCGTGTTCCACCTGTTTCGATTGCGACGGAAGGACGACGCTTTCCCCCATTGCGATAATGGAAGAAGGCGGCTTGAAAAAAAGAAGGGGGATCTTCGGAACCTCATTGCCCAATTCCCTGGCGTGTTCGACATAATTGCGCCCCACGCAAACGATCTTGCTCGGTTCGCAGGGCGCGAGCAGTTTCAACTCCTTAAGCGGAGTCCGCGCCTCGCGGCGGCGATATTCGCCAAAGAGATTTCCCTGCACCTCGCCGACTTTGTCTTCGAGAATCCAGCCATACGAGGCTGACCCTTCCGGGGTTCGATAACGGATGATGCGCATTCCCTACCTCCCTTTATATTCGCGGATGTTCACCCGCTCCACATCCAGCAATAGTTCGCCGACCGGTTTCCCCAAAACGGGATGAAGCGCATCGGGAGCGATATCGTTCAACGGCACAAGCACGAACCCGCGCGCGTGCATCCGCGGATGCGGAATGACCAACGGCGGCGTGTTTACGATCAGATCGTCGTAGAACAGAATGTCAATATCAATCAGGCGCGGGCCGTTTTCGAACGACGGCTCCCGCCCCAGCGCCGTTTCAAGCCGCTTCAAATGGGAGAGCAGATTTTCCGGTTCGAGATAGGTCTTGGCCATCACGCATTGATTCAAGAACGGCGGCTGGTCGGCGTAACCCCAGGGCGGAGTCTCATAAACCGGCGACTTCGCCTTCACCTCCAATTGAGGCGTAAGGTTCAAAAGCGCGTTCTTCAAATTTGCAAGGCGGTTGCCCATGTTGCTTCCCAGGGCGAGATAAACGGTGTGATCCATCATGACTGCTTCGGCTCCACTATTTTCGACGGCGATTTTCCGTTAAGGGCGGCGCTTTCATGGCGCAACAAGGTCTCGAACAATGCGAACGAGCCGCCCTGCGGCGTTTCTTCGACCAATGATACAACCTCCGCGTCATTTAACGCCAGATGCAAATTTTCCCGTGTGCAAGCAAAGGTTGTCAGCGCCTCCGCTCAAGCCGCCGTCCTGTGCGAAGCCCCCTGTGGGCGGCGGCGGTTTACGAGGGAAATCCCGCGCCGGGGACGGCGCTGGGAGCAGGTTACCTGCCATGTTTTGCATGCACACAATTTCCCCCGGCGGCCCGATTCCTGTGGTAAACTCCCGTCCGCTGTAGGTACGCGACATAAACATCCGTGCCTTTCCGTTGCCGGCGGGTCCACGACCCGAACGGGAACAAACCCATGGAAAGGAGGTTTTCCCACATGCGTAGTTATGAACTGATGTGCATCATCCAGCCCGACCTGGACGAAGCCGCCACAAACGGCATTCTCGAAAAGGTCAAAGGCTGGATCGTCGAGTCCGGCGGAAGCGTGGACAAGGCAGAGGTTTGGGGCCGCCGCCGTATGGCGTACTCCATCAACAAGCACCGCGAAGGTCAATACGTTCTCTTGAACGTCACCCTCAAGCCGACCGCCGTATCTGAACTCGAACGCAATTTGCGCTACCAAGAGTCGATCATGCGGCACATGCTGTCCACGGTCGGCTAATCGAATTCACCCGGTCATTTATACAGGAGCGTCGTCATGAGCCGAGGCCTTAACAAGATACAGATCATCGGTCACCTGGGCAAGGACCCCGAAATGCGCTACACCCCCAGCGGAAAGCCCGTCACCACCTTCACAATGGCGGTCAGCCGCGCCTGGAACAGCGCGGACGGCGAGCGCCACACCGAAACCGAATGGTTCAACGTTGTGGCGTGGGGCACGCTGGCTGAGATCTGCAAACAGTATCTCGTCAAAGGACAGCAAGTCTACGTGGAAGGGCGCCTGCAAACCCGCCGCTGGGAGGACAAAGAAGGCGTAAAGCACAGCAGCGTGGAGGTCGTCGCCAACGAAATGATGATGCTCGGAGACCGGCGCGAATCCGCCAACCAGACGGAGAGCGCCCCCGCCGAACCCGTCAACGGCGCGGCGGAAGAAGACTTTCCGTTTTAAAACATTCAAACACAAAGGTCTCAAAGGTCGTCGAGGCTTCTGAAACACGCAAGCCAAATCCCCTTTGCGCCCGTTGTGTCCTTCGTGTTTAGGCTTTCCCCTGCGATGGGAAGAGAAGACAATCTGGAGTAAAAAAAATGAGCGACGAACGACCCGAACGATCCGGTTCAGGCGGCGAAGGCGGAGGCGAACGCGGCGACCGCAAATTCTTTGCCAAGCCCAAGTTCTGCCAATTCTGCGCCGACAAAACCCTGACCATTGACTATAAAAAAGCGGACCTTCTCCGCAAATATGTGACGGAAGAGGGCAACATGCGCCCGCGCCGACAGACCGGCGCCTGCGCCAAACACCAGCGCCTTGTCGCGGCGGCAGTGAAACAGGCGCGCCATGTCGCGCTCCTGCCCTTCGCCAATCGCGGCGTGGACTAGGCATCCACCGCGCGCCACGCGGGGCATGGGCAGAGAGTCCATGCCCTGAATTTTTACCGGCTTCTTGAGTTTTGGCGGGGTAAAACCTTTTTAGAACGCGGATGAACGGATTACGCGGATCCTTCTTTGATCTCTCCGCGCAATCCGTCATTCCGTAAAACCCGCGTACCGCAACCCCACTAGACCCAAAAGAACCTTTTTATCAAAAACCTGACGGGTTAAAAAAACCTTTCAGGTCCATTAAGGAATTTCCATGAGCAACGAATCGGGCAAAAAACCCGCATTGCACAAAAAACATATCGCCCGCCTCGAACGGGAGCGGAAACAGACCCGCCTCATCCTCTACGCCTTTTTCGGCGTCCTCGCCGCGGTCGCCCTGCTCCTCTTCTACGGCTGGCTCGACGCCAACGTCCTGCAACTCAACCGCCCCGTGGCAATCGTCGGCAACGTCAAAATCCTGGCAAAAGACTTCGAGCCGCGCGTGCGCCTGCGCCGCCAGCAATTGATTGACGACTACTCCCAATATCTGCAATACCAGCAATTCTTCGGCATGGACGTAAGCGCCCAACTGCAAAGCATCGAAACCCAGCTTAACGCGCCCGAACTCGTCGGGCAGAGCGTGCTGGACGCGATGATAGACGAACAACTCATCCGGCTCGAGGCGGAAAAACGCGGCATCGTCGTCAGCGAAGAAGAACTCAATGAGCGGATCGAAGCGGAGTTCGATTTTTATCCCAACGGCAGCCCCACCCCTTCCCTGACTCCCACCGTCATGGTTCTGCCTACCGAACCGGATCTATCGGAATTCATCACCCCCACCCCCAATGTGACCGCCACGCCTCCCGCCACGCCGACGATTGAATCCACACCCTCAGCCCCTCCCCAGCCGACAGTTGAAGGCGCCACCGCCGAACCGACTGCGACGCTCGAACCGACCGCCACAGCCACGGCGACACTCGCGCCGACTGCCACGCCCACAACGGGACCGACCTCCACGCCCCTGCCCACCGCCACCCCGTTCACGCGCGAAGGCTTCGAAAATGTATTGAAGGATGTGAACGAGAACCTCGCCAAACACGGCATTGACGAAACCTACGTCCGGTCCTTCTTCGAAAATTTGATCCTGCGCGAAAGGCTCGAAGAGATCCTCTCCGCCGACATTCCGACCCACGAAACGCAGATCCGCGCGCGCCACATCCTCGTCGCGGATCAGGCCACGGCGTTGAACCTCATCGAAAAACTCAAAAACGGCGCGGACTTCGCCGAACTCGCCCGCGAATTCTCCACCGACACCGGCTCCGGCGCGCAGGGCGGCGACCTCGGCTGGTTCGGCAAGAATCAGATGGTGCCCGAATTCGAAACCGCCGCATATGCGCTCGAAAACCCCGGCGACTTCACGCTCGAACCCGCGCAATCGGAGTTCGGATTTCACATCATTCAATTGATGGCGAAACGAGACATGCCGCTGACCGCGGATCAGTTGAAACAAGCCAAAGACGCCGCCCTCAAGGAATGGCTGACTGCCGCCCGCGAAGAATACGGCGTGGAAACCTTTGACTTCTGGAAACAGCGCGTCCCCGACGAACCAAACTTCGTCACCGCCGCCACCGAATCCGCCCAGGCGCAACAGACCGCGCAGGCTGAAAATGTTTCCACTCTCGAAGCGGAGAATAAAACGCCGACGCCATAGGCGAGCAAACAGCGACGAGTTACAAGTTACAAAAGCCCGCCCCGGAAAACCCGGGACGGGCTTTTGTCTTCGCGCATCCACGCGCCTGGCGCGTCCGGGTCTTTCAAAGCGGACGACGGGATTTTCTCCATTATAGGGATTCTATTTTGCCTTGTATTCCGCTTGATTCTCGAACACAGCGGCATTACGCTGTTGACCAGCCGATTCGTCAAGGTCGTCCATGCGCGCGGACTGTGGGTGGACGCGTTGACGAAATCATCACTGATCGGATGTATTGCTGGATGCACCGGGGAGATGGCGCGCACGCAAAGGTTGTCCGCGGCATACGCTCAAGCCGCCGTCCTGTGCGAAGCCCCCTGTGGGCGGCGGCGTGTTACGAGGGAATCCTGCGCCGGGGACGGCGCACGGAGCAACCTGCCTGACATGTTTTGCGCGCACACGGGAGATGAATGCGACCCGCTCGCGGACAGCCGCTCCGCGAGGAGGGGGGATGCAGGGTTAGAAATATTCGCGAATAATCCGGAATTTTTTGAAATCAACCCGCCGCAATGGACGAGGAACTATCAATCTCTGTATTTTCTGAAATTCCTCACAAGCTCGTCAAATGATTTTGGCGCGTACTTTTCAAAATCTTCTTCATCTACAAAAACGTAATCGAAGCGGATTTTATTTTGCGCGGCGTTTATATCTTCACACCATTTTCTCAGGCGTTCCATCTTGAGCGGAACGTCCAAATCCTCCAGCCCTTTGGTTTCGACAATCCAAATTTCTTTCGGGCCTGTTTTCACAATAAAATCGGGATAGTAGTTTGAAATATTCCCGTCCGCATTGACGTAATCAATTCTAAAGTTCACAGCAAAATAATTCCTGGCGTAGGAAATAATGTCGTCGCATTTTTCAAGGAAGGACGCAAACAATAATTCAAGGTGGCTGTCGCCAACAACTTTGTTGAAAACGCTTTTCTGCGCCATGAGGTAGCCCTGCTCTTTGACTACAAACGGACGGGTCTGCCTGAGTTTGATCATGTCGCGTATCTCTGCGCTTCCTTTATCCAGAACGGTCAATTCGTTGATTTTCTGCTTGAAAGTTTCTATGATCGTTTTCGTGGCTTCGAGTTCGGAAAGATTGCGAATCGTGTTCAGGTCGTCCAGTTCAACGGCGGAAGTAAAAAGATGATGCGCGATAAATTCCTTCACTTTGCCGTAAAGAACGTCATACCCGCTGACAAGACGCAAGTCTTTCATAATCGTTTGGGCGAAGTAACCGATCACACTGCGATAATCGGCGACGGCGGCAGAGTCCAGATGGGTGACGTGATTAATTTCGCCCTTTGTAATGTCCTTGAAGACGATCTCGCGCATTTCGGCTTCGGAAAATTGTTTATAGTCAATTTTCTTATGACCAAAGGAAGCAAGGTTAAGGTCTTCAAGCCGTTTGTATTCGCGGAAAATGCGCGGGGAGAGAACGGGAATTTCAATGTCGAGTTTGTCAATATCCTTTTTGACGTTTTCGTTATCCACTTCAATAATAATGGGCGCGTGCGCGGCTGTGCCTGCCCCCATCGGCTTTCGCTCCAACACCACGCCTTCGCTTTTGATGGATTCGACAAAATCCATAAACGGTTCTGTGCCAACCACGCTGACATATTCGGTAGTGTCTGCGCCCGCGCCAGCGTACATTCGGCGCAAACCGCGCCCTAAAGTTTGCTCGGGCAGGATAGCGCTTTTGGAAGCATACGCCCGCAAGCCTACGATGGTGGTCACGTTTCGCACGTCCCAACCTTCTTTGAGCATTAAGACAGAAACGATAACCTTATACGGGCTGTCCCATGTATCAATCTGATTGGATTGCTTGCGAAGTTTCTCCAACTCCTCCCTGCTTTTCTTTGAATCCGATTCTGAAATCTCGCCGTTGTTGTTGGTGTGAATGACCAGCACGGAATCTTTGAACTCTGGATAAGCGCTTTCAAGATATTCCGCAACCTCATCACAATTTTTTGTATCGTCGGTCATCACAAATAACACGGCTTTTTTGCCGAGTTTTTCGTGTTCGGGATACACCTTGCGCCATTCTTCCACGCCAAGATGAATGTAGTCGCCGTATTTTTCCGTGAATTTTGAACTCTTTTTCTCGACCAGTTTTGCGCGGCTGGCAAAGTCGGGAAGCACAGGATGTTTCACCACGTTTTGAATGATGGCTTCCACCAGCGGATAATCGCACACGGTTTGAACGAAGATCGCGCCGTTGTTGTGTTTGGGCGTGGCGGTGACATCCAGTTGCAGGGAGAGGAAGCGGTCTTTCTGCTTCAAGCGGTTGTGAATATCTTCGATGGATTTGAACCACGCCAGTTTGCTGTCGTGGATGTGATGCGCTTCGTCGTTGACCACGACCAATTCGTCAATCTCGCGCACGATCACGCCCAAATCCACTTTGGATTC
>WBZO01002806.1_pt1 | contig 21728 bp, 18 predicted proteins | sample 5204261 | NCBI WGS metagenome assembly WBZO01 (sample SAMN12412400, study PRJNA552823) | activated sludge metagenome | isolation source: activated sludge from anammox sidestream of wastewater treatment plant... | place: USA: North Carolina | collected 2017-09 | reverse complement strand
CGCTCACTTTGTACGGGCCAAGTCGTTGAGCCAGGCGGACATGCCGGGCGAAGTCTACCTCGAAAGATTCCAGATCGCCGTCGAAATCTATGGCTTCCTCAAAGCGCCCCGCAAAACGCGGCGCCACCCCCTGAAAGGTCACCCCCAGCCGCCCCAGCTCAGAAGCAACAAAATAATGGTCAAACGGGCTGGTCGGCGTTCGGGCCGCGTCCAGGGCGACTTCCACATCGTACGGCCTGCCCCCCATCCGCGCTGCGAGATGCCGGGCCAGGCGCGCTATCTCTACAACAGCCTGCCCGTACTTACAGGCAGCGCGATAGATCATCTCATCGGTGACGAAGCCGACCATTGATCCGCCGCCATAACGTTCGCGCGTCTCAAGCGGCGTCGCCTGGAGCGCCTCCCAGGGCAGCGCCTGATACTTCGGCCGCAAAATGCGTAAAGGGTCTGTGTCAGTCGAATCGTCAATCCAGCCGCCCGGGTCCAGCGTGAAGCCGTGGAACCCTGCCTCCACACACAGGTCGATCGCCTCAACTGATCTGAGATGGTTGGCATCCGAGCCGTAGCCGTCGCGATAATCCGCCGCGAACACCGCCCACGTGGCATCGTCGATTACGTCGCGCGGAGCGCGACCAGCGCATATCATCTCGCGCATGGATTGTTGAGCCAGCACAGGGAACAGCCCGCTCCCTCGCACCGCCAGGATATGCCCCGGCGTAGCCAGCCCCAGCCGATCGCCACAGCCGATAGATCGGCGCAATCCCACCACAGCCGGCGCAGTCCAGGGGAAAATCTGGCGCAAGGCGGCGGCGTTGGAAGAATCGAGGGGGCAGTGCCATACTTCCGGCTCCACTTCGACGCCATGAAACCCGCGCGTGGCCTCCCCGATAACCTGTAAGCGCAGCCCTTCCGGAGTATGGATCAGGCTGAATGACTCTTCCATGCCGCCCCTCCTCTCCCGTATCGAAGAGGTCATAGATCAACGCGATATGCGGCCGCCATCTTCCGCTCTAATCAGTGTTAAGGCTCTGAATTCCGGATGCCGAAATCAACCCAATTCGGCGGCACGGGTGGATGCCATGCCCATAGCTGCCCGGGACAAACTTGCAGCGCAAATCCTTCTACGTGAAGTCTGCGGCAAGTGTACCATCCCCCTGTTCCGGGGACCAAACTTGACAGCGCAGTATCCAGAAGATACGATCCGCTTAGCAACAGAATGTTAGTAACGACAGAGTTATATGCAAGTTGGCTCCCAATCCGCCAGTGGCCAGGGAGCAACCGCAAATACCCTTTTTGCGGGCCAATAGTGAAAGGTGCAGCAATGGCAGACAAAGTACGCTGGGGCATCCTGAGCACCGCCAACATCGGCCGGGTGCGCGTCATCCCGGCCATCCAGAAATCGCGGAACGGAGTTGTAGCCGCGGTCGCCAGCCGGGATCAGCACAAGGCGCAGACCTTCGCCGCTGATCTGAATATCCCGACTGCTTACGGGTCGTATGAGGAGCTGCTGGCTGATCCTTCGATTGATGCGATCTACAACCCGCTCCCCAACAGCCTTCACGCTGAGTGGAGCATCAAATGCGCCGAAGCTGGCAAGGCTACGCTGTGCGAAAAACCGCTGGCGAGCAACGCTGGCGAGGCGCAGCATATGGTGGACGAATTTGCCAGGCTGGGAGTGCTGTTTGCCGAGGCCTTCATGTACCGGTTCCACCCGCGCGCCCAGCGGGCGAAAGAGTTGATCGACACCGGCGCCATCGGCGATGTCAGGTTTATCCAGGCGTCCTTCACCTTCGATATCACCGGGCGCGAAGATGATGTCCGCCTCAGCAAACCGCTGGCCGGCGGATCGCTGATGGATATCGGCTGCTACTGCGTCAATGTCATGCGGCTGATGACCGGGGAGGAGCCAGATCGGGTGCAGGCATTTGCCCGCATCGGTCAGCGTTCCGGGGTGGATGAGAATATGGTGGGGATACTCGACTTCCCCTCCGGAGTTCTCGGCCATTTTGACTGCGGATTCCGGTCTCCGGCCACCAACTTCTACGAAATCAGAGGTGCGACGGGCCGTATCGTTGTCGAGCCGGCTTTCGTCTCCGAGCCGACTGTTGAAAGTGTCATCCGCTACTGGGATGCCACGAGCGGATCCGCTGGCAAGACAATCACGGTCCCCGCGGTTGACCAGTATCAACTCATGGTGGAGGACTTCGCCAGCGCCCTGGTTGAGGGCCACCCGCCGCGCTATCTGCCTCAGGACGGCGTACAGAACATGCACGTGATTGACCGGCTGTACGCTTCGCTCTCCGGCTGAACCGCCGCAAAAGCTGCGACCTGCCGGGGAAAACACTCTTCGGCAGGTCGATTCGCCTCAGCAGTCCTGCTCCGTTAATCAGTGATGTCCGGCGCCATCCAGATTCTCCGCCCCCGGCAGGCGATCTGCCAGATTAGACGGCTTGTGGATGAGAATCGGCAGATGCTGGGGGCAAATCCAGAACTCTCTATCCTGGTAGGCTATCGTCAGCAGGGGAACCTCAGCGCTGGTTTTTTCGCAGACCAGACAGTGGGGTGATGGCTGAGCATCAGGTGACATCAGGTGACTCCTGTTCGTATACAGAGGTAAGCAGACCAATTCACTCAACTATATCGTATTGCAGGTAATTTCTGAAGTGCCAAACGCCATCTAAGCGGCGGAAAATCTGCTTGAATGCCCAAAGCCGTCATTGACTCTTGCCCGCCGGATCGTCATAATCCCCCCGCTTTGTTCGTTAGTGGTAGCCCCCACAAAAGCCCATCGAGGCGCAGAGAGCAGGAATGATCCAGACACGCGGCGATCTCCGTAATATCGCCATCATCGCTCATGTAGACCACGGCAAAACAACTCTCGTAGACGGTATGCTCAAACAGGCCAAAGTCTTCCGCGAAGGGGCACAGACCGGGGAGCGCATCCTCGATTCCAACGCCCTTGAGCGCGAGCGCGGCATTACGATTCTGGCTAAAAACACCGCCGTGACCTGGCGGGGAGTCAAGATCAACATTGTAGACACGCCCGGCCATGCCGATTTTGGCGGCGAGGTAGAGCGTGTGCTGAATATGGTTGACGGCGCGCTCCTGCTCATCGACGCGGTCGAAGGTCCTATGCCCCAGACCCGGTTTGTGCTGCGCAAAGCGCTGGAACTGGGGCTGCGAATCATCGTCGTGATTAACAAGGTGGATCGCCCGTTCGCTCGCGCCGATGATGCGCTCAATAAAACGTTCGATCTCTTCATTGAGCTGGGAGCCAGCGACGAACAGGCGAACTTCCCCATCGTCTACGCCGTCGGGCTGGAAGGTCGGGCCAGCCTGAAGGCTGAAAAGCTCGACAACGACCTGACTTCTCTGTTCGAGACTATTCTTGCTGAAGTGCCGCCCCCTGAAGTGGAGCCAGACGCCCCGGCCAGGCTGCTGGTCACCAGTCTGGAATACGACAGCTACAAAGGGCAGATCGGCGTGGGCAGGCTGCGCTCTGGCGTGCTCAGGCGAGGGATGCCGGTTGTCCGAATCCGTCCGGACGGTCAGCGCACATCAGGGAAACTGGACTACCTGTTCACCTATCACAACCTGACGCGCCTGGAAGTTGATGAGGTGCGGGCCGGGGATATCGTCTCCTTTGGCGGCCTGGGGGAAATCAACATCAGCGACACTATCGCCGATCCGGCAGTCACTGCTCCCCTGGCGGCCATCAACGTGGATGAGCCTACCGTGCGGATGACGTTCGGCGTGAACACTTCGCCGTTTGCCGGGCGGGATGGCAAAACCGGCTGGGGAACATCTCGCCGCCTGCGCGAGCGGTTGATCAATGAGACGCGCAGCAATGTCGCCCTGCGCGTCGCAGATGGTCAAACTCCCGATCGCTTCATTGTCAGCGGGCGCGGCGAGCTGCATCTGGGCATCCTCATCGAGACCATGCGCCGCGAGGGTTATGAGTTTGAGGTCAGTAAGCCAGAAGTGATATATCATCAAGACCCGGACACAGGCGAGTTGTTAGAGCCGGTGGAGGAGGTCTACATCGAGGTCGCTGACGATCTCGCCGGGGCCATTTTTGAGATGCTGGGCAGCCGCCGCGGCAGACTCCTGGATATGCACAGCGAAAACGACACGACCTACCTGCATTATCTGGTTCCAACGCGCTTCCTGCTCGGTTTCCGGTCGCAGTTCATACGCGCCACAAGTGGTCTGGGCGTCTTCAACACGCTGTTCCACAGCTACGCGCCGCTGGCCGGCGGCGAGCCGCCCCGGCGGCAGTTTGGCAGCCTGGTTGCTATCGAAACTGGCGTATCCGTCACTTATGCTATGACCCATCTTCAGCAGCGCGGCACTTTCTTCATTATCCCTGGCACTGAAGTGTATCAGGGGCAGGTCGTCGGTGAGCATATCCGCTCCGACGACCTGGACATCAACGTCAACAAGACCAAGCACCTGAGCGCCATCCATACGAAAAACTACGCGGATGAGCTGCGTCTCAAGGCACATCGCGAGTTGAGTCTGGACGACCTGATTGAGTTCATGGCTGAAGACGAGCTGCTGGAAGTCACCCCCAGAAATCTGCGCCTGCGCAAGCGCATTCTCGACCCTGAGGAGCGTATTAAGACCCTCAAACGGCGTGAGAAGATGCTGGCAGAAGAAAAGGCGGAGTGACATCAGCCGGGTGCAGGCACTATCCGAGGGCGATCATGAGGGCGCAATGCCCTTTCAGAAAGGGATATGTTTGAAGATGAGCAATGTCATTCCTGATCATTTCAAGATTGCTTTCGAGCCGGCAGCCGATCCCGGGGCGATAGTTCGCGAGGCTAACGCCCGCTTCACCGTGCTGACCAGCCGCCTGATCCGGATGGAATACAGCCCGGCCGGAGTCTTCGAGGATCGACCAAGCCAGACTTTCTGGTACCGCCGCCAGCCAGTCCCCGTCTTCAAAGCCACCCGTCAGGACGGCAGCATCACTATCGAGACGGATCACCTGCGCCTGACCTACACCGGCAGCCCGGCGGGCTTCAGCCCGACTACGCTCCAGGTTACACTCAAGCAAACCGGCCATACCTGGCACTATGGCGATCCCGATTCCGAGAATCTGGGCGGCACCGCCCGTACAGTGGACGGCATCAACGGACACCTGCCACTTGAGCCGGGCTTGCTCTCCCGCGCCGGTTGGGCCGTCGTCGATGATTCATTCACGCTCGTTTTCAACAGCGATTGCTGGCTGGAACCTCGCCAGGCTCCGGCAGGCAGTCACGACCTGTACTTCTTCGGTTACGGACATGCCTACGCGGACTGCCTGGACGAATTCACCCGCGTCACAGGTAAGTTCCCGCTGATCCCGCGCTGGGTGCTGGGCAACTGGTGGAGCCGCTACTGGGAGTATGATGAGGCGGAGCTGACGGGTCTGATGAACGACTTCGCAGCCCACGAGATTCCGCTCTCGGTGTGCATCGTGGACATGGACTGGCACATCACCAAGACAGGGAACCGGTCCACTGGCTGGACCGGGTACACCTGGAATCGCGCCCTGTTCCCGGACCCCGACCGCCTGATTGCCTTCTTGCATAGCAAAAATCTGCGTACCGCGCTCAACCTGCATCCGGCTGATGGCGTGCACCCTCACGAAGCTGCCTATCCAGAGATGGCCCGACGGATGGGAATCGATCCAGCATCAAAGGAGCCGGTCCCCTTCAATCTCGCCTCGCCCCAGTTCGCCAATGCCTATTTTGAGCTGCTCCATCACCCGGAAGAAGCGCGGGGCGTGGACTTCTGGTGGATTGACTGGCAGCAGGGCACCAGCAGCCTGATGAAGAACCTCGACCCGCTGTGGTGGCTGAACCATCTACACTTCCTTGATCAGGCCCGGACAGGCAAACGGCCGTTCATCTTCTCCCGCTGGGGCGGCCTGGGCAACCACCGCTACCCGATCGGGTTCTCCGGCGACAGCATCGTAAGCTGGGAGAGTCTGGCTTTTCAGCCTTACTTCACGGCCACCGCGGCTAATGTCGCCTACGGCTGGTGGAGCCACGATATTGGCGGGCACTGGTCAGGGATTGAAGAGCCGGAGATGTTCCTGCGGTGGGTTCAGTACGGCGTCTTCAGCCCGATCCTGCGCATCCACGCCACCAAGAATGTCTTTCAGGACCGCCGGCCGTGGCGTTATGACGCGGAGACCGCGCGCCTCCTGCGAGAAGCCCTGCAGCTCCGTCATGCGTTCGTCCCGTACCTGTACACGCTGGCCTGGCGCAACCATACCACGCAGCAGCCGCCCATCCAGCCTATGTACCACTTCTACCCGGAGCAGGAAGAAGCCTACCACTGTCCTCAACAGTACACCTTTGGCCCGGACCTGATTGCCGCTCCCTTCACCGAGCGTCTCGACCCGGACACACAATTGAGCCGGCAGGTCGTCTGGCTGCCCGCGGGCGACTGGTACAATTTCTTCACCGGGGAACACTACCGGGGCGATGCCTGGTATGCCCTGTATGGTGGGCTGAAGGATACCCCGCTGTTCGCCAGGGCCGGGGCTATCATTCCGCTGGGGCCGCGCTCCGGCCAGATGGGTGTCGAGAATCCAGACGAGCTGGATGTGCATGTCTTCGCCGGCCAGGATGGGCGCTTCGTCCTCTACGAAGATGATGGCGATTCGACTGCGTACCAGCAGGGGCACTATGCCCTGACCGAGTACGCCGTGAAATGGCGCCCCGATACGCTCACCTTCACAATTGCCCCGGCCACAGGCGATACAACGCCAATCCCGGCGGAGCGCCGCTACCGGCTCCATCTGCACGGCATCATCGAACCTGAGGCTGTCAGAGTACAGATTGGCGAGGTCGAGCAGGTCTGCGTTACAACCTATGACGCCCGGACAGAAACGCTGATCGTGGAAGCCAATCTCGATCACCAGTCCGGCCTGCGGCTGGAAGTCAGCGCGGGTGGAGCGCTGGCCTCGCGCCGCGATCGCACGTTTGAGAGCGTGATCGATATGCTGTGGGCATTCCGGCTGAACAGCACAGTTCAGGAGCTGATCCTCAAGCGGCTTCAGGAGCTGACTGACCGGCCTGAACTGCTGGCCGATTACGCCGTCCAGATGCGCCCCTCACAGATTCGCGCTCTGCTGGAAGTTATGTTCCAGGCCGGTGTCCATCGTGTCGAGCACACCGGTCTGGCCGATCGATTCGTGCTGTGGAACAACCGGGGATTCGAAGGAATCCACTATCAGTTCACGCTGAGCTACAGCATTACGTACACGTCCGAGGCCGGCGTCCTGCCTCGCTCCAAGGTCATTGTGCCGGAGCAGGAATTCGCCCATCGCGAATGGGTGAATTCGCCCCGGTGGCTCCTGAAGGCTGACTATTGCGGGCTGGCTACGATACTGTACGAGGGGTTGCCCTCATCCAACTTCAAGAAGTCGCCCCAGCCGCCTACTGCCGTCAACGAATTTCTTGCCGAAGGAGGCGGCACAGATTAGTCGCAGCCTGATTACCGATAGCGATCTTCCAGCGCCTTAATCTGTTCCGGACTCAGGTAGTTGACATGACCGAGCAGCCGGGCTGTCAGAAGAATCTTGGCGTTGAGTTCCACTGTCTCCAGGTTCCACAGCGCTCCCCACATCGAGTTGCTGTAGGCTACCACGCCGTGATTCCCCAACAGCAGGGCGTCGCAGCCTTGCAGGTAGGGAATCAGGGAATTGGGCAGCTCATCGCCGCCAGGTATGGTATAGGGGACGAGAGGCGTGGGGCCGGTCCGCACGACGACTTCCGGCAAAAACGGCGTGTCCAGCCCCACTCCGGCCACCGCGAATCCCGTCGCCGTAGGGGGGTGCGCATGGACGACCGCCATAACATCTGAGCGGTGCCGGTAGATGACCGTATGCATTCGGTATTCGGACGAAGCCCGATAGCCGTTATGCGAGCTGACTGTCTGCCCGCTGAAAGTGATCTTGACGATATGCTCCGGCTCGAGGAAGCCTTTGCTGACGCCCGTCGGCGTGATCAACATCTGGTCGTCCCCCAGACGGACCGAGATATTGCCATCGTTGCCGGCAATCAAAAATAGATCGTACAGCCGCTTGCCCATCCGGCAGATTTCTCTGCGCAAGCCCCATTCATCGTTCCAGTCTGTAGATTGCATAGTTGCCTTTCCACCTCTCAAAAGAATTCGCTGATTTCGAAACGCCGCTGACACAGTTGGCGTTACAGGCATTGGCTATCTGAGCGTATTCAACCACAGGGTGTCCGTCCACAACACCCATTCTATTCTATCGTTATTGATCCCCTCCGCACACCCTGGCGGTAGCCATCATTGGTTGATACCCGCGCCGCGCTCACTTCATGTACTCAAGTATCTCCGCCAGCGTTGAAGCGAAATAGCTGCACAGCGCGCGCGTCCCGCTCTCGATGATATTGCCGCCGCCCAGGCCAACCGGCGTGAACCCGGCCAGCCGGATTGCGCAGACACCGGCGCCGCTGTCCTCAATTCCGACAACAGAATTGCGCTCGGAAAACGGAATGCCCAGGCCGACCCGGCAGGTCTCTGCATACAACCAGGGATGCGGCTTGGGGGAAAGCTCCCCCAGCGTGCCGACCGATCCCGGGCGGAGCGGGTAGCCGGCGGTGATGATCGCATCGTAGAACTCCTGCGGATCCCCCATCCCCATGGTGCGGAAGGCCGACACGATCTCCGGATATGCCTTCTCATACAGGCCAGATGTCACCAGCCCGATCCTGATACACCGGGCTTTCAGGCTGAGCAGAAATTCCTTCAGGCCCGGTGTAGGGATAAACGCATCAGAGCGCCCCGTTCCATCCATGATCGCCGCCAGCTCGCGGTGCGTATGCTCAAAATAGCGGCGGCGCGCCTCCTCAAGCGTGCGATCCGGGCAGTATTTGTGGATACCATATTGCAAATGCTCAGAAACGCTGTGCCCGGAAACATACGGCAAATCCGCATCTTCCAGCTCAAAACGTGGATTGCCCACCAGATCAGCGATAGCCTGCTGGATGATCCAGATCCAGAATCCTTCGCTGCGGACGCTGGTCCCATCCAGATCCATCAAAACTGCTTTAACCGGCTTTTCCAGCCGGACCGGATGGACCGGATAATAGGCCGGATATCCAAGTGCCGATTTGACATAGGCCCGGCTGAAGCCCTCGAAGGCGATGAATTCGACCTTGCCGTCCCCGGTAGCCAGAATGGCGCTCACCCCGCCCTGCCCCACCCTGAAGCAGCCGTCGCTACCTACGGAACGCGAGACCAGCCCGGAGTCCGGCCCGAATTCGCCCAGATCAGGAATGGAGATATGATCAGCCACGCCGAAGCCCTTTACCATAACGCGCACACCGCATTGAAAGCGGCGACCATACTCTATCCAATCCAATCGAGCGATAACAAATACCAGGAATTACGCCGACGGATATCCCCCCGAAGCGACGCTCTTGCCCCGCACCTGAGCGATTTTGCTGGCGTAGTCGTCGGCGCGGTAGGCTGCGATGGGGTCGGGATGGAGGCCCTTCTCCTCCCGCACTCGCGCCAGCAGAGGGCGCACATCCGTCTCAAAAGCCATCATAACTGCTCGATGAGCGCCGAGCACATCGCCGGCCAACTGCGCCCCTGCCAGCTCATCATAGTTGACGATCAGAGCTTTGGCATAGGCCACCTGACAGTTGATCACGCTCTGGAGCATCGCCTCCAGTTTAGGCTCAATGTTGTGGCTCTGATCAATCATATAGGCCACGTCCCTGGCCCGTTCTCCGGCGCTGACCAGTTCCATGTAAATGGTGAACAACTCAAACGGAGCGCTGGTCCCCACGATCAGATCATCATCAGCGTACTTGCGTCCATTCAGATGAAAGCCGCCCAGCCGGCCCTCATCCAGCAGGAAACACACAATCTGGGCGATATTTGTCCCGGTCGGGTGGTGGCCGGTATCCACCAGAACCTGCGCCTGCGGCCCCAGCTTGAGGCTCATAGCGTAGGCTGTGCCCCAGTCCGGCAGATCGGTGTGATAGAATGCCGGCTCGAAGAATTTATACTCAATCAGCATCCTGCCGCCCGCCGGCAGATGCCGGTACACCTCAGTCAGGCTCTCCTGCAGGGCGTGTTTGCGGCGGCGCATGTCATCCTGCCCGGCGTAGTTGGTGCCATCGGCCAGCCAGATGCTCAGCGAGTCGCTGCCGGTTTCGGCCATAATCTCGCAGCATTCGACCATGTGGGCAATCGCCATCTCGCGCACGCCGGGGTTCGCATTACACAGCGAGCCGAATTTGTATTCATCATCCTGAAAGACATTCGGGTTGACAGCGCCCAGCCGGATGCCGCGATCCTCCGCATAGCGTCTGAGCGCGCTCCAGTCATCCGTTTTATCCCACGGAATGTGAATTGCCATCGACGGCGCGACACCTGTCAGGCGTTGAATGTAGGCGGCATCGTCCAGTTTCTCATACACGTTACGCGCCGCCCCGGCCCAGGAGAAAACTTTGTAGCGCGTGCCGCTGTCCCCATATCCCCAGGATGGCGTTTCGATCGCCTGTGCAGCCAGCTTCTCCTTGACCGCCTCCACATCGATACCACGCGCGGCAAGCTGTTCCACAAGCACGTCGTAGGCTTTTGAATTGCCGCTCATATCAAATCCCCTTATGTCCTCTATATGAAAAAGTTAGTCCTTGCGAATCAGCGATTTGAACCGCGCATAGGCCGCTTCCCAGGCCAGGGACGGCCGGGGCTGATAACGAGTCATCTCCGCCATCCCGCTGAGGATAGTCCGTGCCTGCGCCACGTCAGCGATCTCCCCCAGGGCAATGAGCTGGACGATGCCATTGCCCAGCGCCGTCGCCTCAGTCGGGCCGGCCATCACCTCCAGCCCGGTCGCATCGGCGGTCATCTGCGATAGCATATCATTGCGAGCCCCGCCGCCAACGATATGGAGGCGATCGATATCATGCCCGACCAGAGCGCATAGCTGCTCAAGCACATAACGATATTTTAACGCCAGACTCTCGTAGATCGCCCGGGTGATCTGGCCGATTGTCTCAGGAACCGGCTGCCCGGTGCGCTGGCAGTAAGACTGTATCCGCGCCGGGATATCGCCCGGCGCCAGAAACACAGGATCGTCCGGGTCAAACAGGCTGCGGAGCGGCTCTGCAGCCCCGGCGGCCCGGGCCAGATCATCGTAAGAATAGCGCTGCCCTCCGGCTTCCCACACCGCCAGCGATTGCTGAACGAACCACAAGCCGGCGACATTTTTGAGCAGCCTGTATGTCTCCTCATAACCGCCCTCATTGGTGACATTGGCGGCGTATGACTGATCAGAAATAATTGCTTGCCGGACCTCCATCCCCACCAGACTCCACGTGCCGCTGCTGATATAGGCGAAGTTCGGCGTTTGCGCCGGCACGGCCACAATGGCGCTGCCGGTATCATGCGAGGCCGGGAGAATAACGGGAAGGCCATTGTATTTGCCGATGCGGGTTCCGGGGCTGGTCACCGGCAGGAACATCCTGGCCGGGATTCCAAGCGCCTCCATGGTCTCCCGGTCCCAGTCGCGCATATACGGGTTGAAGCACTGGGTGGTCGTGGCGTTGGTGAATTCGCAGACCTTCTCTCCGGTCAGCCAGTAGTGGAATAGATCAGGTATCAACAACAGCGTTGAGGCCGCCTCCAGCGCCGGGCTGCCGGCTTTAGCCAGGCTGGCCAGTTGATACAGCGAATTCAGCACCATGAACTGGATGCCGGTCCGCTCGAAGACTGTCCGCCGCGGGACCCGTGCAAACACCCACTCCATCATCCCCTCGGTCCGGCGATCGCGGTAATGCACCGGGTTAGCCAGAAGATCGCCCGCCCGATCTAACAGGGCGAAATCCACCCCCCAGGTGTCCAGACCGACGCTGGCCGACTCGCTGGCCAGGGCATCCACGCCCGTCCTGATCTCCCGCCAGAGCTGCAGCACATCCCAGTACAACGTCCCCCCGGCTTCGACCGGGATGTTAGGGAAACGATGCGCCTCTACCAGGTGAAGCTGCTGACCGTCGAACCCGATCTGCATCACCCGCCCCGAGGACGCGCCCAGGTCCACGGCGATCACACGTTTTTCTTGCATACGATGCTCCACCCGATCAGAATGCCCGGGTTCAGGCCCGGCGCGGTCCGGGAGACGTGAAATACGCTGTTCCAGTGTCTGGCGGCTTGCCTGCATCAAGAAGCGATCTGGCGTATCATTATTCTACCGGAAAACTGGCGCGAAAACCCCGGCCTTTGCCGTGGACACAACATCAAAGCCTGTTGAAATTGAGCCTTACCGCAAGGAGGTTGCTTTGCCTATTCAGGCGGTAATTTTCGATATGGAGGGCGTCCTGGTAGACTCGGAAATTTACTGGTACGAGTGCCGGGCCGACTTCGCACGCGATCGTGGCCGGGCATGGACTATGGACGATCAGCGGCTGGCTATGGGACGCAATACTGTAGAATGGGCCAGAGTCATGCAGGAGCGCCTCCATATCGATGACACGGTAGACGAGATCATCGCTGACATGATCCGCCGTGTCCTGCAACGTTACGAAATGCAGCTTCCGCTTCGCAGCGGCGCTCTCTCCGCCGTCCATCTGGCCGCCAGCCGCTACCGTGTCGCCCTGGCCTCTGGCTCACCCACTGTGGTCATCCAGCGCGTTATGCAGCTCACTGGCCTGGATCGGGTATTTGAAGCGGTTATCTATGGCGATGATATCGCCCGGGGGAAGCCAAATCCGGATATTTACCTGGCTGCATTGGACAGACTCGGCTTAGCACCTCCGAGTGCGGTTGGCGTGGAAGATTCAGCCAACGGCGTCAGGGCGCTCAAGAATGCCGGTATGTACGCTGTCGCAGCGCCCGGCCCGGACTTCCCCCTTCCAGAGGAGGTGCTGCGACTGGCCGATTGTACGATTGACTCGCTGAACGAGTTCACGCTGGAGCTTGTAGCCCGCCTGAGCGATGCCGCGCCGCCCTCATAGAGCCATGCGACGCGGTCGATACTGGATCGCCTCCGCCAGGTGAACCACGTCTACCTTCTCGCTCATCGCCAGATCGGCGATGGTCAAGCCCAGCTTCAGAACGCGGTGATAAGCGCGCGCGCTGAGCTGCATCTGGCGCAGAGTGACTTTGATCAGGCTCTCGGCCTCTGGCGTCAGATGGCAGTACTGGCGGATGTCGCCCGGCCCCATATCGGCGTTGGCGCGCAGCGCCGGATGCCCGGCGAAGCGCCTCCGCTGCCGTTCCCGCGCCGTTTCCACCCGCGCCCGAATAGCGCCGGACGACTCGGCGGTCGCTGTGCCAGTCAGCTTATCGTAATCGACGCGGGGCACTTCCACATGGATATCAATACGATCCAGCAGCGGGCCGGAGATAGACTGCTGGTAGCGCCGGATCAGGCCGGGCGAGCACGAACACTCGTGTGTCGGGTCGCCATAGTATCCGCACGGGCACGGGTTCATAGCAGCGACCAGCATGAAATTGGCCGGGAAGGTCAGCGTGCCGTTGGCACGGCTGATCGTCACCCGTTTATCCTCCATGGGCTGGCGCATCACTTCCAGCGCCGCGCGGCCAAACTCGCCAAATTCATCCAGAAAGAGCACTCCGCCGTTAGCCAGTGTGACTTCGCCGGGGCGCGGAATGCGCCCCCCGCCGACAAGGCCGGCCTGGCTGATCGTATGGTGAGGCGCGCGGAAGGGTCGCGCTCGTAACAGCGGCGAATCGCCCGGCAGCAGATCGGCAACCGAGTAGATGCGTGTCACTTCCAGCGCTTCATCCAGCGTCATCGCTGGCAGGATGCCCGGCAGCGCGCGGGCCATTAACGTCTTGCCTGATCCGGGCGGGCCGGACATCAGGACGTTATGCGCCCCCGCCGCCGCAACCTCCAACGCCCGCTTGACATGCTCCTGCCCCTTGATCTCAGCGAAGTCGATCAGCCCTTGCAGCAGTGCGCCTTCATCGGGCCTGGCGGCCTGGCCGTCGCGACGATAGGCCGGGATAATCCGGAGGCCATAGAGATGCTCGATCAGATCGCCAAGAGTCCGGACCGGGATCACGTCAATGTCAGGAATCAGGGCGGCCTCGGCGGCATCAATCTCCGGCACAAAAACGGTCGAAAGACCCTGCTGCTGCGCCGCATAGGTGCACGAGATTACTCCTTTGATATGCCTGAGTTGCCCGTCGAGCGACAGCTCCCCCATGAACATGGCATCGCCCAGCGCGTCCAGCGGCGCCTGATCGGTAGCCGCCAGCACGCCAATCGCCACCGAGAGATCGTAAGCCGGGCCGTCTTTGGGGATATCCGCCGGGGCCAGATTCACCGTATACCGCTTGAGAGGAAACTGGAGGCCGCTGTTCTTGATCGCCGAGCGCACGCGCTCCCGGCTCTCCTTGACCGCCGAGCCGGGCAGCCCGACAATGGTGAACTCCGGCTTTCCCGCATGAGGTGAAAAATCGACCTCGACCGTGATCGGCACGCCATCCAGCCCTACAACCCCGCACGACAGCACCTTGGCCAGCATAGATACCACCGCTCCCGATCGCAACAGGTCGCATTCCGATGCTCTGAATTGTAGCCGGATTGTCCACCCGGCGCGAAAGCAGGGCGCCTGAATCAACAGAGCCAACCGAAGCGGCTGGCCCTGCTACCCTCATACGATATCACGTCCCCGCCTTACGGCTGAGTCAGGGTTGCGCCGTTGCTGGCAATCACATCCCGGTACCAGTAGGCCGAATCTTTCAGCGTGCGCTTCTGGGTCTGATAGTCAACATGGATCAGGCCGAAGCGATGCTTGTACCCCTCGGCCCATTCGAAGTTGTCCATAATCGACCAGTGGAAGTATCCGGCAACCTGAACACCATCCTCAGCGGCCTGGCGAAAGTTGAGCAGGTAGCGACGGGTAAAGTCGATCCGCTGTGGATCATGCACCTTCCCATCCAGCGCCACCCAGTCGGAATTCGCCAGCCCATTCTCCGTGATCGCCACGGGCCGCCGGTAACGCTCCCATACGAAGCGCGGCCCCCAGCGCAGCGCCTCCGGCGTGACCGGCCAGTGGAACGCTGTAAGCGGCCTCCCATCAGGGTGAGGCACCACCTCCACATTTCCGTCCTTTCCGCGCCGGACATACTCCCCGTTGTAGATATTCATCCCGTAAAAATCGAGTGGCTGGTGAATTGTCTCCATATCTCCGGTGCGAATCTCCGGCATATCCGCCCCAAACAGCGCCACAGCTTCGGCGGGATACTCGCCGCGAAAAACCGGATCGGACCACCAGGAGTGGTACCAGAGATGCCGTTCGCGCACGGTCAGCATCGCCTCGCGCGCCGCTGCAATATCGTCTTCGCTCTCCGTAGCCGGCATAACCACATGACCCGCATGGGCCGACCCCACCTGAGCGCCGCCGACAGCGGCCCGGATAATCTGCGTGGATTTGCCCTGTGCCACCAGAGTATGGTGCGCCATCTGGACAATCTGATCGAAGGTCAGCCGGTCGCCCGGCGCGTGGTTGCCAACCTGATGCCCGAGCTGGATGAACACGGACGGCTCATTCAGCGGCATCCAATGCCTGACGCGATCTCCCAGCGCCCTGACCATCACATCGGTATAGTCAGCGAACCAGTCAGAGGAGCGGCGATTCAGCCAGCCGCCCTGGCAGTACAGGGCATAAGGGAAATCCCAGTGGAAGAGGGTCACATACGGCGTGATGCCAGCCGCCAGCAGTTCGTCGATCAGCCGATCGTAGAAACCCAGCCCGGCCGGGTTTACCTCTCCGACGCCCTCCGGCAGGACGCGCGGCCATGAGACAGACAGACGGTAGGCCTGAAGCCCGATCTGCCTCATCAAGGCAACGTCCTCTTTATAACGGTGATAATGGTCGCAGGCCACATCCCCCGTGTTCCCCTCGTAAACTTTGCCGGGCGTATGGCTGAATTTATCCCAGACGGACAGCCCCTTGCCATCCTCCCGCGCGGCGCCTTCCACCTGGTACGAAGCCGCCGCCGCCCCCCATACGAAATCGCTCGGGAATGTCATGTCTTCTCCTCATTCTTTTCAATGACACAATAGCGCCGATCGACTCTGCGACACGGCGCTGCGCCGGCCAGCCCGTCTCATTCTTCCAACGGAACTGCGAGATTGAGATGCGCCATTGTCTCTGCTCGCGACTTCAACCCGTTGAGCTGCTGGTAGGACACCGCAAAGTCGAGGAACTCCAGCAGCACATTGCCGAGAATCCCGGCCAGCCCATACGAGTATCCCCGCAGCCGCACCAGCAGCCGTGTACTGCCATCGGAACGTCGCTCCAGCAAATAGAGGATGGTGATATCTGTTGATGTGCCGACCAGGTTGGGCAGATCATAACCGCTGATCAACAGCATCCGGTTGGGCTGGAGGTCGACAACGTGCAGCCCCGGATCGAGCGTCATCCCGACCTGAAGCGGCTCAACATCCTTGCGAATGTAGGTGGCACTGGGAATCCCGTTATTGATGAGCAGATCTCCGCCGTACCATCCTGTACGGTTGCGCCCCATCTGAGCCAGCCACGGCCACACAGCCTCCGCCGGCGCATCGATATTAATCGCCATGGTAGACTGCAGATTAGGCTGCGGAATCAGATCATCACCAGGCAGGCGGCGCTGCGATTCCCCCAGCCGGGTCCCCCATTTTCTGAGCTGGGGGCGGATGAAGAACCAGTAGAACAGGCTGCCAGCAGCAGCCAGCAGAGGAAAAATAGGCGGTTTACGGCATGTATTACGATCCATGTTGGAAAATTTCCTTTGCGAAAGAGTGCTGCGCTCAGACAGGGGGCCATGGTGAATTTGGTCCTGGCCCCGGGAGTACAAACTCACAGGTGGTGACCATCCGTTCAGCGCGCCGGCGCAGTGCCACTATCTCCCGCGGGGAGATCAATTCGCCGAGCGCCTGCATGACAGGTGACTGGATATCGCTGAGTGTATCGCACAACTGCCGCAAGTCCCGAAGCACACCTTCCGGCACAGGCTGCCCGGCGAAATCCCAGATTACGGTGCGCAGCTTATGCTGCACATGGAATGAAATGCCGTGATCGATACCCCACAGGTGCCCCTGCGCATCCAGCAAACAGTGTCCCCCTTTGCGATCGGCATTGTTGATCACATAATCAAACGCGGCGAATCGCTGTAACTGGGGCAGACATTCCGGCGGAAAAGGGGTGAAGTAATTGACTTCTGGATCGTGGTTGATGAAGAACTGCATCGATCCCAGCCCATACGGCCCGCCGCGCAAGACTGTAGGGGGGACAATCTGCCAGCCCAGAGCCTCCGAAACCAGAAACGCGGCGACCTCCCGGTAGCACAGTGTGCCTTGCGCAAAATCCCATAACGGGCGCTCACCACGCTGCGGTTTGTACACAGCCAGCAAAGTGCGCTCGTCATCAGAGACGGACAGCAGATAGGCATAATTGGATCCCCAGGGCAGGACTCCGTGATCTTCCTGAATCTCGCCACGGGACAGAGTCAACAGGACCTGACTGACCGTGAGCGACTGTGAGAATGAATCTGAAGAATCAAATGGTTGTGTCATAAGGGCGGGCCGGGTCGCCGCCTGCGCCCGCGGTTCAGGTCCAGTAGTAATGTATCCGGCCGTTCTTCTGCGGGTCGGGCCGACCCCGTTCAACGACAGTTTCCGCGTACATCGCCAGGGCGCGGACAAGAGGACGCGAGCACCAGAAACGGACAGTGCGCGGTTCGGCAAAATCAATATCACTATCAGAAACCAGCAACTCCTGTGTGACAATCACAATCAGGTCGCTTGCCTCATCGTACCCCAGGCCAATCTGAGCTACGCGAAATTCGGGTTGAATCGGGTCGCGAAGTTCCATGTTGAAGTCGGCGAGATCGATTGGATCCTCATCTCCAGGGAGGGGCTGGCGGGCATGCAGATCTTCCATCAGCTCATTAATTGCAGCAGCCAGCGCTTCGACCTGGATTTTCTCCAGAATCAGTGATATCAGCTGGCCGCCCCCGGCGCCCTGGATATAGAAAACACGCTTGCCGCGCGGGCCGACCGTCCCGACTGTCAGAAAATCAGCCGGTCTGATCTCGATCTCCGAATCTGCCATCGCTTAACCTTTCCCATCCTCTGCGTGCTGCTCCGGGAGATGGCCGGTATCATTCATCAGCAGTACCGCCGCGTGCCCGGCGCTTAGTTGCAGCGCAGATATAGAAGCAGGCGCAATCACAATCCGCTGGAACAGATCAAGGGGCATGCCCAGATAATACGCCAGAACCAGCTTGATGATATCGCTATGGGAGACAATGGCGACTGTCTCGCCCGGGTGGCGTCGCGCTATCGCTTCCAGGGCGTCCACCATTCGCATCTGCGCGCCGCGCACTGTCTCGCCATCGGGGAATGCTGCCCGCGCCGGCGTCCGCTGAACGACATGCCACAGGTTACGGTGCGCCAGAGTCGCCAGCTCTTCCCCTTGCCAGCGGCCAAAATCAACCTCTTCCAGCCCCCTGTCAACCTGGACAGAAAGCGCCGGATGGTGACGGGCAACCGCTTCGGCTGTCTCTATTGTACGCTCAAGCGGGCTGCTGTAAATCGCGGTCAACGGCCGCGCCGCCAACCGCGTGCCGAGCGCCGATGCCTGCTGGCGCCCCTCCTCATTGAGGTGCACGCCCGGCATCCGGCCCGCCAGCTTGCCCGTCTTGACCCAGTCATTCACCGCATGGCGGATGAGCAGCAAGGTGGTCATCACGACTCCCCCAATTGGCACTAAGCACGGATGATAACACAGAATCGCCCGGCACGACGAAAATCGAAAATCCGCCGCGCTTATATGCTCCGCTCTATCCATCGCTTAGAAGGAGAGCAGCGGTGATCATCCCCCCGAAGGGTTCAGCCAGAGCAAGCGATAAGCGTTCCACTCTGCCGCGTCGGTAGACCATTCGGCGTAGATACCAAGCCCTTTCACGCGCGATCCGGCCTCGCCGCTTTGTTCCAGCCCGCGCCGAACGCCACCAATCGCCGCCGGGATGCTCTCCACAGCAGGATCATGGCCGGGGAGTTCCGCGTCATAAGTGGGAATGCCGATGATAAGTACTGTGGGAATATCCAGGACTGACAGGGCGGAGACAAACTGTGTCACCTGGAAAGCCATCCACGTCTGGTAATCACCGGGCGAGCTCAGGCCGCTGTTATAGGCCATCACCACCATCTCATCCAGCAGGAAGGCGACCCGTTGCTTGTATTCCTGGCTCCAGTGCGCCTCTACCGTTGTATAAGGGCCAACAGGGATGCCCGGCGCACCGGTATTCCAATCAGGTGGGACGGATGCTGAAAGCACGACATCCGTCCCAATAGCCCCCCGCACATCGCGCAATAGCTGCAGGAAGCTCTCGTCGCCATCCCACACCGGTTCCACATTCAGGTGGATGCCGTCGAAGCCAAATTCGGTGAGGGCGCGTTCCGCAAAGGCGGCGACCTCCGCGCGGACATCCTCATCATCCAGCCGGTATTCCGGCACTTCCGCCGGCAGTCCGATCCAGGCATCCAGCCGCGCTTCAGGATAAAATCGCCGGAACTGTTGAAGAAATGTCCCTATAGAAGTGAAGGTGGTTTCACTCCAGGTGGTATCTTCCTGTAACCAGGACATCCAGACGTATACGCGGCCAATTCTTTCGGCGCGGAGCAGGTCAGCCAGGCGCTGAACTGCTTCGTCAGTTTGCACATCCCGTCCCCAGTCAATCCCCAGCCAGACAGCATTCTGCCCGGCTGAAGTGCTCGGTCGTAGCAAGACTGTCAACGCGATCACAGCGGCCGCAGCCGCCGCCAGCACTCCCAGAAGCAGGCCGCCTATCAGCACACAGCCGGGCCGGCGAACGCGTACCTGAGACGGATCGCGTTCGCCAGGGGGCAGCATGTCATCCGTGTAACGCCCCATAACGTGCTGCTGTTGTGAGCGTTTCATGACAGCCCCTGTAAGCGCGCCAGCAGCGGCGGCCCGAGTATGAGCAGGCCAATGATGACAGAAGCGACGGCAACCAGCAGCACCGCCCCGGCCGCCACATCCTTACTGACCCGGGCCATAGGGTGGAGTTCGGGGCTGGCCAGATTGACGGCCGCTTCAATCGCGGCGTTGATGAACTCCATCACCCATTCCAGGGTGATGATCAGGGCGAGGATCGCCCATTCCGCCGGCGTAATCTGCAGCCAGAGCGCCAGCAGGGCTACTGCCACTGTAGCAACCGCCTGAATCCGGATATTCTTCTGGTAGCGCAGCATATACGCCCAGCCAGCCAGGGCATAACGCAGGCTGGCCAGCCGGTTCTGGCTGACGATCGGGCTGTAATGGGCCGGGTTATCCGATCTCCCCGCCGGCGCTCCCGCCTGACGCCCCTCTTGTTCAGCCGGTTGTGGCAGCGTCTCCATATTCAGAAATCCCTCAAAAATCGTACAGCGGCGGCAGCACATCCGGCGATACTCCGAGCGCGCGCAGAATACTTTCCTGCTCCGACCACATGGCGGCCTGAGCCGTCGCCGTATCGTGATCATAACCGATCAGGTGCAAAGTCCCATGAACGGCCAGCAAGACCAGGACATCGGCCAGATCGTGCCCATCTTCTGCAGCATGGGTTGCTGTGTAAGGATACGCCACGACAATATCGCCCAGATAAGCGGCGTCTTCTCCGGGGGGCAGGTATTCATCTGGATCGCCCGCCGGGAATGACAGCACATCAGTTGGCGCATCAATCTGCCGATGCTGCCGGTTCAGCGCCCGCACCTCTTCATCACCGGTTATGGCAAGGGCGACTTCCCGGCCAGGCGGAATCTCATGGCGGCGCAAAGTGAGAGCAACTGCTTCCGTCAGGCGGGCAACCGGTACCGCTGGCGCATAGGCATCATCCACATAGACAAAGATGCCATACGTGTTATCCATCATGACAGAAGCTCCCCGGTGCGTTCAGGGCCGGGCGGCGTGTCGGGGTGACCCGTCTCAGCTTCTAGCGCGCCGGTAGTAATGGCGACCGGAGAAATACCTCCCGGTGTGGCCGCCGCCGGTATATTCGCGGCACCCTCCCGTGTAGCAGCAGAGGCTGCCTCAGGGCGGGTCTTCCCATCCGCATACAGATCCTTCAGGTACGAAATTCGCGCGTGGAACACTCCCTGAAGCGATTCCACAAAGACGCGCTGAATGATGCTCACATCGCGCAAAGTCAGCCCGCTGTCGCTGAGCTGTTCTTCGCGCATCCGCGTGTCGAACACATACTTCACAGTATCCACGATCTGCTGCGTATTTTGCGGGCGGCGCGCGCGCACCGTACTCTCACAGCTATCGGCCAGCATGAGGATGGCTGTTTCCCGCGTGCGCGGTCGTGGCCCGGGATAAGTGAACACAGTCCGGTCTACCGCATCCTCATCCCCGCCGGCTATCTGTACTGCCCGGTTATAGAAGTACATCGGCATGGTCGTGCCGTGATGTTCGAGGATAAAATCGCGTATACGAGCGGGCAGGCGATACCGCCGGGCCATTTTCTCGCCTTCGATCACATGGCCGATGATGATCCGGGCGCTTTTGATGGGATCGTTGAGGCTGTCATGAGGATTGATGCCGTCCACCTGATTCTCGACGAAGAAGTGCGGCGCCGCCATCTTCCCCACATCATGGTATAACGCGCCCACCCGGGTCAGCATGGCATTCGCCCCGATACGCTCCGCGGCCAGCTCCGCCAGATTC
>WBZO01000916.1_pt1 | contig 21730 bp, 17 predicted proteins | sample 5204261 | NCBI WGS metagenome assembly WBZO01 (sample SAMN12412400, study PRJNA552823) | activated sludge metagenome | isolation source: activated sludge from anammox sidestream of wastewater treatment plant... | place: USA: North Carolina | collected 2017-09 | reverse complement strand
CGACGCCGGTTTCGGCGCTGATCTTGAACTCGATGGCAAGGTCGAAATACTCGCGCCGCAGCAGGCCGAGCGATTTCGTGGCGCGATAAAGCTTGCGCGGGTTCAGAAACTCGCCGCCCCGGAATCTGGCGACCGGCAGGACTTCATCAGCGCATCCGGCGAGGCGCAGCAGATCGGCGGCGATTGAGCTTGACGCGATGGTGATTCGGGACTGGGGGAAATGATTTCTGAGAGAGCGGAGGGCGGGCAGCGCCAGAGTCGTTTGCGTCAGACCGGCGACGTGAACTACCAGGAGGTGTTGCGGATTGATGGACATTGAGCAGAGGGATCGTTCAATGGCGTTGAGTTAGCGATATGAGGAAGTAGGAAGAGAGAGTACGGAACAGACAGAAACGGAAATTCTGAAGGTCTTTACCGTCTTTTTTCCGTTTTTTCCGTTCATTCCGTTTTTTCCGTATTCTCCCTTCGCATTCTCGGCTCGCTAATTTAACGTCATTGAGAGATCGCTACGTGATATCGCCCAGAAACAGCTTTGCGGCTAAAAAATCAGCAAACTTCGCCCGGTCATCTCAGGCGGTTTTTCGACGCCGAGCAATTCTAGCATCGTCGGCGCGATGTCTTCGAGCGAGCCGCCTTCGCGCAAAGTCCCTTTGAATTCGGCGTCGCAGAGGATGAACGGAACAGGATTGACAGTGTGGGCGGTGTGCGGGCCGCCGGCGACCGGGTCAATCATCTGTTCGCAGTTGCCGTTATCGGAGGTGATGATCGCCGCGCCTTTGACTCGCTCGATTGATCCCACGATCCAGCCCAGGCAGGTGTCGAGCGATTCGACCGCTTCAATCGCCGCCTTCAGGTCGCCGGTGTGGCCGACCATATCGGCGTTCGCAAGGTTGATGATGTAAACATCGGTTTCGCCGTCGTCAATCGCGCGCAGGATTTTGTCGGTGACTTTGAACGCGCTCATCTCCGGCTTCTGATTGTAGGTCTGAGCCTGCGGCGAGGGCACGAGGATGCGGCTTTCGCTCGGGAATTCCTTTTCGACGCCGCCGTTGAAGAAATAGGTGACGTGCGCGTACTTTTCGGTTTCAGCGACGCGCAGGTTGGAGACTTCGTGTTCAGCGAAGACGCTGGCGAGCGGTCGCGCGGGCGCAATCGGAGGAAAGAAGATCGAGGTGTTGATCGAACGGTCGTATTGGGTGAACGTGGCGAAATGCAGGTTCTGAATGCGCTCCCGGTCGAACCCATCGAAATTCAAGCCGGTGAACGCGCGCGTCAACTGCCTGGCTCGATCCGCGCGCAGATTGAAAAAGATCACCGAGTCGCCGTTCTGAACAGTGGCGACGGGAGCGCCGTCTTTGCCGGCGAGAACTACAGGTTCGATGAATTCATCGGTCACGCCGTCGTCATATGACGTTTCGATGGCGGCGACCGGGTCGGCGCATTTCCGCCCTTCGCCGTTGGCAATCGCATCGTAGGCGCGTTTGACGCGCTCCCAACGGTTGTCGCGATCCATCGCGTAATATCGGCCCATGATTGTGGCGATGCGCCCGACGCCGTATTCGCGCATCCTGCCTATCAGATCCTCGACATAACGCTTGCCGGATTTAGGCGGCGTGTCCCGCCCGTCGGTGAAGGCGTGAACGAAAACTCGCTGGACGCCTCGCTCGGCGGCCATCCTGAGCAGCGCATAAAGATGCGCGTTGCGCGAATGAACGCCGCCATCCGAGACCAATCCCATCAGGTGCAACGCGGCGGTCCTGCCCGCGTCAATCGCCGCCGTCAGCGATGGGTTCTCGTAGAATTTGCCTGTCGCAATCGCTTCGTCCACGCGGGTGATAGTCAGAGGCGCGACCTGGCCGGTTCCGATGATCATATGACTGATCTCGGAATTGCCCGCCTGGCCCATCGGCAACCCGACGCGCTCGCCTGAAGCTTCGAGCAGCGTGTGTTTATATCCGGAAAGGTATTTGTCCAGAAAAGGGGTGTAGGCGTTCGCGATTGCGTTGCCTTCGACGAGCGGCGACCAGCCGAAGCCGCTCAGGATGATCAGCGCGACCGGGCGCTTTTTCAGTTTTGCATTTGCCATCGTGGGGTCGCTAAGCAGTCAGGTGTGAGGTGTGAGGTGTGAGGTGTGAGGCGCCAGTCCACGAGCCAACTGGCCGGCCTTCTGACACCTGACATCTGACACCTGACACTTCACACCTATTCAACTCTTCTTTTGTAACTGCCCGGCCACCGCTTCGGTGGCTCTCTTCACAGCCTCCGGATCGCCGAGGTAAAAATGGCGAATCGGCTTCAGATCGTCGTCGAGTTCGTAAACCAGCGGGATGCCTGTGGGAATGTTCAATCCGACAATCTCTTCCTCGGAGATGTCATCGAGGTATTTGACCAGCGCGCGCAGGCTGTTGCCGTGAGCGGCGACAAGGACACGTTTACCTTCGCGAACAGCGGGCGCAATCGTTTCGTGCCAGTAGGGCAGGAAGCGCGCGACGGTGTCCTTCAGACATTCGGTCAGCGGAAGCTCTTCGGGTTTGAGCGAAGCGTATCGCGGGTCCTTGCCCGGATAGCGAGGATCGTCGGGCGTGAGCGGCGGAGGCGGGATGTCATAGCTGCGCCGCCAGATGTTGGTTTGCTCTATGCCGTGTTGCGCGGCGGTTTCGGCCTTGTTCAATCCCTGCAGCGCGCCGTAATGCCGCTCGTTCAACCGCCACGATTTGCAAACCGGAATCCAGAGCAGATCCATTTGTTCGAGCGCCAGGTTGAGCGTTTTGATCGCGCGTTTGAGAACCGAAGTGAATGCCACGTCGAAAGTGTAACCGGCCTTCTTCATCTCGTTCCCGGCTGAGATGGCTTCTTCGACGCCTTTCTCGCTCAGGTCAACATCCGTCCATCCGGTAAAGCGGTTCTCGCGGTTCCAGTCGCTTTCACCGTGTCTCAACAAGACAAGAGTCTTCATCAACTATGCTCCTCGTACGATTTGTAAATGAAATGATGGGTAATGAAACCGAATAATAGCAATCGGAAGCGGTTTGTAAAAGTTCGGGCGGTGAGTGGAGGTGAGCGCCGCCCCGGTTTACAGTTTGCATCTATCGGGTTTTGATTTAGACTACATGCGCTTTTGCGCAGTTCATTCGCCAGATCACAATAGACCACCGGGCGTAACGAAGAAATCTTCTGCACGGAATTAGAGAACGACATCCATGACGTTTTGCACAAACTGCGGCAAGAATTTGAGCGCGGGCGCAACCAGGTGTGACGCCTGCGGAGCGACCAAAGTCGCTGTCAATCCACCGGCGCCTGAGGCCCCGTCATTTGGCTCCACGTCAAACCCTGACGCCTTGAAAACGCAAGTGTCCAGTTCGTCCAGTCCGCCCAGTTTGGGGGGCGGCGGGGAATTCTCGACTATTTCAAGCTCCACTCTTCCGCTATCGGCAGCGGTCGGGGCGCAGAGCGGTCGGGTGCTCGGCGGACGCTACAAACTTGAACAATGTATCGGCAGCGGCGGGATGGGTGAAATTTACCGAGCGCGCCGCACGCACATCGGCGACACTGTGGCGGTCAAAGTCCTTCGCTCGGACGTCGTCGAAAACGAAAAATCGCGCCAGCGTTTTTACCGCGAAGCTCGCGCCGCCGCGATGCTCCACCATCCGAATGCGGTCGTCATCCACGATTTCGGCGAAGACGACGACGGCACGGCGTACATCGTGATGGAACTGCTGGTCGGGCGCAGCCTGCGGCAGTTGCTGGTCGAAGAAGGCTCGATCAACTCTCCTCGCGCTTACGGCATCATCCGCCAGGCTTCCGCCGCGCTCGACGCAGGGCACCGGAATGGCATCGTCCACCGCGACATCAAACCCGACAACATCATCCTGCTCGACTCGAACGACGGCGCCGATCACGTCAAGATTCTCGATTTCGGCATCGCCAAAGTTGTTGACATGGCGCTCGACACGCACAGCCTCGAACAGCGGCTGACCAATGTCGGCGCCGTGATCGGAACGCCGCACTATATGTCGCCCGAGCAATGCCAGGGCGAAGAAGCCGACTCGCGCTCGGATATTTATAGTCTGGGCGTTGTGCTTTACGAACTGTTGACCGGCGTGGCGCCTTTTCTGGCGAAGACGCCGACCGGCGTGGCTATCAAACACGTCACCGAAAAGCCTCGCCCGTTGCGCGAGATCGCTCCGTCAATTCCCGAATCGGTCGAACGGGTCGTGCTTCGCGCGATGGAAAAAGACCCGAACGCGAGGCCTCAGACGGCCCTTGAATTCGCGCGTGAATTCGAAAACGCGCTGGCGAACGAGCCGGACACGATGCGCTTAAGCAGAAGCGGCGAACAGCCGCGAGTTGAGGCGCCGAAAATTTCCCACCCAGAGTCATCCGAAGTTGAACGGAAACCGGCGGAGACAGGCTCTCAGGTCTCCGCTACTCCGCCGCAAAGTTACGAGACGGTGATTTCGGCTCCGCCGCCGGCAACCGGTCAGTTAAAACAATTGGGCGATGCGGCTACCGACCAACTGAAACAATCCGATGAGGCGGCGACCGAGTTCCTTGGCCGCGCCAACATCACGGCCAAGCAGGGCAGCGTCGGAGGGCAAGGCGCTCCGGTTCCGGATTTGAAGGCTCAGCCGCCGCAGACTGAGCTTTTGCAAGAGGCCGCGAAACCCGCCGATAAGGAGAAAACCAAAGCCGCCGGAATCAAGGCTCCGAAGGTTGAAGAAAAACCGGCGAAGCGCGCCCAAATCCCAATCCCGCCTGCAACGAAACCGGCGACGGCCCCGGCTGCGAAATCGAAGACTCCTTTGCTCGTCGGCGCAGGAGTTGTTCTGGTGGCTTTGATTGGTGTGGGCGCGTGGCTGCTCAGTTCAGGTCAATCCCAGACCGGGCAGCAAACGACTGCCACAGTCACGCCGTCACCTGTCGCGGCCACGACGCCGACGGCGAGTTCCACTTACCCCGACATCGCCGCGCCTGAAGGCATGGTTTATGTGCTCGGCGGAGTGTTGCGCGTCGGTCGTGACGATGGCGCTGAGAACGAAAGGCCGGCGCACGTAGTCACAATCAAACCTTTCTTTATTGACCGCACGGAAGTGACCAACGAGCAGTACCAGAAATTCATTGACGCGACCGGCTATGCGGCGCCGCCGTCCTGGCAGGGCAATCATTTTCCTGAAGGGACGGACACGTTGCCCGTCACCGACGTGACCTGGGAAGACGCCAACGCTTTTGCGAAATGGGCGGGCAAGCGTCTGCCGACCGAAGAGGAATGGGAATTCGCGGCGCGCGGCGCTGATGACCATCACATCTATCCCTGGGGCGAAGAATGGATCGCCGACGCGTCGAACTCGAAGTCGGATGAAAACGACAAGCGGCAGTTGACGCCTGTTGGACAATTTCCTAAAGGCGCAAGCCCGTTCGGCCTGCTCGACATGTCGGGCAACGCGTGGGAATGGACGGCGAGCGAGTTCAAAGAATATCCCGGCGGCAAGGTCACTTTGCCCGCCGGATACAAGAATCTGAAAGTCATTCGCGGCGGCGCATACGATTCTCCGCCGAAATTTGCGACCGCCACATTGCGCGCTCCTTTGCCCGCGACGCGCGCCGATTGGGCCAAGGGCGTGAGTCCCGATTACGTCAAAACCGGATTCCGCCTCGCGCAGGACGTGAAGAGCCAATAGAAACAGGACGATTGTTATGAAGAGACAACTTGTTCCCCACATCGCAGTTTTATCGGTGTTGATTCTCTTCTCCTCCCTCAACGCCTCATTCAAAGTTTACGCTCAGAGCGGCACCGGCGAACTGCCCGGAACCAAGCCGACTCCGACGCCGAAAGGCGGCAGGCCGCCCGCCAGACCCGGAACGCCCGCTCACGCGACTCCGGTCACGCCAACGCTGGCTTTCGGCGAAGAGATGAAGGGGAAGCTCGATCCGAGAGATTCGGAGAAAGGCCCAGCCGGGACGGTTTTTGAAGAATATATTCTGAACGCGAAGAGCGAAGACCTGCTGACGTTCCGAATCGAGAGCGAAAATCCCCTCCTCGGCCTGCAAATCCTCGACAAAGATAAAGCCGAAGTTCCGGTCGCCAGTTCATCAGGCGAATTCAAGATCAACACGCAGACTGGCGGCGTGCCCGCCGATGGTGAATACATCGTTCGCGTGACTGGCGCTGTCAGCGGCAGAAACGCTGTTCCGTTCACGCTCAAAGTCACCCGCGTGGGGTTGACGCCAGCCGCATACGGCGAACGTTTCCAGAAAATTTACGCCGGCTACAACGAAACCGACCAGGCTTCGGCTGATGAGACTCTGACCAAACTCGAAGAGCTTGCGAAAGACGACGCCAGCCGCCCGACTACTTTTGAGATGCTCGGCATCATCTATCTTTACAACCGGCACGATGCCGAAAAAGCCGAGCAGGCGATGGAACAGGCGATCAATCTCAATGGGGCCGCCGTCGTCAAAATCGCTTTCGACGCGCGTTGGCGACGTGTAGCGAAACTGCGAACCGGCGACTTCGGCTTCCAGGAAGCGCGAATAGGCTGGCTCAGAATCCGACCGGGCCAGTTGACGCTGACCGATCTGAGCAATAAGACTCTGGGGAGTTTGAACGGGCAGCAGATCAAGGAGATGTCGAAGATCGTGACCGCCACGAACAACATGATCTCGATCACCGCGATGAACGTCCGCACCCCTTACATCTTCGCTCCCGGCAGCATGCAGCAGGCTGAAGCCGACCTGGTGGTCAGGCTGATTCAAAAACACGTGATGGGAAAGACTAACTGAGTGGGGAGTAGGGAGTAGGGAGTGGGGAGTAGGGAAGAACGTCATTGCCCACTCCCCATTCCCCATTCCCCATTCCCCACTCCCCGCTATTATGAATCTTTGGGGTGGCCGCTTTACCGGCGAGACCGACAAACACTTTGCAGCATTCAACGCCAGTTTTCGTTTTGACCGCCGCCTGATCTTCGCCGATCTGCGAGCCTGCGCCGTTCACGCCCGCGCGCTTGGCCGAGCTGGAGTCCTGCAACAATCCGAAGTCGCCGCGATCACCGAAGGCTTGAAGAAGATCGGCGAGATGGCCGCCGAACCGGGCTTTCTCGACCGTCCCGAATTCGCCGCGACCGAAGACGTTCACAGCTTCATCGAATCCCGCCTGGTCGAACTCATCGGACAAACAGGTTACAAACTCCACACCGCGCGCAGCCGCAATGACCAGGTCGCGGTCGCCACGCGATTGTTTTTGCGCGAGGAGATCGCCGCGCTTGACGACGTGATGCGCGACACACAGCGCGCGATCATCGAACTCGCAGAACGCTACGCCGCCGACCCGCTGCCCGGTTACACGCATCTACAAAAAGCCCAGCCTGTGCTCTTCGCGCACTTCCTGCTCGCCTATTTTCAAATGCTCTCGCGCGATCGCGCGCGGATGGCCGATGTCAAAAAGCGCGTCAACGTTCTGCCGCTCGGATCGGGCGCGCTTGCGGGAACGAACTTTCCGGTTGACCGCGAATGGATGGCCGCCGAACTCGGCTTCGACAGCGTGACGCGCAACAGCCTGGACGCCGTCAGCGACCGCGATTACATCATCGAATTCGTCAACGCCTCGGCGATGACGATGATGCATCTGTCGCGGCTGGCCGAGGATTTGATCATCTACTCGACACAGGAATTCGGCTTCATCAAACTCGGCGACGCGATTTCGACCGGCAGCAGCCTGATGCCGCAAAAGAAAAACCCGGACTCGCTGGAACTGATTCGCGGGAAATCGGCGCGGGTCTTCGGCCACTTGACGGCGGCTCTGACGATGACGAAAGGCTTGCCGCTGGCCTACAACAAAGATTTGCAGGAAGACAAGGAAGCGCTTTTTGACACGATTGACACACTCACCGACAGCTTGCGCGTGACGGCCACCGTGCTCCGCAACATCGAACTCAACCGCGACCACGCGCGCGCCGCAGCCATCTCCGATTACACCAACGCCACCGACCTGGCTGATTACCTGGTTCGCAAAGGCCTGGAATTCCGCAAAGCCCACGAAGTGATTGGCCGCATCGTCGTCTATGCGATTGAACAGGGAAAGGAACTCGCCGAACTGACGATTGACGAATGCAGACGGTTTTCCCCGCTGTTCGACGAAGACATCTTCGAGGCGATTTCTCTCGAAAGCTCGCTGGCGGGGAAGAAGCAGACTGGCGGAACAGCGCCCGAACACGTCAAACAGGAACTGGCGAAAGCGAAAGCCGACCTGTGATTGAATTGATCGCTGGATTTTGAAGATGCCCTGAAAATTTTAGAGCCGACACGGGAGCTTGGGACTCGCCGGTCGGCTCAGAAACTGCTGATGTCCTCACCCCATCAACAGTCAGATTGCGTGTATTTTTGTCACACGAGGTTTTTTTGTCAAGCCAAAATTAGAAATTTGGCCACCCGTCCAAGCCAACTTTCGACCCCTGAAAATTCAGCGAAGTTTCTGTAATTTCTCAGCCGCCGCCACCAGCGTCTCGTCCCGTTTGCAATAACAGAATCGCACCTGCTGAGCGCCGAGTTCTGGCCGCCGGTAAAAACTGCTGCCGGGCACGACCGCCACGCCGATATTCTGCACCAAATGCCTGGTGAATTGCAGGTCATCCTCGAACCCGAAATCCGAGATGTCGGTGATGATGTAATACGCGCCGTCGGGCTTGAAGCATTTGAACCCGGCTTCTTCCAGCACGCCGAGCAGGTAATCGCGCCGCCTCTGATAATCGCGCTGAAGTTTGTCGTAATAGCTGTGCGGCAAACCGAGCGCGTAAACGCCCGCTTCCTGCAAAGGCGCCGCCGCGCCGACGGTCAGGAAATCGTGAACCTGGCGGATGCCGTTGATCAAATCGGGCGCGGCTATCGCGTATCCCACGCGCCAGCCCGTGACCGAGTAGGTTTTCGACAAACTGTTGATCGTCACCGTGCGGTCGCGCATCCCGTCGAGCGTCGCCATCGCGGTGTGCTTAATCTCGCGCGCGGCGTCCGGATACCAGATGTGTTCGTAGATTTCATCGGTCAGCGCCAGCGCGTCGTGTTCGATGCAGAGGTCGGCGATAAATCTGAGTTCTTCGCGCGTGAAGACTTTGCCTGTCGGGTTATGCGGCGTGGTGATAATGATCGCTTTGGTTTTTTCGTTGAACGCCGCGCGCAGTTCGTCGGGATTGAAATGCCATTCGGGGTTGTCGCCCGTCGGCGCGTAGAGCGTGACGTAACGCATCACGGCGCCCGACAGGATCGCGTCAGGGCCGTAATTTTCGTAATACGGCTCGAAGACGATCACTTCTTCGCCCGGATCAATGACGGCCATCATCGTCGCGATCATCGCTTCGGTTGAACCGCAGGTGACAACGATCTCGCGCTCAGGATCAACGTCCAGTCCGAGATGCCATTTCGTCTTTGCGGCGATGGCTTCACGAAACCGCTTCGCCCCCCAGGTGATCGCGTATTGATTGATGTCGGCGTTGATCGCTTCACAAGCGGCGCGTTTGATGTCGTCGGGCGCCGGGAAGTCGGGGAAGCCTTGCGAGAGATTGACGGCGCCGAAAGCGAGAGCCTGACGGCTCATGTCGCGGATGACCGATTCGGTGAAGCTGGAGGCTTTGCGGGAGACGCGGTTTTTCATGGTCGGTGGGTGGTGATTGGTAATTGGTGGTTGGTGATTGGATGCGACCGACCACCAGCCACCAACCACCCTTTAGCGATTGATGCGCGTGACGACCTTGGCGCCTGCGCCGCGTTTGATCGTGCGTTTGACGAACTGCTCGATGTCGGGGCGGAGCAGCCATCGCGCGTCGGCTTGTTTGATCACGCGCAATGCGCCCTGTGAAGCCGCCAGTTCGAGCGTCATCGCCGGAACATCGAATTCGCGCGACGCGGCGTTGAAGCTCATCAAATCTCTACTGTCATAAACACTCATTTTTTATTCTCCAGTGTGAAATCGGATTGGATCGGCGAAAGCGAGATGATAGGGAGGCGCGGGCGTAGTGTCAAAACGCAGAGCCTGCGGCCCAGGGCTTTTGCAAAGTCGGTTGTGGCCTTGCTTATAAACTAAAACCTATCACCGAACACCTACAACCTATGGACCTTTCCTTCGAAGCGTCATCTGATCGAGCCATCGAAGGAAAAAATTATAGGTTGTAGGTTGTGGGTCTTGGGTTTTAGCCCCGTCCCTGACGACTTTGCAAAAGCCCTGGCCTGCAGCCCCTTTGCGAAAGCGAGCTTCACTTCTGGCCGCGCGCGATCCTCTCGCCTTCATCAATCATCTTCGTCATCTTCTCGATTGATGTCGCCTCGCAATAAACACGCAGCACAGGCTCGGTTCCCGACTGACGGAAGAGAATCCAGCTTTCGTCTTCAAACATCAGCTTCGTTCCATCCAGCGTGGCGACGTTCACGATTCTGTATCCCGCGAAGCTGTCCGGCGTGTTCTCTCTAAAATCGCTGACCAGCTTCTGGCCGGATTCAATCGGCACGTGCAGATCGCGGCGCTCGAAGTGAAATTCGCCGAACTCGCGCCAGATGTCGCGCACGATCTCCGATGGTTTCTTGCCGGCGGCCAGCACTGCTTCGAGCAGCATCAGGCAGTTGAACACTCCGTCGCGTTCAGGGATGTGGCCGCGCACGCCGATGCCGCCCGACTCTTCGCCTCCGACCAGAAAGTCGTTCGCCGGGTCGAGCATGATCTCGCCGATGTGTTTGAATCCGATTGGAGTTTCAAACAGCCTGAAGCCGTAGCTTTCGGCGATGCGCCGCACGATGACTGATTGCGAGAACGTGCGCGCCACCGAACCTTTCCAGCCTTTTCGCCGCACCAGATGAAGCAACAGGATCATCAGGATTTGATGTGTGTTGATGTATTCGCCGCGTTCGTCCATCGCGCCCACGCGGTCGGCGTCGCCGTCGGTCACCAGCGCCATCAGCGCGCCGCGTTCGCGGATCACGCGCGAAGTCAATTCCAAACTCCACGGCATCGGCTCAGGCAGCACGCCACCGAAGAGCGGATCGCGGTTGGCGCGGATTGTTTCAACGCGGAGCCGTCCGCCGCTGAGCAGACTTTCGATCCAGCGCCCGCCGCAGCCGTGCATCGGGTCGGCGATGACCAGCGCGTCGGCGTCGCGCAGATCATTCATCGCGATCAAGCTCTCAACGTGACGGCGATAATCGCCGTTTGGCTCAATGACGTTCGCCAACCCCTGCTTCCTGGCCTCGCCGAAAGGCAGCCGCCGGGGCTTTGTCGCGCCGACCAGCTTCTCGATCTGATTGGTGATCGCGGGCGTGGCCGAACCGCCGTAAGGAGCTTTGAATTTGAAGCCATTGAAATCGGGCGGATTGTGCGACGCAGTGATCATCACGCCGCCATCCAGCCCGCGCCGTTTGACCTCGAACGAAACCAGCGGCGTCGGAACGTCGCTGGCGAAGAGATCAACAGCGACTCCGTTACCCGCCAAAACTTCAGCCGCGCGCTCGGCGAACAGTTCCGAAGCGAACCGCCGGTCGTAACCGACAACCGCCCGCAGCTTGCCGCTGTTTTGAGTCTTAAGGTAATCAACCAACGCCTGCGTGACGATTTCGACATTTGCAAATGTGAAATCTTCAGCGATGCGCGCACGCCATCCGTCTGTTCCAAATTTGATTATTGCCATACTTGATTGCGGATTGCGGATTGCGGATTGCGGATGCGCGGGTTGAATCCGCAACCCGCAATCCGCAATCCGCAATCAAACGATTGTGTAATCAGTCAATGAGCTTTTATCGCCGAGCGTGGCATTCGTGACTTTCGCATTGCGCCCGATCAGGCAGCTTTTGCCGGTTACCGAATCGGTGATTTCGGCGGCCTTCCCGACGCGCGCGCCGGCCAGTAACACGGAATTTTCTATTCGCGCGCGTTCTTCAATTATGCAGTTCGGGCCGATCACCGAATTGATGATCTCGACGCCGGTTTTAATCGAGCAGGTCGGATCAATCACCGAGCGCGCGTCTATCTTGATCGTCGCCGCGTCGGCATCGTTCAACATCAAAGGCGACCGCATCACGTCGAATGATTTCAATCGCCCGTTGATCAGATCCTGGTTGGCCTGCAGGTAACGATGTGGCGCGCCGATGTCTATCCAGTAACCCGGCCACGTGTAAGCGTAAAACTGCTCATTGGCCGCCAGCAGGGCGGGGAAGAGTTGGTACTCGAACGAGAATTTTTCTCCAGCCGGGATGTATTTGAACACGCCCGGTTCCAGCACATAGATGCCCGCGTTGATCGTGTTGCAGGTGATCTCTTCGGACTTTGGTTTCTCAACGAAGCGTCGCACTCGCCCGTCGGAATCGGTTTCGACCAGACCGTAAGCGCTGGGGTTTTCGACCGGGGCCAGCGCGATGGTCGCCGCCGCTTTCTTTTCACGGTGGCGGGCGACAAGCTCAGCGATGTTGATGTCGGTCAGGATGTCGCCGTTGAAGACGATGGTCGTCTGGTTCAATCGCTCCTGCGAGTATTTGTAAGCTCCGGCGGTGCCCATCGGAGTGGCTTCGACGACGTAGCGAATACGTAAACCCAGTTCTTCGCCGTCGCCGAAGACTCCTTCGATCTTGTTGGGCTGATATGAAAGCGAAAGCGTGATGTCCGTGATCCCGGCTCGTTTGAGCAGGGCGATCTGATAAAAAAGGAATGGGCGATTAGCGAGAGGCACTATCGGTTTCGGCGTGTGAATTGTCAGAGGCCGCAGGCGGGTACCTTCACCACCTGCCAGCATCAGAGCTTGCATTAGAACAGGTGTGTCTCCTCCTCTACTTTTGAATCTGTCCCGCGAAGCGCGCGAGTGTAGCACCTGCAATAAGAAATCAAAAGCAGAGACGCGCGCGCCAGCAATCGCTCGCTCGCGGCCAGGACGGTACTGTTTTGCCTTTTGATTTTCTCTTGAAGTATTTTAGGCGATGACAGCGGGCCGGCGCGAGTTCGGACGCTTCTCTCATAACCAAATCAAAGGACAACTGAAGGTAAGCTCGTTGCTATGAAACAACTGAAAGACCGACTCCCTAAACAAGTGGATGCGGCGCTCGACGAACACGCGCGCGCAGCCAGTGGATGGGCGACCAAAGTGAGGGCGCTCTTCGCCATCATCTTCGCCGCATCGGCCGTCTGGATGTGGAATCATCCGTCAAACGCGAAATATCTTTATCTGCTACTGACCGCAGCCTGGATGATAGCAGCTGCGGCGGGTGTAGCGTTGAAGAAATCATCAGATGGCGCCGCGACAGCGATGACAATGATTGATCTGACGATTGTTCATCTCGGCGTGGCCGCGTTCGTCTGGCAGGGGCTGTTCCCGAAACTCGGTTCAGGCGTTTACCTCTGCTACTTTCCGATTCTGGCCATAGCCGCCAATCGTTATCGCGTGACGCTGACGCTTCAGGCCGCCGCTTACGCGAGCGTTGGTTACGCCGTGATTTCAGAATTGGGCGGAAGCCCTCCCTGGTTCCGCGTCGCTATGTTGCTGACGACGGCGTTCGTCTTCGTGATGGGATCGCGCAAGCCGAAAGACCTGGTGGTCGCCATCGCCAGCCGCGCCGTCGAAGACGCCTACGAGCTTGGCGCGAAACAGAAGGAGCTTGAACTGGTTCCGCAGGCGCACCAGCTATTCCTGCCTCCGCCGGTTGTTGACCTGCCGCAAATCTGGGTGTCGTCGAAACACGGCGCTGGAACCGAAACCAGCGGCGATTATTTCCACATCTTCGACACGCCGCGCGGTCCGCTCGTCGCGCTGGGCGACCTCGGCGGTCAGGGTTTCAAAGCCATCAGCGAAGTCGCCGAGACGCATCAACATCTGAGCCGTGTCGTCAACCGCGAATCAAACCTGCCGAAGATTCTGGAAGAGCTGAACGGTTATTTGTGGGAGAAATATCAGGGACGTCGCTCGTTCACCTGCGTCCTGGCCGAATGGGATGGCGAGCAGATGCGCTACATCAACGCGGGACATCTGCCGCTGATTCAGATGAGCAAGCCGCAGGGCGCGCAGATCATCGGCCATAAACAACTGCCCGTCACTTGCGGCGCGGTCGGCGTCGAGGCCCAGGCCGATTTTATCGAATCGGTGGTGCCGTTTCCGGTCCGCGACCAGTTGGTGATCTACACCGACGGTGTCTTCGCCAAGATCGCCAGCGACCGCGAAAAAGGTGTGAGGGAGATTGAGGCGATGGCCGAGAAATTTGGCGGCGCCGAAGTGACCACGCTTTGCCATCGCATCTTCGATTGCGCGCAGCCCGGATACGATTTGAACAAAGACGACAGCACGGTCGTCGTCATCCGCCGCCAGCCTGCCGCCGCTTCGGCTGCGGCTGAAAGCAAGACGTAAATGCTGATTTTGGGAATTGAAAGTTCGTGCGATGAAACAGCCGCCGCCGTCATCGAAGACGGCATGAAGGTCCGTTCAAACATCATCGCCTCGCAAATCGCCACGCACAAAAAATACGGCGGCGTAGTGCCCGAACTGGCTTCGCGCGAGCATCTGGAAAAGATCAGCGAAGTTGTCAACGAAGCGTTGGCCAAAGCCGGAGTGAGCTTTCACGACATTGACGGCATCGCGGTCACGCAAGGCCCAGGCCTGATCGGCTCGCTGCTCGTCGGCGTCAACTACGCCAAAGGCGTCGCGTTCGCCACAGGCAAACCATTCGTCGGAGTCAACCACATCGAAGGCCACGTCTATTCCGTAGCTTTTGAATACCCGCCGCCCGAATACCCCGCGCTGGCGCTGGTCGTTTCAGGCGGCCACACCAATCTCTTCCTGATTCCCGAAGCCGAAAAATACAAACTCGTTGGCCGCACGCGCGACGACGCCGCTGGCGAAGCCTTCGACAAAGTTTCAAAGCTGATCGGATTGGGCTATCCCGGCGGCCCGGTGATTGATCGTCTCGCTCAACGCGGCAATAAACGCGCGATCATCTTTCCTCTGGCCGAAATCAAATCGAAAGAAACCAACTCGCTTAGCCTGGATTTCTCCTTCAGCGGATTGAAGACCGCCGTGTTGCGCTACGTGCGCGAACACAACATCGAACCGGTGATTGATCCGGCCAATCCTCCCGAACAAATCCTCGACCTCTGCGCCAGCTTCCAGAACGCGGTCGTCCGCGCTTTAGTCCGCAGCCTCCGCAAAGCAGCCGAACAGTACCAACCGAAAACGATCATCCTGGCGGGCGGCGTCGCCTGCAACAGCGAACTGCGCGCGACAGTCAAACATCTGGCCGATGAATTGCGCGTGCCCGCTTATATTCCATCGCCGATTTTCACCACCGACAACGCCGCGATGATCGCCGCCGCAGGCTATCCTAAGCTGCTGCGTGGCGAATGCGCCGGTTGGGAGATGAGCGCGGATGTGAGTTTGCGGTTGCAGAACGTGGACGTCGAAGACGCGAAGCTGAGGAAGAAGGCGCGGTACCGGTTGTGATTGAGTAAAACCTTAGTTCCTTGCCTCGATAAAAGGCGATGCTATACTTCGGATCGGCCAATTCATCGCTCGACAAGGCCCTGAAGATTCGATATGGCATCGCAAGACAACAACCCTCCCAAAGTTTTTATCAGCTACAGCCATGATTCGCGGGAACATCTCGACCGCGTGCTGGCGCTGGCCGACCGGCTGCGCGCCGAAGGCATTGATTGCAACCTCGATCAATACGAACCCGCGCCCGCCGAAGGCTGGCCGCGATGGATGGACAAACAGTTCAAGGACGCCGACTTCATCCTCGTCGTTTGCACCGAAACCTACTGCCGCCGCTTCGAGGGCCGCGAAGAGCGCGGCAAGGGCCTGGGCGTGAAGTGGGAAGGCGCGATCATCACCGACGAGCTTTACAGCAACGAAGCGGTCAACAAACGATTCATCCCAGTCCTCTTTTCAGCCGATGACGCCGAGAGCGTCCCTGAGCGGTTGCGGCATTTCATGCGCCACCTGATCGCCGAGCAGGAAGGTTACGAAGAACTTTATCGCCGCCTGACCAATCAACCGCGCGTCATCAAACCGCAACTGGGCAAACTGCGTTCGTTCGAGCCAGTCAACAAGGCGCGCGCGCTGCCGTCGGAAGATCGGCGCCAGGATTTCGAGCCGATTGAAGAAACGCCCAAAGATTTCACCGAACCCCTCAACGGCGCGAAGCTGCAGATGATCTACATTCCCGGCGGCGAATTCACGATGGGATCGAACGATTACGATAACGAAAAGCCGCCGCATCAGGTGAAACTCTCGCCGTTCTTCATCGGCAAATACCAGATCACTCAGGCGCAGTGGAAGGCTGTGATGAAAACCAATCCGAGCAACTTCAAAGGCGATAACCTTCCGGTCGAGCAGGTTTCGTGGAATGACGCGGCGCAATTCTGCGAGGCGATATCGAAACAGACCGGCGAGGATTACCGGCTGCCGACTGAAGCCGAATGGGAGTACGCCTGCCGCGCCGGTTCAACCACGAAATACTGCTTCGGCGATGACGAGAAATCGCTCGGCGATTATGCGTGGTATTACGGAAACTCCAGCGCCAAGACTCATCCGGTGGGGCAGATGAAGCCGAACGCCTGGGGCTTGCACGATATGCACGGCAACGTTTGGGAATGGTGTCAGGATTGGTACGACGAAAATTATTACAAGCAGAGTCCGCGAGAGAATCCGCAAGGGCCGTCATCGGGAGAGTATCGGGTGCTGCGTGGCGGCTCGTGGGGCCTCATCTATCATTGTCGCTCCGCCAACCGTCACTGGGATGCGCCGGGCTACTTCAATCGCAATGTCGGTTTTCGTGTTGTGTGCGTTGCGAGGACTTCGTAGTCCTCTTGCACTTTTTACCCTTTTTACCCTTTACTCTGTTTTGCTCTTCACTTTTGCGCGCGATGCGTCAGCGAGCGCGCATGAAAATTTTTTTCGAGATTTCGCTTTTCTCGCCAGTAGCGATTAAGTTCGCGAAGTCCAGGTCTGAAACCCCTGGGGCCAAAGACCTGGGGCGAGAGGGCGGAATTGGGGCGCGACATTCCGGGTGCTGCGTGGCGGCTCGTGGGGCAACATCAATAATTGTCGCTCCGCCAACCGTAACAGGAATGCGCCGGGCAACATCAATCACAATGTCGGTTTTCGTGTTGTGTGCGTTGCGAGCACTCCGCACGGCCAGAGTCGGCGCAAGTGATTGCGTCGAGCGCGCAAGTGGAGTCCAGATCGCGCTCCAGCGATGCGGGTGACCGCATCCGAAAATAAAGGGGATCGGATGGTTTGGTAGGCCGCAAGGTTCGAAGACCCGTCCGATCCCGCCTGAAGAAAGGCGGTTGTATGGCTGTAGTAATTGCAGGACGTAACAAAGAGGAGATCGCGCGACTCGGGATGGAGATATACGAGCGCGATATTCTTCCGAATATCGAAGCAGGCAATGAAGGCAAGGTTGTGGCGATTGATGTCAACACCGGCGCATATGAGCTTGCGGATGAGGTATTAGATAGCGCCAGCCGTTTGCGCGAGCGGGCGCCGGACGCTGAGATCTTCTTTATGCGGGTAGGGGAGCGAACCTTGCGCAAAATGATGAAGTTTGTGAGGGCGCCCAAACAATGATTGTCGGACAGGTCAACGCCGACTTTGAGGCGGCCATTGAACTCCCCGTGATCGGTGCGCAAAGCAAGCCTCGCGAAGTCGAGGCCGTGATTGATACTGGTTACAATGGTTTTCTCACTCTCCCGCCGGAACTTATCGCCGAACTTCAACTCGAATCTATCGGTGTCGGTCAGGCCACGCTGGCCAATGGAAAAAGCGAGACCTTTGAGCTTTTTGCCGCAACAGTTGTTTGGGATGGGCTGGAACGGCAGGTTGATATTGACGCGGCGGAAACGACTCCTCTGGTCGGGATGTTGCTGCTCGAAGGTTACGATCTGCATGTCCGGGTGAAGGTTGGCGAGCCGGTGGTGATTGAGCGGCTTGGGTGAGCGGCTGCCTGACAGTTCTGATTCTTCATGAACATTACATTTCTCGGTGGCGGCAACGAAATCGGCGCGAGCAGCGCCATCGTTGAAATCGGCTCCGCGCGCATTCTGATTGATTGCGGCGTCAGGATGAGCGGCGAGCATCGCTTGCCAGACCTCGCTTCGATCAGTCAAACAAGCAAACAGGCCCACGCCGGACAACTCGACGCAGTGTTGTTGACGCACGCGCATATGGATCACAGCGGCGCGCTGCCCGTCTTGCATCAGCATTTTCCCGGCGTGCCGGTTTACGCGACCGCTCCGACGCGCGGGCTTGTCGAAGTCCTGCTCCGCGATTCGATCAACATCATGCGGGCGCGCGCGGAGAGTGAACAGGAACTGCCGCTTTATTCCCAGCCTGCTGTCGAAAGCCTGCTTGAGAAAATGGTCCCGGTGATATTCGGTTCGCCGATGGAGATCGGGCGCAGCGGCGTGACGGCGACGTGGTTTCCCGCAGGGCACATTCTGGGCGCGTCATCAATCGGCGTTGAAGGCGTCGAGCAGGGGCGTTCGATCCGCGTCTTGTTTTCGGGCGACATCGCTGTGGCCGATCAATTGACCGTACCGGGGATGTTGCCTCCCGCCGCGTTTCGCCCCGACGTGCTGGTCATCGAATCAACTTACGGCGACCGTCTGCATTCGCCGCGCGAGCTGGAAGAGCAGCGATTGATCGAGACGGTCGCGGGCGTCATCGAACAAAAAGGCAAGCTGTTGATCCCGGCATTCGCCATTGGCCGCGCGCAGGAAGTCGCGTTGATGCTGCTGAAACAGTTCCGATCAAAGAAGCTGGCCAGCTTTCCGGTCTGGATTGACGGGATGGTCAAGACGGTTTGCGGCGTCTATTCGCAGTATCCCGCGCACCAGACGCCATACGCGCGACGACTGATCGAAAAGCACGGCAATCCGTTCTTCAACATCGTTGACGAGATTCGGCAGGTCGCGTCGCCCGCCGAACGCGAGAAGGTTTTGTCCGGCGATCCGTGCGTGATCATCGCCAGTTCGGGAATGTTGACCGGCGGCGCAAGCGCGTTTTACGCCCAGCATCTGGTCAACGACGAACGCAACGGCATCGCTATCACAGGCTATCAGGACGAAGAATCGCCGGGCAGGCAGTTGCTGGCTCTGGCCGAAGCTGAAACGCGCGAAGTGACCGTCGCTGGCAGGACGCTCGAAGTGAAATGCGGTGTAGAAAAATACGCGCTCTCGGCTCACGCCGACTGCAACGAAATTTCCGGATTGATCGAAGCCATCAACCCGCGCGAGGTCGTGCTGGTTCACGGCGAAGGGCAGTCGCGCGAATCATTGCGCGATCTGCTGCGACGGCAAGGCTCGCGTTATCGCGCGACCCATCTGCCGCGCACCGGCGACACGTTGAGCTTCGGCGCGGCTCGGCGCGTGGCGCAAACGCAATCTCAAATCTCCAATCTCAAATCTTCAATCGGCAAAGATGAACCATTGACCGCCGCAGGTTTGCAGCAATTGGCCGGACTTCTGCGCGAACGCGGCGACGAAGGAAAGCTGTTCAGCGAAACCGAACTGCTCGATCTCTGGTACGGCGAACACGGATGGGACGAAGAGCAATATGGCGAGTTGATTCGCTTGCTCGATGACAGCGAGGATTTCCGCCGCCCGAAAGCGCGACCGCATCGTTACCGGTTGCTTCAGCCGGAAGAGAAAGAAGAATCGTCGGAAGGAATCGTCTTCGCCACGCCGCAGGAGGTTTTATCGCGCGTCGAAAAACTGCTGCCAGCCGAAACCGGGCTGTACCACAAAGGCTACGACATCGCCACGCACGCGCTGCGGTTGTCGTTCGAGTTTCCCGACATTGCGCGCCATCGCTACATCGAACAATGCGAAGCCGTCGTCGCGGGCACGGGCTGGACTTACGCGATCAATGACAAACCGCATCAGGGCCGATTGGCCGAAGTCGCGCTTGAATGTTTGCCGCCTGATTTGCCGATGCTGCGCGCTCCCGCGATTCATCTGGAAACGAAAGAAGTGGCGGTGAAGATCGATGCCTTGCTGGATGAAGCGGCGGCGAACGCCGCGATGACGGCGTTTCACGAGCGCACCGGATGGCGGCTGCGTTTGCAAAATCCGCAAGCCGCAATCGTCCAACAACCTGTCGCTGAGCCTTCTGCGCCAGTGTCCGCTCCACAAGCCGCGCAGCCGAGAGTCATCGAAGAATCGGAGCTTGAATTTCGTCCGGCGACCGGTGGCCGCCCGCTGAGCGAAAAAGCCGCGACAGCGGAGATTGAAGAAGCCTTCAGCCTCGCGCCCGAAACCTGGCGGCCTTCGCGCGTGAAATTGAAGACCGACGAAAGAGGCGATTACCTGGAACTGGCTTTCCTCACGCCCGAACTGGGATTGCGGCAGAATCGCACGATGCAGGCGATGGCCGACGCGACCGGTCACCGGCTGCGCATCCGCCCGCACGTGAACACGTTCGATCTGATCGAGATTGCGAAGAAGCTTATCCCGAAAGAATGGCGGCTGATGAAGCAACCGAGCCTGCATCAGGATCAAGGCGTCGTGCGCGTCAAAATCGCCGCGCCGCCATCGCCGGATGAATTGGCTGAAGTTTGTGAGCGGTATGATGAGATGACTGGATTCAGATTGGAGATCACTGCATAGGCGCGGCGGTCATGCCCGGCGGCAGCTTTTACCGCCGGCCCGAACCGGGCGCGCAGCAGGCGTCATTCTGTTACTGCAAACTTGACGAGACGCTTGAGGCGGCTGAACGGCTGCGGAAACTCCGGTAGGTTTTATTCTTCCTCAAACCCGCGCCCGAAGCGCCGCCGCAGGTTAAACGCGAGCGGAAGATTTTCTTCGCCCTCGCCTGCCCGGAACGCCTTCATCGGCGGCCAGACGAGCCGACAGGCGCTCGATCAGGTTCGAGAGTTTCTGCGGACGAACCGGATTGACCGCGATTCTGAATTGAGTGTTCTGGAAGTGATGGGTGAATTGGAGTGGACGGTACGGATTCGCGCGAAATTCGATTCGACAAAATGAAAGCCGACAGACGCCATCTCCGGTCCGGCTATTGAATCCGCCCACTGCAACTGAAGTTTACCGAAACGAACGCGAAATAGCGATGCGTGCAATGAATTCCGTTTACACAAACTTTCTGCCCCCCCCGACACCCTCACTCCGGCGTAGAAGACACGATGGTCATCGTTCATCAGAAGCACTCTCTTCTATCCAGGTCAAGTTATACAAAGCGCCTTTCAATTCTGAATCATCAATGGTTTTCAAGGCTTGAAGGGCATTCTGGGTTACATACTCCTTCCAATTGCGGGAGTTCGCAACTTTGTAGTCACTCCATCCAACTACACGTGGGCTTCCGTGCTCGGGAATCCAAGCTTCCACGCTTACAACCGCTAGATCTTTACTGGACAAATAGCGTATAGCTTCACGTGCTGCTTCTGGTGGCCAAGCTGGTTCACCAGATAAAAGTACAGCCTTTACTGCAAGAGATTCGGGTAGATCAGACCAGTTCATAACACCTCTTAATATTTGAAGCCAGGACCGCCAACATGGATGATCTCATTGGTCGCATTGTCAATAACCAACGACTGTCCTGTTCTGGGATGCACGTATCTTGTTGCTGGTGTCTTAGCCCCACCAAGAAGATTTGTAGCAGGATATTGTTTGTAATGGTCCCCTAAAACTGGACACACTTTAGCTCTTTTTTCTTGGGGTCGCAGCAGCTTTTTGTTGCTCACGCCACTGCGCCTCGAATTCCGCTGG
>WBZO01002805.1_pt1 | contig 21748 bp, 21 predicted proteins | sample 5204261 | NCBI WGS metagenome assembly WBZO01 (sample SAMN12412400, study PRJNA552823) | activated sludge metagenome | isolation source: activated sludge from anammox sidestream of wastewater treatment plant... | place: USA: North Carolina | collected 2017-09 | reverse complement strand
CGCTGAACACGGACAACCGCCTGATGAGCGACACCTCGATGAGCAGGGAGTTCGAGATCGCGACGCGCGCCTACGGCCTCACCCTGCGGGATATCGAGGTGCTGACGTTGAACGCCATGAAGAGCGCGTTCATCCACTACGACGAGCGCTGCGATATCATCTACCGGGTCATCAAGCCGGCGTTCGGGCGGGTCGCCTCCCCCCCTTCCCTCCGGGGGGCCTGACCCGCGTCCGCCTTCCGCCCCCGTCCAGCCCGTCCAGGGGGCATCCGGCGCATCGCGGCCTCCTTCCGCAATACTCCTTCCCGACGCGGACGAAGAGGGCGTGGAATTCGTTGAAGAGCCGCGCGTCCCGCGGAAGGCGGGAGACGAGATAACGCTGCGCCTCCCCGTAGCCGGCGCCGGGGGGCAGGAGGCCGTGACGGGACAGCACGCGCACGGTGTACGCGTCCACGACGAAGGCGGGGCGGCCGAAGGCGTAGAGGAGGATGCTGTCCGCGGTCTCGGGGCCGATCCCGTGGACGGCGAGGAGCTTCGCCCGAAGGGACGCGGTCGGTTCGCGCCCCATCGCCGCGAGGCCGCCGCCGTACTCCCGCCGCATGAACGCCATGAACGCCTTGAGCTTCACCGCCTTCTGGTTGAAGTAACCGGAGGGGCGTATCAGGCGCGCCAGGCGGCCGCGGGGGACACGGCCGAGGCCGCGGACCGAGAGGAGCCGAGCCGCCTTCAGGTTGGCGATGGCCCGCTCGACGTTCGCCCACGCGGTGCCCTGCGTCAGGATGGCCCCGACTATCACCTCAAACGGCGTCTCTCCCGGCCACCACCCCTGGGGGCCGAAGCGCCGCATGAGCCTCCGGTAGATCCCGGCGACCCCCGCCCCCCCGTCACAGATCGTACCCGAGCCTCTTGACCTCGCCCTCATCCTTCTTCCAGTCGCGGATGACCTTCACCCGCAGGTCGAGGAAGACCCTGGCCCCGAGGAGGCGCTCGATCTCCCCCCGCGCGGCGCTGCCGATCCGCTTGATCATCGCGCCGCCCCTCCCCACGATCATCCCCTTGTGCGACTCCCGCTCGGCGATGATCGAGGCGCGCACCTCCACGACTCCGTCCGCCCGCTCCGCCATTCCCTCCATCCGCACGGCCGCCCCGTACGGGACCTCCTGATGCAGGAAGCCGAAGACCTTCTCGCGTATCAACTCCGCCACCGCGAAACGGGTCGGCTGGTCCGAGAGGATGTCGTCGGGGAGCTGCTTCTCCCCCTCCGGGAGGAGCTCGATCGTCTTCTCGAGAAGGAGCGCCACGTTGTCCCCCCGGAGCGCGGAGATCGGGATTATCTCCCGGAACGGGAATAGGCCGCGATAGGAGGCGATGGCGGGGAGAAGGGATTCGCGGGGGGGCAGGTCCGCCTTGTTGATCAGCAGGAAGACCGGGGCGCGGCATCCCCCGAGCATCTCCACGGACCCCCGGTCGGCTTCGGAGGCCGGGGTCGGCCCCACCATCAGGTAGACGAGATCCGCCTCGCCCGAGGCGCGGCGCGCGGCGCGCGCCATGTGCCGCCCGAGCGGATCGCGGGGGACGTGGAGGCCGGGGGTGTCCACGAAGACGATCTGCGCCTCCTCCAGCGTCAGGATGCCGCGTATCGGGTCGCGCGTGGTCTGCGGCTTCGGGGTGACGATCGCGAGCTTCTGCCCCAGGATGCGGTTGAGGAGCGTGGACTTCCCCATGTTGGGGCGCCCCACGATGGCGACGAATCCGAATTTCATGGCGTGCCCCGCCTCGGCCCTCGATTCGCCCGGGCGCGGATTCGAGCGGCCGCCGCGCGCGGAGGCGCTCACCCCTTTTCCCGCAGGGCGACGTACCGCTCCACCTGCTGGCAGATCCCGTGGAGCGCGCGCCACTCGTCGTCCGCGATCCCGCTCCGGCCGAAGATGCGCTTGAGCGTTTTCATCACGCCCTCGAGCACCCTGCGATCCCCGTCGGCGTTCGAGTAGCCCAGCGAGGCGAGCGCCGCCTCGATCCTCGCGTATAGGGTGATGAGCCGCTCCTGAGGGACCAGCGGGGGCGGCGGCTCCGTCCCCCCGGGCGCCGCGAACTCGAAGAGCCCGTGGAGAACCACCATCACCGCCTGGGCCACGTTGAGCGAAGGCATGAGCCGCGAGGCGGGGATCTTCACCGCGCACTGGCAGAAGGCGAGCTCCCCGTTGCTCAACCCCTTGTCCTCGCGCCCGAAGAGGACCGCGACCCGGTTCCGCTTCGTCGCGGCGGCTATGCGCGGGATCGCCTCCCGCAGGTCGGTTACGGGCCTCCGCCCCCGCCCCCTCCGCCGCGTAGTCCCGACGACCAGGCCGCACCCGGCGACCGCCTCCCCGAGGGTGGGGCAGACGCGGGCGCCTTGCACGACGTCGAGGGCGCCCCACGCGAGCTTGCGCACCTCGGGCGCGTCGAGGGGGGGCGGGTCGACGAGGACGAGGGTGCGCACGCCGCAGTTCTTCATGGCGCGGGCGGCGGACCCGATGTTGCCGCCGTGCCTGGTCCCGACCAGGACCACGGATATGTTCTCCATCACCGTCTTCATGGCCTCGTCCGGCCGGCCGATCCGGAAGCGCCCCGGCGCGGCGGGGATCATGCCGGGCTGCCTCCCCTTCGCGAGGGGGAAGCCCCCGGCCGCTATCCGAAGAGCGACATCTCGAAATCCCATCCCTCGTAGGAGGCGAGAAGCTCCTCAAGTTTCTTCATCGAAACGAAGACGCCGTCCACGAGCAGCCCGACGCGCTCCGTCTCCGGGTCGAAGGCGACGGAGCCGCGCATCAGGTCGTGCGTGAGGGCGGGCTTCTTGGAGGATAGGTCGAGGTACCTCACCGCGAGGCCCGACTTGATCTTGTGGCGCAGCGGCCCCAGCGCCTCGGCCGGGCTGGAGGCCGAGAACTCCTTGAAGACGTAGCCGTGCGCCGGTGGGTTCTGCTCCGTCGCGGTGAGCATCCAGCCCAGGTCCGTCTGCTCGGACTCGATCTTGAAGACCCGCCGCGCGCCGGCGCAATCCGTGTACTCCTCGACGACGGGGAAGAGGACCGCGCGCCCCGAAAACCCGCCCTTGTCAGACCTGTTGTCGATCATAGCCGCGCCTCCGCGATATGCGATCGGTTTGCATTTGCGCCCCGGGCGGCACGCGGCGGCTTCCGCCCCGTGCTCCCCGCCCGCGCCCGCCGGCGCGACGTCTTCCGCAGCTCACCATCTCCCCCTGGCCAGCGCCTCGAGCGCCTCGGGAAGCCGCCCGGCCAGGTCCGAGGCGGTCATGCCGCGCTCCCCGCGCTCGGCGGCGGCGCGGTCCCCCGCGTCGCCGTGCACGAAGACCCCGGCGCGCGCCGCCGCGACCGGCTTCAGCCCCTGGCCGAGGAGCGAGGCGATGACGCCGGAGAGCACGTCGCCGCTTCCCCCGGAGGCCATGCCCGGGTTTCCGCTCGCGTTGAACGACGCCGCCCCGTCCGGCGGGGCGACCACCGTCTGCGCCCCCTTGAGCACGACGACCGCCCGGTGCGCGGCCGCGAAGCCGGAGGCGGCTCCGACCCTGTCCCGAAGGACCTCCCCCGTCCCGCATCCCATGAGGCGCGCCATCTCGCCGGGGTGGGGTGTGAGGATGACGGGGGCCGCCGCGCGCCCCAGGGTGGAGGAATCCTCCACGAGCGCGTTCAGCCCGTCTGCGTCTACGAGCATCGGGATCCGGAACGAGGCGACGAGGCCGCGCACCATCCCGGCCGTCTCCGGGCAGCGGGAGAGGCCGGGCCCGATCAGCGCGACGTCAAAGCGCCCCGACGCCCGCGACAACTCCTCCCCCGCCCCCTTCCCCAGGGCCCCGCCCGGGGTTTCAGGGAGCGGAAGCGTCATCGCCTCGGTGAGCTTTGCCGCGATGACCGGGACGAGTGAGCGCGGCGCCGCGACCGTCACGCGCCCCGCCCCCGAGCGCAGCGCCCCCGCAGCGGCCAGGCACGCCGCCCCCGCCATCCCCGTGGAGCCCGCCACGATGAGCAGATGGCCGTAGTCGCCCTTGTGCGACTGGCGCGCGCGCGGGGGGAAGAGGGCGTACAGGTCCTGCTCCACGACCAGCTCCCCCTCGCCCCCGACGGCGCCGAGCAGGTCCCCGGGAATGCCGATATCGGCCACCCGGATCCTCCCGCAATGCTCCGGGCCGTCCGCGGAGACCATCCCCTTTTTCGGAAGCCCCATGGCTACGGTGGCGGAGGCCCGGACGGCGACGCCGCAGACCGCCCCGCTCGTCGCGTCCAGGCCGGAGGGGAGATCGATGGCGATCGTGGCCGCGCGGAGGGAGCGTATCAACCGGATGGCCTCGGCGAGGTGCCCGGCGACCGTTCCGGACACCCCGGTCCCCAGTATTCCGTCGACGACGACGTCGAACGAGCCCGCCGCCTCCCGCTGGGCGTCGAGCTCCGCGGCCGTCTCGGCGGAGACGACCTCCCCCCCGGCCCCCTCGACCCTCCTGAGGTTCTCGAGGGAGTCGCGGGAGACGTCCCCCCTACGGGCGAGGAGTATCGTCCTGGTCGTGATCCCGTCCGACTGGAGGTGCCTCGCCGCCACGAAGGCGTCACCCCCGTTGTTCCCCTTCCCCGCGAAAAGGAGGACGCGCGGGCGGAGCCGCCCCGCGCGTATCATCCCGGCCGCGCAGCGCGCCACGGCGGCCCCCGCGCGCTCCATCAACTCGAGGGAAGGGACGCCTCGGCCGACGATGGCGGCGCGGTCGAGCTCCCTCATCTGCGCGGCGGTGACGAGTTTCATGCCTTCGGTTTCAGCGCGGGGATACGGGTTTCGCGGGCCGGCGCGGGCGATCAGAGGCGCCCGGGGCCCATGCGGATGAGATCCTTCATCTCCCGAACCGCCCTATCGAGGCCTACGAGGACCGCCCGGGAGATGATGCTGTGGCCGATATTCATCTCCTCGAGGCCGGGGAGCGCGAGGACAGGCCGCACGTTCCAATATGTGAGGCCGTGGCCGGCGTTTACCCGGAGGCCCTCCCTGGCCGCCAGCGCCGCCATGGCGGAGAGCTTCTCGAGCTCCTCCCGGCGGGCCCCCTCGCCGCGGGCGTCGGCGTATCGCCCGGTGTGGAGCTCGATGAACTCGGCCCCCGCCCGGGCCGCGGCCAGGACCTGCCGCTCCACCGGGTCGATGAAGACGCTCACGATGACGCCGGCCCCCCGCAGGCGCTTCACCGCCGCGGCTATCCTCGCGCTGTTTCCAGCGACGTCGAGCCCACCCTCGGTGGTTACCTCCTCGCGTTTCTCCGGCACGAGGCAGGCGTGGTCCGGCCCGACGCGCGCGGCGAACGCCACGATCTTCGCCTCGACCGCCATCTCCAGGTTCAGGCGCGTCCGCACGGTCCTACGGAGGATCTCCACGTCGCGCTCCTGGACGTGCCTGCGGTCCTCCCTGAGGTGCACCGTGATCCCGTCCGCCCCGGCGAGCTCGCACAGCGCCGCGGCGGCGACCGGGTCCGGTTCGACGGTCCGCCGCGCCTGGCGCACCGTGGCCACGTGGTCGATGTTGACGCCGAGCTTTATCATTCCACCCCCCCCCGCCAGTAATGTATCACACCGCCTCGCGCCGTTGCAACGGGGCTCGGGCTGCGATATAATCCGGCGCCGGGGGACGAAGATGCGCGAGAGGTGGACGTCGCGGCTGGGGATCATCATGGCCGTCGCCGGCTCGGCGATCGGCGTCGGGAACTTCCTCCGATTCCCCTCCCAGGCGGTCCAGAACGGCGGCGGCGCCTTCATGATCCCCTACTTTGTGTCCCTCTTCCTCCTCGGCATTCCGTTGATGTGGATCGAGTGGGCGATCGGCCGGTACGGCGGGATCTTCGGGCACGGCACCGCGCCGCTCATCTTCAACCGGCTCTGGCGGCACCGCGTCGCGAAATACTTCGGGGCGATCGGCGTCTTCGGACCGCTCGCCATCTTCATCTACTATCTCTACATCGAGAGCTGGCTGCTCGGCTACTGCCTCTGCTCCGCCACGGGGACGCTGGGGGCCATCTCCAGCAAGGGCGAGATGCTGAGCTTCCTCCGGCGCTACCAGGGGATCGGGGGACGCGGGCCCCTCTTCCTCGTCTCCTACATCCTCTTCCTCCTGACCTTCGCCATCAACTTCGGGGTGGTGTACCGCGGCGTCAAGAGGGGGATCGAGAGGCTCTGCAACGTCGCGCTCCCCTTCCTCTTCCTGTTCGCGATCGTGATCGTAGTCCGCGTGCTTACGCTTCACGCCCCCGATCCGGCCCGCCCGGAGCGGAATATCGTCAACGGCCTCGGTTTCCTCTGGAACCCGGACCTCTCAGCCCTTCGGAGCGCCAAGGTGTGGATGGCAGCGGCGGGCCAGATCTTCTTCACGCTGAGCGTGGGGATCGGGGTCATAATCACGTACGCGAGTTATCTCTCCAAGGGGGACGACATCGTCCTCTCGGGCCTCACCGCCTCGTCGCTCAACGAGGTCGCCGAGGTGATCCTGGGGGGTACGATCGTGATCCCGCTCGCCTTCGCCTTCTTCGGCGGGGACGGGGCGCGGGATGTCGCGCGGGGCGGGGCGTTCAACATCGGCTTCATCGCCATGCCCCTCATCTTCTCGAGGATGGCCAACGGGGAGGCGTTCGCCGTCCTCTGGTTCCTCCTCCTCTTCCTCGCCGGCATCACCTCCAGCATCTCCCTCCTCGAGCCGACCATCGCCTTCCTGAGCGACGACCTGAAGATCTCCCGCCGGAAGGCCATCGTCGTCATCGCCGCGGCGACGTTCATCCTCTGCCAGTTCCCGATCTTCTTCATCGAGCGCGGGGTGATGGACGACATCGACTTCTGGGCCGGGTCGTTCTTCCTGGTGCTCTTCGGCGCCGCGGAGTGCGTGATCTTCATCTGGGTCTTCGGCATCGATAAGGCGTGGGACGAGATCCACCACGGTGCGGGGCTCCGCATCCCGCGCTGGTACAAGCCCGTGATCAAATACGTGACCCCGACGTTCCTCCTCCTCATCCTGGGATTCTGGTTCTTCCAGCAGGCGGTCCCGACCTTCCGCATGGACGGGGTGCCGCCCGGGAACGCCCCCTACATCTGGGCGACGCGGATCGGGCTCTTCCTGATCTTCGGCTCCATCGCCCTGCTGGTCAGGAAGGCGCAGCACGGGAGCTTCAGGGGGAGACGATGACGGCGGCCGGCTGGATCTTCATGGGGTTGTCGTGGGGGATCATCATCGGGCTGGCTGCGTTCTGCGTCCGCCGCGCGCTGAAGGCGCCGTTCGAGGATCTGTAGGCGGGGGGCTAAGGGCGCACGGGTCAGGCGGCGCCGATCTGGCGCACGATCTCATCGGCGATGTCGCGGGCGAGGGCTTCGATCTGCTTCTGGTTTTCCCCCTCGATCATGACGCGGGCGATATTCTCGGTCCCCGAGTAGCGGACGAGGACGCGGCCGGCGGGGCCGATGGCCTTCTCCGCCGCCCTGATCTTCCTGATCACCGCCGGGATCTCCTCGAACCTCTTCCTGCGCTGGACGTCTATGTTGAGGAGGACCTGCGGGAACTTCTTCACGCTCCTCCGGAGCTCCGAGAGCCGCTTCCCCTTGGCGCGCATGATCCGCAGGACCTGCAGGCTCGTGATCATCCCGTCCCCGGTCGTTGTGTGCTCTCCGAAGATGATGTGCCCGGACTGTTCGCCGCCGATCGCCGCCTTGTGCCTCCGCATCTCCTCCATCACGTAGCGGTCGCCGACCTTCGTACGCAGGATGGCCACGCCGTGCTCCCCCAGGGCGCGGTCCAGGCCGCAGTTGCTCATGACGGTGGACACGACGAGGTTCCCGTTCAGGGCGCCGCCTTCCTTCATGTCGATGGCGCACATCCCGATGATATGGTCCCCGTCCACGATCTCCCCCCGCTCGTCGGCCATGATCACGCGGTCCGCGTCCCCGTCAAGGCTGATGCCGAGGTCCGCACCGTGCCGGATCACCGCCTCGCTCACCACCTCGGGATGGAGGGAGCCGCAGCCGCGGTTGATGTTCGTGCCGTCGGGCGCGGCGTTGAGCACCGTCACCACGGCCCCGAGCTCGAAGAGGATCCGCGGGGCCACCTTGTAACCGGCCCCGTTGGCGCAGTCCAGGACGATCTTGAAGCCGTCGAGGACCATCCCGCGCGGAAACGAATTCTTGACGAACTCGACGTACCTCCCCTGCGCGTCGTCGATGCGGTACGCCTTGCCGACGTCGAGTGCCGTGGGACGGATCGCGTCGAGCTCCCCGCTCGCGATCAGTTCCTCCATCTTCTTCTCCTTGCTGTCCGGAAGCTTGCAGCCGTCGCGGGAGAAGAACTTGATGCCGTTGTCCTCGTACGGGTTGTGGGAGGCGGAGATCATGATTCCCGCGTCCGCCCTCAGCGAGCGGGTTATGTAGGCGGTGCCGGGGGTGGGGAGCGGCCCGATCAGGAGGACATCCGCCCCCATCGAGCAGATCCCGGCGACGAGCGCGTTCTCGAGCATGTAGCCGGAGAGGCGCGTGTCCTTGCCGATCACGATCGTGTGCCGGCGCTCGGCGTTCTTGAAGATATAGGCCGCGGCGCGGCCGAGCTTCACCGCGGTCTCCACGGTCATCGGTTCCGTGTTCGCGACCCCGCGGACGCCGTCGGTGCCGAACAGTTTCATGCGCGCCCCATGGACGGAATGGCGGACGGCGACATTCAAACGGCGGTCGAGCCGCCGGCATCCGCCCGCCGTCAATCTCGGCTCACGCCTCGGACGGCCTGAGCCGCTCGCCCCCGCGCAACGCGGGGGGCCGCTTCGGCGCCGGGGCCGCCGCCGGGGCCGCCCCCGCCGCCTGCGCCGGCTTCCCGACCGGGGGGAGCTCCTCGCCCCTTATCAGGGCGTCCACCTCGTCCCCGTCCAGCACCTCGCGATCGAGGAGGGCCTGCGCGATCCGGTCCAGCGCGGAGCGGTTCTGGAGGATGATGCCGCGAGCGCGCTGGTAGCAGTCGTCCACGATGAGACGGACCTCGCGGTCGATCTCCTGCGCGGTCTTCTCGCTGTAATCCACCTTGCGCGCGATCTCCTTCCCCAGGAAGATGTGCTCCTCCCGCTCGCCGAAGGTGACCGGGCCGAGACGCTCGCTCATCCCCCACTCGCAGACCATCAGCCGCGCGATACGGGTCGCCTGCTTGATGTCGCTCTGCGCCCCGGATGTGACGTCGCCGAAGACGACCTCCTCGGCGATCCTTCCGCCCATCATCCCGGCGATCTGCGCCAGCAGCTCCTTCTTGCTCTGGTGGTATTTGTCCTTCTCGGGGAGCTGCATCGTGGCGCCCAGGTACGCGATGCCGCGGGGTATGATGGTAACCTTGTGCAGCGGCTCCGCCTCCTCGATCAGGTTGAGGACAAGGGCGTGCCCACCCTCGTGATAGGCGGTGATCCTCTTGTCCTTCTCGTCCATAACCTTGCTGCGCCGCTCCCTTCCCCAGCGGACCTTGTCGCGGGCCTCTTCGAGGTCGGCCATCTCCACCCGCTTCTTGTCCTGGCGCGCCGCGAGCAGGGCCGCCTCGTTCACCAGGTTGGCGAGGTCCGCCCCCGAGAAGCCCGGCGTGCCGCGGGCGATCCGCCCCAGCGCCACCCCGTCGGCGAGCGGGACGTTCTTAGCGTGCACCTTCAGGATCTCCTCCCGTCCCCGGAGGTCCGGCATGTCGATGACGATCTGGCGGTCGAAGCGCCCCGGGCGCAGCAGGGCGGGGTCGAGGACGTCGGGCCGGTTGGTGGCCGCAATGAGGATGACGCCCTCCTGGGTGTTGAAGCCGTCCATCTCGACCAGCAGGGCGTTCAATGTCTGCTCGCGCTCGTCATGCCCGCCGCCGATCCCGGCCCCGCGGTAGCGCCCCACGGCGTCGATCTCGTCCATGAAGATGAGGCAGGGGGCGTTCTTCTTTCCCTGCTCGAAAAGGTCCCGCACCCTCGCCGCCCCGACGCCGACGAACATCTCGACGAAATCCGAACCGCTGATGGTGAAGAACGGGACGTCCGCCTCGCCGGCGATCGCCTTCGCCAGAAGCGTCTTGCCGCAGCCGGGGGGGCCGATCAGCATGACCCCCTTCGGGATCTTCCCGCCGAGCTTCTGGAACTTCTTCGGGTCCTTCAGGAAATCGATGATCTCCTGGACCTCCTCCTTCGCCTCGTCGATCCCGGCGACGTCCCTGAACGTGACCTTATCGTCCCCCTTCGCGAGGAGGCGGGCGCGGCTCTTCCCGAAGGAGAGGGCGCTGTGGCCCACGCCGCGCATCTGGCGCGAGATGAGGAACCAGATGATCCCGGCGATCATGACTATCGGGAGGAAGGTGAAGATGGCCTGGTTTATGAACGCCTTGGACGGCTCGACCTTGATATTCACGCCGTGCTCGGTGAGGAGCTTGGCGAGCGCGCCGCGGGCGGCGTCGCCGGGGACGACCTCGACGGTGAACTTCCCCCCGTCCTTGAACACCCCCCTCCCGCTGACGGAGTCCTCGACGAGGGTGAACGAGGCGACCTTCCCGCCGCGGATGTCGCGCTCGAACTGGCTATAGGAGAGCGAAGTGACGTCGCGATCCTGCAACCTCTGGACGTGGAAGGCGAGCATGATGCCGATGAAGACGATCAGCCAGAGTATGGCCGGGCGGACCGGTCCCCTCTGCGGTGCCCCGATCGAGAGCCGTTTCTTATCCGCCATGCGCCGCACCCCCCCCCCCGACTGTCCAAACCCGCAGGTTACCACATTCACGGCGTCTTTTCCACCGTCACTTCCAGGATCCTCCTCGTGGACGGCGTCACCTTGAAGCCGTCCGCGATCCGGTGCCCGGGAAGCCAGAGGATCTCCTCCCCGCGCACGAGGAGCGGCACGACCCCCCGCAGGCGCGCCGGGACCTTCCCGTCGATCATGATCTCCTTCACGCTCCGAGTCCCGGCCGCGCCGAGGGGACGGTAGCGGTCCCCCGGGCGGCGATTCCTCACTGCTAGCGGCGCGGCACCGATGGCGTCCAGGGAGAGGCGCTCGACGAGGGGCCATCCCTCCCCCGCCCCCCAGACGGCCGCGAGGCCCGGCCTCCCGGCGCGCAGGCCGCGGACGGCCCGGCGCGGGACGACGGCGGCGCGGAAACGGAGCCGGAGCGGCGGGGCGCAGACCTCGGCCCCCTCCCGGAGCGGGATCAGGTATGGGGCGCCCTTGGGCGGGGTCCGCCCGATGGACAGCGCCCCGTACTCCCTCGACGCGACGACGCCGCCCGGGAGGCAGACGGCCCCACCGGCCGCGCCGCCGCGGCAGAGGCCGGCGACCGCCTCGGCGTCGGCGAAGCGCGTTTCCGCCGGGGCGCCGATGGCGGCGAGGGCGCGCCGGAGCACCCCGGCCCTGAGGGCCGGATGCAGCGCCGAGAAGGCCCGCGCCGGGAAGAGCACCCTCCCCGCCTCGAGCCGCGCCATTGCCCGGTACCGTCTCGCCGCGTGCCGGTCGCAGAAATCGTGTTCGCGCGCGAGGACCTCCGCGCTCCTAAGGAGCACCTCGCGGACGCCGGGGTTGAACTCCCGCTCCAGGTACGGGATCAGGGCGCGCCGGACCCTGTTCCTCGCGAACGCCGTGTCGCGGTTGCTCGCATCCTCGCGGAACGCCACGCCGCGCCCACGGGCGTACGAGACGATCTCCGCCCTCCGGAGGCAGAGGAGGGGGCGGACGATCCGAAACGCCCCGTCGGCCCTGACGGGGCGGATGCCGCCGAGCCCCCTCGACCCCGCCCCGCGCACGAGGCGCAGCAGGAGCGTCTCCGCCTGGTCGTCCGCCGTGTGGCCGAGCGCGACCGCTTCCGCCCCCGCGCGGCCGGCGATCCTCCGCAGGAACGCGTAGCGCGCCTCCCTCGCCGCCGCCTCGATCGACAGGCGCCTTCTCGCCGCGAGGCCGCGTACGTCCGCCCGGCCGGAGGCGAACGGCACGCCCAGGGCGCGGCACGCCCCCCGGACGAGGGCGAGGTCGCGCCCCGCCTCGTCCCCCCGGAGGCCGTGGTGGAGATGCGCGGCGCGGAGACGGACCCCGAGGGCGGGGGCCAGGGAGGAGAGGATACGGAGCAGGGCCATCGAGTCGGGCCCGCCCGAGACGGCGGCGATGAGCGTTCTCACGCCGTCGAGCATCCGATGCCGGCGGATGAACGCGCGCACGCGCGCCTCGACGCCCGCGGCCGCCGTACGGCCCCGGGCGCTCACGGCCCCGGGGTCGGCGTGGGCTGAACGAGCTCGAACCGCGTGTGGGCGATATTCGTAATGCGCCCGGAACCCTTGAGCGGGCTCATGTTCGGCCGCGCGAGGACGCCGTAGAAGGTGTAGGCGCCGGCCGGGTACGTGTCGGGGAGCGGACCGAAGTCTATCTCCCCGTCGGTGCCGTCGATGATGAAGTTCCGCACGATCGGATTACGCGCCGTGTAGTAGCGGCCGCGCGAGCCGATGTAGAGGAGCCCCCCGGTCGGCGGCACCACGCCGAGATAGGCGTCCGACGGCGCGTCCTCCCACGACCGGTCCCGGAGGGTGATCCGGTAGCGCAGGATCGGGCGCTCGCCGGGGACGAGCGTGTACGGCGAGGCCATGGTCAGGTCCACCTCGGGCGGCGGACCGCTCGGGGTGGGCGTCGGCGGGACCTCGACGGCGACCGTCCCCGCGCCCCCGGTGGAGGCGATGGCCGTGGAGGTATTGCTGATCCTGACGTGCGCCGGGCCGATGAAGCGGACGCTGCCGCGCGAGCCGGGGGGGGCAGACGACCTGATGTCGAAGTTGAGGTCCACCACCTTCGCGTTGATGGTGCCTACCGATGGCGGCATGGTCTCAGCGCGCGCCTCGACGGCGATGTCGCCGTTCGACGCCTCTTTCGCGCTGTACCTGTTGATCCCGTTCACCTTGACGAAGTTGGCGCCGCTGAACGACATGATCCCGCGGTCGTAATGCACCTTGAAGTCGTAGCCGGTCACCGAAAAACCGCCGTTCAAGCGCACCGGCACGCTCACCCGCTGGCCCGGATAGCCGCTCGCGCCCCCGATGGAGAAGCTCGCCGCCCCGCACGGCGCCGCCGCGCACGCCAGGACGAAAATGGATAACGCCGTTCTCATCGGAATCCTCCTGTCCCCGCCGCGCCCGCAGGCCTCGACGTAAGATGATAACGCGCCGCCGCGCCCGAGGCAAGGGCGGAATGCGAGGGATATGGCGCGTTGCCCGTCCGGGCCCGCTGTAATATAATGTGGGCGGTCCCGGGCGGCGCGCACGCGGGGCCGGGAGGTGCGACGATGTGGGACTACACCGAAAAGGTCATGGATCATTTTCTCCACCCGCGCAACGTCGGTGAGATAGCGGACGCCGACGCCGTCGGCGAGGTCGGCAATCTCGCCTGCGGAGACGCCCTGAAGCTCTACTTGAAACTCGACGCCGAGGGGCGGATCGCCGACGCGAAGTTCCAGACGTTCGGCTGCGCCAGCGCCATCGCCTCCGCCTCGGCCCTGACGGAGATCGTGAAGGGGAAGACGCTCGAGGAGGCCTCCCGCATCACGAACGACGACATCGCCCTGCACCTGGGGGGCCTGCCCAAGGAGAAGATGCACTGCTCGGTCATGGGGAAGGAGGCGCTCGAGTCGGCGCTCGCCAACTACCGCGGCGCGGGGCCCGCGCCGAAGGAGGAGGGGGAGATCGTCTGCCGCTGCTTCGGGGTGACGGACGCCAAGATCGCCCGCGTCGTCAGGGAAAACAAGCTCACCACGCCGGAGCAGGTCACGCACTACTGCAAGGCCGGGGGCGGATGCGGCAACTGCATCCCGGAGATCCAGGCGATCATCGACGACGTCTGGGAGAAGGAGCGGCGGAAGAAGGCCGCGCCGGGGGCGCCCACGGCCCGGAGGCTCACGAACATCCAGAAGATCCAGATCATCCAGGAGACGATCGAGAAGGAGATCAAGCCCGCCCTCAGGGCGGACGGCGGCGACATCGAGCTGATCGACGTCGTAGGCGACCGGGTCCTGGTCGCCTTCCGCGGCGTCTGCGCCGGCTGCCCCTCCTCGGGGGTTACGATCACCTCCGTGGTGGAGAAGAAGCTCAGGGAGTTCGTCTCCCCAGCGCTCCGCGTCGAGGAGGTCAGAGATGACGATCGCGTATCTTGACAACAACGCCACCACGCGCGTCGCCCCGGAGGTCCTCGAGGCGATGATGCCGTTCCTCGCCGACAGGTACGGCAACCCGTCGAGCATGCATTCGTTCGGCGGCAGGATCAGGAAACACGTCGACGCGGCCCGGGGCGAGGTTGCGGCCCTCATAGGGGCGGAGCCGGAGGAGATCATATTCACCGGCTGCGGCACCGAGAGCGACAACGCCGCGATCCTCTCGGCCCTCGCGGCGAACCCGAGGAGGCCTCACATCGTGACCACCCGCGTCGAGCATCCGGCCGTGCTCGGCCTCTGCAAGCGCCTTGAAAAGGAGAAGCACCAGGTCACGTGGCTCGGGGTGGACGCGCAGGGGATGCTCGATCTCGACGAGGTACGCCGCGCCCTCCGGGATTGCACCGGCGTCGTCTCCGCCATGTACGCGAACAACGAGACGGGCGTCGTCTTCCCCGTCGAGGAGATCGGGGCGGCCGTGAAGGCCGCCGGGGCGTATTTCCACGTGGACGCGATCCAGGCGGCTGGAAAGATACCCCTCGACATGCGCCGTTCCACGATCGACTATCTCGCCCTATCGGGCCACAAGCTCCACGCCCCCAAGGGGGTCGGGGCGCTCTATATCCGCAAGGGGACGAAGTTCACCCCGTTCATCGTCGGTGGGCACCAGGAGATGGGGCGGCGCGGCGGCACCGAGAACGTCGCATCGATCGTGGGCCTCGGCGCCGCGTGCGCCCTCGCCGCCAGGCACATGGACGAGGAGAACGGCAGGGTGAGGCGGCTTCGCGACAGGCTCGAGCAGGCCCTCCTGGACAAGGCCCCGGACGCCCGTCTCAACGGCCACCCCGAGCGCCGCCTTCCGAACACGGCCAACATCAGCTTCTCGTACGTCGAGGGCGAGGCGATCCTTCTCAGGATGAACGAGCTCGGCATCTGCGCCTCCTCCGGCTCCGCCTGCACATCCGGCTCGCTCGAGCCGTCACACGTCCTGCGCGCCATGGGGATCCCCTACACCGCCGCGCACGGCTCCGTCCGATTTTCGCTGAGCCGGTACACGACGGACGAGGAGGTGGATCTCGTGATCGAGAAGCTCCCCCCGATCATACGCACCCTGCGCGAGTTGAGCCCGTTCGGGCGGGGATAGCGCCGCCGGGGAAACCCCCGTCGGCGGGCCCAAATGCCCTATTGACACCATCCCCCCCCGTCTCTACCATAATCCCCTCTTTCATGAAGAAGCATTTCAAGGTCTCCATCGACCGGAAGCTCTGCAAGGGGTGCAGCCTCTGCGCCGGATTCTGCCCGAAGGGGAACCTCAAGTTCGTCGACGGGGAGCTCGCCTTCGATGGGGAGTGCACGGGTTGCATGCTCTGCGTGCGTTACTGCCCCGACATGGGCATCACGGTGGAGGAAGTGAAACCGTAACGTTCCGCCGCGGGGGACACGGAGACGGGGGAAGACCCCCCGGCGGCGGCGAAACCGTTTTTCCTCGGCAGGATTGCGCCGTTTTTCCCGTTATCTCCCTGACGCCCCCCTGCTGAGACCTCGATATGACCGGCCGGCTGATACTGCAGGGAAACGACGCGGTGGCGCTCGGGGCCGTGAAGGCGGGCCTGGACTTCTTCGCCGGCTACCCGATCACCCCCGCCTCCGAGATCCTCCACGCCCTCGTAGAATACCCGGGGCAGGTAAAGGTCCTCCAGATGGAGGACGAGATCGCCTCGATCAACGCCTGCGTCGGGGCGGCCCTCGCCGGGGCGAAGGCGATGACCGCCACCTCCGGCCCCGGCTTCTCCCTCATGCAGGAGGGGATCGGACTGGGGCACATGGTCGAGGCCCCGCTCGTCATCGTGGACGTCCAGCGCGTGGGCCCCTCCACCGGAATGCCGACCTTCGGGGCCCAGGGGGACCTCCTCCAGTGCCGCTGGGGCAGCCACGGCGACTATTTCCCGATCGTCCTCTACCCCAACTCCGTCTCGGAGATCTACACTCAAACGATCCACGCCTTCAACGCCGCCGAGGAATCGATGTCGCCCGTCGTGCTCCTGACCGACGGCTGTCTCGGGCACCTGTTCGAGACGGCGGAGCTCGTCGACGTCCCCCTCAAGACGCGCACGGCCAGGCCGCTCGGCGGCGGCTCCCGGCACTTCACCAGCCTCACGCACGCCGGGGACCACCCGAAGGCGACGGTCCCGTCGGCGCACCAGGAGCTTATCGCGGCGCTGGCGGCGAAGACGGCGGGGGTGGCCGCCCGCTACGCCTTCTACGAGTACCTCCCCGTGAAGGGCGCCGACACCCTCCTCGTCGCCTTCGGCGCGGCATCGCGGGCCGCGTATCATTTCAAGGGGGAGTGCGCCATCTTCCGCCCGATACGCATCTTCCCGATGCTCGAAGAGCTCGCGGAGATCGCCCGCGGCTACAGGCGGGTCGTGGTGATCGAAATGAACGCGGGCCAGTACAAGCTGCTCGTCGAGGCGCTGATCCACCGCCCGGTCGGGTTCATCCCGCTTCTCGGCGGCGCGGTGCGCGTAAGCCAGATCGAGGAGGGGCTGAAAAAATGCCTGCAAGAAAGTACCTGAGGCCCGAGCGCCTCCCCACGTACTGGTGCCCGGGGTGCGGCGACGGCCTCGTCGTCAAGGAGTTGGCGGGGGCGTTCGGCGACCTCGGCATGGACGCCTCCAACACCGTGCTCGTCTCCGGCATCGGATGCGCGGCGCGCGCCCCCGGCTACTTCCTCCTCGAGAGCGTCCACGGCCTCCACGGCCGTGCGGTCCCGATCGCGGAGGGGATCAAGACGGCGCGGCCCGAGCTGAACGTCGTCATATTCAGCGGCGACGGCGATCTCCTGGGCATCGGCTGCAACCACCTCGTCCACGCCTCCAGGCGCGACACCGACCTGACCGTCGTACTGATCGACAACCAGATCTACGGGATGACCGGGGGCCAGAAATCCCCGACCACCGCCCTCGGCGTCAAGACCCTCACGAGCCCCGACGGGAACACAGACCGCCCCGTTGACTGCCAGGCCCTCGTGAAGGCGCACGGGAGCTTCTACGCGCGGGCCACCACGTTCCACCTCCCCCTTCTCGGGAAGGCGCTCCGCGCGGCCTTGACCCACCGCGGCTTCGCGGTGGTGGACGTGCGGTCGCAATGCCCTGTGAACTTCGGCAAGAGGCTGGGTTTCAAGAACGCCTACGAGATGTTGATGCACTTCAAGAAGGCGTACCGTCCCGTCGCGGGGGAGGTCGACCGCCTCGGCCCGGGCGAGATAGGCATCACCAGATGAACCGGCCCCGGAGAAGACCCGTGCGCGTCATGACCGCGCGCGACGCGGAGGCGGCGGCCTCCCTCTTCGGCCTGCTGATGGAGGAGCTCAAGGGGTATGTCCCCGACCACCTCCGGGAGGGCTACCGCCGCATGCACGATGCGGACGGCATCAGGGAGATGCTCCGCGACCGGCGCTCCGTCATGCTGGTGGCCTGCGATGGGGAGGCCATCGCGGGCTTCCTGCTCGGCCGCGCCGAGGGCGGGATGGGCACGATCCACTGGCTCCGCACCCACCCCGATTTCCGCGACCGCGGGTACGGCCACTCCCTCCACTTCGCCGCGATGGAGGAGTTCAGGCGGCGCGGCTGCCTGAAGGCGGTCATCTGGGTCTTCCCTGACGCGCGGGAGATAGTCGACTTCTACGCCCGCGAGGGGTTCGAGGCCGGGGAGGCCGTCTCGGGGGAGTATTTCGGGATCGCCCTGCGGCAGATGACGAAGACGCTTCGGGCGCCGACCCCCGCGGAGGCCACCCGTTCGATCGTCCTGCTCGGCGCCGCAGGGCAGGGGATCAAGGTGATGTCGCACGCGCTCGCGGCCATCCTCGCCTCGATCGGGAAGCACGTGGCGCTCACGGTGACCTACCCGTCCTCCGTGCGCGCCGGCGTGGTGCGCGGGGACCTCACCTACTCGGACTCGCCCGTCGAGATGCCTTTCGTCGAGGAGGCCGACCTGCTTCTCCAGCTCGCCCCCGTGAAGAAGGCGGACGCCGTCAAGGCGAAGCGGGTCATCCGCGAGCGGGAGACCGGAAGGATCCTCTCGGGGGAGTATCACGCCGCGGAGGGGGAGGTGGAGGAGCTGTCGTTCAGGAAGGCCGCCCTCGAGGAGTTCGGCACCCCCCTCATGGTGAACATGGTCGCGCTCGGACGGCTGCTGAGGCACGTGGGCGTCGACATCGAAAAGGTGGATTTCACGGGGTCCCTGCCGGCCAAATACCTCGACCGGAACATCCGCGCCGTCAAGTACGGCTACTCCTTCCGGGACGAATAACCCGCCCCCCCCAATCGGTCCGCCTCGCGGGCGGACCTATAGATGGACCTACGCGCCTGGGGGGCTGGGTGGCAGGCCGCGGCGGTACTCCCGGAGGCGGGTCTTGATCTTCTTGACCCCCCCGAGACGCGGATGGAGCTGGAGGGCGGCGAGAAGGGTAATTCTCGCCATTCGCTCCTCCCCCGCGCGGCATAGACGCTCGGCGATCTTCTTGTACAGGAACGCCCGCTCTCTCCGGTTCAGCCCCTCCGCCAGGTCCCCCGCGAACGCGTCAAGGGCGCAATGTAGATGCCCCTCCATGCCGAGGAATTGCACGACCAGGTTCCGCATCCGCAGGAGGATCTCCGCCCGGAAATGCCTGAAGTAGTTTCTGGCCTTGTCCTCCCGGTAGATCTCGCGGTAGTGCTCGAACGCCGCGCGGGGGCGGCGCTGCCGTTCGTACTCCTCGGCGACCAGGAAACCGCAATCCAGGAAATCCCCGGGCGGCATATGGTCCTTCATGGAGAAGGGCCGGCGCGACACGCGGATCCCCTCGTACCGGGCGAGGCCCTCCGCGCCGCGCCCCTCGAGGAGGTCAAGGAAGACGAGCTGGCAGACCGCCGCCGGGTCGTCCCCCCTCCTCCTCAGCGACTCGCGGTAGGCGCTTCCTGAGCGCGTCTTCAGGCGGGAGAGGGTGCGGTCGTAAACCGCCCTCTTCTTGTCGTCGAAGAGGACCTCGTACGCCCTGAGAATTTCCTGGATCCGGCAGTGCGCCCAGGCGCTCCGGCCGGGGTGGAAATCCGGGTGGTATCTTTTCGCCATCGCGCGGAAGGCGGCCTTCACCGCCTCGCGCGGGGCGTCGCGGCTTATCCTCAGGATTTCGTAGTAGGTCGTCATGCCCTTAGCCAAAACCGCCATTATACCCGATGGCGGGGGGGCGGACAGGCAACAAAACAGTTGCGCCGCGTTGCCCATTGCGGCAGAATCCGTTGCGAGGCGGCGGCAGCCGCCCATTTCCCATGGAGATCACGCGCGGCGGGGCCGCTCCCCGCGTCACGGTCGTCATCCCCACGTTCAACGGGGAGAAGTTCCTTCCGGGCTGCCTCGACGCGCTCGCCCGGCAGCGCTTCGTCTCATTCCGGGTTGTCGTCGTGGACAACGGCTCGACGGACTCCTCGCTCGCCATCCTGGCGGAGCGCTACCCCGCCGTGTCCGTAATCCTGATGGGGCGCAACACCGGCTTCGCCCCCGCCGTCAACGCGGGGATCCGGGGCTCGGACACGGAGCTCGTAGCCCTCCTCAACAACGACGCCGAGCCCTCCCCGGAATGGCTCGGCGAGCTCGTTTCGGCCCTCGACGCGGACCCGGGCGCCGGCTTCTGCGCCTCCAAGATGGTCGACTCGCGGGACCCCCGGACAATAGAGAGCGCGGGCGACTGCTACGCCTCGAACGGCCGCTCACTCCCCCGCGGCTTCCTCGAGAGGGACATCGGCCAGTACGACACCCCCGCGGAGGTATTCGGGGCGTGCGCCGGCGCGGCGCTCTACCGCCGCTCCCTCTTCGATCGCGTGGGGCTCTTCGACGAGCGCCTCGTCTCCTACAAGGAGGACGTGGACCTCGATTTCCGGGCCTGGCTCGCCGGGATCCGCTGCATCTACGTCCCCTCGGCCGTCTGCAGGCATATCGGCGGGGCGACAAGCGGCGGCAGGAAGAGCGATCTGGCGCTGCGCCTCGGCACGCGGAACGGCGTGATTCTCTTCTTCAAGAACATGCCCCGCCCCCTTCTCCCGCGGACGCTCCCGAGGCTTCTCCTCGACCTCTCGCTTCAGTTCGGGCACCAGGCGCTGAAAGGGGGCCGGGCAATACCCCTCGCCAGGGGCATCCTCGGGGCCGCCGCGATGATGCCGCACGCCCTGCGCGAGCGGAGGGCGATCCAGGGGAGGGCGAAACCCGACATCGGCCGCCTGAGGCGGCTGCTTCGGGAGGGGGACGAGGAGGTCAGGCGCCACCGGGCGCGGTGCCGCGCGCGGGGAGAATAGCGGGCGGCTCGGCAGGCCCGACCCACGGCGCAGCGGGGCGGCGGGCGGCGATCACCGGGGCGGCCTGTAGGTCGCGGCGCAGCAGCCCGCGCACGCCGGGAAGATGCCGCGCTCGCGAAGCCGCTCCCTGAACCGCGCCTGCACCGGCCCGTTCCATACCTCCCGCGGCCGCCTCTCCCTGATATTCCCCAGGGTGAGGAACGGGCACGAACTCATCTCGCCGTACGCCGATAGCCCGAGCATTCGCCACGGGGTGTAGCAGCGGTACGCGGCCGGGTCGGAGCGGTCGTCGTAGTAGCGCGCGATCTCCCCCGGCGTGATCCCGAACGGCGAGAAGCGCACCTGCGCGCCGCCCCTCCGCGACTCCTCCACGACGGCGCCGAGCTGCTCCCGCAACAGCGCGGGGTCGATCCGCACGCGCCCCGGCGGCGCCGACTCATGCCCCGGAAAGTCGACTGCAGGGATGCGGCTCCCGAAATCCGAGCTGTTCACGACGGTGAAGTTGCAATAATCCGCGCCGAGATCGCGGGCCGCCCTGTACGTCTCGGCGAGGCGCGCGGCGTTCTCGGGCGTGATGACGCACGTGAAGTGGACGTGCGGAAACGAGGCGCGCGCCTCCCGCCGGAGCCGGACGATCCGCCCGATCCCGGCGGCGGCGAGGGCGTACGCCCCCTTCCTGCCGACGATCGCGTCGTGGACCTCCGCCGGCCCGTGCACGGAGACCCCGATGGCGAATAGACCGCCCCCCCACACCGACCGGAGCCGCCTCCCGAAGAGGAATGACGCCGCCGAGTCGTCGAGGAGCGTCCCGTTGGTGATGACGTGAAGCTTGTTGCGCGGGGCGAGGGCGTCGAGGATCCCGGGGAGGTCCCTTCTGAGGAGCGGCTCACCCCCCGTGAACGTGACGACCGCCGTGCGCGGAAACGACCTGGCGAAGCCGGCGATCTCCCCGGCCGTAAGCTCCTCCCCCCTCCTTCCCTCCAACCCCCCCCTTTCAATGAGCGGGAGGAATTGGCACATCCGGCAGCGGAGATTGCAACGGTATGTGAGCTCGACGAAGAGATGGAGCGGCGGGAACGCGAAGGCGGGCCGGAGCCGGTACGGGGCCAGCGTGTAGAGCGAGCTCAGGGCGTCGTAGCAGCGTGCGAGGTTGAGAAGCCCCCGCCTCATCGCGCGCCCCCCGGGACGATCTCGTAGACCGCCGCGTCGTTCATCCCGCTCAGGTCGCCGCACGTGTAGTTCCGCGCGTCCTCCACGGCC
>WBZO01002804.1_pt1 | contig 21751 bp, 22 predicted proteins | sample 5204261 | NCBI WGS metagenome assembly WBZO01 (sample SAMN12412400, study PRJNA552823) | activated sludge metagenome | isolation source: activated sludge from anammox sidestream of wastewater treatment plant... | place: USA: North Carolina | collected 2017-09 | reverse complement strand
GGCGGTGCCATGACAGAAGCAGATACGCTGCTGTATCTCGATGGCGTCACCGTCACGTTCGACGGATTCCGGGCGTTGAACGCGCTGTCGCTGTATCTCGAAAAAGGCGAGATGCGGGCGGTGATCGGCCCGAACGGCGCCGGCAAGACGACGATGATGGACGTCATCACCGGGCGCACCCGGCCCGATACCGGGCGGGTGGTGTTCGGCACCGGCCATGACCTGACCCGGATGGATGAGCCGGCGATCGCCGAGCTGGGCATTGGCCGAAAGTTTCAGAAGCCGACGGTGTTTGAGCCGCACACGGTCTGGGACAACCTGCTGCTGTCGCTGGCGGGCGACCGCCGGCCGCGGTTCAGCCTGTGGGCGCGGGAGACGGCGGATGAGCGCCGGCGGATCGAGGAAATCCTCGAAGTCACGCGCCTTGGCGAACATCGCGACCGGCGAGGCGCCGACCTGTCGCACGGCCAGAAGCAATGGCTGGAGATTGGCATGTTGCTGGCGCAGGAACCGCAATTGCTGCTGGTGGATGAGCCGGTGGCCGGCATGACCGACGCCGAGACGGAACAGACCGCGGAACTGCTGCGGGAGATCAACCGCACCCGCAGCGTCGTGGTGGTCGAGCACGACATGGCCTTCGTGCGCGCGCTGGACGTGAAGGTGACGGTGCTGCACGAAGGCTCGGTGCTGTCGGAAGGATCCATCGATCACGTCAGCGAGGATCCGCGCGTCATCGAAGTCTATCTGGGGCGGTAGCGATGCTGGAAGTGAAAAACATCAACCTGTTTTACGGCGCGGCGCAGGCGCTTCGCGGCGTGTCGGTGACGGCCGAGCCCGGAAAAGTCACCTGCATCCTCGGGCGCAACGGCGTCGGCAAGACCTCGCTGCTGCGGGCCATCGTCGGGGCGCATCCGATCACGTCCGGGTCGATCCGCTGGGAAGGCCGCGACATATCCAGGCTCCCTCCCTACGATCGCGCGCGGCGTGGCATCGCCTGGGTGCCGCAGGGGCGGGACGTGTTTCCGCTGCTGACGGTGAAGGAGAATCTCGAGACCGGCTTCGCCGTGCTGCCGCGCGGGCAGCGCAAAGTGCCGGACGAGATTTTCGAGCTGTTCCCGGTGCTGAAGACGATGCTGCGCCGGCGTGGCGGCGACCTGTCGGGCGGGCAGCAGCAGCAGCTCGCCATCGCGCGGGCGCTGGTGATGAAGCCACGGCTGATCGTGCTGGATGAACCGACCGAGGGGATCCAGCCGTCGATCATCAAGGATATCGGCCGCGTCATTGCGCTGTTGCGGGGCCGCGGGGAAATGGCCATCCTGCTGGTCGAGCAGTATTTTGATTTCGCGCAGGAACTTGCCCAGACGATCGCGGTGATGGACCGCGGCGACATCGTGCTGGCAGGCCGGCGGGAGGAACTGGACGAGCAGGATGTTCGACGCCGTCTCTCCGTCTGAACGGCTCGGCCTGCAGCGGGCTGTCGGGACCCTGCGCGTGTCGTTCAAACGTCGGGACACGGCGTCCGTGCTGGACCGGCTGCACCAGTATGGCTGTCTGAAGGCCCGTTTTCCGCGCCCGGATCGCGGCGAATGGACGACGGCGGTGACGCTGAACAGCTCGGGCGGCGTCGCCGGCGGCGATCGGCTGGACCTGGCGTTCGACCTGGCCGCCGGCACGCAGGCGACGATCGCGGCGCAGGCGGCGGAGCGGTTCTATCGCGCGATGCCGGGCGGCCCTGCCGCGACCGTGCGGACCCGGATCGGTGTCGGTGACGGGGCAGGCTGCGAGTGGTTGCCGCAGGAAACGATCCTGTTCGACGGCTGCGCGCTGGACAGGCGTCTGGACATCGACCTGGCGCCCGATGCGTCCTTCCTGGGCGTGGAGACTCTGGTGTTCGGACGTGCCGCGATGGGCGAGCAGGTGCGCGGCGGCCGCGTGCGTGACCTGATCCGCGTGCGCCGCGGCGGGCGTCTGCTGTGGCATGATGCGATCCGCCTGGACGGCGCGATCGCGGCGACATTGCGCCGGACGGCGACAGCGGGCGGGTGCCGCGCCCTGGCGACCTTGCTGTTCGTGGCGCCGGGGTGCGAGGCGCGCCTGGACGCGGTGCGCGCTGTGCTGGCGGGAACCGAGGCCGGTACCTCGGCCTGGGACGGCATGCTGGTGGCGCGGCTGCTCGCGCCCGACAGCGCGCCATTGCGCCGCACCCTGGTGGCGGCGCTGGACGTGTTGCGAGCGGGGCGGCCGATGCCCCGCGTGTGGACCTGCTGATGAGGCGACGTTCATGAACCTGACCCCGCGAGAGAAGGACAAGCTGCTGATCAGCATGGCCGCCATGGTGGCGCGCCGGCGGCTGGAGCGCGGCGTGAAGCTGAACTACCCGGAAGCGGTGGCGCTGATCACCGATTTCGTGGTCGAGGGCGCGCGCGACGGACGCAGCGTGGCTGACCTGATGGAAGCCGGGGCGCATGTGCTGACCCGCGATCAGGTGATGGACGGCATCGCCGAGATGATCCCTGACGTGCAGGTGGAGGCGACGTTCCCCGACGGGACCAAGCTGGTCACCGTGCACGAACCGATCCGCTGAAAGGGGTGAAGCGATGATACCTGGTGAACTCCTGCCCCTGGACGGGGAGATCGAGCTGAATGCCGGCCTCGAGCGCACGGTCCTGACGGTTGCCAATACCGGTGACCGGCCGATCCAGGTCGGCAGCCATTACCATTTCTTTGAAACCAATCCGGCCCTGTCGTTCGACCGCGCCGCGGCGCGCGGCAAGCGTCTGGACATCGCCGCCGGCACCGCGGTCCGCTTCGAGCCCGGCCAGACGCGGGAGGTGACGCTGGTGCCCTATCGCGGCGGCCGCACGGTCTTCGGCTTCCGCGCCGGGATCATGGGAGCGCTCGACTGATGGCCCGCATTTCCCGCAGCGCCTATGCGAACATGTTCGGCCCGACGACCGGCGACCGGTTGCGGCTGGCGGATACCGACCTGATCGTCGAGGTCGAGAAGGATTTCACCATCTACGGCGAGGAGGTGAAATTCGGCGGCGGCAAGGTGATCCGCGATGGCATGGGGCAATCGCAGGTGTCCCGCGCCGGCGGGGCGGTGGACACCGTCATCACGAATGTCCTGATCATCGACCATTGGGGAATCGTCAAGGCCGATGTCGGGCTGAAGGACGGGCGGATCGCGGCGATCGGCAAGGCGGGCAATCCCGACGTGCAGCCGGGCGTCACCATCATCGTCGGTCCGGGCACCGAGGTGATCGCCGGCGAAGGCCGGATCCTGACCGCCGGCGGCGTCGACGCGCATATCCATTTCATCTGCCCGCAGCAGGTGGAGGACGCGATCGCGGCCGGCGTGACGACATTGCTGGGCGGCGGTACGGGTCCCGCCGCCGGCACCGCGGCCACGACCTGCACGCCGGGGCCGTGGCACGTGGCGCGCATGCTGCAGGCGGCCGAGGGGCTGCCGGTGAATATCGGCTTCGCCGGCAAGGGCAATGCCGCGATGCCCGCCGCGCTGGAGGAAATGATCCGCGCCGGTGCCTGCGCGCTGAAGCTGCACGAGGATTGGGGCAGCACGCCCGCCGCGATCGACAACTGCCTGTCGGTCGCCGACCGGTTCGACGTGCAGGTGATGATCCACACCGACACGTTGAACGAGTCCGGCTTTGTCGAGGACACGATCGCCGCCTTCAAGGGTCGCACCATCCACGCGTTCCACACCGAGGGCGCGGGCGGCGGTCACGCCCCCGACATCCTGAAGGTCGCCGCCCTGCCGAACGTGCTGCCGTCATCGACCAATCCGACGCGTCCCTACACGGCCAACACGCTGGACGAGCATCTGGACATGCTGATGGTCTGCCATCACCTGGACAGCGACATCCCCGAGGACGTGGCGTTCGCGGAAAGCCGCATCCGCAAGGAGACGATCGCGGCCGAGGACATCCTGCACGATCTTGGCGTGCTGTCGATGATGTCGTCGGACAGCCAGGCGATGGGCCGCATCGGCGAGGTGATCATCCGCACCTGGCAGACCGCGCACAAGATGAAGCAGCAGCGCGGCTCTCTGCCCGGCGACGGCGCGAATCACGACAATGCGCGCGTCAAGCGCTACATCGCGAAATACACGATCAACCCTGCGATCGCGCAGGGCTTCGCGCACGAGATCGGCTCGGTCGCGGTCGGCAAGCTGGCCGACCTGGTGCTGTGGTCGCCGGCCTTCTTCGGGGTCAAGCCCGACCTGGTGATCAAGGGCGGTACGATCATGAGCGCGCCGATGGGCGATCCCAACGCCTCGATCCCGACGCCGCAGCCGGTGCATTACCGGCCCATGTTCGGCGGGTTCGGCCGAGCGATGGCGGAAAGCTGTGTGACGTTCGTATCGGCGGCGGGGCTGGAGGCCGATATCGGCAAGGCGCTGGGCCTGTCGCGCCGGCTGGTTGCGGTGACGAACACGCGCGGCGGCATCGGCAAGGCTTCCATGGTCAACAACGACGCCACGCCGGTGATCGAGGTCGATCCCGAAACCTATGAGGTGCGGGCGGACGGCGCGCTGCTGACCTGCGAGCCGGCGAAGGTGCTGCCGATGGCGCAGCGCTATTTCCTGTTCTGACCGGGACGACGGGGATGCGGGAACGCATGCACGCGGGGGCGGTTCTGCCAGCCGGGTCGTGGGATGAAGCGGCCGAGATCGACCGCGTGCTGATCGACTTCGATCGCCGGCATCGGCGTCGGATCCTGCTGGCGACGGAAAATGGGCAGGAGGTGTTGCTGGATCTGCCGCAAGCGGTGCGCCTGCGCGACGGCGACGGCCTGCCGGTCGGTGGCGGCGTCATACGCGTCTCCGCCCGGCCCGAGGCGCTTCTGGAAATCCATGCGCACGAGGAGGGTGAGCTGGTCCGCATCGCCTGGCACCTGGGGAACCGCCATCTGCCGGTGCAGTTGCTGGGCGATCGTATCCGCATCCGTGCCGACCACGTGATCGCCGACATGGTCAAGGGCCTGGGCGGCCATGTCGCGGCGATCGAGGCGCCGTTCGATCCCGAGCCCGGTGCCTATGCCGGCAGCGGGCACGATCACCACCATCATCACGACGACGATGACGACAATCATCACCACTGATCCGAGCGCCAGCCTGCTGCGCCTGCTGGCGTGGCTGTCGCCCGCATTCCCGACCGGCGGCTTCGCCTACTCGCATGGGCTGGAATGGGCGGTGGAGGCCGGCGACATCACCGACGGCGTGTCGTTACAGGCGTGGCTGGAGGACGTGATCCGGCACGGCAGCGGACGCAGCGACTGCATCCTGCTGCGCCACGCCCATCGCGCGGCGGGTAACCGGCCCGCCATCGCTGCCGTGGCCGAGCTCGCCCTGGCCAGCGCGGCCAGCCGCGAACGGCAGGCCGAAAGCCTGAACCAGGGGCGTGCGTTCCTGCTGGCGGCCGCGCCATGGAGCGACGCTGTCCTCGACCCTGATCTGCCCTATCCGGTCGCGGTCGGCGCCCTGGCGGGAACCCAGGGCATCGAGGAAGCGGCGACCGCTGCCGCCTATCTCCACGCCGTCGTCGCCAACCTGATTTCGGCTGCGGTGCGCCTGGTGCCGCTGGGGCAGACTGCCGGCCTGCGCGTGCTGGCGGCGCTGGAGCCGGTGATCCTGGCCGTGGCCTCGGCCACCGCCGCGGCCACGCTGGACGATATCGGCGGTTGCGCCTTCCGCGCCGACCTGGCCGCGATGCGGCACGAAACCCAGTATACGAGGCTGTTCCGATCATGACCCGATCCGCCCATGGCCCGCTGCGTGTCGGCGTCGGAGGTCCGGTGGGAACCGGCAAGACCGCGCTGATGGATGCGCTGTGCCGGCATTTCCGTGACCGTTTCGAGATCGCCGCGATCACCAACGACATCTACACCAAGGAGGATGCCGAGTTCCTGACCCGCGCCGGATCATTGCCGGCCGAGAGGATCATGGGCATCGAGACCGGCGGTTGTCCGCACACGGCGATCCGCGAGGATGCCAGCATCAACCTGGCCGGCGTCGCCGAGTTGCGGCGGCGCTTTCCGGCGCTGGACCTGATTTTGATCGAATCGGGCGGCGACAATCTGGCCGCGACGTTCAGCCCGGAGCTCGCGGACATCACGATCTATGTCATCGACGTGTCGGCCGGCGACAAGATCCCTCGCAAGGGCGGGCCGGGGATCACGCGCAGCGACCTGCTGGTGATCAACAAGATCGACCTCGCCCCGTTCGTCGGCGCGAGCCTGGACGTCATGGATCGCGACGCGCGCCGGATGCGGGGTGACCGGCCGTTTGTCTTCGCCAATGTCCGGGCGGGTAAAGGTGTTGAAGAGGTTGCTGAATTTATCGAAAAGCAAGGTGGTTTGACGGCGACGTAACACGCGCCAAGGTTGCCAATCGACCTGACGCTCGATTAGATGCTCTCCAACGGAGAGGCGGGAGAAAGCGTTCATGTCGTCTGTGCTGGGGCGGCTCGTTTTGGCGGGCTGGCTGGTGATTGGTGCCCTGACCGGAGCGGCGAACGCTCAGAAGCAGGGCGGCGTCCTTCGGGTCACCCATCGTGACAACCCGCCGAGTGCCTCGATCCATGAGGAAGCGACGATTTCCACCGACATGCCGTTCATGGCGGTGTTCAACAATCTTGTCGTGTTCGACCCGGAATCCAGGCAGAACCGGCCCGATCGCATCGTGCCCGACCTCGCGACGTCGTGGACATGGAGTGACGATGACCGCACGCTGACATTCAAGCTGCGCGAAGGCGTGACATGGCACGATGGCAAGCCCTTCACCAGCGCCGACGTGAAGTGCACCTGGGACACGGTCTCGGGCAAGATCGACAGCAAGATGCGGAAAAATCCGCGCAAGACATGGTGGTGGAACATCCGGGAGATCACCACCAACGGGCCGTACGAAGTCAGCTTCCATCTCGAAAACCCGCAGCCTTCGCTGCTGGTGATGCTGGCCGGCGGATTTTCCCCGGTCTATCCCTGCCATGTTCCGGCGCCGCAGATGCGCACGCACCCGATCGGCACGGGGCCGTTCAAGTTCGCCGCCTTCAAGCAGAACGAATCCATCCGGCTGGTCCGCAACCCCGATTACTGGAAGCCGGGCAAGCCGTATCTTGACGGGATCGAATACACCATCATTCCCAGCCGGGCGACCGCGATCCTGGCGCTGGTATCGGGCCGGTTCGATCTGACGCTGACCGGTGAGCTGAGCCCCGAGAACGCGACCGAGATCAAGGCGCAGGTGCCGCAGATGGAATGCATTGTGCAGCCGTCGAACACCCAGGGCAACCTGCTGGTCAACCGCGACAAACCGCCGTTCGATGATCCGCGGCTGCGCCGAGCGATGGTGCTGTCGATCGACCGCAAGGCGTTCTCTCAGATCCTGAGCCGGGGAATCAACAAGATCGGCGGTGCGATGCTGGCTCCGCCGGAAGGCATCTGGGGCTGGTCGACGGAGTTCATGGAAACGGTACCCGGCTATGGCGGCGATGTGGAAAAAAGCCGCGAGGAAGGCCGGACCATCATGCGTGAGCTGGGTTACGGCCCGGACAGGATGATGCCGCTGAAGGTCACGACCCGGAACATCGCCAGCTACCGCGATTCCGCGGTGATCCTGATCGACCACCTGAAGACTGTCTACATCCAGGGCGAGCTCGAGGTCCTCGACTCCTCGGTCTGGTACGCTCGGCTGCTGCGCAAGGATTATGCGGTCGGCATGAACGTACAGGGCACCGGCATCGACGACCCGGATGTCCAGTTTTTTGAGAATTATGCCTGTGGCGCGGAACGCAATTACACCGCGTACTGCAACCCGGAGCTGGAGAAGCTGTTCCGCCAGCAGTCTGCGATGAAGAACTTCGAGGCGCGGAAGAAGCTGGTATGGGACATCGACAAGCAGTTGCAGGCAGATGGCGCCCGCCCGGTGATCTATCAGTCGCAGGGGGCCACCTGCTGGTGGCCGCATGTGAAGGGGCTGAAGCTGGCAGTGAACAGCATCTACAACCACTGGCGCTTCGATGATGTGTGGCTCGATCGATGAGACGGGAAGGCTGATCCGATGCTGTCGTACCTGATCCGGCGCCTGCTGCTGATGATATTGACGCTGTTCGGCGTCTCGGTGGCGATCTTCCTGCTGCTGCGGATCGTGCCGGGCAACATCGCCGACATCCTGTTCGATTCGGCGGGTCTGATCGACCCGGCCGAGAAGGACAAGATCGTCGCCGACCTGGGCCTGAACCTGCCGCTGCCGCAGCAATATTTCCAGTGGATCAGCGGCCTGTTTCGCGGCGATCTCGGCTACTCCTACGTGTCCGAGAAGCCCGTTCTCGACGAGATCCTGCCGCGTATCCCGATTACCGCCCGCCTGGCGGCGCTGGCACTGGTCTTCTCGATCGTCGCCGGCGTGCCACTGGGCGTGATCTCGGCCGTCCGGCAGAATTCCGGCCTCGACTACGGGCTGCGCGTCATCAGCCTTTCAGGCCTTTCCATGCCATCCTTCTGGCTGGGCCTGCTGATCCTGATGGCCTTCGTCCATTATTTCGGCAGCATCCCGATCTATGACCGGCAGCCGGAATCGGTCTGGGCGTGGCTCGCCATGCTCGCCGTGCCCGCCGCGGCGGTCGGTTTCCGCAGTTCGGCGCTGATCATGCGCCTGACACGATCATCGATGCTGGAGGTGCTGCGCCAGGATTTCGTGCGCACGGCGCGGTCCAAGGGCCTGTCCGAAAGCAACGTCACCTATAACCACGCACTGCGCAACGCGGTGCTGCCGGTGATCACCACGATCGGCATCGAGGTCGCCTTCTTGTTCGGCGGCCTGATCGTGACCGAGACGGTGTTCAACATCCCGGGCGTCGCCCGGTTCCTGGTGGAGGCGATCCGCTGGCGTGACTATCCGATGGTGCAGAACCTGGTGATGTTCATTGCCATCATCGTCGTGACCGTCAACCTGATCGTCGACCTGGTCTACATGGTCGTCGACCCACGCATCCGGTACAGCGAATGAGCACGACCGTCTCCCGCGAGGGCCCCGTCACGCCGGGGTTCTTCAGCGATATCCTCTATCTGGCACGCCGCTTTCCGTTGGGCGTCGCCGGCGGGCTGATCATGTTGATCTTCGTCCTGGCGGCGATCTTCGCCAATCAGGTGGCGCCGCTGGATCCGTTCACCACCAACGCCCGGGCGTCGCTGGCCCGGCCGGACGACGTCTATCTGATGGGCGCCGACATGATGGGCCGCGACGTGCTGTCGCGCCTGATCCATGGCGCGCGCATCTCGCTGGCTGTCGCGCTGGGCGCCACCTTCATCGGCTCCGGCGTCGGCGCGCTGGTCGGGCTGGCCTGCGGCTATATCGGCGGCTGGTTCGATCTGATCGTGCAGCGCATCTCCGAGATCATGCAGGCGCTGCCGCTGCTGGTGATGGCGCTGGTGATCACCGCGTCGCTGGGTCCGTCGCTGCGCAACACGATCATCGCCATCGCCATCCCGCTGATCCCGACAGTGTCGCGCGTGATCCGCTCGAACGTGCTGTCGCTGCGCGAGATGCCCTATGTCGAGGCCGCCAAGGCCACCGGCATGAGCGAGATTCGTATCGCCCTGATCCATGTGCTGCCGAACACGCTGGCACCGCTGATCGTGCTGGCGACGGCGCAGCTCGGTTCCACCATCCTGACCGAAGCGTCGCTGTCGTTCCTGGGCCTGGGCGTCCCCGAGCCGTACCCGTCCTGGGGCCGCATGCTGTCGGAATCGGCCGCGGAATATGTCCGCACCGCGCCGTGGCTGGTGATCTTCCCGGGCCTTGCGATCAGCCTGGTCGTGTTCGGCTCCAACCTCCTCGGCGATGCCTTGCGCGACGCCCTTGACCCGAGGCAGCGCGACTGATGCCCCCTGTCCTGGAAGTTTCCAATCTTAGCACCGTCTTTCACACCCGCCGCGGCCTGGTGCGGGCGGTCCAGGAGGTATCGTTCACCGTCAATGCCGGGGAGACCCTGGCCATCGTCGGCGAGTCCGGCTGTGGCAAGACCATCACCGCACTGTCGCTGATGCGGCTGATCCCGATGCCGCCGGGTGAGATCCTGGCAGGCAGCGTCAAGCTGGACGGCACCGACCTGTTGAAGGTCAGCGACGCCGAGATGCGCGCGCTGCGCGGCAGCAAGATCGCCATGATCTTTCAGGAGCCGATGACGGCGCTGAACCCGCTGCTGACGGTCGGCAAGCAGATCGCCGAGATGGTGATGCTGCATGACAAGGCGTCGGCACAGGTGGCGCGCAAGCGGGCGGTGGAGATGTTGCATCACGTACGCATCCCCGAGCCCGAACGGCGCGCGCGGGAATATCCGCACCAGATGTCGGGCGGCATGCGGCAGCGGGCGATGATCGCCATGGCGCTGGCCTGCAAGCCCAAGGTGCTGGTGGCGGACGAACCGACGACCGCGCTGGACGTGACGATCCAGGCGCAGATCCTGGACCTGATCGGCGATCTGCAGCGGGAGTTCGGTACTGCCGTGGTGCTGATCACCCACGACCTGGGCGTGGTCGCGGAAACCGCCCAGCGCGTGGTGGTGATGTATGCCGGACGCAAGGTCGAGGAAGCGCCGGTGGAGGAGATTTTCGCGCACCCCCTGCATCCCTATATGCGCGGGCTGATGAACTCCATTCCGCGCGTCGGCACCGCGCGGGGGCTGGAGGTCGCCGAGGATGAGCGGTTGCAGGAAATTCCCGGCATCGTGCCGGCGCTGAACGACCTGCCACCGGGCTGCGCCTTCGCGCCGCGTTGCAACCAGGCGGTTGCGCGCTGCGTCTCGGCCCGTCCCGAGTTCGAGCAGAAGCTGCCCGACCATTTCGCCGCCTGCTGGCAGGCGTGAGCAGGTGACCATGCATCAGACCCCGCTGATCGACGTCCAGGACGTCCGGAAATATTTTCCGATCAAGAAGGGCGTGCTGCGCCGTACGGTCGGCCACGTGCACGCCGTCGACGGCGTGTCCTTTTCGATCAACAAGGGCGAGACGCTGGGCCTGGTCGGCGAAAGCGGCTGCGGCAAGTCGACCGTCGGCCGTGTCGTGCTGCGGCTGATCGAGCCGACCTCGGGCGCGATCAGGGTCGACGGAAAGGACATCACCGGCCTGGGCCGCGGCGAACTGCGGCCGATGCGGCGGCAGATGCAGATCGTCTTCCAGGATCCGTTCTCCTCGCTGAACCCGCGCATCCGAGTGGGCGAGATCGTCGGCGAACCGCTGAAGGTCCATGGCATTGCCAACCGGAAAGAACGGGAGGAGCGGGTGGCCGCGCTGTTCCAGCGCGTGGGGCTGCGGGCCGCGCAGATGCGCAACTATCCGCACCAGTTTTCCGGCGGGCAGCGGCAACGCGTGTCGATCGCCCGTGCACTGGCGCTGGACCCCGGCTTCATCGTGGCCGATGAGCCGGTGTCGGCACTGGACGTGTCGATCCAGGCACAGGTCATCAACCTGCTGATGGATCTGCAGCGGGAACGGCGGCTGTCCTACCTGTTCATCTCCCACAACCTGGCGGTGGTCGAGCATATCAGCCACCGGGTGGCGGTGATGTATCTGGGGCGGATCGTCGAATATGCCGACAAGAAGACACTGTTTACCAACCCGCTGCATCCCTATACCGAAGCGCTGCTGTCGGCGGTACCGCTGCCGGACCCGTCGCTGAAGCGCGTGAAGCATCGGGTGGAGGGCGATGTGCCAAGCCCGATCCGCCCGCCGCCGGGCTGCCATTTCCATCCGCGCTGCCCCTATGCCGAGGCGCGCTGCAAGGCGGAGGCACCGATCCTGCGGGAGGTGGGGCCGGGCCACCAGGTCTCCTGCCATCTGCGGTGAGCCCGGTGACGCGGTGATGCCGCGCCGATCGTTGCTTGTGTCGCGATGGTGTAGGGGTCTCGCCCCGCTGGCGTGGTCGGCCCATCATGTCATGGTCGGCGCAGGCTTCGTCGCACCGATCACCACACCGAGGCGAGGCCTTCGCCGACCACGACACGCCCGTGGGCAAGCACACCCCACACCGCGCGCCGTCGGATCTATCGGCCGATGCCGAAGATCCGGCCGAGCTTTGCCAGGTAGGCTTTCACCACCACCCAGAACAGGCTGCCCGCCGACAGGGCCGGGGCTGGCTCTGGCGGCGGAGGGGCCGGTGGCGGTGCGGGTGCCGGTGCTGCGGGTGCCGGTGCGCTGGCCGGTTCCACCACCGCGGGTCCTGTCGCCGCTTCCATCACCGGTGGCGGCTCCTCGGTCAGCGGCGCAGGTTCGGGGGCCGCAGCCGGTGTTGGGACGCCGTCCTTGGCGAACTCGGCAGCCGCCCGGCGGGCGAAATCCGCCATGATCGCGTTGGCGACGGCGATGCCGCCGGTGCGGGCGAAATCGGCAAGCACGCCGCCGAGTTCCGCGTCCGACACGATCTTGACGATCGTCGTCGGCGTCGCCGCCGTCGTGTCCTCCCGCAGGGCGAATGAGACCTTCACCCCGATACGGGCGGCGCGCATGTCGGCCGACCCGCGGCCATGCACGCTGCCGGTCAGGTTGTCGTAGTCGAAATCGACGGTCGCCCGTCCGCTGAACTTGATCTTCTTCGGGCCGAACGACACCACCATGCCGCCCGGCCATGATCCGTCCTCGTTCTGGGCCTCCAGCACAGCGCCGGGCATGCAGGTTGCCATGCGCGGCACGTCGGAGAACCGGCGGATCACATCCGCCGGCTTGCCCGGAACGCTGAACTCACCTTCGAAATGCATCTGTGGTTACGCAGGCTGGCGCAGCAGCGGAGCCATGCTGGGGATGCCGTGATACACTTTCGCATACGGGTCCGTCGGCGTGGTCGGCGACACGCGCGCGTCGATCAGATACAGCCCGCCCTTGGCCAGGCCTGTCCGCACCGCCTTGCCGATATCGTCGATGCTGTTCAGCAGCTCACCATCGCCGCCGAACGCCTTGGCGATCGCCACGAAGTCCGGCGACACCCATTGCGCCAGCTTCTCGTTGAAGCCCTTGGCAGTCAGCTTGTGCACCTCGGCGCCGTAGCCGCCGTCGTTCCATACCACCAGGCAGATATTGAGCTTTTCACGAACGATCGTCTCCAGCTCCTGGATGTTGAACAGCATCGAGCCGTCACCCTCGATCGCCACGTGCTGCCGCCCCGGATTGCCGACCGCCGTGCCGATCATCACGCCCAGGCCCTGTCCGACCGCGCCGAAATTGTAGGAGAACTGGATTTCGGAGTCCGGCGGCAGCGGCATGTACGACGCGATCCAGGAGAAGAAGTGGCCGGCGCCGCAGGTGACCAGCGCACCCTTGGGGATCGCAGCCCCCAGCTTGCGGGCCAGGCCGCGTGGGTCCAGGCCGTCGGCCGGCACGGCGAACTGGTGGTCGGGCGCATCCAGAACCGCGCGGGTTTCCGGCGTGCGCAGCCCGGTCTTGCGGACCTGCCGAGCCTCGAGGGCTTCGTTGATGGCGGCGATGGCTTTCCTGGCATCCGCCTGGACATACAGGCCCGGGATGACCCCGATCTCGTCCGGCATCGGACGGATGTCGATACGCGCCACCTCGGCCGACGGGTACATCAGCCCGCCTTCCGTCGTGTAGTATCCCAGCTCGGCGCCCACCCCCAGGACGAAGTCCGCATCGGCCAGCAGGCGTTCTGCCGGCTCGGCCGCGAAGGCGCCCGAGATGCCGACATTCCATTCATGTCCGGCGAACAGGCCCTTGCCTTGCAGCGAGGTTGCCAGCAGCGCCCCGGTCCGGTCGGCCAGCTTGACGATCTCGTCCTTGGCGCCGGAGATGATGGCGCCGCGGCCGGCGACGATCACCGGGCGTTCGGCGGTGGCCAGCTTGTCGATCACCTCCGCCAGGATGTCCGGGGCCGGGGTTTCCATGCGCTTCGGCAGGAACTGCCACGACGGACGATAGTCGTAGTCCCAGTCGAACTCTTCTTCCTGCAGGTCCATCGGCAGGTTCAGCAGCACCGGGCCGCGGTTGATGCGGGCTGCATAGAACGCCTCGGCGATTTCCTCGGCCATGTTGTCGGCGCTGGTGATCGTGTGGAACCGCGTGTTGCACGCTTCGGCGAAACGCTTCTGATCCATCGATTGCGTGCGGTTCTTCGACCCTGGCTGGATTTCGCCGGCGACCAGAACCACTGGCGTCTTGCCGCGGAACGCCGCGATCAGCGAGGTGCCGCATTGTGTCAGGCCGGGGCCGCATGTGACCATGGCGACGCCGACCCGGCCGGTGGTGCGGGCATAGCCGTCGGCCGCCGAGACGGCCATCGCCTCATGCCGGACCGAGTGGCCGATGACCTTCGGGTCGCGGCAAGCGGCGCCCCAGAGCCACATGTTGCCGTCGCCCATCAGACCGAAAAAATCGGTGACGCCTTCGGCGATCAGGGATTGGGCAATCGCTTCATAGACTTTCATCGTGGTTCATCCCCAGGGTTGATCGTCTTCTTCCGCCCGGGTGCCTGTCCGGGGGATCGTTGTTACAGTGCGCGGTGATTGGTCCCCGGCACAAGGCCGGGGATGACAATTCTGGCGGCCGCGGGATGCTTTTCGAAGAACTGCGGGTGCTTCTCCGGGACCCGCAGATGCTTCTTGGGAACCTGCGGGTGCTCCCCGAAGACCTGCGGGCGCTTCTCCGGGACCCGCGGGCGCTTCTCCGGGACCCGCAGATGCTTCTCGGGAACCTGCGGGTGCTTCCTGGATGGCTGCCGGTCGTTTCAGCTTGCCGCAAGCAGTGTCTCAGGCGGCGCCTGCCAGCTTCGCGGCCTCGGACTCATGCCCTTTCTGGTGAAAGTAGTTTTTTCTGTAGAACTCCAGCACCAGGTCCCGATAGACCGCCGGCTCGTATTTCGCCGGGTTGTCGGGCGAGACGCAGCTTGGCAGGCACTCGATCACGCTGGCCGGGTTTGGGCTGTGGAAATAGGCGATCGAATACCGGTCGGTGTCCGACTCGTTGATCACCCCGTGCGGCGTCGACAGGAACCGGTCATTCGACCATCGCCGCATGATGTTGCCCAGGTTGATCAGATAGGTGCCCGGTATCACCGGCGGGGCAAACCATTCGCCCGAGGTCAGCCGTACCGCCAGGCCAGGCACGTCGGTGCGCGCCAGCGCGGTCATGAAGCTGTTGTCGGTGTGCGGCGCGGCGCCGAACGTGTTCTCGCTCATGTCCTGCTGCGGCGGATAGTGCAGGAAGCGCAGATTGGCATGCGCCTCGTTGGCGAAGAACGGCGCGAAATAGTCGGGCGGCATGCCCAGCGCGACGGCGAAGCCCGGCAGCATCCGGTCGCACATCGCACCGACGGCATGGAAATACGCCATCATGTCCTCGCGCAGGCCGGGCATGTCCGCCGGCCATTGGTTGCGACCGCGCAAGGGAAGGCCGGCGATCACGTCCGGATGATCGGGCCCGCGATCGTGGCTGACAAAGAAACTTTCATTCTGGTTCGGCTTCGTCGCCTTGTGCACCGTCGACGCACCCTGAACCGAGGCGTTCATCGGCAGATAGCCGATGTTGTTCTCGTTCAGCCGCAGTTTCATCTTCTCTGCCAGCGGCAGCGCGTGAAACCGTCGCGACGCCGCGAACGCCCGGTCGATCAGCGCCTGCGGCACGCCGTGATTCAGCGCATACAGAAACCCGACATTCTCGCAGGCGTGGCGCAGTTGTTCCGCCAGACGTTCCAGCGCGCCGGACTCGCCGGCGAAATACGGACCGAAATCGATGATCGGAATCAGCCGGGAGACCTCCTCGACGTCCCGCACGGCGTGCTGCTTGAACAGGTGCATGTCCCGCCCTCCTGCGGCGATGGTAGCGCATGACAGGCCGGCGGCCAAATGGTGCGCCGAAGGACGGGCCGGGCGCGCCCCTTGACGTCGGCGCCGGCACGATTTCTGCTGTCATGCAACTACTCAGCCAGGAGGAAGGCCGATGCAGATCCGTCCCGTCGGGCCCCGGATCGGGGTCGAGGTCAGCGGTGTCGATCTCAAGACGATCAGCGACGCCGATTTCGCCAGGATTTACCAGGCTTGGCTCGATCACAACGTCCTCGTGGTGACCGGGCAGGAGCTGACGATTCCGGATTTCCTGGGCTACAGCCGCCGTTTTGGCGAGGTCGTCCCGCATCCGTCGAAAAGCACCCGCCACCCCGAGTATCCCGAGATCACCATGCTGGGCGTCAACAAGTTCGACGCCGATGGCAGGCTGAACCAGGCGATCTACCGCCGTGGCGCCGAAGGATGGCACACCGACGGCGCTTATGATGTCGAGCCGTTCAAGGCCACGCAGCTCTACGCCCTGGCGATTCCCGACCGTGGCGGCAACACGTTGTTCGCCAGTGGCTACGCCGCGTATGACGCGCTGCCGCAGCGCCTGAAGGACCGGCTGGAAGGTGTGAATGGCGCCTTCACCTATGGCGGGCGCAAGCAGTCGCAGGCGCTGCTGAACCCCGAGGACCGCGACAGCCCGCCGGCGATGCACCCGATCGTCCGCGTCCATCCGGAAACCGGGCGGCGGGCGCTTTATTTCGACCCCGGCAAGATCCTGTATATCGAGGGCGCCGGGAAGCAGGAAAGCGACGATCTGTTGGATGAGCTGGAAACCTACATGATCCAGCCGGATGCCGAATATCACCACAAATGGAAGGTCGGCGACGTCGTCATCTGGGACAATCGCTGCTCCTACCACAAGGCGGCCGGCGACTACCCGCCCGACCAGGATCGCATCCACTGGCGCGTATCGATCAAGGCGCGCCCTGCCGTCGATCGCCTGGCAGCCGAATAGGTCACGACGCCATCCGGTCCGGCGCGGGAATGCGCCGGACCATCACCACCAGGTCCCGACACAAGGGACCGGCCTGCGACGGGGAATCCATGTCCTGGAAATCATGTCTGGCCTTTGCCAGTGCCGCCTTCCTGTCCCTGTCGGTCGGTGGCGCCCGTGCCGCCGACGGCCCGGTCATCGTCAAGTTTCCGCATGATGTGCCCACGACGCAGATCAAGGGCATGGGCGCCGAACGGCTGAAGAAGCTGGTCGCCGAGAGGATGAAAGGCCGCATGGTTGTGCAGGTCTATCCGAACGGGCAGCTCTATCCGAACGAGCGTGACGCGCTCGCGGCCCTGCAACAGGGGGCGGTGCAGCTCGTGCAGCCGACTTTCGCCAAGTGGACGCCGGTGGTGCCCGAGTTCGCCGTCTTCGAGCTGCCGTTCGTCGTCACCTCGGAACAGGTGATGCGCAAGGCGATGGCATCGCCGGAAATCGGCGGCAAGCTGTTCACCGAGAAACTGGCCGAGAAGGGGCTGTTCCCGCTGGAAGTGGCGCCAAACGGCTTCCGCCAGATGGACACTCGCAAGAAACGCATCGCGACGGTCGAGGATTTCGCCGGCCTGAAGATCCGGATCCAGGACAGCACAACCTTCACCGCCTTCATGCGATACGCCAAGGCCATCCCGGTGCCGATCGCCTATGCCGAAACCTATTCCGCCGTCTCGGCCGGTATCGTCGACGGCTGGGAAGGCCCGCTGGACGGCATCTATGCCGGCAAGATGTATGAGGTCGCGCCGGTCATTTCGATGACCAACCACGTGTTCAACGCCTATCTGATGGCGACGAACAAGCAATGGTGGGACAGCCTGCCGGTCGATATACGCACCGACTTCAAGAAGATCCTCGACGAGGTCGCAGACTGGCAGTGGGATGTCGCCGCTCGGTTGCAGAAGGAAGGGCGTGAGAAACTCACCAAGCTGGGTGTGAAAATCTACGAGATCGACCCGGCCGAGAAGCAGCGCATGGTGAAGCATTTCCGCGGCGTGCACGAGCAGTTCAAGGACGTCGTCGGCCAGGACACGCTGAATGCGATGTATCGCCTCGCGGACGAAGAAGCCGCGCTGACGCATTGATCCGTTCGTCCGGGGGAGGCCCGATGGTCGAGACATTCACGCCGGAGGGCGATCGCGACCCGACGCTGCCGAACGATGCGGCGATGCTGCCGGAAGAGGCCGTGGGGATCGTGCTGTTCACCGCCGGCAACGTGCTGGCGGGGCTGCAGGTCCTGCTGCGGGCGATATTCGATATCGGCCTGGTGTGGGGGCAGGAGCTGATCGTCGTCTTCATCATCTGGTCCGTCTTCTTCGGCGCCAGTGGTGTCACCGCGCGGCGTCGGCATGTGCGTATGGATATCGTCGCAACACTCGTCCCGACGCGCATCGCGGCGATGATGGAGATCGCGGCATCGTCCGCGGTGCTGCTGTACGCCGCCTTCGTCCTGGTCGCCGCCTGGCGGTTCCTGTTCTTCATCGCCGGCAGCGGTGAGGTCGATCCGTCGATCGAGCTGCCGGTATGGATTCTGTTCCTGGGCCTGCCCGTCGGGATGATCTTCCTGACCTGGCGGAGCTTCGGCGACCTGCGCTCCCGCTTCCTGGGTTACCGCTACCTGGTCTGACCCGCACCGTACATCGCTGACAGAAAAGGGCGAGCCATGACCGCCGCATTCCTGCTGATCTGTCTGTTCGGCCTGCTGATCATCGGCGTTCCCATCGCCTTCGCCCTCGGCCTGTCGACCATCGCGACCTTCGTCCTGTTCACCGACCTGCCGGCGACGATCATCGCGCAGCGGCTGTACCACAATCTGAACGCGTTCCCGCTGATGGCCGCACCGTTCTTCATCTACGCCGGACAACTGGCGCAGGTGGGCGGCGTGGCGCGGCGGCTGACCGATCTGTCGCAGGCGCTGGTGGGACATATCCGCGGCGGGCTGGCCCTGACGACCATCATCTCGTGCATGTTCTTCGCCGCGGCGTCGGGCAGCAGTGCCGCGACGGTCGCCGCGGTCGGCTCGATCCTGATGCCGGCGATGCTGCGGGCCAACTATCCCAAGGAAATCGCCATCGGCACCGTGGCGACCTCGGGCAGCCTGGGCATCCTGATCCCGCCCAGCATCCCGCTGCTGATCTATGCACTGATCACCCAGACATCGGTCAGCAAGCTGTTCATCGCGGGCATCATGCCCGGCCTGTTTTTTGGCGGCATGCTGCTGCTGGTCGCCTATGTCGCCGCCCGGGTCCGCAACCTGGAAGCGCTGGAACGCGTCGACTGGCGCGGGCGCTGGAAGGCCGCCCGGCGCGCGGGCTGGAGCCTGGCGCTGCCGGTGCTGGTGATCGGCGGTATCTACGGCTATCCCGACATCTCGATCGGCCAGATCGAGATCGAGGGCGCAGCGCTGTTCACGCCGACGGAAGCCGCGGTGGCGGCCGTGTTCTATACGTTCATCGTTGCCAAGTTCATCTATCGCGAGCTGAGCTGGCGCGAGTTTCTGGCGGTGACGAAGGATTCGCTGCTGGTCTCGGCGATGCTGATGTTCATCGTGACCAATGCGATCCTGTTCGGCTTCCTGCTGACCGATCAGCAGATCCCCGCCGCGGTCGCGGAATGGATCACCGAGCAGGACATGCCGCCCTGGATGTTCCTGCTGATGGTCAACGTCGTGCTGGCGATCGCCGGCCAGTTCATGGACGGCATTCCGATCATCATGATCTTCGTGCCGGTGCTGTTCCCGGCGGCCGAGGCGCTGGGCATCGACCCGATCCATCTGGGAATCATCCTGGTGGTCAATCTGGAGCTGGGCACGATCACGCCACCGGTGGGCGTGAACCTGTTCGTCGCCAGCGCAATCTCGCGCATGTCGCTGATCGAGGTGACCCGGGCGACAGCCCCCTGGATCCTGGTGATCGTGGCCGTGCTGATCGTCGTCACCTATGTGCCGTTCCTCAGCCTGATGCTGGTGCGCCCCTGGTAGCGGCCACGCCGGCGCCCGCATTGCCAGCACCGCGCCGCTGCGCAATCCTCGGCGGCAACAGACCACGGGTGGGGAAACAATGACGGGGGCGTTTGACTATATCGTGACGGGCGCGGGTTCGGCGGGGTGCGTCGTGGCATCGCGCCTGTCCGAAAGCGGGAAACACCGTGTCCTGCTACTGGAGGCCGGGCCGCCCGACACCAACATCTGGATCCACATCCCCCTCGGCTTTGCACGCACCTATGTCAATCCGAAGGTGAACTGGAAGTTCGAGACCGCGCCGCAGCCGCAGCTCAACAACCGGCAGCTCTACCTGCCGCGCGGCAAGACCCTAGGCGGATCCAGCTCGATCAACGGCATGGTCTATGTCCGTGGCAACCATCGCGACTATGACGAATGGCGCCAGCGCGGCTGCGTGGGGTGGGACTGGGACTCGGTGCTGCCCTATTTCAGGAAGGCCGAGAACCAGGCCCGCGGTGCCGACGAATTTCATGGTGTCGGCGGGCCGCTGCACGTGTCCGACCAGCCGGCGAAATTCGAGCTGGCCGAAGCCGCGCTGGAAGCCTGCGTGCAGGCCGGCATTCCCCGCAATCCCGATTTCAACGGCCGCGAGCAAGAGGGCTGCGGCTATTATCAGACGACCACCAGCAACCGCCGCCGCTGGAGCGCGGCCAAGGCCTATCTCGCTGCGGCGAAGTCGCGCCCGAATCTGGTGATCCGTACCGGCGCCTGTGCGACGAAGGTCGTGATCGAGAACAACCGCGCCGTCGGCGTCGAATTCCAGACACCGCAAGGGCGGGAGATGGCGCGTTGCCGGGGGGAGGTCATTGTCTCGGGTGGCGCGTTCGGCTCACCGCAACTGCTGCAGCTCTCGGGCATCGGCCCGGCCGAGCATCTGCGGGAGATGGGGATCGAGGTGGTGCGCGACATGCCCGCCGTCGGCGCCAACCTGCACGATCATTTCAATACCAACCTCAACTGGCGCATCGGCAAGCCGATCACGCTGAACGACCTGGAACGAAGCTGGCCGCGCAAGATCGCCGCTGCGGCGCAATATGCCCTGTTCCGCAACGGCCCGATGGCCAGCAACGGCATCCACGCGGGCGCCTTCACACGCTCCGACCCGCGGCTGGAACGGCCCGACCTGCAGATCAATATCCTCGAATGGAGCACCAGGGAACGCAGCAAGGACCGCGTGATCCCGCACGATTTCCCCGGCTTCACGCTGATGCCCGTGCATCTGCGGCCCGAAGGACGGGGCACGGTACGCCTGAGCTCACCGGATCCGATGGCGCCGCCCAAGGTGCTGTTCGACTATCTGCGCACCGACTACGACGTGCGGGCGCTGCTGGCCGGCATCCATCTGTGCCGCAGGATCGCCGCGCAGCCGGCGCTGCGGCCCTATATCGTCGAGGAGATCACGCCCGGCGCCGCAGTGACCGACGAACCGGCGCTGATCGACTTCATCCGTGCCACCGGTGTGTCGAACCAGCATCCGACAAGCTCCTGCGCCATGGGCACGGGCGTCAATACGGTTGTCGATCCGCGGCTGCGGGTGCACGGGATCGACGGGCTGCGAGTCGTCGATGCGTCGGTGATGCCGGTGGTGGTGGGCGGGAACACCAACGCGCCCACCATCATGATCGGCGAGAAGGCGTCGGCGATGATCCTGGAGGACGCCGTGGCACCGGCGCCGCGCCTGGCGGCGTGACGCGAGCCGCGGGGTTCACGCCGCCGTCATGCGGGTGCCCCGGTCTCAGGCGCGAAAGCGGACGGTTCCGTCGGAATCGACCTCCTGCCGCAATTCGCCGCGGCCCATCATGTAGTTCACATGGGCCATCACCTCGCCGAACGCGAAACCCATCTGGTGCGGGTCCAGCGCACGGTCGGACACATGGGGCAGCATCTCGGCCACGGTCAAAGGCTGTT